>Ga0183260_10002715_pt1 | contig 14501 bp, 17 predicted proteins | sample AntDrymUQ4972206_2_FD_129768 | JGI IMG/M metagenome (GOLD analysis project Ga0183260, IMG submission 129768) | Polar desert sand microbial communities from Dry Valleys, Antarctica - metaG UQ497 (22.06) (version 2) (version 2) | ecosystem: Environmental > Terrestrial > Soil > Desert | place... | reverse complement strand
CGGATCGGAAAGCCGCACCCTCGCGCCCCACCCCCCCGCCCCTTCGACATGTCACGACGAAGGCCGGCAGAAGTTACCCGCGTCCGGCCGCCCTGGCCAGCCTCTCCTCACGCTTCGTCGTGAACGTCGTAGCCATCGTGTCGACCGCCTCGAGGTACGCCGTGACCTCGACCCGCGCCTGCTCGGCCGAGCCGGACAGGCCCTCGAGCTCGAAGAACTTCCAGTGCCGCAGCAGCGGCATGACCACCTCGTCGTGGTGGATCCGCAGGTCGTAGATGCCGGCCTTGGCGATCTCGAGCGCCTTTCGCTGGAAGTCGTTGATCCCGGTGCCCGGCATCTGGAAGCCGACCACCTCGGCGGCGATCGCCTCGACGGTGCGCGACGCGTCGACCTCGAGCGCGGCAGACACGAGGTTCCGGTAGAAGATCATGTGCAGGTTCTCGTCCGCGGCGATGCGCGCGAGCAGCTTGTCCGCGACCGGATCCTGCGTCGCCATCCCGGTGTTGCGGTGCGCGATCCGCGTCGCCAGCTCCTGGAACGAGACGTACGCGAGCACGCGCAGGGTCGTCTTCTCGCCGGCGACGTAGTAGCCGGCCTTCATCTGTGCCATTCGGTCGCGCTCGAGCTGCACCGGGTCGACGCCGCGCGTGACCAGCAGGTAGTCGCGCATCGCGTAGGCGTGTCGGCCCTCCTCGGCGGTCCACTGCCCGGTCCAGGCGCCCCAGGCGCCGTCGCGGCCGAACGCGGCGTCGATCTCCCGGTGGTAGCTCGGCAGGTTGTCCTCGGTGAGCAGGTTGACCTCGAAGGAGATCTGCGTGACCCGGTCCAGCCGGCTCTGCTCGGGCGACCACGGGTCGTCGCCGAAGTCCCGGCCCAGCTGCCACGGCACGTACTCGTGCGGCATCCACTCCTTGGCCACCCCGAGGTGCCGGTCGATGTTGGCGGCGACGACCGGCTCGAGCTCGATCAGCAGGTCGAGGTCGGCGACGACGGTGTCCGGCATAGGGGCTCCTAGGCGTTGACGGAGAGTTACTGAACCGTAGGTTACGTAAGGGTAGGTTACGTTGCCGTAGGTTCTTCCGTCAACACGTCAGCGGGGCTCGATCCCGATAACCGCCGCGTTGCCCCGGCCGTCCACGCGGATCCGGGCGATGGCACCCCCAGAGGCGAGGTCGCGCTCCAGCGACTTCGCCCGTGCCTGTGACGCGAACAGCGACTCGATCCCGCAGCGCAGGCGGTAGTCGTAGCGGCAGGCGAGGTAGGGACCGTCGTCCGGCCGCGACATCGACACCGCGCCGCCCTCCCACACCGCGCCGACCTTGCGCAGCTCGACGAAGACCTCTCCGTCGACGTCGGACGAGGCGAGCCCGTCCCGGGGGAGGAGGTCCGGGTAGGACAGCACGACGTACGCACCGCGGAACGGGTCGATCGGGTCGACCGGCTCGACGCGGAGCAGGTACTCCTCGCCGACGAGACGCGCGGACAGCCTCGGAGCGACGGCGACGACGAGCAGGAGAGCCTGCACGCCGACGGCGGCCGCGACAGCCGCGCGGCGCGACACGGCCCTCACTCGGCCACCTCCTCGATGATGCGGCGGCGCCCGCGGTCGGCGACGGCGCCGGCGGCGATGAGCACGATGCCGAGGACAAGGAACAGCGCCGCGCCGGACAGGAGGGGGGCGAAGACGCCGAAGCTCTGCACCGTGACGAAGACGACCAGCGCCGCGGTCGCGAGGTTGGTGAGCTGCGGCCGCTCGCGGATCGCGCCGACGACGGCTGTCCAGACGGCGGCGGCGAGGTAGAGCACCGTCCCGACGACGGCGTGCAGCAGCTCGGCGCCGGAGAGCGTGTTGTCGGTGCCGCTCTCAGGGTGCCAGGCGACCAGCAGGAGCGCCGCGGCCGCGATCCCCACCGCGGCCGCGGTCTCGCGGCGAACCTGCCCGCCGCGAGAAACGGCGGTGGCCGCGGCGACGAGCGCCGCGACGGCCAGCCCGCCCGCCGTGCGCGCACCACCCGGGCCTTCCGCCCCGGTGATCGGCAGGGCGGCCGCGAAGAGCCCGACGAGCAGCAGGACCGACGCGGCGTACGCCCAGGGCGGGGAGAAGTGGGTGAGCGCGGTGCCGTCGTGCAGCCCGGCCAGCGCGGTGGCGATCACGCCGGCGACGACCAGCGCCAGCACGACCGCGCCGCCGGACTCCGCCTGCTCGCCGACGGCCCAGCCGTACCAGCCGACCGCCGCCGCGATGCCGACGAGCAGCGGGCCGATGCCGCGACAGGCGTAGGCGTAGGCGAGTGCTCCGCCGGCGACGCAGCCGAGAAGACCGGAGGCGTACGCCGGCACCTGGAGGCTCTGCGCGGCCTGGAACACGGTCCCGGCGTACGCCGCCACCGCGACGACCCGGGCGGCACCGACGCCGAGCGACCCACGGCCGTCGTCGGCCGTCGGATCGCGGCGCAGCAGCAGCTCGGCGACGACGACCGCGCCGAGCCAGACCGCGGTGATGCCTGCGAAGCGCACGAGTGGCGAGAACTGGTCGAGGTTCGAAGCGACCAGGCTGATCAGGCCGACGCCGACGAAGGCCGAGCCGATGACCGAGATCAGCCGGACCACCGAGCCGCGCCGGCCGCCCCGGTAGCGCGCGAGGACGGCGCGGGCGGTGTCGGCGTCGACCAGCCCGTCGTCCTGCCACGCGGCCAGCTCGCCGCGCAGCCACTCGAGCTGCCTGGCCGAGATCTCGTGCGTCATGTCGTCCCTTCCCCGATGGGTAGACCACGGCGATCGGTGATGGTTACCGAACTGTCAGACATCGACGAGGTCGAGCGCGGCCTCGACCACCGACCGCACGTCGAGCCGGTGCGTCCGGTAGACGTCCTCGAGGCCGCCGCCCTGGCCGAACGCGGACACGCCGAGGCAGGCGACCGGCACCTGCAGGGCCGCGCCGAGAAACGCGAGTGTGTGCGGGTGCCCGTCGATCAGCGTGATCAGCGGCGTACGCCGGTCGGCCGGGAACGCCCGGTCGAGCACACCCTCGTCCACGGCCTGCTCGGCCTTCGCGGCGAGCCCCTGCCGAGCCTGCACCGCGCGCCACAGCCGGTCGTACGACGTCACGACGACGACATCGCACACCGCACCCATGCGCTCGAGCTCGTCGGCGGCGCCGAGTGCCTCGGGCACCAGGGCGCCGACCACCGCAATCGTCACGACGGCCGAGCCGCGGTCGCGCAGCCGGTACGCGCCGGCCAGCACGTCGCGCCGCCGCTGCTCGCGTGCCGCGGGATCATCCGGCAGGTCGGCGAGCGCCTGGTCGAGGGGGCGGGTGGTGAGGCGCAGGTACGCCGACTCCCCGCCGGGCCGGCCGAGCCGCGACATCGCGTCGAGCAGGCACCACTCGGTCTCGACCGCGAACGCCGGCTCGTACGCCGTCACGCCGGGCTGCTCGAGCGTGATCGACGGCGTGGTGATGCTCTGGTGCGCTCCGCCCTCGGGCGCGAGCGTCACCCCTGACGGAGTGCCGACGAGGATCGACTGGCCACCGGCGTACACCCCGAACGACCACGGCTCCAGCGCCCGGCCGACGAACGGGTCGTAGACCGTGCCGATCGGCAGCAGCGGCTGCCCGACCTGCGACCACGTCGAGCCGAGCTCGCCGAGCAGGCAGACCAGGTTGACCTCGGCGATGCCGAGCTCGACGTGCTGGCCCGACGACGTCTCGCGCCACCGGACGAGGCGGTCGCCGTCCTCGGCGAACCAGTCCTGCCGGTCCTGCACGGACCAGACGCCGACCTTGTTGATCCATCCGCCGGTGTTGGTCGAGCTGGCCACGTCGGGCGAGACGGTGACGACGCGCGCGGCGACGTCGGGGGCGTCGCGGGCGAGGTCGGTCAGCACCCGGCCGAGGGTGGCCTGGGTGGAGTGCTCGCCCTTGTACGGGCGGCCGAGCTCGGTCGGGACGTCCGGCGGCGCGACCGCGGTCAGCGGCGGGCGGGCCAGCCGGGCGGCTACCTCGGCGCAGAGCTTGCCCGCGTCGGAGTCCGGGTCGAAGGCCTGCCACGGGTCGTCCGGATCGGTGCCGAGGCGCTGCGCGAGCTCGACGTACTGCTCGGAGGTCAGCAGCGCCGAGTGGTTGGCCGGATGTCCCTCGACCGGCAGCCCGCGGCCCTTGATGGTGTACGCGAACACCACCGAGGGACGCGTGTTGTCGACGTCGCGGAACGTCTGCGACAGCTCGGCGAGGTCGTGGCCGCCAAGGTCGCGGAGCGCGGCGGCCACCTCGCCGTCGCGCAGGTCGGCGAGCAGCTTGATCAGCGACTTCGCGTCCTTGCCGCTGCCGACGAGGCGTTCGCGCACGGACTCGACCGGTGACCGGAGGAGCCACTGGTACTCCTCGTTGCCCATCTCGTCGATCCGCCCGCGCAGGGCCGCGCCGCCCTTGCGCGCGAACAGCTCCTGCAGCACGCGGCCGTACTTCACCTCGAGCACCTGCCAACCGGCCGCAGCGAACATGCCCTGCCACCGGCCGACCGCGATGTCCGGCACGATCCGGTCGAGCGACTGGCGATTGAGGTCGACGACCCAGAGCACCTCGCCGAGGCGCTGCACCTGCGGGTCGGCCACGCACTCCCAGATCGCGCCCTCGTCGAGCTCGGCGTCGCCGAGCAGCGAGATCTGCCGGCCGCCCGGCTCGACGTCGAAGTGCGCGCTGACGTAGCGGTGCGCGATGGCGCCCCAGACCGGCGCGGTCGCGCCGATGCCGACGCTGCCGGTGGAGTAGTCCGGGCGGTCCGGGTCCTTGGTGCGCGACGGGTAGGGCTGCAGGCCGCCGAGCTCGCGCAGGCGCGTGAGGTACGACGCGTCGAGGTTGCCGAGCAGGTAGTTCAGCGCGTGCAGCACCGGGCTCGCGTGCGGCTTCACCGAGACCCGGTCGGCCGGGCTCAGCGCGTCGAACCACAGCGCGGTCATCAGGCTGACCATCGACGCGGACGAGGACTGGTGCCCGCCGACCTTCACGCCGCTGGCGTTGGGTCGCACCCGGTTGGCGTGGTGGACCATCGACGTGGCCAGCCACAGCACCCGCTGCTCGACCTGCTGGAGCGCGTCCATGCGTTGAAGACTACGGCGCGCTGAGCGCGCGGCACCCCCGGGGACGGGTGCCGCGCCTGTGCGCGATCGGCGCTGCGGCTACGCCGGTGAGTCGGCCCGCTCCACGTCACCCTCGGCCGGCGCCGGGACGTCCGCCGGCTCGACGTGACCGCGACCGGTCTTGCCGGGGCGGCCGCTGTTCACCAACGACGTGATCCGGCCAGTCATCTGGGTCAGCCGCGCGTCGGCCTGCGCCTGGGTCAGCTCGCCGTCGGCGACCTCCTTCGTCAGCCGGGTCTTCGCCTCCGCGACGAGCGCGTCGATCACCTTCTGCGGCGCGATGCCCTTGCTGCGCGCGACATCGGCGATGCTCCGGCCGCTGCGCACTGCGGTGTGCAGCTGCGCCTCGGTGATGCCGAGGGTCTCGGCGACGGTGTCGATGTGGAAGCCGTGGTGACGGCCCGAGCCGGCCGGCGGGCGGGCGTCCTGCAGCGCCTTGATGACCGCGTCGGCCTGGGCCTGGGTGATCGTGCCCTTGGCGACGAGCGGCGCGAGGACGGCGCGCAGGTGCTCACCCGGGGCCTTCCGCTCGTGCTCGGCGGTCGCGGTGGGCCGGGCGGTCGGCTGGCCCAGCGCGGAGGCCGGCACGAGCACGAGGCCGGCCGCGCCCCCTGCGACAAGACCGGCGGCGAGGCCGGCGACGAGGCCGGCGACCGCGAGGGTGTGCTTCATCGAGGGTGTCCTCTCGGGACGGGAGCGGAACCGGACAGGACAGACGATCGCCGACGCCGGTAAGGCCGCGCTGCGCCCCGGGTAAGAGGTCGGTGCATCTCGTCAGGCGGTCGGCGGCGGCACAGTCGGCACGGTGAAGCCGATGACGGCGCCGCCGCCGTCGCGGTTGCCGGCGAAGACCGTCCCGCCGTGCGACTCCGCGACGCCGCGCACGATCGACAGGCCGAGCCCCGAGCCGGGACGGCTGCGCGCGGTCACAGCCCGGTAGAACCGGTCGAACACCTGCGGCAGGTCCTCGGCGGCCAGGCCAGGTCCGCGGTCGAGCACCTCGACCCGACCCCCGCGCACGACGACCTCGATCGGCGCCGGCGCGTCGCTGAACTTCGCCGCGTTGTCGACCAGGTTGGCCATCGCCCGCTCGAGCGCACCCGGCCGCCCGGCCACGACCGAGTCGTCGGCGTCGACCGCGACCACCCGGCCGGCGCGCCGCCGGGCGCGCTCGGCGACGCGTTCGGCGACCTCCGCCAGCGTGACCTCCTCCACCTGCTCCTCGCCGCGCTGGTCGACGGCGAGCTCGACCAGCTCGTTGACCAGGTCGGTCAGCTCCCGGGTCTCGCCGTCGAGGTCGGCGACCAGTTCGGCCCTCGCCTCGGGCGCGAGGCGGTCGAAGCTGCGCAGGACGGCGATGTTGGTGCGCAGGCTGGTCAACGGGGTGCGCAGCTCGTGCCCGGCGTCCTGGACGAGGCGCTGCTGCTCCTGCCGGGACCGGACGAGCGCGGCGAGCATCGAGTTGAACGCACTGCCGAGCCGGCCGGTCTCGTCCGTGCCGTCGACCGGCACCGGCACATCGAGCCGGCCGGTGGCCGCGACCTCCTGCGCCGCCTCGGTCAGCCGGACCAGCCGGTCGGTGACCTGTCGGGCGATGAGCCAGCCGATCGCGGCCGCGGCGGCGACGACGAGCAGCACCGCGGCGAGCACACGGTGCCGCAGCGATGCCAGCAGCCGCTCGGTCTCGGCCAGGCTGCGGCCGACCTGGATCGCTCCGCCGGCCGGCCGCGGCGCGGTCAGCACGCGGAACCGCTGCCCGTCGACGGTGACGTCCTTCCGGACGCGCTCGCGCCGACCGACCCCGCGGGCCACGGCGACGTCGTCCGCGCCGATCGGCAGGACGATCGAGCCGGGCGCGACCAGCGCGTCGCCGGCCGGGGTGATGGCTTGGACGACCACGAGGTCGAAGGCGGGCCGGTCCGCCGGCTCGCGGACCGCGGGCCCGCCGCCCCGAGGGAATCGGCGCACCCGGACGTCGCGGAGCGTGTCGTCGAGCGAGCGGTCGACCTCGACCCGGAGGCGCTGCGCCGTCACGCGGTAGCTGAACAGCCCGACGGAGACCGTCGCGAGCGCAGACAGCGCCACGAGCGCCGCGACGAGGCGGGTGCGCAGGCTCATGGCCGGATCGTGTAGCCGACGCCGCGCACCGTGTGCAGCAGCTTGGCCTCGCCGGGCGCCTCCACCTTGCGCCGCAGGTACCCGACGTACACCGCGAGGTTCTTCGAGTCGGGGCCGAAGTCGTAGCCCCAGATCCGGTCGTAGATCGTGCCGTGGTCGAGAACGATGCCGCTGTTGCGGACCAGCAGCTCGAGCAGCTCGAACTCGGTCTTGGTCAGCGAGAGCTCCCGGTCGCCGCGCCAGGCCCGGCGCGCCGCCGGGTCGACTCGCAGGTCGGCCACCTCCAGCAGAGCCGACACGTCCCGGCCGGGAGCCGGTGGCTGGCTGCGGCGCAGCAGCGCGCGCAGGCGAGCGAGCAGCTCCTCGAGCGCGAACGGCTTCGGCAGGTAGTCGTCGGCGCCGGCGTCGAGGCCGGCGACCCGGTCGCTGGTCTCCGTCCGTGCCGTCAGCATGAGGATCGGGGTCGGGTGGCCCTCGGCGCGCAGGACCCGGCAGACCGTGAGCCCGTCGACGTTGGGCATCATCAGGTCGAGGACGATCGCGTCGACCTGGCTGTGCTTCGCGGCGGTGAGCGCCTCGGCGCCGTTGGGGACGGCGACGACGGCGTACCCCTCGAGCTCGAGGGCGCGGACCAGCGACTCGCGGATGGCGCGGTCGTCGTCGGCGACCAGCACGGTGCTCACCCGGTGATCGTCGCGCACCGGGGTGAGACGCGGGTAAGGAGCCACGCCGAGGCCGGGCGTGCGGCGAGACGCAGGGCCCGGCGTCGGCACCGGCCATCGGCCGGTCGGCCCTAGCCGCCGAAGAAGCTACCGGCCAGCGCAGTGAGCTCGGCCGGCGTCGGCGTCGGCGCCAGCCGGCTGCGCGACGCGGCTCCCTGGCGAAGCCAGAGCGCGTAGGTCTCGGCGAAGTCGCCGGCCGGCGTCTCGAAGTCGGTGCACCCGCTGCAGCCGAACCACGGGATCGATGCAGAGATGCCGCGCGCTCGGCGGTACGCCGATCGCATCTGCGGAGTCATCCGCCGGACGTCCCACGCGTGGCCGAGCTCGTGTGCGACGACGTGCCGCAGCAGCGCGTCAGGCTCAATCGCGCACGGCCGGACATAGACCGCGACCGCCCCGGACCGCCGGCTCGTCTCGCCGAGGAAGCCGGCCTTCGGCCCGAGGAAGCGGACGGTCACCTCGCTTCGTCGCCAGCTCGGCCGGAGGGCGGCGAGCGCGCGTTGGCCGCGGCTGGCCGGCGAGCCGTCGGCGCAGTGCGGGACAGCGGGCAGGCGTGCCGATACACGGCTGGCCCGCGCGAGATGGAGCAGCGGTGCGGGCGGTCGCACCTCGTCGTGCAGCCGCTGCGACGGGGCGACGACGGGGGTGGAGGGGGCGGAGGGGCGTGGGGCGGGCACGATGACCGACTGCGCGGCGAGGACCGGAGCCCCGACGAGCACAGCGGTCGTCACGGTCACCACCGCGACGGCTGCAGCGATCCGCACGCGTCCTCCTCTCGCCACGAGGCGCCACTCTGGCTCCCCGGGGCGGAGCTCCGCAGTCGGCATGGCGACACTTGCGTGGTTGTCACGCAGCGTGTCGGCACCGTGATCGGCTCCCTGGCACCATCGGCCATGTGGCGAGGGTCGAGGCGAGCGTGCTGATCGACCGGCCAGTGGCGGACGTGTTCGCCTACGTCGAGGACTGGACCCACGCGACCGACTACACCCAGAGCCTCATGGTGTGGGAGCCGCTCGGCGAGGTCGTCGACGGCGTCGGCGCGCGGTTCCGCGGCGTCATGCGGGTCGGGCCGACGGCGCAGGAGTCGATGCTGGAGATCGTGCGACGCGAGCTCGACACCGAGATCGCGTGGGAGTCGCGATCGGGCTTCGGGCAGAAGGGCGAGTACACGTTCGAGGCGGTGGACGGCGGCACCAGGGTCGGCTTCGCGATGGACCTGACGCTCCCGGGTGGTCTCGCCGGGCGCATGCTCGGCGCGGTGATCGGCCCGTTCGCGCAGGAGAACACCGCGACCACGCTCGCCAACCTCAAGCGCATCCTCGAGTCTCCGTGAGGGGGCAGGGCACGATGCGCCGGATCCGGACGTTGGGCGGGACATGAGACGTGCGCTGCTGATCGCTGCTCCGCTCGCCGTCATCGCGCTGGTGGTGACCTGGCTGGTCGAGCCCAACCTCATCGTCGGTCTGCGCAGCCCTCAAGCACTCGCCTGGGCCGCCGGCCTCGGCGCGGTGTGCGCGCTGGTCGGCCTGGTCGCCTGGCGGCTCACCGGACGCCCTGCGGTGGCCCTTGCGCTCGCGGCGTTGCCTGGCCTCATCGCCACCGGCGTCTTCGTGGTCCGCCCGATCCTCAGCCCGCGAACGCTCGACGAGGCGCTGCCGAACGCGGTCGCTACGTCGACCCCGACCGCGCCGCCGACCTTGACGCCGACCGTAGACACGAGCGGGCCGGCAGGGACGGCCGCGCCGTCGTCATCGACCGCGCCGACAGGGTCAACGCCCCAGCTGCTCGCGAAGGGGGCACTGCGCGGGCTCGCCGGGCACGACGCGAGCGGCACCGTCGCGACGTACCGACTCGCCGACGGGTCGCACATCATCCGGTTCGAGCAGGTCGACATCGGCGGCACGCCGTCGCCGCACGTCTACGTAGTCCCGGGCGCCGACAAGCGGAAGAAGGCCGGCCTCCACCTCGGCGAGCTGAAGGCGGAGAAGGGCTCGTTCAACTACGTCCTGCCGGCCGGCTTCCCGCCACGCGACTTCACGGTGCTGGTGTGGTGCGAGCAGTTCGCCGTGGAGATCGCCAACGCGACCCAGTCCTGATCAGCCGGGTTCGGTGACCGGACCGGCCCCGGTCCGCAGCGCGATCGGAGCGGTCCCGTCCGTGGCGGGCGGGGGGTTACCTGAACCCGATCACCCCAGGCCTGTGACTGTTGTGCCGGGTTGCGAAGGGTCGGTGCTGACACCGACAGCACCGATGACCTTGATTCAGCGAAAGCTGCGAACTCCCGCACAACCAACGTGCTGGTCAGGCGATCTGCCTGCTGGCTGGCTGGAAGTCCCCGTGCAGGACGAGCGGATCCAAGTCGGCGCCATTAGGCCAGACGACGGTCTTGGCTTCGGGGTCGACAACGACGGCCGCGAAGAAATCAGGGTCGCGGAGCGGCTCGAAGATCGGTCCCCGGTCCCGCAGGTAGTCAAGCTCTACCTCGCGAACGAGTCCGTCGCTGAATGCCACACGGAGCCGGTAATGCGCGAGCACCTCGACACCGACCACACTGACCATCTCCGACATGGCGCCAAGTTTAGCCGAGGGGCTCGATCGGGATGAGCGGCTGGCCGCTCCGGGCCAGCACCCAGTCAGCGGTCAGGGTCTTCCTCGTGCTCTGCGGCCCACTCGTCCACGAGTCGTTTCGCCCGCGCGGGAAGGCTGCCGCGAAGGACTCGTCGGCTCGCGATGTCGATGATCGCCTCATGCTCGGCGTACGTCGCGTGGAAGTGCGGCGGGTTGTGATCGTCGTAGTACATCCAGAGCGCCACTAGCGCGGTGGGCCTAGTCGTCAAGGGCGAGGTCAACTGCATCAATGAGTTGCTCGTCAGCTACGGACAAACCCGGTGGGGGCTTTCAACCGGATTCCTTGTTGTAACTGGGATCCCTGTTGTATAGTCAACGCATGCCCGCTATTGCGCTGAAGAAGGCCGCCGCCCCGCTGGACGTGGCGACGGCCCGGTTCTTCCGGGTGTTGGGCGATCCGACCCGGCTGGCGATCCTCGAACTTCTTGCCGAGCGCCCGCACACCGTCTCGGAGCTGATGACGGCGCTAGGCCTGACGCAGAGCCGGGTGTCGAACCACCTGGCGTGTCTGCGCTGGTGCCGGTTCGTCAACGGCGACCGGCAGGGCCGACGGGTTGTCTACCGGATCGCCGACGGGCAGGTCACCGGCCTGGTCACCCTCGCTCGGGAGCGTGCGGCAGAGCATTGCGAACACCTGGCGTCGTGTCGGCGTATCGGCCCGGACTGGATCTAGACGGATGGCAGCAGGCGACGTGGATTACGACCTGATCGCAGTCGGCTCGGGTGCTGCAGCAATGGCCGCGGCGATCCGGGCGAGCTCGATCGGCGCGCGGGTGGCGCTGGTAGAGCGCGGCGTAGTCGGTGGGACGTGCGTCAACGTGGGGTGTGTGCCGTCGAAGACGATGCTCGCCGCCGCCGACGCGTTCCACCGGGCTGGCCACCATCCGTTCGCCGGCGTTCCGACATCTGCGGGCACGCCGGACCTAGCTACGTTGGTCGGGCAGAAAGACGAGCTGGTCGGTGGGCTGCGGCAGGCGAAGTACGTCGACCTAGCCGCCGGCTACGGTTTCGAGATCCTTCCCGGCGATGCCCGGTTCACCGGCCCGCAGACGCTCGCCGTGGACGGCCGCGAGCTGCGCGCCGGCGCGTTCCTGGTGGCGACCGGCGCCGAGCCGGCGGTGCCCGACCTGCCGGGCCTTCGCGAGGCCGGCTTCCTGACCTCGACGACGGCGATGGAACAGACGGCGGTGCCGACCCGGCTGGCGGTGATCGGCGGCGGGTTCGTCGGCATGGAGCAGGGACAGCTCTTCGCCCGGCTCGGCGCGGCCGTGACGATCGTCGGGCGGCTCGGCCCCCGGGCCGAGCCGGAGCTCGCCGAGTGGATGACCCGGATCTTCACCGACGACGGCCTGACCGTCCTGCCGGAGCGGGCGGTGGCCGTCGAAGGCGATGGGGCGAGGCGGGTCGTCGTCACCGACTCCGGCCAGCGGGTCGAGGCGGACGCGGTTCTCGTCGCGGTCGGTCGCGCGCCCCGGGTCGACGGGCTGGGCCTGGACGCGGCCGGTGTCAGCCTCGACGGGCGCGGGTTCGTGGCCGTGGACACCGAGCAGCGCACCAGCAACCCGCGGATCTTCGCCGCCGGCGATGTGACCGGCGGCCCGCAGTTCGTCTACGCCGCCGCCGCCCAAGGCGCCGTCGCCGCGGAGAACGCGCTGCAGGGTGCCGGCCGGCGGATGGACTACACCGGCCTGCCCGCTGTGATCTTCACCAGCCCGTCGCTGGCCAGCGCCGGGCTGACCGAAGCCGACGCGCGCGCCGCCGGGTTTGACTGCGACTGCCGGGTGCTGCCGCTGTCGGCCGTGCCGCGCGCGCTGGTCAACCGGGACACCCGTGGCGCGATCAAGCTCGTCGCCGACACGGACACCGGCAAGGTCCTCGGCGTGCACGCGGTCGCCGACCACGCCGGCGAGCTGATGCTGGCCGCCACCTACGCGATCAAGTTCGGGCTCACCGTCGACGACCTGGCCGACACGTGGGCGCCGTACCTGACGATGAGCGAGGCACTCAAGCTGGTCGCACAGTCGTTCCGCGTCGACGTGAAGAAACTCTCCTGCTGCGCCACCTGACAAGGACCTCGTGATGAACCGACCCGGACCCTCCGACGCTCGCATCGGCGTGCTCGCCTTGACCGCGATGGTGGCATGTTGCGCGCTGCCGGTGCTGCTCTCCGCCGGGCTCGTTGCCGGCCTCGGCGCGGTCCTGCTCAGCCCGCCGCTGATCCTCGCCGGCATCGTCCTAGCCATCGCCGCGGTCGGCCTCACCCGGCGCCGCCATCAGACCCGGGGTGATGACCGCCGAAGGAACGCCGCCGACGGGCGACCCGTCCATCGTTGACGGCAATCAAACCGCCCGATCGCGCGTTCATGCTTAGGTGACATGACTGACGAGGACTTCCTGCGAGCGACACTGGGTCATCTCGACCTGGTGCACAGCCTTGCGCGTCGCCTAATGCCCTCCCGCGAGGCCGCCGAGGACCTCGTCCAGGAGACCTACCTGCGCGCCCTGCAGGGCTGGCGCAAGCAGCCGCCCGACGCGGTCGCCCCCTGGCTGGCGACGATCTGCCTCAACACCGGCCGCTCGACCTTCCGGCGGGCTGCCGTGCGGCCGGTCGAGATCCTCGACGCCGACGCAGGACGCGACGTGAGCGCACCAGCTGATGTCGAGCGACAGGTGATCGGCCGGCTCGACGCCGAGGCGGTGCACCGCGCGCTGTGGCGGCTGCCGGAGGCGCAGCGCGAGGCGATCACCTTGATGGACCTCTGCGGATTCACGGCCGCTGAGGTAGCCGAGATGATCGGCTCGCCGAGAGGCACGGTGCTCGCTCGCGTGCACCGAGGGCACAAGGCGCTGGCCGAGCTCGTGCGGGAGGAGGTGTATGACAGTGACGCATGACCGTGCCGCCGACGCAGCGGCCTACGTCGCGGGTGAGCTCGACCACTCCGCCTGCGACGACTTCGAGAACCACCTGATCGACTGCGAGCAGTGCTGGGCGGAGGTCGAGGCGGGTCGCGCCGGACGTGCAATCGCCGAAGCCGGCCGCGAGGTCGCTCCGGTCCACCTGCGCGACAGCATCAGGGCGCTGGTGGCCGCAGCGCCCCTTGGCTCAGCACCCCTTGGCGCGGCGCGCGAGCAGGCGCCCGCCGATCCGGTCATCGGCACAGCCATCGAGCGGCGACGCGTGCCGGGACGGCTTCTCGTGGCGGCCGCCTCGGTGGCGCTCCTGCTGGCCGGCCTGGTCGTGGCGACCCATCGCCCGGAGCAGCCGAGCGCAATCCGCGCCGCAGTGGCCGGCTTCCGCGAGCAGCGGCTGCCCGGCCGTGGCATCCCGCTCGCCGGCGCGCCTGACCTCGGTCGGCTGTCGATGCGCAGCATCGGCGCCGGCTCGGGCTCGCTCGAAGGCCAGCAGGTGACGGCCTACGCGTACCGCGACGACCAGGGCCGGCGGCTGCTCATCTACGTGAGCGACGAGGCCTTCCCGACTGCACGGGGCGCGGTACGCCAGGGCAGCGCGGACGGGCCGTGGATCGCCGAGACCGATGAGGTCACGGTGCTCTGCGCCCGTCGCCCGCACGCCCTGCTGGTGCTCGGTGAGGACACCACTCTCGTGCGCGCCGCGGCCGATGCCCTCGACGTCACCTGACCCCGCCCTGCACCCATCCGGGCAGGGGAGCCCGATGACCACGCAGCACGAACGACGGGTGCAGCGTCGGTCGGCACTTCTGACCGCACGACGTCACGCGGCACTCGCGGTGGCCACGGGTTTGATTCTCGCCGGCTGCGGTCTCGACAGCGATAGCCAGGCCCGCCTCGACCGCGCGGAGTCGCGGCCGCGGCTGTGCAGTGACGGCCGGCTCTCGGCCGTGCGGGCCGACCCAGAGCTGCGTCAGGTGCTCG
>Ga0183260_10002714_pt1 | contig 14502 bp, 15 predicted proteins | sample AntDrymUQ4972206_2_FD_129768 | JGI IMG/M metagenome (GOLD analysis project Ga0183260, IMG submission 129768) | Polar desert sand microbial communities from Dry Valleys, Antarctica - metaG UQ497 (22.06) (version 2) (version 2) | ecosystem: Environmental > Terrestrial > Soil > Desert | place... | reverse complement strand
GATCGGTCGTCATCTCCCGGGTCTGGGCCAGCCTCGGGGAGCGCAGGGCGATCCATGTATGCAAGCAAGGACCGAAGTTGCGATTCAGTCATTTGGATGTTGAGGTTGAGATTATCGACATGGACCGTCGCAGCGGGACGATGATCGCTTGCTGCGACCGATCGCTCGAGAGAGCGATTCCAGAGCATCTGAATCATGGTGAAAAGAAACATCACGAACCCACCGACGACGATGAAGAACCCGGCGAGGTAATACAGGGTCATGGCCGAGCTCCCAAACCTGGCCACGAACCGGACCAGCCCGTCAAGTAGACCTTCGATCATTTCGTTCCATCCAATGCGCGCTCGATGCTCATGGTCCTCCATCGCGTGGCGTTCGCACCTTGCCGGGGCAGGTTGCGGCGGCGTCATCGGCCAAGTCCCTCAACCGCTCTTGATGGCAATACAAGGATAACTCGCTCCCGTGACAGAAAGGCGCTACGCCTGCGGCATGGTGCTGCTGCCCCGCGATTTCTTCTTCGCCTTCTTGGAGGCCCTTTTCTCCTTCAGGTTCTTCTTGGCCTGTTTCTTGTCGCTCTTGGCGCCCTTGTCCTTGTTAGCCATGTGATCCTCCCGTGCAGACTGCGGACTCCTGATTGCCCACCATCATCCTTCGACGAACGACAATTGTCTGCGATTGGATTCTCTCGCTCGAGTCAGCACTCGAAACTCGTTACTGCCCTGCTCGGCAGATGGTCGGTATCGTCGCTCCAAGAGTCCTGGTATCCCAGGAAGTCGGCGACCACCTTGCAGGTCCCCGGCGTCGGGTGGGCGAACGACGTGGCGGTGAGCCGACGCCTGTGAGGTCTAGTCCTCTAGATCGCCACCAGCGCGGCTCCTGACTCATCCCGTGCCGATGAGCTGCTACAGGATGCCGACCTGATGGAAAGGTCCGCTGACATGGCCGCACCCGGAGACTGGAGCTCCCATCACAGCAAGAGCCTGCACTTCAATCAGAGGATGCGACACCAGGGTAGGCGTCGGCCCAACAAGCCAAAGAGTGAGTAAGCCCGCCCTCGGAGCGTAGCGACTTGCGCATGGTCCCGTGTCACCCGAACTCGGCGTTAGACCGTTCCCGCCTCCAGGAAATCCTTCAGAGTCAAGTAGTCGTTACGGAACTGTCGCTCTGCCTGAGCTCCGACGAGCGGTTCCGCCAGCTTGAAGAAGCGTCCAGGCTCGCCTTCGGCCACCACCTTGATGCTCGTTGCGCCATCCACGGATTCGAGCGTGTGGCTGATCGCGAACGGGATCGGTCCAGACACCGCTCTGAAGTCGGCCCTCTTGTTTGGCTCGAAGGCGGTGACCTCAACGCTGGTCTCGAAGCGACGACCGAGAAACTTGCGAACATCCGTCAACTTGGTTCCTTGCGCCATCGCGCCTGGAGAGTCCTGCCTAGCTTCCAAGACCATTGATTGCCACTCAGGAAGTTTCTCCGGGTCGGTGAGGTAGGCGAACACCTCCTCCACGGGCCGGTTCACGACGACGGTGAACTCGAAGTTGATCATCGCTTTACCTCCAGAGTCGGCCTTCCGAGCGAAGGGAGCGTGAGCGAGCCTACAGTGCGGCCCGCGACGTTGGTTTCGGAGCAGTCCTCGAACACTATGGAGCCCCGATCGCGGCGACAGCGGCGCGGTGATCAAAACAATATCCTGAGGAACCTCGTAAGTCGTCGAGAGGAAGGTACGCCCTAAATGCAGCATGAGACGCGAACGCAACGCTGGCAGCTGCAAGGACAGATCCGGATGTTGTTCTTGACCGCGATGGCGCTCTTCACGGTCACTGTGCTGATCGGCATCCTCAACGGACTGGACCTAGTGGACTTCAGTCATAGCCAGCTGTTGACTCACGTCCATGCGGGTACGCTCGGATGGATCACTCTCGCGGTGTTCGCCGCCACTCTGTGGATGTTCTCAGAGGGTCGCACTCTCGACGAACAAGAGCTGATCCGAGCGCGGCTCTTCGCCAATCTGGCGGCCGCGGCGATCGCTCTTTACGTCATCGCTTTTCTCATCGGTAACACGACTCTGCGCGTAATCATGGGTGCGCTTGCCTTGACCGCCATCGGGTCGTTCATCGGGTGGGCGATGCGCCAAAGAAGGCACGTCGAGATGACGGTTCCGCGCTTGGCGATCCTCGCTGCCCTCACGAGCCTTCTGGTCGGAGCGATCCTTGGTGTGCTGCTGGGCCTCCAAACGGCTGGAGTGGATATCTCCACTCGCCTGTTCGGCGCGCATCCCGCCACGATGGTGATTGGTTACCTGCTCCTCGCGGGCATGGCGATAGCGGAGTGGCGGTTGGTTCCCTCACCCAAAGCCATCGGTGAGGATCGGGCAGGGATCGTGCAGGTCGCCCTACTGTTCTTGGGCGGGATCACGTTGATGCTCGGCATTCTGCTCGATGTCTTCCCGCTGCTAACGCTCAATGTGCCGTTCGAGCTGATAGGGATAGGCATCTTTCTCGTCAGACTTCGGCAACCCTTGAAGAGGGCTGGATGGACATCGGCGGGAAACACCCGCCTGTTCGCGCTGAGCGCGTTGTTCTTGGTCGCGAACGTTCTGTTGCTCGCATACTTGATCGTCAACTACGCGGACGACTTCGAGGCAACCCCCTCGTGGCTGTTCTTTGCTCTCGACCACTCCGTCTTCATCGGAGTCATGACGAACGCGCTGTTCGGATTGGTCGACGAAGCTTCGGGAGGGGCTCTTGCAGCACGAGCATGGGCCACCCAGGTCGCCTTCTTTGGCATGAACGCCGGACTGCTCGGCTTCGTTGTGGGTCTGATGACCCAGGAAACGGCGCTGAAGCGTCTCTTTGCGCCGGTCATGGGAGTCTCGATCCTCATCGTCATGGCGGTCTTCGCCCTACGCCTGGCAGGTGAGAAGGCGGCCGTTACACCTTGAAGGCGATGCGGGTCGCTGCACACCTTGCCCCACGGTGAGCAAGCGGGATCGGACCCGGTCGTCATCCCCCGGATCTGAATGGTCGACGGGGTGAGCAGGCCGATCCATGTACGCAAGTAGGGACCGAAGTTCCGACTCGGTCACCTGAATGTTGAGGTTGAGATCGTCGACATAGACCGTCGTCGTGGGTCGGTGATTGCTTGCGGCTACCGATCGCTCGAGGGAGCGACTCCAAAGTGTGTGGATCACGGTGACCAGGACATCGCGAATCCCCCGACGACGATGAAGAACCCGGCGAGGTAATACAGCGACATCGCCCAGCTCCACAACCAGTCATCCCACCGTCGAGATAGATCTGGCGGAATCGCTCGATGGAACCTTCTATCTTCCCTATCAACTCCACTACACCAAGCGACAGCTCAAGGCTGCATACCCAGGACTGGATGTCTTCTTGCAGCTGAAGAGGAAGTATGACCCGTCAGGAATCATCAGCAATCGACTATACGAAAAGTACCTCAACTGATGGCCCACCACTCGGCGAGGTGCCACTCCGTCATCCCAAGACCCAACTCGACTCGACGAAACGAGGCCGCTTGTTAAAAGAGCGGGCCCGTTGGTTGCTGGACGTTCTTCCGAGTCACGAGCGAGCTGCGGGCTCGTCCGCTACTTCGCCCAGACGACGAACCTGATCCTCATCGATCCGTCGGCATAGCGCGTCACGAACGTCGAGCGGTCGACGCGGTGCCTCCCGGCCACCGGCGAGCGACCGGCGGATGCCGCCGAGGAGCCGATCGTCGTGGTCGAGTCGAGGTGCGAATAGATCGACGCTAGCTGCTCGTAGTCGTGGGTGTTCGGGTGCATGTTGTCTGCGTCGGGGTTGGATGCATAGTCCATGCACGTGTGGAAATCAGCTCCCGACTCGTCCTGGTGGTCGAGACCGAACGTGTGCCCGAGCTCCTGGCACACCACCGCCGCCCTCCACGTGGGGGTGTTGTATTTGGCGGTGTTGTAATAGGTGTCGTTCATCTTCGTCGTGCCCTTCGTGATGTGACCGCCGGAGGAGAGCCACACGTTCGCGACGCCGAGCCAGCCGTTGTTCCCGTAGGCCGCGTTACAGACTTCGATGCGGCCCGTCACCGCCCGGCACTTGCGCGGCGACGTCATGCCCGCACTCACCCTCGTGTTGACCGGATTCCCGGCGATATCCGCCGACCAGTCGTCCGAGGCCATCTGAAGGTAGGGGTCCCACACACTGCTCATGTTGTCGCCAAGCGTGAGAGTGAACGGATTCGAGGTCCGGGCCCAGTGATAGTTGCTCCACGAATGGGTCGCTCCGGCGGGCTGGATCATCGCCAGCGCCGAGAACAGGGCGACGGCCAGGACAAGCAGGCTTCTACGCACGATCAACTCCCAGGTTGCAGTCAGACACCGAGATGTTCAGTCTAGAATGGGACAAATCAGGACGCGTCACTATACGTAGTCTGCGCAATCCCAGCCCCAACTTGCAGGAGCCTGGGTCTCTGACCACCATGACCAACGCTTCTATCCGTTGTTACGGGCCGCCAACAGCCGGTACGTAGTGAAGTTCCAGCGGGGCTCGGTGCTCCTTTGTCGTCTTACGACTCACTTCCTCGGGGATGCCGACCACAGGCCAAGCAGCGCGAGCAGGATGTTCACCTGCTGAACGACGACCTCGCGTTCGTCGAGCGCAAGGGAGATGAGGCGACGCTCGATCGTCGTACCACCCCCAGGGACCGTGAGCAAAGGCCCGTCGAAACGACCCGGCCACGACCTCACCAAACTCACCGCTCAGGGCGTCTTCGTCGACATCGGAGATGATCGAACGCAGGACCTCGACGATCTCCTGTGGGGCGATGTTGGCCATCGCGTGAACCCGCGGCCTCATCCACTCCAGAAGCGCCTCCGGGTCCCTCGCAGCGAGGGGATACTCGATCTCATTGTCCTCGCCCATGCCGGCCGTCCAGTCGAGCCCCTCGGCATCATAGGGAGCGACACCGGCGATGGTGGCCGCCGCAAGCACCCGGTCCGGAAGCAACGCAGTGCAGGCAAGCGCGTGAGGTCCGCCTCCGGACCAACCCGCGGTGACGAAACGATCGGCGCCGAGGTGATCGGCGAGGGCCGCGACGTCCTTCGCGCGACTAGCGGGTCATGGCAGAATGCTATCTGCCCGAGCGATGAAGGTTCCGTACTGTCAGCCAAGTTCGATCTCGTGAGAGGGGAAATGGCCTGGAGACAGGAGAGATCCTCGGCCTACACCACGTAAAGGTTCCGGTAACCGATCTCGCGCGGAGCCGAGCCTGGTACGAGCGCGTCTTCGACCTCGAAGTCCTGCTCGAGTTCCCTGACGACGATGGGTCCGTGCGCGGCGTCGGCTACCGTCCGAAGGGCGGATTCGGACTCTCACTGCGGGAGGACCCCGAGGTCGCCCGGGGCATCTCGGGGTTCAATCCGTTCGCGATCCTGCTTAGGGACAAGCCCGACGTGGAGGCATGGGCTCGTCGACTCGATGATCTCGGTGTCCAACATTCGCCGATCATCGAGGCGGCCATCGGGTGGATCCTGGCCTTCCACGATCCCGATGGCATGGAGCTGCGCTTCTATACCGAGGTTGCCCATGACAAAGGGGCTGGCCTCACCTAGATGGGGCGTGGCCGCAACGGAACCCCTTCACAGACCGAGCGCCACTGAGACACAATATGAAGCAAGCTCGCCGACAGGAGGTTTAGATGGCCCACTCGGATGCATCGAAAGATCATGAGGCATTCCTGCGGACAGTGCCGCTATTTGCCACCTGCGATGCGTCGGAGTTGCGCGCTATCGCAGGAGCAGGTAGAGAGGTTTCTCATTCCGCCGGCCAGGTGATCTGCAAGAAAGGTGACACCGGCGTCGGCATGCACGTCATCACGGACGGTGAAGTCGAGGTGCAGATCGACGACCAAGCCTCCTCCAAGCTCGGCTCCGGCTCCTTTTTCGGCGAGATCGCCCTCCTGGATGGGGGTCCGCGTTCTGCCACCGTCGTCGCTCACACGGATGTGAACACGTTCTCGATCCCATCCTGGAACTTCCGAACGCTTCTCGAGTCGCAGCCGCATCTGACTCTCAAACTATTGGAAGAAGTGTGCAAACGGCTCCGTCAGAACGAGAGCTCACCCACGCACTGAGGCGGCCCGTCTCTGCGATCGAATCCTACTTTGCCGCCATCTTCAGGGTTCCCACGGCGAGCTCCCGTGAGGGCTCTCTTCTCGGCAGCCTAGGGCCGGTAGGGCGCTATAAAGGCACCCGTGAGCGCCCGGAACAGCCGCCCCCAACTCATCTCGATCGCGGTCGCCTGTCTGATCGGGCTCGCTGCGGGGGTGGCGGTGGAGAGGGTCTGGTTCGACCTCGAACCGAGCGACGAGGCGGCCGATACGGGTGAAGCCGACCAGTTCCTGGAGCGGGCGCTCGAAGGGAACCGCAAAGAGGTCGCCGGAGAGACACGTCAGGTGGCCCTCGCCCGCCGGAAGATAAGGAACATCGTCTTCATGATCAAGGAGAACCGCACCTTCGATACCTTGTTCGGACGCTTTCCCGGCGCCGAGGGCACGACGACCGGCGAGACCTGCAACGGCAAGACGATCCCCCTGCCGCGTGCGAGCGACACGGTCCCCGGCCCCGTGCATTCCTTCGACGAGGCCCTGCGTGCGATGAACGGTGGTCGGATGAACTGCTTCGACGAGCTCCACGCGGGCAAGGACCTCGAAGCCTACGTGCAGTACCGCGAGGAGGACATCCCGAACTACTGGGCGTACGCGCGCCATTACGCGCTCGCCGATCGCTTCTTCAGCTCGATCTACGGCCCCACCGGACCCGAGCACCTCTGGACGATCTCGGGGCAATCCGGTCGGTTCGTGGACCATGAGCGCATCGGTCAGGAGGGGACCGGAGAACCACGTGAGTATTGCGATGACCCCGCGGAACGCGCGTTCTCGTTCAGGAAGTTGACGGCACGCGAGGAGGCCGAGGCCTACGAGATCGAGGAGCAACGGGAGCTCATCGGCGAACTGATCAAACGGTTCTGGATCGAGCGGTGGCCATGCATCGACATCCCGATCCTCCCCGACCTGCTCGAAGCCCGTGGTATCCCCTGGCGTTACTACCGTGGCGACAACCCGTGGGCAGATCCGTTGCGGCAGATCCGTCACGTTCGCAACGGGCCGATGTGGCAGCACCGCGTCGATGAGAGCCAGTTCGTCCCCGACGTCCAGGCGGGGGAGCTCCCCGCGGTCTCGTGGTTGATCCCGCCCGTAACCGTCTCCGATCATCCGCCAGCCAGCATCTGCGAAGGGGAGAACTGGGTGATCCGAGCGATGAACGCTCTCCAGTCGAGCGACGAGTGGGAGTCGACCGTTGTGGTCCTCGTGTGGGATGACTTCGGGGGTTTCTACGATCACGTCCCGCCGCCGCACGTGGACCTGTATGGCCTGGGACCGCGCGTCCCGGCCATCGTCATGTCGCCCTGGGTCAAGCCGGGCTACATCGAGTCCCGCACGCTGGAGTTCTCGTCGGTGCTGAAGATGATCGAGCGCGTCTTCGATCTGCCGGCACTCGCCGAGCGGGACCGCAAGGCGAACGACATGCTCGAGTTCTTCGACTTCAGTCAGAGGCCAGTGGAACCGCTCATGCTCGAAGAACGCGCTTGTTAACGACGGGTCGAAGCGGCGCCACCGCGTCCGAACCGGCGAACGAGCGTGATGGCTGCTCTTGCGGACGGTATCGCCCGATATGTGTTGCGTCAGGGCCCAGGGGTGTGCTTCTCGAGAAACGTTCTTTCTGGCCACTCAAGATGAATGGGTTCGTGCACATCAGGGGCGGCAATATCACCTCATTCCAGTAGAGTCAAGCAATGAAGGGTGAGACGAAGGAACTGACGCGCAAGCAGTACGACAAGGAGCTGCGCGACCTCCAAGAAGAGCTCGTGCCTCCATCATCCTTCGACAAACGGCAGTTGTCTGTCATCCGAGCCTTCATTGAAGCCCAGCGGACCCTGATCCAAGATGGAAGGACATCGGACTCTTAATGAGATGCGGCGCGATGCCGTCCGCGCGCGCAAGCGGTTCGCCTGAACAACCTTGTTTCTGCTGTTTCCCCTTTTGGTCGTCTGTTTTCGAACCGCTGGCGGGTAGTGGCCCGGCTCACTACCGTGGTACCGCCGTGATCCCTGTGCCGGGCATTGACTAACTCAGCATCCTCTGGACATGAACATTGGATTCGCCCGTTGCAGCCGAGGTACCTGTGGTGGACCGCCCTCGATGACAGAGCATCGCACGGGGTCTGCGCCTACCTTCGATCGGTCGATCGGTCAGTCCTCGTCGACCCCCCCACCATCCTCGCCGCCGGAGTCCGCGCCCTGGTCATCGTCGCCCGAGTCCTCGCTCTGGTCGTCCGAGTCCTCGCTCTGGTCGTCCGAGTCCTCGCTCTGGTCGTCCGAGTCCTCGCTCTGGTCGTCCGAGTCCTCGCCCTGGTCGTCCGAGTCCTCGCCCTGGTCGTCCGAGTCCTCGCCCTGGTCGTCCGAGTCCTCGCCCTGGTCGTCGTTGCCAGCCTCGTCGCCCTGGTCGTCGTCGACTCCTAGCTTGCGGCCATGGTCGGCCTTGGGCTCGTCGGCTTCGGATTCGGCGCGAGTCCCTTCGTGCTCTTGCAACGGCTTGGCGCGTTCGACCGGCGCGTTCCCGGGTGCGTACATAGCGGTCACCGAACCAGAGGACCCGGGTGTTTGCGCTTGTGCGGACGAATGGGGATCGAGAGCTGCCGGACCGGCCGGCAGCAGCGTGCCGACGACGAGGGTGACGGCAACCATCGCCCCGGCGGCGGGTGCCACCCCGGCGGTCGCCGGCTGCCGGAAGAGGCGGCTCGCCTCGCGCACCAGGTGGTGCAACCCGATAGCGAACGGTGCGAGTGCGGCCACGGGGGCGCGCGCCTCGATAGCCCGAACGAAGTGCTTGACAACCTCGGCGTCAAACTGACGGCCGGCCTCCTCCCATAGGATCTCGACGGCTCGAGCGCTGCTGAGGCCGGTCCGGTAGGGGCGAGTCGAGGTCATCGCGTCGTACGCATCGACGACTGCGATGATGCGCGCATAGAGCGGAATCCGCTCGCCGACGAGCCCGTGCGGGTAGCCCCGCCCATCCCACCGCTCATGGTGATGCAGGACCGCGTCCGTAACTTCGGCGGACCCAAGCCGCGAGACCAGGCGAGCGCCGAGCACTACGTGCTCCTCGACCACCGCCCGCTCGTCGGGCGTCAGCACCCCGGCCTTTCGCAGGATCCGGTCGGGCACTCGCATCTTGCCGACGTCGTGCAGCACGGAGGCGCGTCGAAGTTTGGAGAGTCGATCTTGATCGAGACCGAGGTCGGCCGCGATCCGCGTGCAGTACCGCTCGACCCGCGACGAGTGACCGTGCGTGTAGGGATCCTTCCGCTCAAGCGCCATATTGAGCCGGCGCAACGCACGCAGCTGACGCTGCGCGCTGAGGGAGCTGCTGGCCGGTGTCGACAAGAACCCACGCTCGTCGACACCGAGGAGGCTCGCCCCGCGCGCCAAGCTGCGCTCGGCCCAAGAGCGCTTCGCCCACGCCCAGATCATTAGCTCGGGAAAGGTAAGCCGGGCCGACGCGTGGAAGCGCGCCCAACCCCACGCTCCGATCGCGCTGGCGATCAGGAATGCAGCGGCGGCGATGCCTGCGGAGACCAGCGCTGACGGAGACGGCCGAAGGATGGCGAACGCGACGAAAAGCGCCGCCGCCGGAAGGCCGGCGGTCCAAGCGGTAGCTGCCAGTGAATAGCGAAAGTATGGCCTCGTGCTCACAACGTCCTTTCGCATGTTCAGAAGGTCTCTTACGACTGCGTTACGCAGCGAAATGTTCACGCTACGTCATCATCCAAGGAAAGAACAGGAAGGATCTCCCAAGATCGGCCTAAACTTTCCTAAAACCCTTTCTGGATGGTGGGCTAAGGGGTCGGCACCAAGCACAGAGATCGACGCATCGGTCCCTGGTGAATCTGGGAGCTCTCTCCCCGATGACCAGGTCCTCGCCTGTCGTCTCGAGCCCCCACCCGATGCAATCCTCGATCTGCTTCGTCGAGTGTGGCTCGGTGAACATCTGGGAGAAGAAGAACTCGAGGAAGTCGCGGTAGTTCGTGACCCAGTAGTGGGCGTTGTACTTGACCCACCCTTAGGAGTCGAGCTCCGTCCAGAATCCCTCCTTCCCTCCGGCGCGCTTCGGCGAGGGCGGGGCGAGAGGCACGGCGGGCGCTATGAACAGGGCACCCTCGACACGATCGGGATGTTCGGCCGCCAGCACGAGAGCGCGTAGTGCCCCCTTGGAGAGGGACACAAGCATCGCCTTCTCCGTACCCGTTTCGTCCATCACCGCGATCGCGTCCGCCGCGAACTCGCTTTCGTCATAGGCGAGAGGGTCCTTGGGACGGTCTGACCGGCCGTTCTCGCGCGGATCGAAGGTCACGACGCGGTGGTGCCGGGCGAGGAAGGGGATCTGAGCCTTCCAGTGACGCGAGGGGATGATCGACCACGTCGGAAGGAGCAGGATGGTCGGACCCCCGTCGCCGTAGACCTCGTAGAAGATCTTGATGCCGGCCCGATCGATGTAGCCGTCGGCGTCGGGATATCGAGCTCTCACGACCTCACCCCAACGTCCAGCGTCTGCAACCAGGAGTCGATAGCCGCCAACAGTTCCCGGTGACCCGTGGAGACACCGGAGTGGCGTTCCAAGATCATCCCGAGGTTGAAGGTCGCGACGAGCGAAACTATCGCCTCGACAGGAAAGGTGTCCGTGTCGATATCGTACGCCTCAACAGCCCCCTGGATCGCTTCGGTAACAACGGCACGCCACTCCTCATCGACGTGCACCACGCGATCGCGCAACGCCGGCTTGTTCCACGCGAGCGCCTGTAGCTCGAGCCACACCTTCTGGTACCCCGATTCCAGGTCCTCGTCGAGGTATGACATTGCGGTCCGCCACTTCTCGAGGAACGGAACGTCCCGCGCGTACATCGCCCGCTGACGAGCTATCAACCGCTCCGTGAACCGTTCGAGGACCTGAGCAAAGAGCTCGTCCATCGAGCCGAAGTAATAGTGGACGAGGCCGTGGTTGACGCCAGCCTCCTCCGCCAGGCGGCGGGTGCTGATCTCCGCGTAGCCGGTCGAGATCAGCAGGCGCTCCGCCGCATCCAGAAGAGCGGCCCTCGCTTCGATCTTGGCAGCGGTATCGCTCATCCTATCGTCTTAGACGTATGACTAATACGCTTGACTAAACACCAGACCGGCGGGGCCTGTCAAGCTCCCGGAATCCGCCTGAGCCTGTGATGCGGGATGACGAGAGCCCGAACCCGGGCACTGGAGTACCTCAGAGCGCCTCGAGGAGCTCCTTCAATCGGATCAGATCCTGTTGGTTGGCGCGGCGCATAGCGCTCTTCATCACCGGCGCGGCTACCTTCGAGAAGCCCGATGGGATACCGCGGTTGCGAAGGGACATCTTCGTGCCGTTGCGGGGCGAGTCGGCCCAGGAGTAGGTCGTCTCCATGGGGAACGGACCTTCTGAGGTCGCCATCACGAAGCGTTCGCCGGCGATCATGTCTTTCACCTCGTAGGTGTATGCGATCGTGCGGCCCAGGAACTGAGCCTCGAACGCGATCCTGCTACCGACCTGGAGTGGCTTCGCCGACTTCCAGTCAACCCGCTTGATATTGCGATACCAGATCGTCGCGTTGTCGGGGTTGGCCGCGAAGGCAGCGACCTCGAGTCGCGGATGTTCGATCTCGATCTCAGTTTGGACATCGATCTCCATCAATGTGCAGTCACATTATCGAGGTGCGGAACCGTCGCACAAGGGGGGATTGAGATTCTTCGATCCAACATTAGCTCGCTTTATCTCGTGAAAGTCTTGGGGAAGCGGTGGCGTGTTTGCGAGCTGGTAGTCGAGGAACTGCTCGGGATCCAACTGAAGGGCTTGGTTCGTGCGACGCTCGCGGCCGATCGTCGAGATCGTCTTGCCATCCATACCGCGTCCGCAGGTGGATCCGGCGTAGTGGCCGGGGTAGATCTCGACGTCGTCTCGAAGAGACAAGAGGGTCTGCAGAGACTCGTACAGCCCCTTGGCGCGTGAGCGAAGCTCCGCTTCCTCTACGTCGATCAAGGAAAGATCGACCCTTCCGACATCACCGACGAAGAGAGTATCGCCCGTGAGAACGAACCAATCGTCGAAGAAGAGACTGACGTGCTCGGGCGTGTGCCCGGAGGTGTGGATCACGCGCGCATTCCGGTTCCCCACATCGAGGACATCACCGTCGTTCAACGGCGCGAAGTCGAAACTGACCTCGGCGCCACTGCCCAGGTACAAAGAAGCGTTGGCTGCCCCCGCTAGTTCGCGCGCTGCAGACTCGTGATCGGCGTGGACATGGGTGTCGATGACGTGACTGATCACCATCGCGTTGCCCTCGACCTCGTCGATATAGCGCTGCGGATCACCTTGCGGGTCGACCACCGCGGATAGACCGAGACTCGGGCACCCGACTATGTAGGAGGCGCAGGATCGATCGTGGTGTAACACCTGACGGAAGTACATAGCTTCCATTCTTCCCAGGTTCAACCCTTGTTGTCAAGAACTTTCTTGAATACTATAGAAGCATGGAAGAAACAGCGGCCCCTGTCCGGCCCATCTCGTTAGGGATCGGGGCCAACCTCGCTCAGTTCGCCCTTCTGGTTGGGGTGAACGGGCTGGTCGGAGCGCTTGTGGGCCAAGAACGCTCACTCGTGCCGCTCCTGGGGGAACGAGTCTTCGCGGTCGGCTCGTCCACTGCGCTGATGCTCTTCATCGTCAGCTTCGGGATCGCCAAGGCAGCGGCCAACCTCGCCGCCGGCTACTTCGCCGATCGCATCGGACGGAGGAAGGTGCTCCTCGTCGGATGGGCCTTTGGAGTTCCCGTCCCACTCGCGTTGATGCTTGCCCCCGGCTGGGGTTGGGTCATCGCAGCCAACGTCCTGCTTGGGATCAACCAGGGACTGGCGTGGTCTTCGACCGTCGTGATGAAGATCGACCTCGCGGGTCCGCGGCAGCGGGGCCTGGCAATGGGCCTGAACGAGTTCGCCGGATACCTCGCTGTGGCGATCTCCGCAATCGCTACAGGATGGCTTGCTTCGCGCTACGGGTTGCGCCCGGAACCGTTGTTCCTCGGTCTGGCGATCGCGGGCCTTGGGCTCGGCCTTTCGGTGCTATTCGTGAAGGAAACAGCAGGCCACATGGAGCTCGAGAAAGGATCGAGCGTCGGAAAGAGCTTCTCCGAAGTCGCGGCGCTGGCGAGCTTCAGGCATCGGGGTCTCGCCTCGGTGTCCCGCACCGGTCTCGTCAACAATGCCAACGACGCCCTCGCCTGGGGGCTGCTTCCCGTCCTGATGCTCGCTCAGGGCCTGAGCACCTTTCAGATCGGAACGATCGCCGCCGTCTATCCCGCGGTCTGGGGCATCGCGCAGTTAGCCACCGGTGCGTGGAGCGACCGGGTCGGGCGGCGGCTGCCGGTCGCTATCGGGATGTGGACCCAGGCCGTGGCGTTGTTGTGGTTCTGGGCCGCCGACGGGTTCTCACAGATGGTCGGCGCCGCGATCTTGCTCGGGTGTGGAACCGCGCTCACCTATCCCGCGCTCCTGGCGGCGGTCGGAGATCTGGCGGCACCGTCATGGCGCGCCTCCGCGGTCGGCGTCTATCGCACATGGCGCGACGGAGGCTACGTCGTCGGCGCCCTCACGGCCGGGGTCCTGGCCGATCTCTTCAGTCCGGGGACGGCCCTCGTGGCCGTGGCGGGCGCAACGGCGCTGTCGGGTCTCGACGCGTGGGCCAATCTCGGTTCTTCAAGTGAAGACTTGAATACTCTAGGATGAGGATCATGGCAGAGAGAGCCGCCAAAGAAGCGCTGTTCGACGAGTTCGCCCGGGTGGCAAAGGCCCTGGCGAGTGGGAGACGTGCGGAGGTCATCGACTTGCTGGCCAACGGTGAGCGTAGCGTCGAGAGCATCGCGAACGAGAACAAGATGTCGGTCGCGAACGCGAGCCAGCACCTACAGATCCTGCGTCGAGCCGGTCTCGTCTCTTCCCGGCGGGAGGGAACCTCGATCTTCTATCGTCTCGCCTCTCCCGACGTTGTCTCGTTGTGGCGCTCGTTGCAAGGTGTTGCCAGCGACAGGGTCGCGGAGGTCGATCGTCTCGGGCGCGCCTACATCGGCGAGCTGAACGGCATAGAGCTGTGGACCAAAGAAGAGCTCTCCAAGCGACTTCGGCGCAAGAACGACGTGTTGGTTCTCGATGTACGGCCCGCCGAGGAGTACGCAGCGGGTCACCTTCCCGGCGCAGTGTCGATCCCGGTCGCCGAGCTGAAGAGGCGGCTCAAGGAGCTCCCCAAGAACAAGGAGATCGTGGCCTATTGCCGCGGCTCCTTCTGCGCCTTTGCGCCCGAAGCCGCACGCTACCTGGATAAGAAGGGGTTCCGAACGCGCGTCTT
>Ga0183260_10002713_pt1 | contig 14503 bp, 15 predicted proteins | sample AntDrymUQ4972206_2_FD_129768 | JGI IMG/M metagenome (GOLD analysis project Ga0183260, IMG submission 129768) | Polar desert sand microbial communities from Dry Valleys, Antarctica - metaG UQ497 (22.06) (version 2) (version 2) | ecosystem: Environmental > Terrestrial > Soil > Desert | place... | reverse complement strand
GCAGTCGGTGAGCGCCACGTCCGCACGCGCGTCCGCGAGCGGGCAGTTGGTATCGCCCTACACGGGCCGTCGCTATAATTCCGCGGCTTGCGGGTGCGCCATGCGCCCGCGCGTTTCGTCTGCAGGGGTCGAGCACCGTGAAAACCACCGATTCGGTGTTCCTCAAGCACTTTGCGATCGTGATCGGCGTGCTACACGTGGTGACGGCTTTGCTGATTCTCGTCGCCTACCTGATCCACACCGGCCGACCTGTCGAGGAAAGCACCGCGGCAAAGATGGCGCTCGAGCAGCGGATCGCGCCGGCCGGTGCTGTCTATGCGGGAGCAACGGGGCGTGCCGCGATGCAGGCGGCCGAGGAAGCTGCGAAGCTCGCCGCCGCGTCGCAAGTGGCGTACGGCGGAACGCTGGATGGCAGCGTCATCTACAAGAATCTCTGTGGGGCCTGCCACGCCACGGGCGCGAGCGGTGCCCCGAAACTCGAGAAGGGGCTCTGGTCGACCCGCATGGCGCAAGGCACCGACATGCTGGTCAAACATGCGATCGAGGGGTACACGGGTGAGAACGGCATCATGCCCGCCAAGGGCGGTAATCTCGCCCTGACCGACGAACAGGTCAAAGTTGCCGTCGAGTTCATGATCGCCGGCATGTAGCGGTCACGCGTCGACGCGCACCCGGCGCAGATCGGCGAGCAGCGGCGGCAGCGCTTCTTCCAGCAAGGGCAGCAACGGTTGCAGCGAATCCCACGCACCCGCGACGGGATTGGCGCGCGCGAGCCGGCGCGACAGCGACCCAAACGCGCGCTGCATCGTCGCGACTTCTCCGTAGCGTGCCAGCAGGTCCACCTCGACTGCGCGCCGCGCGAAATCCGCGAAGTCAGGCGGCGTGTACGGTGCACCCGCGACCTCGACGAGCGCAGCGTTCACCGCATCGACGTGCTCTCGCAGCGAAACGCCAGCGTGCTGCGGCCATTGACGCGTCAGCACGAAGTCGAACGCTACGTCGAGCACGATTCCGGCGTAGCGCCGCAGCGCAGGCGGCAACTCGGATCGCACGGCGACGAATGCCGGATGGCGATCGGTCGCCGAATCGATGTGCCGGTGCAGCAACACCCCGTGCGCGAGTGCCGCAGGCCACGCGACATCGGGCGCGCCATGCCAGAAATCGCCCAGCAGGCTGCCCGCATAACCCTGCGGGGTCGGCTCCGCCAGCAGCGTGTGCGCCAGGTAGTTCAACGCCGACGCCGGGCTCGAGTACAGCGCGGTAGCACGATGGCCATCGGCTATTATCGACCCGCTCCCTCGACGCGCACGCCCACCTTGGCAACTTCGCTGCATTCAGTCTTCCCAACCGCTACCGGACCCCTGACGCTGCGTGGTGCCGCAGGCGCGATCGAGGCTGTTGCAGATGTACCGGTGGCAACGGATGCCCGGCTCGGCACGGTCATCATCTGTCATCCGCATCCCCTGCACGGGGGCACTTTGCACAACAAGGTGGTCACGATGGCGGCGCGCAGTTTGCGCGAATGCGGACTCCACACCTTGCGCTTCAATTTCCGCGGCGTGGGCGCGAGCGAAGGCACGCACGCGGAAGGCGATGGCGAACAGCAGGACCTCGAACTGGTTGCGGAGTGGGTCGCACGCACGCGCCCCGATGACGCGCTCTGGCTGGCGGGATTCTCGTTCGGCGCCGCGGTGTCGGTGCGCGCTGCCAGCCGCCTGCCTTGCGCGCAACTCGTCAGCATCGCACCGCCGGTGGACAAGTACGGCTTCGACACTGCGGCTCCGCCCACGTGCCCATGGCTGATCATCCAGGGCGACGATGATGACGTGGTAGATCCGGCTCGTGTGTGCGCGTACGTCGAGAGCCTGGAGACTCGGCCCACTTTGGTGAGGATGCCGGGGGCGGGGCATTTCTTCCATCGCAAGCTCATGGATTTGCGTGGCGCGCTCAAGAACGGCGTCAAGACCAACCTGCCGCCACCGGATCCGGCCGCATCGAACGGGTGAGCGAGCCGGGCAATTCGCCCTCCGCGCGTTATCGCGCAGGGGTCCAGACGGGTCAATGGCAGTGCGATGTTGCGCAGGAAGCGGTGCTGCCGCTGCTCGATCGCGTGGCGGGCGCAGTCGCCGCAGCACCGGAAAGGGGTCCGCTCGCCCGCTGGTTCGGCGCGGAGCCGCGTGCCCCGCAGGGCCTGTACCTCTGGGGCGGCGTCGGTCGCGGCAAGACTTTCCTGATGGATCTGCTGTGCGCGGCGCTGCCGCCGGAGCTGGTGTTGCGCCGTCACTTCCATCGCTTCATGGGCGAGGTACACGGCGAACTCGCGCGGCTGTCCGGCGTACGCGCGCCGCTGGCCGAAATTGCGGGCAATCTCGCAAGCGGGCCGCGCTTGCTGGCGCTCGACGAATTCGTGGTGAGCGACATCGGCGACGCGATGATCCTCGGAGAACTGCTGAAGCAGTTGTTCGCGCACGGCGTCGGGCTGGTGACGACCTCCAACTCGGCGCCGCGCGATCTTTATCGCGACGGGCTGCAACGCGCGCGCTTCCTTCCGGCGATCGCGATGATCGAGCGCCACTGCGCAGTGCATGAGCTCACCGGCAAGCAGGACTATCGATTGCGCGCGCTGACACGCTCCCCGGTCTATCTCGTCCCTGCGGATGCGGCCGCCGACGCGGCGTTGACCGCGATGTTCACGGAGGTGGCGAGCGGCGAGATCGAGCAGGAGGGTGTCGAGCAAGTCAACGGCCGCGAGATTTCGTTTCGCCTGCGCGGCGGCGGCGAGATCTGGTTCGCGTTCGCGGCGCTGTGCGAGGGGCCGCGCGCGGTCGCCGACTACATCGAAATCGCGCGGGATTTCCACACGGTGATGGTCTCGCAAGTGCCGCGCTTCGACGGCAGCAATGATGACCCGGCGCGTCGCTTTGTCCACCTCGTCGACGAGTTCTACGATCGCAACGTCAATCTCGTGCTGAGCGCGATGGTGGAACCGCTCGCGCTTTACGGCGGCGAACGCCTGCGCCGCGAGTTCGAGCGCACCGCCAGCCGTCTCATCGAGATGCAGTCCATCGCGTATCTCGCGCGCGAGCACCGACCCTAGCTCCCATAAAAGCGGTCTGCGTTGCGCGCAGCGCAACATTCACTCACCCTCTCCCCGTGAGCGGGGAGAGGGTACGGGGGCGAAGAGGAGCGCTTGCGGACCACTGGTCCGCGCGACGATGAGCGCCATCGGCCGGAAGGCCGATGGCCGGAGAGGGGCCGCTTCACGGCGAATACGCGTGTGTCTGCCCCTGATCCGGTCCTTCGGACCAACTGACTTCGCGCCATCCCTGGCACTCGCCCTTGCGGCCATCCTCGCTGTTCGCAGCCGCTCCTGTGCCTGCAGACACCCCAAAGCGGATGGAAGTAAAACCACGATGCTGCGCCACTGCTAGCATCGCCGCTCCGCAATCGAGGTACCCATCATGAGTGTGGCGAGTGTCCGCAGTGCCGCAGTCAGCGCCGCGTGCTCCATGGCGTTGCTCATTTGGTGCGCCGCCGCCGGCGCGCAGGACAGCCCGCAGTTCAACTCGAGCGTCGACGCCGCCGCGAAATCGCTGCAACCCAAGGTGCGCGCCTGGCGCCGGGATTTCCACGAGCACCCGGAACTCGGCAACCGCGAAACGCGCACCGCGGCGAAGGTCGCGGCGCATCTGAAGTCGCTGGGTCTTGAAAACATCCGCACTGGCGTCGCACATACGGGCGTCACGGCCGTGCTGCGAGGCGGCAAGTCAGGTCCGCGGCTCGCGTTGCGTGCCGACATGGACGCGCTGCCGGTCACCGAAACCGCCGACGTGCCTTTTGCCTCGAAGGTTGTCACTGAATTCCGGGGCGAAAAGACCGGCGTCATGCACGCCTGCGGCCACGACTCCCATACCGCGATCCTGATGGGCGTCGCCGAAGCGCTTTCGGCGCAGCGCGCCGACTTGCCGGGCGAAGTGCTGTTCGTCTTCCAGCCGGCGGAGGAGGGCCCTCCTGAAGGCGAGGAAGGCGGCGCCAGCCTGATGCTGAAGGAGGGAGTGTTTCGCGATTTCAAACCGGACGCGGTGTTCGGACTGCACGTGATGTCGGTGCTCAACGCCGGCAAGATCGGTTATCGCAGCGGCCCGATGATGGCGGCGTCCGATCGGTTCGTCTTCAACGTGGTCGGTCGCCAGACGCACGGTTCGCGTCCCTGGGGCGGCGTCGATCCCATCGTCGCGGCGGCGGACATCATCGGCAGCGCGCAGCACATCGTGAGTCGACGCACGGACATCAGCCGGCTGCCGGCCGTCGTGTCGTTCGGCGCCATCAAGGGCGGCATCCGCTACAACATCATTCCCGATCGCGTGGAACTGGTCGGCACCATCCGCACCTTCGACGAAAACGTGCGCAAGGCGATCATTGCCGATCTCACCAATGTGGCAACGCATGTTGCGGCGGCGCACGGGGCCACTATCGAAGCACGGATCCCCGCAGACGACGGAAATCCCGTGACCGCCAACGATCCCGCCCTGGTCGCGCGCATGCTGCCGAGCCTCAAGCGCGCGGCAGGCGATGCCAACGTCATCGAGATCCCCCTGACCATGGGCGCCGAGGACTTTTCGCTTTACGCCAACGAAGTGCCCGGGCTCTTTTTCTTCGTCGGCGCGACGCCCGCAGGTCAGGATCCGGCGCGTGCACCGAGCAATCACTCGCCGGCGTTTTTCCTCGACGAATCGGCGCTCGATCTCGGCCTGCGCGCGTTACTCACGGCAAGCCTCGATTTTCTCCACGCCCGGCCCTGAACCGCCCCCGTCTTGTGGGAGCGACACCCGTCGCGACTGCGACGTGGCCAATTGTCGCGCTGGCGTCGCCCCCAAATGCCCGCACGGCATCGTCGCAGTCGAATCGCGATGAATTGGCAATAAACCCGGCGACGTGGAGAGGGCTCGCGCGCTTGCCGATGTCGAGCGCGCTGGACTAACGTGCGGACTCCGCGAAACGAACCGGCATCGCTTGCGATGCGTTCGCGCCGCGCTTCGCAAACGAGGAACGTCATGATCGGAACGCCACGCAAACCGGGCACCCCAACCCTCAAGCCGAGCACTTCACTGGGCACCAAGTCGACCTCACGAACCCTGTCCTCGTCGACTGCCAAGCCGGCCGCGCCGCGGGCCACTGCCGCAAAGACCTCGCTTGGCAGGTCCGCCACCGGAATCGTGGATCGCGCCGCTTCTGCGGCCAAGAGCGCACGCATTTACGGAGGCGGTGCCGGCTCCACCCCGACTCGAACCACCTCTACCCGGACGACCACGAGCACTGCCAGGCCGGGCCCCGGTTTTGGCAACGTCCGTTCCGGCGTCAGCACCACCGCCGCGCCGGTTCGCAAGTCCGTGTTCGGCAACGTCGTCGGCGGCGTGATTTCGAGCGCCGCTTCCGCACCACGCGCGCTCCCTTCGACCTACACGGTGCTGCAAGGCGACAGCCTGTCGAAAATCGCCAAGCGGCTGTACGGCAGGGCTTCGGCCTGGCGCAAGCTGTTTGAAGCCAACCGCGACCAGATTGACGACGCCGACCTCATCCATCCGGGACAGGTGCTCCGCGTTCCGGAGCTTTGATCCCAGCATTTCCATTCCCATTCCTGACACCGATTCCAAGGAGTACACCATGCAGACCACTCGATTGATGATCACGGCACTGGTTACCGCGCTGGCCGTTGCCGGCTGCAAGAAGAAAGAGGAAGCCGCGCCTGTCGTGACGCCCGCCCCGGCCCCGAGCACGTTGCCGCGAACGATGCCGACCGATCCGGCCATCACACAGATGCCCGATCCAACGCTCGCGTCGACCTTCGTGGTGCGTGCGATCGAACTCGGTTCCGCGATCGGCGCCGACAATCGCGTGACCTCACCCGGGACGACCTTCAGGCCCAGTGACACCATCTACGCCGCGGTCGCGAGCGACGGCAGCGCCGCCAGTGTCAACGTGGGCGCGCGTTGGTCGTTCCAGGACGGACAAATGGTCAACGAGGCGAGCCAGGCCATCGCGCCGACCGGACCTGCGGTCACCACGTTCAACATCAGCAAGCCGGACGGTTTTCCGGTCGGTCGCTACAAGGTGGAAGTGCTGGTCGACGGTCAGCCTGCCGGGCAGAGCGAATTCGAAGTTCGCTGAGCCTTTGCGCTTGGTAAGCTTGTGCGCGACGCGCCCACTCCGGGCGCGTCGTCGTATCCAGGGTTGACGCAAGACACATGCAGGATGAACTCGCGCGCTCCGCGCTCGGCAAGACCAGCGTGCAGCCCGCGGCTTACGATCCGGCGCTGCTGTTCGCGGTGCCTCGCGCTTCCGCCCGCGAGGCACTGGGCATCGATGCCTCCGCGCCGTTGCCGTTTGTCGGACAAGACGTCTGGACCGCGTACGAACTGTCGTGGTTGGACGCTCGCGGAAAACCCATGGCGGCGATGGGCGAACTGCGCGTGCCGGCCGCGTCGCCCCACCTCGTCGAGTCCAAATCGCTCAAGCTTTATCTCAATGGTTTCAACGCCGAGCGACTAGAGAGCGCCGACGCGTTGCGCGCGCGCGTCGTCGAGGATCTGTCGCGGGCAACAGGCGCGCAGGTCAGCCTTGAGCTGATTGGACGCAACTCGCCCTTCGGTCCATCCGTGACTCGGGCGGGCGAATCGCTCGACGCGCTGGACCTGTCGATCGAACACTACGGTCCACCCTTGCCCGAGCTGCTGACGAGCGACCCTGAGCGTCGCGTCGAGGAAACACTCGCGACCGACGCGTTCAAGTCGAACTGCCCGGTCACAGGCCAGCCGGACTTCGCCAGCGTCTGGATCCGCTATCGCGGTGCGCGCATCGACCGCGCTGCGCTGTTGCGCTACCTGGTTTCGTATCGCGAGCACGCCGCGTTGCACGAGCAGTGCGTGGAGCGGATCTTCTGCGACCTGCAGTCGCGCTGCAGCCCCGATGCACTCGCGGTGGCCGCGCGTTTCACCCGGCGCGGCGGGCTCGACATCAATCCGCAACGCGCAAGCCGGGCCTATGCAGTCGACTGGCCGGGCCGAACCCTAAGGCAGTGATCCGCCGGCCGGCGCAGACGCGGGGCTGGAACGGACCGTTCGCGCGAACACGATGCCGATCTCGTAGAGGATCCATATCGGTACCGCGAGCAGGATCTGCGACACCACATCCGGTGGTGTCAGGATCGCCCCAGCGACGAACGCGCCGACGATGACATAGGGCCGCGCGCGCTGGAGTTTCGGGACGTCCATCACGCCCAGCGCGACCAGGATCACCACCGCCACCGGGATCTCGAAACAGATGCCAAACGCGAAGAACAGCACCAGCACGAAATCGAGGTAGTGATTGATGTCCGGCGTTACCGCCACACCCTGCGGCGCAACCGCGGTGAGGAAGGTGAACACCGCAGGTAGCACCAGAAAATACGCAAACGCGCAGCCGGTGTAGAACAACAGCACCGAGGAAGCCAGCAGCGGCGTCGCCAGTTTCTGTTCGTGCCGATAGAGACCGGGCGCAACGAACGCCCAGGCCTGATACAGCAGCCACGGCATGGTCACGAGCAGCGCAACGAAGAACGTGAGCTTGAGAGGCGTGATGAACGGCGTCGCGATGTCCACCGCGATCATGGTGGTGCCGGCGGGCAGCTGCGCGAGCACCGGTTCCGCCAGTACGTGATAAAGCCGATTGGCGAACGGCACCAGCGCAAGGAATACGACCAGCAAGACCAGGATGGCGCGCAGCAACCGCGTGCGCAGTTCGACCAGATGCGCGATCAGCGATTGCTCTGGAGCGGCTTCAGCGCTGGGCATCGTCGCCCCTTGCCTCGGCGTCAGCGTGGGACTCTGCGCGAACGTCGGGCGTGATGGCCGTGTCGGTCGCGCTGTCCGCGAACGAAGTCGTACCCTCAGGCACCGCATCGGCTTCCATTTGCGCCGCCGCGCCCATCGCCGCGACTGCCGCGTCGGTCGACGGCGCATCGCTCAGCAATCCGACCTTGCGCGTCAGGCGCCTCGGGTCGAGCGACTGCGATACTTCGCGGAGCGAACTGCCGAGTAAATCAAAAGGTTGTTCGACTTCGCGCCTGACGTCGCCGAACGGACGCCGCAACGCTTCGGCGTCGAGTTCGCGTTCGAGTTCGTTGCGGAGATTGAACCAGCTTGTGCGCGCGCGCCTCAGCAACGCGCCCAGCGTGCGTGCGGCGCCGGGCAGTCGCTCGGGTCCAAGCGCCAGCAGCGCAATCAGACCGACGACCGCCAGCTCGAAGAAGCTGACGTCGAACATGCCTTGCGCTTAGCGGTCGACGCGATCGTGCGTCGCGTCAGGGGCAGTGCTCGCGGGGGGCGGCGGCGGATCCGCGCGTAGCTGCGGTTCCTTGTCGTCCTCGTGCATGCCTTTCTTGAAGCCGCGCAATGCGCGGCCGAGATCACCGCCGAGGTTCGCGAGTTTGCTGGATCCGAAGACCAGCACGACCACCAGCAGCACGATGAGCCAGTGCCCGATGCTCCAACTGCCCATTGCGGGCTCCTCAATTCCCAGAGATACCGAGAATAACGCAGCGCGTGTTGCCACGCCGACGTCTCTTTTTTCTTGCCCGGGAAATGCCCAGCCGCGCGATTTGAAAAGCCCCTCTCCCGCCGGGAGAGGGGTTGGGGGAGAGGGTACGAACTTGCCGAGTGTCTCGTGCCCGAACGAGAGCTGGCGCGAACTCCAACCCTCTCCCTCAGTCCCTCTCCCGGAGGGAGAGGGGTGAAGTGTCGTCACTCGCCGACTTGTTTCCGGCACACGACTCAGCGCGAGGTTGATTCCTCGAGCAGATCGCGGAAAGCGACGACCGGTTCCGGCGTGCCGCGCGTGCCACCCTCGAGGATGCGCCGGGGCGTGATGCCGCGACCGTAGACACGGGCATTGCTGCGCTCGCGCACCCGCAGCACCGAACCGTCGAGCGCCACGCCTGCGAACAGGCCTCGCGACCGCGAGTAGGAATAGATCTCGGCCTCGAAGCGCTGATCGGTCGACATGGCCGCGCTGCGGCCGACTGGACCGGCGGCGACCGACGCGTCTGCGCCGAGGGTGAACTTGCCGTTGACGATGGAGTCGACGCCGCGCCGGGTGCGGAACACGAGAATCACGTCGGTCGACTCGACACCTGCCTGGAATCCCACCGATCCGCCCGTCAGCGAAATAAAAACCGGGTTGGACCAGACGCCGTCGCGCATGCGCACAGACAGCAGACCGCGACCGTGCCGACCGCCGACGATCAGGCCCGCCTTGACAACATGCGGGATCACCGCGATCGCCTCCGCATCGCGCAGCAGCGCATCGGGGATGCGGTGATCCGGGGTGTCCATGCTCTTGCGCAACGCGCGGACCGCCTCACCGGCAAGATCGGTCTCGCGATCCGCGTCGGCGGACGCGGGGCCAAGCATCAGTGTCAGGACGGTGCCGAGCAGCGCAAGGCGGGTCCACCGACGAAGCGATTGTTTCAGCATGGGCTCGATCCGAAAACCATGGGCAGGCGAAGCCAATTGGAGTCCGGGCTGCGCCCGAAGTTTCCCGTGCGGTGGACTCAGCCGCGGCGCTGCCAGCGCAGCGCAAGTCCGCCGAGCGCGACGATCAAGGCGGCGAGCAATGCCTGGCCCGGAGTCGAGCCTGCGGGTACGCGAGATGCGGTGCCACCCGCGGGTGCGCCGCAGGAGGGCGGCGCGATGGCGAGACCTTCGCCGTCGTCCGCGATCGAACGGCCCGTCAGAGTCGCGACACCGGTCGACGCGTCGATGCGGGCGAGATCGCTGGCCCGATTGGGCTCGGTGGGACGGTAATCCAGCACCGCCCAGAGATTGCCGTCGGCGTCGAAATCGAGGCCGCCGTCGTCGAAACGGATATTGTCGCCCAGCCTCGAACCCACGACCGTCGAGGCGCCCGTCGCGGTATCGATGCGATACAGGCGCTCGTCGCCACTGGCCCCGATGCCGTAGAGCTGCGCGCCGCGCGCAGCGAGTCCGGTGATCTTCGCCCCGAGGGCGCCGACCGCACGCGTGGCACCGCTGAGCACGTTCACTTCCCAGAGTTTCTGCGCGGTTTCGGCCGACAGCCACAGTCGACCATCGCAAGTGAATCCAAGTCCAAAATCCAGGTTGTTGCCAGTCCCGGTGCCTTGCCCTGCGAGTCCGAGACTGCCGACCACGGTCGCAACGCCGGTGGTCACATCGACCCGGAGCAGGACTTCGCTGGCGTCGGAAACGGCGAACAGCGTGCCGTCCGGCGCAAAGGCAAGGCCTTCGACGTCGAACACGCGTTCATTGCTCGGGAGCCGAAGATCGCCGACGAGGGTTTGCTGGCCGGTGCCGAGATCGACGCGATACAGTCGATCGAACGAGCTGACATAGCCGATCGGCGCCGCCTGTATCCCCGCACAAAACAGCGCGGGACACAGGATCGCGCAGGCCAGGGCAAGCCTCCGATCAGCGAAACGCATCGTCGTTCAGTCCATTCGCGCAGATCCTTGCGTCGTCTTTCCCCTGATTCCTTCGGGGGTTTCTTGTGATAATCGACCTGCGGGAAAACCGCAGGCGCGCCTGATCCTAACAGAAATTTTACTCGCCTCAAGGGCTCACGACGGCAACGTGCCGCCGGATTGGCCGACTTGCGACGCGGTCGTCCGAATAGCGAAGCCCACTGGAGCGAATTCGAGGCATGAGCGAGACGGGACGCAGTCCGGGGAGGCCCACCGAGCCCCCCATTCCCACCGGGGTGGTCCTGGTGAACCTGGGCACCCCGGACGCGCCAACGCCGCGCGCGGTGCGACGCTTCCTGGCTGAATTCCTGCACGATCGCCGCGTCGTGGAGTTGACGCGCTGGCTCTGGTGTCCGCTGCTGCACTTCGTGATCCTGCCGTTGCGCGGTGCGCGGTCGGCGCGGGCCTACGCGAGCATCTGGACGCCTGAAGGCTCGCCCCTCAAGGTTTTCACGGAAAGACTCACCGCCGCGGTCGCCGCGCACTTGCGGGCCAGCCACGGCGCGTCCATCACGGTGCGCATGGCGATGCGCTACGGCGAGCCATCGATCCGCGCCGAATTGCGCGGATTGCGCGACGCAGGTTGCGCCCGGATCCTGGTCCTGCCGCTCTATCCACAGTATTCGGCGACGACCACCGCCTCTGTATTCGATGCCGTCACCAACGAGCTCTCAAGGTGGCGCGATGTACCGGCGCTGCACTTCGTGCGCGACTACGCGGAGGATGTCCGCTGGGTGGAGGCGGTCGCGGCGTCGATCGAAACGCATTGGCAAACGCAGGGTCGCGGTGAGCGACTGCTGCTCAGTTTCCACGGCATCCCGGAAGCCTTCGATCGGGCGGGCGATCCCTACCGGTCGCGTTGCGAAGCCAGTGCTGCAGCCATTCGCGAACGGCTGGGAATCGATCCCGCGTTTGCACCGCTGACGTTCCAGTCGCGGCTCGGCCGCGCGAAATGGCTCGCGCCGTACACCGAAGCGACCCTCAGGCATTTCGCGACCGAAGGTGTGCGCACTGTGGACGTCGTTTGTCCCGGGTTCGCGGTCGACTGCCTCGAAACGCTTGAGGAGATCGCGATCGTCAACCGCGGCCTTTTCATCGACGCAGGCGGACACGAGCTGCGTTGCGTGCCGTGTCTCAACGCGACCGAGGACCACGTCGCGGCCTTGAACACGCTCATCCATCGCGAACTCGGCCACTGGAGTCGGCTGGATGGATGAACCCGAAATGCACGCGACCCCCCGCGAGATCACGCTGACGGTGCACGGCCGCGATGTCGCGGCGCAGGTCTGGGGCCGCGCTGGCGGCACGCGTGTCCTCGCGCTGCACGGCTGGCTCGACAATGCCGCTTCCTTTTCGCGACTGGCACCGCTGCTGCGCGATGTCGAACTGGTCGCCATCGATTTCCCGGGTCATGGCCTGTCTGCGCATTTGCCCGATGGCTGCTGGTACCACTACATCGATTCGATCGACGAAGTGCTGGGCGTGCTCGACGCGCTGGGTTGGTCGCGCGCGATCCTGCTCGGGCACTCCATGGGGGCCGCTACCGCCTCGCTCGTGGCCGCGACCCGGCCCGATCTGATCGAAGCCCTGTGGCTGATCGAAGCGCTTGGCCCCCTCAGCACCGAGCCCGACCAGGCGCTGCAGCAGCTACGCCGGGCGCACACGCAACGTTCCGAACGCGGCGCGCGCGGCCTGCGGACGTTTAGTTCGCTGGCCGACGCAGTCGCCGCGCGTCAGCAGGGCGTGAGTGGATTGTCGAGCGCCGCCGCCATGTTGCTGGTGGAACGGGGGACGCGCGCAGTCGCCGGAGGCTGGCAGTGGTCAAGCGATCCGCGACTGACGCTCGCTTCGCCGCAGCGCGCCACGCAGGCGCAGATTGTCGTCTGCCTGCGCGGCATTGATTGCCCAACGCTCGTCGTGCTCGCGGAACCCGCCGCGACGTTCCTGCCGCCGGCCATGATCGCCGAACGCGCCGCAGCCGTCGCCGACATCACGGTGGTGCGCCTTCCCGGCACCCACCACGTGCATCTCGAGGATCCGGAACCCGTCGCCGCCGCCATCGCCGCGTTTCGCGCGCGCGGGTAACTCCGCATTTCTCTTGGGGCTCCAAGGCTGGTGCCTTGCCCCGCGCGCTGCGCGGTCGTCGAAGGAGTTCAGTGCAGCACCAGAATCGCGGGCGCATGCGCCAAGTCGGCGTCGGTCGCGCTCGCCAACGCATTGCCTTCAGCGTCAGCCACAGGAGCGTCGGCAAAAGAACTGGCGCTCGCTCCTTTTGCCCACCGACGAATGTGGCAATCCAAGACCTTACCCCGTTCTCGCGCGATGGCGTCCTCCGACGCAACGTAGTGACCCTACGCAGCGCGCCTTCATGACCGGATCCCGCGTTGACCTCGCATGGCTGCGCGCATCGGTCTTTCTCGTGCGGTTTTTTCACTCGCGTTTCCTCGCGCTCCGGAGGTCGGTGCTGGCTAGGCTGCGCTCACAACAAGCCGGTCTCTCGGGCCAGGCGTACCTGTTCGGCCGCTTTGGCGCGCGCCGGTGCGAGGATGCGTTCGTAGCGGGGGTCGGCACGCAGGTCTGCGAGCAGCGGGTCCGCGTCGAGCAGGTAAAGGCCGATGAAGTCGCCGCCGGCGACCCGTCGCTCGAGGGCGGCGAACGCCTGCTCGCGCTCGCCGAGGAGCTCATGGCCGAGTACGACCCGCCACGGGGGGACCGTGGAAAAAAACGGGCCGGGCTGTCGCGTGGCAAGCAGCGGCAACGCGCTTTTGATGAGCGCCCGTCCCTGCGACTGCGCACCCGTGCGCAGCAAGGCCGCACCGACATCCAGTGCCCGGTCGGCCTGGGTGATATTCAGCGCGGGCGCGGGGCTGGCCAGCAGTTGGGGGGCGAGCTTTCGATAGACGGTCAGCGCTTCGGCCGCGCGATCCAGACGGACCAGCACCCACGCGCGGGTCCAGAGAGCGGAATCCCCCGCGCGATCGAGCAAGGTCAGCGCCGCACCGAGGTCACCGGCGGTGGACCTCTGTAGCGCCTGAGCCTGCAGGACGCTCGGCTGGCCCGGTGCGCGTCGGACGAACTCAGCGACGCAACGATCCGCCTCCGGCGTTGCCCCGAACTGGCGCAGCATGTCGCAGCGGTCCAGCGCCTTGGGGATCGCGTCGGGGTCGCGTGCGTCATGCTCGCGCATCGCGCGCAGTGCACCGACGAGATCGCCCTGTTCCGCGGCAATCCCGGCTTGGATTCGATACGCCGACGCGTACTGCGGTTGGTCCAAGACCAGCTTGGCGAGTACCGCCTGGGCCTCGCTGAGGCGACCGGTCGCTTGCAACGACAGCGCCAGATTCAATTGCAGCACGGGCGACAGCGGGTCCAGTGCGGCGGCCCGCTGGTGCAGGACGAGCGCCTCCTCGTAGCGCCCGAGTTCATTGCGCAGCAGGCCGCCGTACCCGAGGTAGGCAGGCGCGTAACTGGGCGTGAGTGCGATGGCGCGGAGAAACTCGCGCTCGGCGTCGGTCGCATTCCCGGCGAACAGGAACACGCCGCCGAGCGACGCGTGCGCCTCGCCGAGCTCCGGGGCGAGCTCGAGCGCCCGATCGAGGTGAGGCCTGATGCGTGCCCGCTCCTCGTCGGACCTCGAGCCGTAGTAGCCGAGCAGCCGATAGACATCGCTGGCTCCGACGTAGGCTTTGGCGAACGTGGGATCGAGCACGATCGCGCGCTCGAAATGCGCGGCCGCCTCGCGCATTTCCGCAACCTTGCGTCGCGGCAGCAAAGCGATTCCCTTCAGGTACTCCTGGTAGGCCTCGACGTTTTCCGTGCGCTTCTGGGTGAGGTGCTGCTGTGCTGCCTTGCCCAACGCGATCTGCAGCGCCCCCACGACCTCGGTCGCGATCTCGTCCTGTATCTTGAACACATCGGCGAGCTGGCGGTCGAAATGCTTCGACCATAGATGCGTGCCATCGGAGGCCT
>Ga0183260_10002712_pt1 | contig 14504 bp, 13 predicted proteins | sample AntDrymUQ4972206_2_FD_129768 | JGI IMG/M metagenome (GOLD analysis project Ga0183260, IMG submission 129768) | Polar desert sand microbial communities from Dry Valleys, Antarctica - metaG UQ497 (22.06) (version 2) (version 2) | ecosystem: Environmental > Terrestrial > Soil > Desert | place... | reverse complement strand
GCGTTCCACGCCATCGCGGGCCTTCCTGTAGCGGTGCTCCAACTCTTGTGTGCTCGCATGAGGCGACAACTCTAGTCTCTTTGGCATACGCATATTCTACAACCGGATTCGGTATGATACGCTGGGAACTGTTGAGGCGTGAGTACCTTCGGACATGCTGACGACAATAGATCCCTTCGTTGTGTACCTCACCGTATTGGCGGCGCTAGCTATCTCAATTCAAGCCCATTCGTACATCAGATGGTTCCAGGCGGCCACGGACGAAGCAGACAGGCGGAGGCGTCAAATTATAGCCGTGATTTGGGTGGCTTTCGGCGTTGCTCTACTTTCTTCGTCGATCTGGTTCGCTGCCAACTACCTTTTGTAGGCAAGGTGGTTTCCTCGATGAGCGGCACAAACATGACCGGCTACCTCTTCGACGGGGCTGAGGTCGTCCAGGAAGACACCGGCGCCACCACCCGCTACGTCCGGGGGCTCGGGAACCAGGCCATAAGCCGCCAGCAAGGAACCTCGGCCACCCCGAGCTACTACCACTACGACCAGGTAGGCAGCGTGGTCGGCCTCTCGAACAGCACCGGCTCTTTGACCGACTCCTACTCCTACGACGCATTCGGCAATCAGAGGGCGCGCACGGGTCCCGGTGAACATGAGCGGCTACACGGGGAGTGGCTCTGGCGAATAGTTCGTCTTCGGAGAATCCCTTCCCGGTAGGTTGATGAACGGTCAGCCGCCGACGTGGATGGCGGGGCGCTTTTTCGGGTCGGGCTCGGCTTCGCGCAGGACTTCGCGGGTGACGGGGGCTGTGTCGCCTTCGCCGAAGAGGATGTACCGGATCAGGTACACGATAGGGTTCCCCTCCGTCCACCCGAAGTAGCAATGTGGCTTGCTGCCCGTCTCGTCTCGCAGGTGCAGCAGGAAAGCGGCGATGGCGTTGGGGACGACGGAGCTCTCGGCGCGCAGCACCTTGTGGCCGCCGACCTCGACGCCCTCTATCTCCAGCACGTCCGTGAAGTCCGATGGGTCGGCCACGTCAACCTCCAGGAAGAGGATGGGCTCTTCGGGCGGGATGTGGTTGTCCTCGCGCTGCTCCCGCTCCTTCCGGCGGTATTCCTCCGGGTCTTTGCCCGTGCGGCGCCGGTGGGCGACGATGTGGATGTCGCCACGCTCCGCCGCCTCTTCTATGAACCGCTGGGCGGTATCGTCTATCTCTATGCGCTCCTGGCGGAGCTCCGTGGAACGCTGGATGCGTGATACGAGCGAGACGGTGACGATGGCCACGATGAACAGCAGGGCGATGGTGAGGCCGTCGGGGCGCTTGTATATGTTCGCCGCGGTTGCGTAGATGAAGACCAGCGTGATGAAGCCGAACGGGACCTGGAGCCACCGGCGTCCAGCCCTGCGGGTCGTCAGGGTGACGGCGATGGAGGCGGAGGTCATCATCGCCAGCACGCCGGTCGCGTAGGCGCCGCCCTGGTCGTCCACGTTGGCCGCGAAGGCGACGGTCACCACGACGGAGATGGCCGTGTACACGAGGACGAGCGGACGGACGGCCCGGCCCCACTCGGGCGTCATGCCGTAGCGGGGCAGGTAGCGGGGCACGATGTTCAGAAGTCCGGCCATCGCCGACGCGCCCGCGAACCACAGGATGGCGATGGTGGAGAGATCGTAGATCGTGCCGAACACGTCGCCCAGGTACTCATGCGCCAGGTAGGCGAGCGCGCGCCCGTTGGCTTCGCCGTTCGGGCCGAACGCCTCCTCGGGTATGAGCACCGTGGTCACGAAGCTCGTGGTGAGGAGGTAGAAGCTCATTATGATGGCGGCCGTGGCGAGCATCTTGTGCGTGCTCTGGATGCGGCCCTGGGGACGCTCCGGATCATCGTCCGACTCGCCGCGCACCAGCGGCATCATGCTCACGCCGGTCTCGAACCCGGAGAGGCCCAAAGCCAGCAGCGGGAACACCAGCAGCGACCCGCCGAGCATCGATAGCGGCCCGCCGTAGCTCGTGAACAGGGTTTCTTGCCAACTGGAGATAACTTCCGGGTGGTTGGCGATCTCGTAGAACCCTGCGCCCACGACGACGAGGTTCGACACCAGGAACACCGCCACGACGACCACGGCTATCCCGATGACCTCTTTGAATCCCCTGAGGAACACCGCCCCGAGCACGGCCAGCAGCACCAGCGTGATGACGACCTCGTCGATCCTCGCCGGCGATTCAAGGAACTCGGGCCAGAACGGGTTCTCGATGATATGGGCAGTAGCGTCGGAGGCGGAGAGCGTGATCGTGACGATCCAGGACGTAGCCACGAACCCGAGCAAGACCAAAACGAACAGCTTCCCACCCCAGAAGGAAAGCAGGTTTTCGAGCATCGAGATCGAACCCTGTCCGTGCGGGCTTTCGCGGGCGACGACCCGGTACATCGGCAACATCCCGAAGAGCGTCAATAGCACGATGAGCAGCGTCGCGATTGGGGAGAGCGCGCCCGCGGCGGCGGCGGCGATGGCGGGTATGTAGCCGAGCGTCGAGAAATAGTCCACGCCGGTCAGGCACACGACCTGCCACCAGGAATGTTGCTCGGGCTGTCCCTCTTTCGCCTCGGGCCCGCCGACCTGCTCGATGCGCTCCTTCAGCAGCCAGTTCTTGAATCGGTCGGCTGGTCGGCTCTTCCGGGCTACGGGATTAGCCATCGCCGCCCCTGCGATGCGTCGATGCGAGGGTAGTTTGGCGCGCGTTGCCGCGAGCCGTGGCAAAGAGGTCCAGGTATCGGACAGGGTGGATCAACTCGTCCCTTTCTTCCACGCCGGCGAGGTTAGCTGACGGGTTCGGGCCGAAAGAGATAAGCCCTACACCGGCCTTGCCGGCGATTCACCCCGAGGCCCCTGGGCCAGATACCGGGTCCCCCGCCCTCCGGCGTCACCCGGAGGTTTGGCGTTCTGCTATGTAAGTTACTGCCCGGGATATATACTCCTGCCGCGAGGGGGTGTCAACCCTTACGGTGGTGCAGCCGATCCTGCCAAGAACGTCCATCGGATGCCCATGCCTCACGGTTCTCTCTGGGGCTCAGGCGGGCTACTAATGGAGCAGGTCGAGGCCGTCGAGGTCCTTCTTGTTGCCGGCGATGATCATAACGTCGCCCCGGCGCAGAACGGTGTCGCCGCGGGGGATGGTGGCGCCTGACTCACCCTTCTGCTTGAGCGTCACGACAGCCAGATTTTTCTTGCGGGCGAGCTGGAGGTCGGCGAGGGACCTGTCCACCCACTTCTCGGGGACTTCGGCTTCCACCAGCGCTTCGTCCTCACCGAGGTCCACGTAGTCCAGGATCGCGGGTGAGGCCATGGTGCGGGCGAGCTGCTCGCCCATGTCCCTCTCTGGCTCTATAACGCGGTCGGCGCCGATGCGGTCGAGCACCCTGGCGTGGAGCCTGCCGTTGGCCCGGGCCACGACCATGTCGACGCCAAGCTCCTTGAGGTTCGCCGTCGCCAGGATGCTCGCCTCCGTGTCCTCCCCGATCACCACGGCCGCGCTGTCGAACTGGCCGACGTTCAGATCCCTGAGGACGTCCTCGTCGGTGGCGTCCGCGGCCACCAGGTTCGCGTCCGGCAGGTCGTCGGCCAGATCCTGGATGCGTTCCTCGCTCTCGTCTATGCCCAGGACCTCGTGCCCCAGGGAGTTCAGGGTGCGGACCATGGAGATGCCCAGACGGCCCAGGCCGATGACCACGAACTGGCGGCTCATCCTACTCGCTATGTCCTCTTCGGGGTAGCTGTAGCGGCGGGGACGGCTCCTCTCGCTGAGCGCGAGTATAACCGTGATCGGCCCCACCCTCCCCGCGAACATCACGAACATGAGCAACAGTTTACCGAAAGGACCGAGCTCCGATGCCAGACCGGGCGAAGGACCCAACGAGAGCCCGACCGTCCCGAAGGCCGAAGTGACCTCGAAGAGCGCCGTCATCAGGTCCAGGCGGTCTGAGACCATGAGCGCCAGCGTGGCGCCTCCCAGGAGGAGCGTCGAGAGCGAGAGCACCGAGAGGCTCTTGGCGATCAGGGAGCGTGGTATCCGGCGCCCGAACACCGTGACCTCCTCCTGGCCTCGGACCTGCGACAGGAAGATCAGGAAGATCAGGAAGATCAGGGCCACCGTCGTCACCTTGATCCCACCCCCGGTCGAGACTGGGGCGACCCCGATGAACATGAGAGCTATCTGCACGGCGAGCGTCGGGTCCCGCATGTCCGAGTACGTTACCGTGGCGAACCCCGCCGTCCGAGGCGTCGTACCCTGGAATATGGACATCAGGAGCTTCGTCCCTAGGGGCTCGCCGCCCAGGGTGCGGGGGTTGGTCCACTCCAGCAGCCCGACGCTCAGTATCCCGACGACGAACAGCACGCCGGTGACGATCAGGACCAGCTTGGACTGGAGCGTGAGGCGCCGGACCCGCGGATAGTAGTAGAGGTTCACGAGCACCGGGAAGCCCAGGCCGCCGGCCAGGATCAGGTACACGAAAGTCAGGTTGACCACGGGGTCGCCCGCGTAGGCGGTGACGCCGCGCTCGAAGATGTCGAACCCGGCGTTGCAGAACGCCATCACCGCGTGGAAGATCCCGTACCCCACCGCTTTGGCGGGACCGAAACCCTTGAGCAGGAAGTGGACCGCGAGGATCAGGGCGCCCGAAGCCTCCACGAGCAGCGTGATGAGGGCGACCTGCCCGAGCAGTCGCAGCACGTTGCGGGGTGAGTCGGGGCTGGTGAGCTCTTCGCGCACGATCAGGAGGTGCCTGAAACCCAGCCGCTGCCCGACCAGCAGGGCGCCCACGGTCGCCGCCGTCATGATGCCAAGCCCCCCGAGCTGCACGAGGCTCACCAGGACGGCCTGGCCCAGCGGCGTGAAGTCCGTGGCCGGGGTGACGGTCTGGAGGCCCGTCACGGTGACGGCGCTGGTGGACTCGAAGAACGCCTCCAGCCACGACACCTGGCCGTCAACGGCGGTGAGCTTGAGCAGTGGCGTCCCGATCAGAATGGCCGCCACGAACCCGAGGGCGATCAGACGCGGAGCCGAGAGCCGGGGGAACATCCGGGTATCTTATACGGAATCGGGTTGAGGACTTCGGGTCCTGTTAGGGAGTCTGGAGATCGTAGGTCGTATTTTTCTTTTCTACCTCCGACTCACGAAGCGAGCAGAGCGCCTCACGACTCACGCACCCCGGAGGAAGCAAACCCTTCACCCGGACCTGGTATCACCCGGATTCCGTATTGCCCCGCGAGCCTCATCCGCTTCAGCGGAGCCGGAGGGCCAGGCTGCGGACGACGAGGGCCAGACTCTACGGGGCCAGCGCCCGCGCCAGCTCCGCGATGGCGCCAGGATAGCGGTACTGGATACCCATGTGCGTCCCATCGAAAAGGTCGAGCCTGTACTCCACGCCGAGCTGGTCCAGCTCTCTGGCGAAGGCCGTGGCCCCGAGGTCCAGGAACCACTCGTCGGCCTTCCCGGCGTCGAGGTAGATGCGCTTCATGCTCGCAAGAGCGTCGCCGTAATCCGGCGCCATCCGCACCGGGTCCCACGCGAGCCAGCGTCGCCAGACTTCGTCGTCCAAACGCCCGGTCTCGATGTCGAAGGGCAGGAGAGCATTGCCGGGGTTCATTTCGTCCGGGGAGTAGCAGGCAGCGTAACCGTAGACCTCGAAAGGCTTGCCGAAGCGGTCGAAGTCCAGCGCCTCGGCCGCCCGGAACTTCTCGAAGAACACGTCGTAGGAGCCGTCGAAGTCGTCTCGCAGGCTGCGGGCGACGGCGGGGAAGTCGGGTGCGTAGCAGCACTCGAACAGGGCGTCGCCCGCGTGAGAGGCCAGGCCGCCCCAAACGTCGGGCCGGAGCATGGGGACGACCATCGCCCCGTAGCCGCCGCTGGACTTGCCGGTGAGGCCCCGGTGATCCCGGCTCGCGGCCGTCGGATAACGCTCGTCCACGAACGTCACGACCTCGTCGCACAGGTAGTCCATGTAACGTCCCGTCGAGGCCGAGTTGATGAATTGCGATCCACCGTAGCTCGTCCAGGCGTCCACGAAAACCACGACCGCCGGCGGGCACTCATCCGAGGCGAACATTTCGTCGAGGCGTTCGATCATGGTCGGCTCGAACGCGAAGCGGTTCAGCCACATGTCCGCCTGGCCGGTGAAGCCCTGTATCACGTAGACGGAGGCGTACTCGCCGCCTGCGTCCACGCCTGGCGGCAGGTACACGTACAGCGGCCTGCGGGCCGGGTCCCCGAGCGGGTTTCCCGCCAGAAGCTCAGACTCGACCGTGAGCGTGTCGAACCGGCCCCGGAGCGGTCGGTTCCAGGGTGCTCCGGGAGGACCTTCGATCTCTCTCAGAGGCATGGTTAGCCCGGCTGCAACGCGATGGCGATCAGCACCAGAAGTACGAGCGCCACGACCGCGAAACCCCCGAGGATTATGAGCAAGGTCCTGTCCAACCCTTCACGATGTTGCCTGCGCGCTCTCTGGGAGCCCTTACGCCGGTCTCGCCTGCTGCCGGGTCTCCGGTTTCTGTACATGATGCATCCTCCTACTTGCCCAGAACCTCGGCCACGAGCGCGCCTACCTCGGTCGGGTTCGTGGCGGCCCGGATGCCGGCCTTCTGGAGCGCCTGGCTCTTGGCTTCGGCGGTCGAGTCGCCGCCGGAGACGATGGCGCCGGCGTGGCCCATCGTCTTGCCCTCGGGGGCGGTGAAGCCTGCGATGTACGCGACGACGGGGGTGTCCATCTCGCTCTGGATGTACTCTGCGGCCCGCTGCTCGGCGTTGCCCCCGATCTCCCCGACCATCACCACGCACTCCGTCTCGGGGTCGGCCTCGAACTTCTCCAGGATCTCGATGAAGTCCGTACCGATGATCGGATCTCCCCCGATCCCGACCGCCGTTGACTGCCCGATGCTGCGCTGAGTTAGCTCGTTGACGATCTGGTATGTCAGTGTCCCGCTGCGGCTGACGATGCCGACGTTGCCCGGCGTGAAGATGTCGCGCGGCATGATGGAGACGTTGGACTTGCCCGGCGAGAGCACGCCGGGACAGTTCGGCCCGATGAGCGTGGCGTCGTTCATTCGCATGTAATTCGATACCTTGAGCATGTCGTGGACCGGGATGCCCTCGGTGATGCAGCAGATGGTGCTCATGCCTCCGTCCAGCGACTCGAAGATGGCGTCGGCGGCGAAGGGTGGGGGGACGAATATCACGCTCGCGTTCGCCCCGGTCTCCCGCGCCGCCTCCTCGACCGTGTCGAAGACGGGCACGCCCTCGAACTCCTGCCCGCCCTTGCCCGGCGTCACGCCGGCCACTACCTGCGTCCCGCTCTCCAGCATCCGGCCCGTGTGGAACGCGCCCTCCCGGCCGGTTATGCCCTGCACCAGCAGGCGCGTGCCGTCGTCTACCAGTATCGCCATCGGCTACCGACCCCCATCCTGCGCCAGCTCCACGGCCCGGCGGGCCGCGTCCAGCATCGTCTCTTCGGTGTACACGTTCGGCGGCGTGTTCTCCGCGAGTATTTGCCGCCCTTCCTCGGCGTTCGTGCCGTCTAGCCGCACGACTATCGGGAGCGAGATGTCCGTCTGTTCGATGGCCGAGAGCAGGCCCCGCGCCACCTCGTCGCCGCGCGTGATGCCGCCGAAAATGTTGAACAGCACGCTCCTCACCTGCCGGTTGGAGGTCACGATGTCCAGGGCCGTCGAGATCTGCTCCGCGTCCGCGCCGCCGCCAACGTCGCAGAAGTTGGCGGGCTCCCCTCCGGCCTGGGCCACCACGTCCAGCGTGCTCATCACGAGCCCCGCCCCGTTGCCCAGGATGCCAACGTCGCCGTCCAGCTTCACGTACTGGAGGCCCGCCTCCAGCGCCCGTTGCTCCTCGGGATCAGCGGCCTCCACGTCGTGCAGCCCCGCGATGTCTTCGTGGCGGTACAGGCTGGAGTCGTCCACCGTGACCTTCGAGTCCAGCGTCAGCACCCGCCCGTCCGCCGTGACGACGAGGGGGTTGATCTCCACCAGACTGGCGTCCAGCTCCTCGAAGGCCCGATACAGGTTCCGCAGCGTCCGGCTGACGCCCTTCGCCGCGTCACCTTCCAGGCCGGCGGCGAAGGTGATCTCGCGCACCTGGTAGGGCTGCAGTCCGATCAGGGGGTCAACGTGGGTACGCACGATGGCGTCCGGGTTCGTCTCCGCCACCTCCTCGATGTCCACTCCGCCCTCGGTGGAGAAAAGGATGAGGGACTGCTTCGCCTCCCGATCCACCGTCACGGAGAGGTACATCTCACTCTCGATGTCAGCCCCGCCCTCCACGAGCACCTTCTTCACGGTGTGCCCCCGGATGTCCATGCCCAGGATTTGTCGCGCAGCCTCTTCCGCCTCATCGGGGTCATGCACAACTTTGATCCCACCAGCCTTGCCACGCCCGCCAGTGAGCACCTGCGCCTTGATAGCGACCGTGCCGCCGAGCGTCTCCGCCGCCCGCCGCGCCTCCTCCGGCGTCCCGGCCACGATGCCCGAGAGCGTTTCCAGCCCGTGTTCCCGAAGAAGGTCCTTGCCCTGATGCTCGTAGAGATCCAATACAAAAGCTCCCGCGAAGCCCGCAACGACGCCCGGATTATACAGATTCGCGGGATCGTCCTGACTTATACTCCGGCCCAATGGGCATCGGAACCGCAATAAACGTCGTCGCCGTGCTGGTCGGCGGGGGAATTGGGACGGTAGTCGGGGCGAAGCTGCCGGAAGAGATGCGCCGCACCGCGATGCAGGCTATCGGTATCGTGACGTTGCTGGTCGGCGTCTCGAACTTCCTGGTATTCGATAGAACACCCACACAGATAGTGTCGACCTTGACCTTGGAAGTAGTCCAATAGACGGGCCTAAGACCAAGGAGGCACGTGGCGGATTGCCGTAAAATGAGCCGTATGCAGCAGATTAGCGTATCGCCTGGCTGATCGAAAGGAGGCGCGGCGCGGGCCGCTCCGCAAGAGTCTCAAGGCCCGCGCCACGGTACATGCCGAATATACCATCGGAGAACGGAGCCCAGCAGCCGTCCCCGGATGTAAAGTATGAAATCATCTTGGAAGACGAATCGCCTGAGCTTCAGGCTGAGTATGTAATCACTTGGCCCCGCGAGGGCGAGTTGTATGTGGCTAGTGCTTGTGAGAAGACCCCGCGATGCACAGACTTGATCGCGGATACCAAGGGCGTACTTGAAGATAAAGAACGTTGGCCGGATCATCTCTGTTACGAAGCACTGATGCTCCAGAGTACAGAGATGTGGGCTGAAAGATCCATAGGCGCGGCTACTCAAAGTGCTACGACGCGGTGGATGAATATGCACCCTTTGCCCATCGGCCGGAGGGCCGTGATGTTAAAGAGGCGGGTTTTGGGAGGCCCGGAACAAGGGGATCGCGGACTGGAAGGTCTAGAAGAGCTGCTTAACACTGTGCCCTTCCAGGAATACGAATGTGCCATGTGGGCGCTACGGATAGAACGGCGCAAGTTGGCGGCTGTGCATACACTCGACTTGTTCGGGCTCGCCACCTATCCGACGGAGGAGCACCGGAGATCCGGGCTACCTGTTGCGGGCAAGCTCGCGTTCTCGGTACGAGGGCATGACAGATTTCTTATAGACCTGTTAGATGCCGCAGAGAGGTGGTGGGCACAGTTCCGCGGCCTCGCTCTCCGAGGTCGTCCAAAGGGCAGCGGCTCCTGGGCAAGCCGCCAAGAGTTTGAAGCGCGCTTGCGAGAGGCCGTAGCTACGGTTCGTGCCGACAAAGGAAAGCCGACCCAAGAGAACGTCGCGCCTCTTCTGTGTACCAGCGCTCGACAACTCCGTGCCTGGCTGCACAAATTTGGGATGAACTGGAAGCAAGTCATCAGCTAGAGGCCAAGAATTTCCTCCGGTTTTTCTCCTGTTGTCCCCTAAAGTCCCGCGCTACCGTGATCCCCGATGGACGATCACGGACTTATGGTAATTTCGGAAGCCGCCCGGCAACTGGGGGTCAGCGCTCAGTACCTCCGTTTACTGGAGACCGAAGGCAAGGCTCCTGCCGTACAGCGCGTGTTCGGCTATCGAGCCTATACCCGCGAAGACGTAGCCCACTTGAGAGCTATGGGTGTCGGCTCTGGCCAGCGCCATAAGCCTCTAGCAGAGGAAGGTAGTGCGTAAGCCAGCCGAGGTCCGGCGCACCTACTCCCTGCACCCAGACTCGTGTATGGATGCGCTCAAGTTGCTGTTGGAAAAGAAGGCCACCGGACGGCTCCCATCGCCCGACGGCCGTGACGCAAGGAGGATCGAAGATGCTTGCGCCAACCCGAAGTATACCCGAACCTGATCTCCTGTCCGACGTTCGGATGCTCGTGGCATGGTATCCCGAACTCACCCGGTACCCGGAGCGCCTGGCCATGGAACTCGAAGCCGAAGAGCCCGGTGTGGTGTCATGCCTGGAGGCGCTTCGCGTCGAGGGCGAGGTCCTGGCGTGAAGGCCGCAGCGGAGCTTCTCTCTGTTCGGGAGGAAAGCATCCCTCAGGAGATGAAGAAGCGCCACCAGTGGATTCTTTGGAGGCTTGAAGACCGCGACGGGAAGCCTACGAAGGTTCCGTACTCACCGCACGGAGGGAGGGCCAGCAGCACGGACCTTATGACGTGGGGGGCTTTCGAGGAGGCCCTCGCCGCCCTGGATCGCTTCGACGGCATCGGGTTCATGTTCTGCTCGGCAGATCCCTACACGGGCGTTGACCTGGACGGCTGCCGGGACCCGGAGACGGGCGAGATCGCGCCGTGGGCGGCGGAGATCGTCTCCGCGCTCGACTCCTATACCGAGCTCTCCCCGTCCGGGACGGGCGTACATATCATCGCCAAAGGTACGCTGCCGGGGCGCGGTGGGAAACGGAAGTCCATCGAGATGTACGACATGCGGCGGTTCTTCACCGTAACGGGCCATGTCGTGGCCGGCATCGAGGCCCGGGCATGATCCGAGATCACCGCGAGACGGGCTCCGTAGAGAGTCTGTACCGAGAGTACTTCGAGCGGCCGGCGGCCGGCGTGGAGCGTAACGGGCACACACCGCTCCCTAGCAGCGCCTCAGTGCGAACCGACGAAGAGATCATAGGGAAAGCCCGGGCTGAGCGTAACGGCAAGTTTGAACGGCTCTGGCGTGGCGACCTCTCCGACTACGGCGGGGATCATAGCGGCGCCGATGATGGCTTCGTACACAAGCTGTGGCCCTATACACAGGATGAAGCGCAGATCCGGCGCATACACGCCGCCAGTCCGCTCCATCGCGGCGATAAGAGCGGGCGCAGGCGCGAGTATCTCAGCTATTCCATCGAGCGGGCGCGCAGCAATGTGGGCTGGTTCTACGAGTGGGAGCCGGCCACGCTTTCTCTCAACGGGCGTCATAGATCATCGTCCCAACGTCCTAACCCCTATACAGACGGGACGTTGGGACGCAAGCTGGAGGTGGTGAGGTTGGGTGAGGTAGAGCGGCCCGGGCCGCGTAGATACGTGGTGGATGGCCTCATCCCTATGGGCTACCCGACGCTCTGGCATGGTGACGGAGGGGTCGCCAAGAGCATGCTCGCCTTGAGCCTGGGAGTGAGTGTGGCCGGCGAAAGAGTGGCGTGGTTGGGGCGTGCGCTGGAGCACGGTCCGGTGCTCTACCTGGACTTCGAGCTCGAAGCCGAAGAACAAGCGCGGCGGGTGTGGCAGCTTTGTCAGGGGGTCGGACTGAAAGAACCGCCAGCGGATCTTTTCTACCTGAGCGCCGTGGGACATACGACGCGGGACGCTTTGCAGACGGCGCTCCGGGCATGTGAGACGCGCGCTGTCACGCTGCTCGTTGTGGATTCGCTTGGTCCAGCCCTCCAGGGAGATGCGGAGGCCGCCAGGGACGTAATAGGCTTCTTCCGGGAAACCATAGACCCCTTCCGGGCTTTGGGCGTAGGGGTGCTGATTATCGACCACCAGGCGAAGCTCCAGGCCGGCGAGAGCTACCAGCGTAAGGGCGCGTTCGGCTCCGTCTACAAAGCGAACCTTGCCCGCAGCGTGATTCAAGCCGAGGCCGCCGAGCGCGGCGAAGGCACGCTCTCGCTTCGCATCCGGCAGAAGAAGCACAACTTTGGCCCGCTGGCGGATCCGTTCGGGGTGAAGCTGGCATTCTCTGAGGAGTCGGTGAGCCTGGAGGCCGTCGAGCTCGACCCTTCGCAGATGGCGGAGGAGGCCACGCTCACAGCGCCAGAGCGGATCAAGCTCTCCCTGCAAGATGGCCCTCTCTATCCTTCGGAGATCGCCGAGGCGACGGGCGTGCCGGTAAAGACGGTAAAGAACTCCCTCACCGGACTCAGAAAGCAAGGCACCGTCGAATCCACAGGGGAGAAGGAAGGGCGAGAGGAGCGTGTGCGGCTCATCGTCCCAGCGTCCCTATCCCTTATAGGGGACGGGACGCGGGACGATGGCGAGAGGCCGCTCTCCGAGGACACGCCGGCAGGAACGAGCACGCTCGCAGGCCTCAAAGAAAGGCAGAGGACGAAGGCCGGCGAAGCGTCCGTAATCCGGGCGGAGGACGTGCGTGCCCTCCTCTCCCGGCCGCCGGGTTGGCTTGCGGACCAGATGGCTCACGTCCGCCGGCAGGGATGCTCCCTATCGCAACTCGAAGCCCTGGCCGCCGGAGTAGCGGCACACTTTGCCAGAGATTCCACGAGGCGTGGGGAAGCCCTGCCCGCCGTCGAGGCGTTCCTTACCCACGGAGTAGCTTGCGATTGCGAGGAGTGCAAATGAAGCGAGAGAAGCGACAACCCACACGCGCCGAATGGGAGCGAATCGCGTCCCGCCGTCCGGTGGTTCGGCGGATAGTCAGGCCGCCCAGGCCGAAGCGAAAGGAGGCCGAGCAAACACGCAGAGTCCGCGAGGCTCTCGCCGGGGCGTTGTTCCGGGGCCGCCGGGTAGGGGGAGGTCGGTAGCTATTGGCCCGATGCGGCGCGATTAAGGCGGACGGCGTCCGGTGCAAGGCGGAAGCTACGCCGGGTGCTGAGTGGTGCTATAGCCACGACCCCGAGCACGTCGAAGAGCGAAGGCGGCGGGCAAGCAGGGGCGGCAAGGCCGGCGGCCGTGGCAGGAGGGGCGGCGAGCTCCGGGACATCAAGGCGCTCCTTGAGGACCTAACCGAGCGGGTCCTCGACGGCGTCCTTCTCCCCGGCCAGGCGGCCGTCGCCAACCAGCTCATAAACACACGGCTGCGAGCCGTGGACCTGGAGCGCCGGGTCCGCGAGACCGAGGACCTCGAGGCCAGGATAGCGTCTTTGGAGACGAAGCTCGGCCAACCAATGAAGGGAGTTAGGCAGTGGCAACGACAATCATAGAGAGGCGAGTGGCACGACTGGAGGAGGCCGCTGGCGGCGGCGAGTGCCCCCGTTGCGGGTGGGGTGGAGGTGACGACGATAACCGTCCCTACGAGTTGACATTCATCGACCCGGGCGGGCCGGATGATAGGGAAGAGTTCTGCGAGGAGTGCGGCCGGCAGCTAGTCTACGTCCTAACTTGGGGAGACGGAGCCTAGAATCTCTATGGGGAACTGCGAGGTTGCACTCCAACGGGCGCGGGCGGGATTCTGAGAGGACCGTATAGGGCGATACACCAGAACGTACCGGAATTGGGAAAGTGGCGACCGATCGCCAATCTTGCGCTTCAAACACCGCACGCTCGCCGTGCGTCATCGAGTTGTCACGATACCATGACAACCTGACCTTCACGCACCGCCGTCGCCCCTGGGACCGGATGCGTCAGGGGGTCGGTGCAGAACCGACTCAAAAAAGGACAGGGGCTCCGGCTAGCTCCCCGCCTCAAGCAGATCCTTGAGCGTACCCAGATCGGCCCTGAGCTGGCGCCTGCCTGCCGCCTCAAGCAGTGGCCCAACCAGCTTGAAGAAGCGTCCCGGCTCGCCCTCCACTACCTCCGTGTAGCGTGTACCCCCCTGCTCTTCCTCAAAGGTGAGGGTCCACTCGTTGGGGATGGGGCCGCCTGTACTCCTGTGCGAGTGTAGCCGGGGAGGCTCGTGGGCACTCACCTCGAAGGGTATCTCGAGCCTGCGGCCCAAGAACTTGCCTACACTCGTGAACGTCTGACCCTCTTGCAGCAGGCCCGACCCGTCTTTGTGCACCTCTAGGACCGTGCTCGCCCACTCCGGCAAGTTCTCGGGGTCGGCAACGTAGGCGAACACCTCTTCGATGGATCGTTCAATCACCACGCTCACTTCTACACGCATCGTTTGCTTTCCTCCTTTTCGTCCCACCTAGTGCCCATCGGGCTAGCTCTTTCCACCACAAGCATGATGCCACGCGACAAAGCCTAGCGCACCCGCCGCCGAGCGTATAGAGTGGACTTGGTACGGTTAGGTGGACACCTGAAGGCTGTGGGATAGAGATTCGTTGAAAGGAGTTGTTTCGGGTGCCACCGACAAGACCACCGTATCCACCGGAGTTCAAGGAAGAGGCCG
>Ga0183260_10002708_pt1 | contig 14511 bp, 14 predicted proteins | sample AntDrymUQ4972206_2_FD_129768 | JGI IMG/M metagenome (GOLD analysis project Ga0183260, IMG submission 129768) | Polar desert sand microbial communities from Dry Valleys, Antarctica - metaG UQ497 (22.06) (version 2) (version 2) | ecosystem: Environmental > Terrestrial > Soil > Desert | place... | reverse complement strand
GTCGAGGCCCTGGTCCTGCAGAAGGAGGACAAGGAGGGCCGGCTGATCCTGTCCAAGAAGCGCGCCCAGTACGAGCGCGCCTGGGGCACGATCGAGTCGATCAAGGAGGAGGACGGCGTCGTCACGGGCACCGTCATCGAGGTGGTCAAGGGCGGGTTGATCCTCGACATCGGGCTGCGCGGCTTCCTGCCCGCCTCGCTGGTGGAGATGCGCCGGGTCCGCGACCTCCAGCCGTACGTCGGGCGCGAGATCGAGGCCAAGATCCTCGAGCTGGACAAGAACCGGAACAACGTGGTGCTGTCCCGCCGGGCCTGGCTCGAGCAGACCCAGAGCGAGGTCCGGCAGAGCTTCCTCACCCAGCTGGCGAAGGGCCAGATCCGCAAGGGCGTCGTGTCGTCGATCGTCAACTTCGGCGCGTTCGTCGACCTGGGCGGGGTTGACGGCCTGGTCCACGTCTCTGAGCTGTCCTGGAAGCACATCGACCATCCCAGCGAGGTGGTCGAGGTCGGCCAGGAGGTCACCGTCGAGGTGCTCGACGTGGACATGGACCGCGAGCGGGTCTCGCTGTCGCTCAAAGCGACGCAAGAGGATCCCTGGCAGCACTTCGCGCGTACCCACCAGATGGGGCAGATCGTGCCGGGCAAGGTCACCAAGCTGGTCCCGTTCGGCTCGTTCGTGCGGGTCGAGGAGGGGATCGAGGGGCTCGTGCACATCTCCGAGCTCGCCGAGCGGCACGTGGAGATCCCCGAGCAGGTCGTGCAGGTCAACGACGCGGTGATGGTCAAGATCATCGACATCGACCTCGAGCGGCGCCGCATCTCGCTGTCGCTGAAGCAGGCCAACGAGAACGTCGTCACCGACGAGCAGTTCGACCCCGCGCTCTACGGGATGACCGCGAGCTACGACGACCAGGGCAACTACATCTACCCGGACGGCTTCGACCCCGAGACCGGCGAGTGGCTGCCCGGGCACGAGGACGCGCAGCGGGTCTGGGAAGCGCAGTACGCCGAGGCGCAGGCGCGCTGGGAGGCGCACAAGCAGCAGATCGAGACGGCCAAGAACGCCGACATCGAGGCCGGCGACGTGGCCAACTACTCCACCGACAGCGCCACTGACGGCGCATCGGAGGCCGAGGGCGACGAGGATGACGCGGACCGGGACGGTGCAGAACCGGCCGAAGCGGCGCCGGCCTTGTCGGCGCCGGTGGCCAAGCCGGGTGCCGAGGGAGCGCTGGCCTCCGACGAGGCCCTGCAGGCGCTGCGGGAGAAGCTCACCGGCGGCTCCGAGTAGCCGCTTGGGACCTGCGCCGGCCCGCTTTTCAGTACGGGTAGCTGAGCCCGCGGTCCGCTGGCGCCGGCGACTGCTCGTAGGCGTGGCTGCGCGGAGGGCGGTGGTGTCCGTACCCGTCGGAGCGGATCTCGGACCAGAGTCGGGCGGCGGCAGCGATGACCGCCGCGATGGCTATGAGTGCGATCATGAAGGTCATGGCAGTTATTCTGCCTCCGTCCCTATCCCGCCACGAGTGGCAGAGACGACACTCTGCGTTGATTTCCTGCCAGCAATCCGGCATGCTCACCGCATGATCACGAACGTTGCGGTCGTCGTGACCGACGGGGTGGCGCCGTTCGAGCTCGGCGTCGTGTGCGAGGCGTTCGGGATCGACCGCTCCGACGACGGCGTACCGGTCGCGGAGTTCGCCGTGTGCACCCCCCGACCCGGGCCGGTGCGGACCACCGGCGGCTTCGACCTCGACGTGCAGATGGGCCTGGAGCGGGCCGAGGTGGCCGACCTGGTTGTGGTGCCCGCGATCCTTGGCGGGTCCGACCAGCCCGCTACCGACTCCGTCTGCGTGGACAGCGAGCCGGACCGTCCGCCGTCCGACAAGCACGTGGCCGACGAGGCAGCGGTGATCGACGTGCTGCAGTCGGCCGTCGGCCGTGGGGCACGGGTGCTCTCGCTGTGTGTCGGAGCCTTCGTGCTCGGCGAGGCAGGCCTCCTCGACGGACGCCGCTGCACGACCCACTGGCGGTACGCGGACGACCTAGCTGCGCGGTTCCCCCGCGCTCTCGTCGACCCCAACGTCCTCTATGTGGAGGACGGCCCGATCGTCACCAGCGCCGGCACCGCCGCTGGGATCGACGCTTGCCTGCACCTCGTGCGCGAGGCGTACGGCGCGGGCGCGGCGACCGCGGTCGCCCGGCGGATGGTGGTGCCGCCGCACCGCGACGGCGGGCAGGCGCAGTTCATCCGGACCCCGGTCCCCGTCTGCGAGGCAGAGACGTTGGCGCCGGTGTTGGAGTGGGTGACAGGCCACCTCGACGGGGACCTGTCGGTGACCAGGCTCGCCGCCCGGGCGCAGCTGTCCGAGCGGACGTTCGCGCGCCGGTTCCGCGCGGAGACCGGGACGACGCCGCACCAGTGGGTGACCGACCAGCGGCTGCTCCTGGCCGAGGAGCTGCTCGAGGCGACCGACCTCCCGGTGGAGGTGGTCGCCCGACGGGCCGGCTTCGGCACCGCGGCAGTGCTACGGCACCACTTCAGTCAGGCTCGCGGGACCTCGCCGCAGCTCTACCGGCGCAGCTTCCGCGGCGCCCTGGTCGGCTGACCGGCGCCGGCGCCATGGCCGTGCTTCGGGTAGGACTGACCGGCGGGATCGGCTCGGGCAAGAGCGAGGTCAGTCGCCGGCTCGCCGCGCACGGCGCCGTCGTGGTCGACGCCGACCTGCTCGCCCGCGAGGTGGTCGAGCCCGGCACCGCCGGACTCGCCGAGGTGGTTGCGCAGCTCGGTCCGGAAGTGCTCGCGCCGGACGGCACGCTGGACCGGGCGGGGGTCGGTCGCCGGGTGTTCGACGACGACGAGGCCCGCCGCCGGCTCGAGGCGGTGATCCACCCGCGGGTCCGCCAGCGGGCAGCCGAGATCGAACGTCGAGCGGCTGACGGAGCGGTGGTGGTGCACGACATCGCGCTGCTGGTGGAGACCGGTCAGCAGGACGACTTCGAGGTGGTCGTGGTGGTCGACGCCCCCGACGACGTACGGACCGAACGGCTGGTGTCGGTGCGCGGGATGGACGCCGACGAGGCGAGGTTACGAATCGCCGCGCAGGCCTCCCGCGAGCGAAGGCTGGCGGCGGCCGACGAGGTCGTGGACAACGGCGGCGACCGCAGCGCGCTCGACGCCCAGGTCGAGGCCCTCTGGCAGCGACTCCGCGCCCGCGCTCCGGCTAGCTGAGACAGATCAGGCGGCCAGGTCCGGGTCGGCGATCGCGCGCAGCCGGGCGAGCGCCTCGCGCTCCAGCTGGCGGACCCGCTCGGCGGAGATGCCGTGCCGCGCGCCGATGTCGGCCAGCTTGTGGATCCGGCCGTCGATCAGCCCGAACCGGGACCGGATGATGTCGGCCTCCCGCTCGTCCAGCCGGTCGACCAGCGAGGCCAGCCGGGCCTGGGACTCCCGGTCGAGCAGGGTCAGGTCGGGGCCGGGGGTGGCCTCGCGGGCGACCAGGTCGCCGAGCGAGGTGTCGCCGTTGTCGTCGACCGGGGTGTCGAGGCTGACGTGGTCGCGGCCCCACCGGATCAGGTCGACGACTCGGGTGAGGTCCATCTCCAGCTCGGCGGCGATTTCCTCCGCCTCGGGCTCGCGGCCGAGCCGACGCTCGAGGTTGCGGCGGGCGGCGCCGATCTGGTTGAGCTCCTCCACGACGTGTACGGGGAGCCGGACCACCCGGGCCTGCTGCGCCACGCCCCGGGTGATCGCCTGCCGAACCCACCAGGTTGCGTATGTGGAGAACTTGTAGCCCTTTGCGTAGTCGAACTTCTCGACCGCGCGAATCAGGCCGGTGTTGCCCTCCTGGATCAGGTCGAGCATCGGCATCTGGTTGCGGCCGTACTTGCGAGCGATCGACACGACCAGCCGCAGGTTTGCGGTGGTGAACCGGTGCATCGCGCGTCGTCCCTCGGCGGCGAGCCACTCCAGCTCCTCGCGGGTGGCGCGCTTGGGGGCGCCGCCGCGCCGGCGTTCGATGCGTCCTTCGCCGAGCAGCTGCTCGGCGAACAGCCCGGCCTCGATGGCCTTGCTGAGCTCGACCTCCTGCGCCGCGTCGAGCAGCGGCGTGCGGGCGATCTCGTCGAGGTACATGCCGACGCTGTCTCGGCCGTCGGCGTGATCGCCCGCACGCCGCTGGGCGCGCGTGCTGCTGCCCCGGGTGCTGGCTCGCGCGGTGCTCTGCGCCACGCTCGTTCCCCTCTCCAGTCGGTGCGTTGTCACGCCTGCTACAACACCGGATCTGCTGTGCCGATTCCGTCGAACGGATTCCGCACCGGTCGGTTCCACCTACCCCCTTAGACGCGGCAGGGCGGCGGTTCGTTGCGGTTCTCAGGGACTTCTCAGCCAGTCCCGGCGGTATCGACCGGCGTGTGGGGCGCGCCCGCGGTGTCGACCACCCAGGCGTACTCGAACGCTCGCTCCCGCCACGCCTCGTACCGGCCGCTGACGCCGCCGTGCCCGGCGCTCATCTCGGTCTTGAGCAGCACGTCGGGCGCCCCGTCGTTGAGTGCCCGGAGCCGGGCGACCCACTTGGCAGGCTCGACGTACAGCACCCTGGTGTCGTTGAGGCTGGTGGTCGCGAGGATCGGCGGGTACGCCGTCGTGCCGACGTTCTCGTACGGCGAGTAGGACTTGATGTAGGCGTAGACGTTGGCGTCGTGCAGCGGGTCGCCCCACTCGTCCCACTCGATCACCGTCAGCGGCAGCGTCGGGTCCAGGATCGAGGTCAGCGTGTCCACGAACGGGACGGCGGCCAGCGCGCCGGCGAAGGCGTCGGGGGCGAGGTTGAGCGCGGCGCCGACGAGCAACCCGCCCGCGCTGCCACCGATCGCCACGATCCGGTCCGCGGCCGACCAGCCCGAGCTGGCCAAGTGCCGAGCGGAGTCGACGAAGTCGGTGAAGGTGTTCTTCTTTGCCAGCGTCTTCCCGTCGTCATACCAGTGCCGGCCCAGCTCGCCGCCACCACGGATGTGCGCGACCGCCCAGACCATCCCGCGGTCGAGGAGCGACAGCCGGTAGATGGAGAACCCGGGGTCCATGCTGATCTCGTACGAGCCGTAGCCGTAGAGCACTGACGGTGTACTCCCGTCCCGGGGCGTCCCGCGCCTGCAGACCACCGACATCGGGATCCGGGTGCCGTCGGTGGCGACGGCCCACTCGCGGTGCTGCTCGTAGTCGGCCGGGTCGTAGCCGCCGAGCACCGGCTGTTGCTTGCGCAGCACTCGCCGGCCGTCGGCGACGAACACGTCGTAGACCGATGCCGGCGTCACGAACGAGGTGTACGCGAGGCGGACGTGCGGCTGCGCCCACTCCGGGTTGCCCGCGGCGTGGCAGCTGTAGAGCTCCTCGTCGAAGGCGAGCTCCTGCGGCTCCCCGTACCCGTCGGCGGTCAGCGGGACCACCGCTGTGCGCGGCAGCGCGTCCCGGCGGTAGTGGACGACCAGGTGGGTCGCGAATGCGTCCACATCGACCAGCCGGACGTCGTCTCGGTGCGGCAGCACGTCGGTCCAACCGTCCGGACCGCCCGAGCTCGCCTCGGCCTCCGCGAGGGCGAAGTTCCGCGCGCCGTCGTTGTGCAGGACGAGGAACCGGTCCTGGCCGCCCACCACAGCATGCTCGACGTGGTACTCGACACCGGACCGGCGCTCGGCCAGCACCCACGGCGTCTCGTCCGGGCGGGCGGCGTCGAGCACCCGTACCTCGCTGGTGATCTTGGACGACGACGCGACTACGACGAAGCGCTCACTGCGAGTAGCCCCCACCCCGAGCCAGAATCGGTCGTCGGTCTCGTGGTACACGACCTGGTCGTCGGAGACCGCGGTGCCGAGGACGTGCCGCCAGACTTTGTGTGGCCGCCAGGCGTCGTCGACGGTCGTGTAGAAGAACGTCGACCCGTCGCTCGACCACGCCGTCGAGTAGTGCGTGTCCGGCACCTCGTCGGGCAGCAGCGAGTCGGCGTCGAGGTCCTTGAACCGCAGCAGGTAGCGCTCGTTGCCGACCGTGTCCACCGAGTATGCGAGCAGCTGCCCGTCGCCGCTGACCGCGAAAGCGCCGAGGGCGAAGAAGTCGTGCCCCTCGGCCTCGACGTTGCCGTCGATCAGCACCTGCTCGCCGGGCAGCGCCTCGCCCTCCTCGACCAACGGCGGCTCCCAGTCGTCGGGGGAGGCGACCGGTGCCCGGCATTGCACGCCGTACTGCTTGCCCTCGACGGTGCGGGCGAAGTACCACCAGCTGCCCTTGCGGCTCGGCACCGACATGTCGGTCTCCTGCGTGCGGGCCTTGATCTCGGCGTAGATCTGCGCCCGCAGGTCGGCCAGGTGCTCGGTCCGCGCGTCGGTGTAGGCGTTCTCCGCCTCCAGGTGCGCGATGACGTCGGGGGAGTCCTTGTTACGCAGCCACTCGTACGGGTCGGTGACGGTGTCGCCGTGGTGGCTGCGCTCGCTCGGCACCTCCCGGGCGTGCGGCGGGGTGGTGGCAGGAGCGGTCCTGGTCGCGTCTGGCACGACGGCGACGCTAGCCGACGGGTTCGGGCGGCACCGGTTCGGCAGCGTTCAGTGCCGGGTCGTCGACCGCGAACGTGCGGACCGGTCCCGGACCCGTCACGGCGGTCTCGAACCGGACCGTGACCCGGCCGCGTCCCGAGCCCCAGACCCAGCCGCGGCCGAACTCGTCGTGCATCACATCGGCTCCGGGCGGGTGCAGTCCGCGCCCGTCGTGCTGCTCGAGCATCGCCGCCGTCGCCAGGGCGGCGGCCGCACCGTCCGGTCCCTCGGCACCCGGCGCATCGGCACCCGCCGAATCGTCGAAGAGGTCGTCCTGGATCCAGTCGGAGAGGCCGGAGACACCGACGCCGAGCAGCCGGACTCCGCCGGTGGTGTCCGACTCGTCAAGCAGCCGGCGCGCCAGTGCGCGCACCACCCGTGCGTTGTCGGTCGGTCCGGGCAGAGTTGCTGCCCGGGAGTGGGTGGTGAAGTCGTGCAGCCGGACCTTGACCGTCACGGTCCGCCCGGACAGCCGCGCTCGTTGCAGCCGCTCGACCACCCGGTTCGCCATCCGCTCGGTGAGCGCTCGCAGCAGGTGCGGATCGGTCAGGTCGGTGTCGAACGTGTCCTCGACGGACACCGACTTCGTCTCGCGTTCGGCGACCACCGGTCGGCCGTCCTCGGCCCGGGCGAGCCGGGCAAGGGTCTCGCCGTGCGTGCGGCCGACCTCGCGGACCAGCTCGTCCGGTGGTAGTGCGGCGAGGTCGGCAACGGTCTTGACGCCGAGCCTGCGCAGCCTGGCGGCGGTCGCCGGTCCCACCCCGGGGAGCACCCGTACGGTGAGGTCCGAGAGCAGGTCGCGCTCGGTCCCGGGTGGGACAACCACGAGGCCGTCGGGCTTGTCGATGTCGCTGGCTATCTTGGCGACCAGCTTGGACGTCGCCAGCCCGACCGAGGCGCTCAGCCCGGTCAGGTCCCGCACCCGGTCCCGGAGCTCGGCGGCGACCGTGCGCACCTCGTCGGGTCCGGCCCCGGGGTGAGCGGGCTCGAGGTCGGCGAACGCCTCGTCGAGCGACAGCGGCTCGACCAGCGGCGACAGGTCCCGAAGGGTGCCCATCACCAGGTCGCTGACCTGCTTGTACGCGGCGAACCGCGGCGAGAGGAAGGCCGCGTGCGGGCAACGGCTGCGGGCATCGGCCGTCGACATCGCGGAGTGCACCCCGAACCGCCGGGCCTCGTACGACGCGGTGGCGACCACTCCGCGCCCGCCAACGCCCCCGACCACAACCGGCTTGCCGCGCAGCGACGGCTTGTCCCGCTGCTCGACCGAGGCGTAGAACGCGTCCAGGTCCAGGTGCAGGACCGTCGGCGCCGCGCGCATGGATGCATGCTCGCAGCCCTGCTGAACACCAGGTTGTCCACAGCCGACCGTCCGGACGCGGCCATCGGTCTCGGCGCAGGACCAGGTTGTCGGCATGGCAGATGAAGACGACGAGCCGGTGCTCCGGGTGCGTTCCGTGCCGGACCTGCTCGCGCTGGTCCCGGTGACGCTGGGCTTCGAGCCGACGGAGTCCCTGGTCGTCATCGCGGCCGCCGGCAGGTATCCGGGGTTCACCGCCCGGGTCGACCTGCCGCCGCGGGGCAAGGTCGCGAACGTGACCGGCCAGATGGCCGAACAGATGGCCGCTGCGGTGGTCTCGCAGGGGTGTACCCGCGTGGCCGTTGTCGTGTTCTCGCGCCGGCGCGAGCCGGCGGAGACAGTGGCAACCGTGACCGCCGATCTGGTCGAGCGGGCGGGGGTCGAGCTGTACGACGTGCTGCGGACCGACGGTCGTCGCTACTGGTCGATGACGTGCCGGGGCGAGTCCTGCTGCCCGCCCGAAGGCACGCCGTACGACCCGTGGTCGACCCCGCTGCGGGCACAGGCGGCAGTCGCCGGTCGTGCGGTGGCGCCTGACCGGGCTGCCCTGGCCGCCCGCTTCGCGGCGCCGGGCGGCGACGAGCGGGCTGCCGCCCGTGCGGCGGTCCGGCGGGCTGAGGACGACGCCGTCGCCGAGCTCGGGCTGCGGGGCCGGCGCCAGCTGCGGCACCTGACGCCGAGCGCGGAGAGGTCGGCGCTGCCGCGGGGTGCTGCCCGGGTGGACGCGTTGCTCGACGTGCTGCTGGGTCCCGACGGCACCGACCCGCGCCTCGTCGCGCAGGCTGTCACCGGCGACCACGCCGCCACCCTCGCGGTGTGGTGCGCGATGCTGCCGGTGCGCGACCTTGCCTGGTCGCGGATGAGCCGACCCGACGCGCCACGCCACCTCGCGCTGTGGACCGAGGTCAGCCGCCGGGTGGTGCCGCCGTACGAGCCGGCCGTGCTCTGCCTGACCGCCTTCGCTGCCTGGCTGTCGGGCGACGGGGCGAGCGCCTGGTGTGCGTTGGACCGTTGCGCGCGGGCCGACCGGTCGTACTCGATGGCCGGCCTGGTCGCCGAGGTCCTGCTGAACTGCGTGTCCCCGGACGAGTATCTGCCGCTACCTCGTGACGTGATCATGTCGGCGTGCGGCAGGCCGACGCCGACCACCACGCCGCATCGCAGCGATGTCACGGGGAGGACCCGGGGTGGCTAGCGGCGGCGACTTCGGACAGGCTGGCCCCCATGGGCCAGGACGTCGAGCACCGGGTGTTCACCCGGGAGGACCGCACCCGGTTTCGCGGCAAGGTCCGGCAGTGCCTCGACGTGTTCGCCACCATGCTGCGAGAAGCCCGGTTCGACACCGAACGGCCGCGCACGGGCATCGAGATCGAGTTCAACCTCGTCGACGAGGACAACGACCCCGCGCTGCGCAACGCTGATGTCCTCGAGGCGATCGGCGACCCGGAGTTCCAGACCGAGCTGGGCCAGTTCAACATAGAGATCAACGTTGCTCCGCGGGCGCTCGCTGGCTCCGGCCTGTCCGACTTCGAGTCCGGCATCCGGCGCACGCTTAACGCAGCCGATGCCCGTGCCGCCGAGGTCGGCAGCCGGATCGTGATGGTCGGGATCCTCCCGACGCTGAGAACCGGACACATGACGGCGGACACGCTGTCAGCGAACCCTCGCTACGAGCTGCTGTCGGACCAGATCCTTGCCGCTCGCGGGGAGGACATTCGGGTGTCCATCGACGGTCAGGAGCGGCTCACGGTCGCCACTGACTCGATCATCCCCGAGGCCGCCTGCACGTCGACCCAGCTGCACGTGCAGGTGAGCCCGGAGACGTTCGCGCCGTACTGGAACGCCTCCCAGGCGATCGCCGGGGTCCAGCTCGCGGTCGGGGCGAACTCCCCGTTCCTCTTCGGCAAGGAGCTGTGGCGGGAGACTCGCATCGCCCTGTTCGAGCAGGCCACCGACACCCGCAGCGAGGAGCTGAAGACGCAGGGCGTCCGACCGCGGGTGTGGTTCGGGGAGCGCTGGATCACCTCGATCTTCGACCTGTTCGAGGAGAACGTGCGCTACTTCCCGGCGCTGCTGCCGATCACCGAGGACGAGGACCCGAGCGCGGTGCTGGGCCGTGGTGATACCCCGGCGCTGGGCGAGCTGCGGCTGCACAACGGCACGATCTACCGGTGGAACCGCCCCATCTACGACGTGGTCCACGACCGGCCACACCTGCGGGTCGAGAACCGGGTGCTACCGGCGGGCCCCACCGTCGTCGACACGATGGCGAACGCGGCGTTCTACTTCGGGCTGGTGCGGGCGCTCGTGCACGACGACCGCCCGCTGTGGTCTCAGATGTCGTTCTCGGCCGCCGAGGAGAACTTCCACGTGGCCGCGCGGCACGGGATCGACGCCGTGCTCTACTGGCCGACCCTAGGCGCGATCCCCGCCACCGAGCTCGTACTCCGCCGGCTGCTGCCGATGGCCCATCGCGGGCTCGAAAGCGCGGGCGTGGACGCCGCCGACCGGGACCGGTTGCTCGGCATCATCGAGCAGCGCTGCCTGACCGGTCGCAACGGCGCCACCTGGATGGCCGAGACGTTCCGGTCGCTTTACAGCGAGTCCACCAGCGACCGGTTCGACGTGCTGCGGGAGGTGACCGGCCGCTACCGCGAGCTCATGAACACCAACGAGCCGACGCACGGCTGGGAGGTTCCCTGACCGGGCATGCACTAGCCTCGCCGGCACGGCGGGGGCGGACCGGGTGAAGACCGGGTGGAGGAGGCGCAGCGATGGGCACGATCGTCGTGGGGTACGTGCCGAAGCCGGAGGGGGAGGCAGCGCTGCGGAGGGCGTCGGAGGAAGCACAGCTCCGCGACGCGCGACTGGTCGTAGTCAACTCCCACCGCGGCGGTCGCGAGTACGACCGGCAGGACGCTGCGCGCGACGAGGACGAGCTCGACAAGATCCGCAGCCAGCTGACCGGCGCCGGGGTGGAGCACGAGGTCCGGCAGCTGGTCCGGGGGATGGATCCCGCCGACGACCTCATCCAGGTTGCCCAGGACGTTGGCGCGGACTTCATCGTCATCGGGCTCCGCCGACGCACACCGGTGGGCAAGCTCATCCTCGGCAGCAATGCCCAACGCATTCTGCTCGATGCACCCTGTCCGGTGCTTGCAGTCAAGTCAGCGGACTGATGGCGCTGTCGCTCGCGCAGGACCCAGTCGCTGACGCCGTCCTGTCGAGCAAGCCGTTCGTGCTGCTGGTGGGCATGCTCCTCGACCAGCAGGTGCCGATGGAACGGGCATTCGGTGGGGCGGCCCGGCTGCACGACCGGCTCCGCGAGCACGGTGGCCTCGACCCGGGCACGGTGGCTGACCTCGATCCCGAGGGGCTGACCGAGATCTGCGCGACGCCACCGGCGGTGCACCGTTTTCCAGCGGCGATGGCCCGACGCATCCACGCGCTCGGCGCGTACGTCCGCAACCACTACGGGGGGGACGCCACGGCCGTATGGCGCGACGCCACCGACGGAGTCGACTTGCGCCGACGCCTGCAGGAGCTCCCGGGGTTCGGTGAGCAGAAGGCCCGGATCTTCACAGCGCTGCTCGGCAAGCAGCTCGGCGTCTGCCCGCCGGGATGGCGCGAGGCCGCGGGTGGCTACGGCGAGCTGGGCTCGCACCGGTCGGTCGCAGACGTCGTCGACGCCGAGTCCCTTGTCAAGGTCCGGGCCCACAAGCAGGAGCAGAAGCGCCAGCTGCACCGGCCGCCGAGGTCCTGACAGGCGCGCTCCGGCCGGGCTCGTGTGTACGACCGGTAGGTGCGTGGCACACTGGGTCATTGCGCTCTTGACTCGAGCCTTACTTGTTGTGCCCCGACCACCCGTACGCGAGAGGTAGTACGTGTCGCCGACCGTGACCGCCGCTTCTGGCCGCTCCAAGAAGGCCTCGGCAACCAAGACCTCAGCCAAGCAGACACCCCGCCGAAAGACCTCGACCACAAGGGCGACAGCCACGAAGGCGCCCGCCAGGAGAGCCTCGGCAACCAAGCCCTCGGTCAAGAAGGCCCCGGCAAGGAGGGCGCCGGTGAAGAAGGCCTCGGTGAACAGTGCGCCGGCGAAGAAGGCGCAGCCGAAGGCAGTGCCGAAGAAGCCCGCCGCCAGGCAGGCTCCCGCCAAGAAGGCGGCGCCGAAGAAGGCGGCGCCGAAGAAGACGGGGGCGAAGAAGACGGGGGCGAAGAAGACGGGGGCGAAGAAGGCCCCGGCCAAGAAGGTGCAGCCGAAGAAGCCCGCCGCGAAGCGGACTGCCGGGAAGTTGCCAGCAGTCACCAACCCCTCGGCCAAGAAGGCCGCCGCGAAGAAGGCTCCGGAGAAGAGGGCGCCGGCGAAGAAGCGGTCCGCTGGCACCACGGGTGCCTCCGAGAAGCTGGTCGAGGTCGCAGCAGGCGGGGTGGTCGCCGGCCCGGACGGCAAGAAGGTTTTGCCCGACGTCCCCGACGCGGTGTTCGAGAAGGACCTGGCCGAGGACCCCACGCTGCGGGAGGACGAGAAGAAGGGTTTCGTTCTCTCGTCGAGCGACGAGCGGGACGAGCCGGAGCAACAGGTGATGGTCGCGGGAGCGACCGCCGACCCGGTCAAGGACTACCTCAAGCAGATCGGCAAGGTGTCACTGCTCAACGCGGCGCAGGAGGTCGAGCTCGCCAAACGGATCGAGGCAGGCCTGTTCAGCGACGAGAAGCTGGGCAAGGGCGGTCGGATGTCGGTGAAGCTGGGCGACGAGCTGGACTGGATCGCCGAGGACGGACGCCGGGCCAAGAACCACCTGCTGGAGGCCAACCTGCGGTTGGTGGTGAGCCTCGCCAAGCGCTACACCGGTCGCGGGATGCTCTTCCTCGACCTGATCCAGGAGGGCAACCTCGGCTTGATCCGCGCCGTGGAGAAGTTCGACTACACCAAGGGCTACAAGTTCTCCACCTACGCGACGTGGTGGATCCGGCAGGCCATCACCCGGGCGATGGCCGACCAGGCCCGGACCATCCGGATTCCCGTGCACATGGTCGAGGTGATCAACAAGCTGGCCCGGGTCCAGCGGCAGATGCTCCAGGATCTCGGCCGTGAGCCGACGCCGGAGGAGCTGGCCAAGGAGCTCGACATGTCGCCGGAGAAGGTCGTCGAGGTGCAGAAGTACGGCCGGGAGCCGATCAGCCTGCACACACCGCTGGGGGAGGACGGTGACTCCGAGTTCGGTGACCTGATCGAGGACTCAGAGGCGATCGTCCCTGCAGACGCGGTCAGCTTCACGCTGCTGCAGGAGCAGCTGCACGCCGTCCTGGACACGCTGTCGGAGCGTGAGGCGGGGGTGGTCTCGATGCGGTTCGGTCTCACCGACGGCCAGCCCAAGACGCTGGACGAGATCGGCAAGGTCTACGGCGTCACCCGGGAGCGGATCCGGCAGATCGAGTCCAAGACGATGAGCAAGCTGCGCCACCCGTCGCGGTCACAGGTCCTGCGCGACTACCTGGACTGAGCATCGGCGCCGGTCGAATCTGTCTGTGCAGGTCAGACGCAACTTGAGCCGCCTTCTCGCGACACGCTAGCAACGCACAGCGCTTCTAGTCCAGATATTCGGTAGCGGGTCCTACGTGTCCTCGAAGCCGTCGCCTGTTCTCAACCTGGCCGTCCTGTTGCCGTCGTGGGAACTGGCGCTGCGGGCTGAGCGAAAGAGCCCACAGACCGTCAAGGCGTACGGGGACGGTGTCCGGGCGTTCCTCGTCTGGTGCGACCGGGAGGACCAGCCTGCGATGCTCTCCCGTGCGACGGTGACCGGGTTCGTTGCCGCGCTGCTCGGGGACGGCGCCGCGCCGGCCACCGCCCGATCACGGCAGCTCGCCGTCCGGCGCTTCTCCGCCTGGCTGGTGGAGGAAGGCGAGGCCGACACTGACCCTTTGCTCGGGCTCAAGGCACCTCGGCTGGACACGGCCGTGGTGGAGCCGCTCACCGAGGTGCAGCTCAAGGCGCTGCTCAAGGCGTGCGCCGGAGCCGCCCTTTCGCGACCACCGTGACGAAGCGATCGTTCGCTTCATGCTGGAAACCGGGGCGCGGGCCGGTGAGGTGGTTGCGCTGGCCGTCGATGACGTCAACCTCGCGGCCGGAACCGCGATCGTGCGTCGTGGCAAGGGAGGCAAGGGGCGGTCGGTGCCGTTCGGACCACAGACCGCTCGCGCCATCGACCGCTACCTGCGGGTCCGGCGTACGCACCGGCTTGCCAAGAGCCCCGCGCTGTGGCTCGGGGACCGGGGACCGGGGTAAGGCGTTCACCTACGACGCGCTGCACAAGACGCTGGGGATGCGCGCCGCTCGCGCCGGCATCGACGGGTTCCACCCGCACCGGATGCGGCACACCGCGGCGCACCGCTGGCTCGCCGCTGGGGGGTCGGAGGGCGGTCTGATGGCCGTCGCCGGCTGGACGCGGCCGGACATGCTGATGCGCTACACCCAGGCCCAGGCAGCCTCTCGTGCCGCCGAGGAAGCGCGGAGGCTCGGGCTGGGGGAGCTGTGAGCGAGGAGGATGTCTACCGGATGTTGGCCGG
>Ga0183260_10002707_pt1 | contig 14514 bp, 14 predicted proteins | sample AntDrymUQ4972206_2_FD_129768 | JGI IMG/M metagenome (GOLD analysis project Ga0183260, IMG submission 129768) | Polar desert sand microbial communities from Dry Valleys, Antarctica - metaG UQ497 (22.06) (version 2) (version 2) | ecosystem: Environmental > Terrestrial > Soil > Desert | place... | reverse complement strand
GGGCCTTCGAGGCACGCCTCGCCTTCTGCTTTGGACGGAGGCTGTCGCGGAAACCTGACGGCGGCGAGCGCGAGCGGCGGCGAACGGGTTGATTTCGGTGAAGGCAGGGGGCCTTTCGGCCCGATTCACGCGGTTGCGGCCGCCAGGGTGTGACTGTGGAGCTTGGTGAGGTTGTGGGTGGCGGTGATCAGGCGCCCTTCGGTGCGCACGGCCGACCTGCCTCGTCGGTGAAAGCGGCTCATTCCCCGGTTGTGCTTCCCAAACCGCCAGCTTTTCGACTCGATTCGGCATCGCGATTCCGCCGCTCGAGGTCGGGGTCGGGCGAGTCGGAATCAATCGCCCCAGGCGTCAGCCGGTGCCTGCTCCCAGACCGGCCGGCGGCTCCCCATCGACGGGGACGCGGATGCCCATCGGGGCCTGGAACGACACGAGGAGGTAAAGGAAGTGACCGAGCTCGCAGTGATGAGGAACGGATGCAGAAGGGTGTCCTGCAGTTCGCAGAAGGCGCCCGAGAGGTGCGCGACAAGAAGCTCTATCCGAACGCGGGAAAGACGAACGCCTGGCCGATCTACTGCTCCGAGCGGTGGAGCATGAGTAAGAGCACCGTCGACAAGATCATTCGTGCCGCGCTGCCGGCCGACACCCTGATCCCCCGCCTGAGCGCCCACGACGGGCGCCGCGCGGTGCTCGTGCACCAGGCGCGCGTCAGCGGACACGTCGTGGCGGCCGGCATGGAGCATCTCGTTCAGGTCACGGCCGGCGACGAGGCGATCGAGACCGTCGACGGGTCGCTGGCACGCTGGTCGCTCAGCGCCACCGCCGAGCCGGGTCGGCCGCTGCGGCTGGTCAAGCTGCTGGCCTACCACTGGGCCCCCGACGCCGAGGCCGACACGGAGTCGCTCGCCGCCGACGCGCGGCGCAGCCTCGACCGGGCGGGCGCGCTCGGCTTCGAGGCGCTCGCCGCCGGCCAGCGTGCCGCTCTTGACACGGTCTGGGCGCGCGCCGACGTCGAGCTCGACGGCGACCCCGAGATCCAGCACGCGCTGCGCTTCGCGCTCTTCGAGCTGCATCAGAGCTCGGCGCATGCCGCCGGCCACGCGATCCCGGCGAAGGGCCTGACCGGCACGGGCTACAACGGCCACACCTTCTGGGACACCGAGATCTTCCTGCTGCCCGTGCTGACCTACTGCGCCCCGCATCATGTCGAGGCGGCGCTGCGCTGGCGGGCCTCGACGCTGCCCGCGGCGCGGGCCAAGGCCCGCCGGCTGGGTCTGCGCGGCGCGGCCTTCCCGTGGCGGACGATCGGCGGCGAGGAGTGCTCGGGCTACCTGCCGGCCGGGACGGGCGCGTTCCACGTCAACGCCGACATCGCCCACGCGGTCGTGCGCTACGTGGGCGCGACGGGCGACGAGCGTTTCGAGCGCAAGGCCAGCGCGCCGCTGCTGGTGGAGACCGCCCGGATGTGGGCGAGCCTCGGCTCCCACGACGAGCGCCGCGGCGGCCGGTTCTCGATCGACGGGGTCACCGGCCCCGACGAGTACTCCGCGCTGGTCGACAACAACCTCTACACCAACGTCATGGCCCGCGCCAACCTGCGCGCCGCGGCCGAGGTCGTCGAGCGGCTCGGCGCCGACGCGCCGGGGGGAGGTGGCGGCCTGGGGGCGCGCGGCGGACGCGATGACGATCCCCTACGACCCCGAGCTCGGCGTCCACCTGCAGGACGAGGACTTCGCGCGCCACGCCCCGTTCGACTTCGACGCGACTCCGCCGGAGCACTATCCGCTGCTGCTGCACGTGCCTTACTTCCAGCTCTACCGCCGTCAGGTGGTCAAGCAGCCCGACGTGGTGCTGGCCATGGCGCTGCGCGGCGACTCCTTCACCGCGGAGGAGAAGCGGGCGAACTTCGCCTACTACGAGGCGCTGACGGTCCGCGACTCGTCGCTGGCCGCCGGCACGCAGGCGGTCCTGGCCGCCGAGGTCGTAGACGTGCAGCTGGCCTACGACTACCTCGCCGAGGCGGCGCTGCTCGACCACCTCGACACCGCGCGCAACACCGCGGACGGCCTGCATCTCGCCGCGCTCGCCGGCGGCTGGATGGCCGTCATCCTCGGCTTCGGGGGAGCCCGGCAGCACGGCGGCCGTCTCTCCTTCGCCCCGCGGCTCCCCGAGCCCCTGCGCCGGATCGCGTTCCCGTTCTCCTTCCGGGGGCGCCACCTGCACGGAGAGATCACCCCGTTCGGGGCGAGCTACGAACTTCGTTCGGGGGCGGCCCTGGAGATCGAGCACTGGGACGCGCCGCTGACCGTCACCCGTGAGCGCCCCGCCGTGCGCGCGATCCGGCCGCAGCCGCCGATCGCGCCCTTGCGCCAGCCGTCCGGGCGGGCGCCCGCCCGCCGGGGCATAGCGACCGACGATCTCGACGCGCGACGAGCGCCGTGACGCACGGCGCCAGACGCACGGCAACGGCGTGGGCGCCGCGAGCCGCCATGCTCCCAGCCGCCGCGGTCGTCCTCTGGCTCATCGCTCACCGCCGCTCGCCCTTGGCGCAGGCGTGGCGTCCCGGTGGCGGCGGACGTCGACGGGCGGCCGGGTTGTCGGTTCGAGCTGCCGGGGCCGGTGAAGGCGCTCTGGTGCTGCTGCACGGGCTCACTGCGAGTGGCGACACCTTCGGGGCCCGTTACGACCGGCTCGCGATGCAGGGACAGCTGCTGATCCCGGACCTCCTGGGGTTCGGCCGCTCGATGGACGAGCGCCGCAGTGACTTCTCGCTCGAAGCCCACCTGGACGCCCTGGATCGGATGATCGAGAGCTCGGCTCCCGGGGAGTCGAAGATCACTGTCGCGGGACACTCGCTCGGCGGACTGCTCGCTCTGCACTGGGCCGCCCGCCGGTCCGATGTCGTCCGGGTGGTGTGCTTCTCCGCGCCGCTGTATCACAGCTCGTCCGAAGCGGATGCGCGCATCAGGGGGATGGGTTGGATGGAGCGGCTCTTCGCGCTCGAGGGCCCGTTGGCGAAGGCGGCCTGCGCCTGGATGTGCCGCCACCGCGGCACTGCGCAGTGGGTCACCGTCGCGCTGGAGCCGCGGTGGCCGGTGCCGATCGCACGGATGGGCGTGCGTCACACCTGGCTCTCCTACCTGGGCGCCATGAACGGCGTCATCCGGCACGGGGGCTGGGAGAGCGCGCTTCAGGATCTCGAGGCCGCGGGTGTGCCGGTGCTCCTCGCCAACGGAGCCCGGGATCCGGTGCCGGTCCCCGGACGTGCAGCCGGACTCGCCCTCAGGCACGGGAACCTCGAGGCGGTGGAGCACCCCACCGCCGACCACGACCTGCCGATCTCCCACCCCGTGTGGTGCGTGCGAGCGCTGGCCGGCTGAGACGTGCCGAGGTGTGACGCTGTCGGGCTCCGTAGTTGTCCGCCCGTTCCGACGGGCGATCACGGACGACGCCGCCATGGTGCGGTCGCTACCGTTCGGCTCATCAACCCAAGGAGATCGTGGTGCAAGGCCATTCGATGAAGATGATGTGGGGCTGCGTGGCCCTGATCGCGCTCGCCGTCGGGCTCGCCGTGGCGGGCGTGGGTTCGGCCGTCCTGCTCTTCGTGATCCCGTGCATGCTGATGATGGGCGCAATGGTGTGGATGATGATGGGCGGGAGAGGCGGCGGTTCCCCGAACGACGGGCCGACGTAGCCGACCGGCAGCGCCGGCGACCACGTGCGGCGGTTGTGCGGTTGCGCCGTTGGAGCAGGGGGTTCTTGTGCTGCGTGAATACGAACGGGGCGTGGTGTTCCGCTTCGGCCGCCTGGTCGCCCAGAAGGGCCCGGGCCTGGTGCTGCTGGTGCCGATCGCCGACCGGATGGTGCGGGTGACCCTTCGCACGATCACGCATACCATCCCGCCGCAGGACGTCATCACCCGCGACAACGTGCCCGCCCGCGTGGATGCCGTCGCGTACTTCCGCGTCGTGGACGCCGATGCGTCGGTTGTTGACATTGAGGACTACCTGCGGGCAACGTCCGAGATCGCCAAGACCACGCTGCGCTCGGTGCTCGGCAAGGCGGAACTCGACACGCTGCTCTCCGAGCGCGAGCGCCTCAACGAGGACCTCCAGCGCATCATCGACGAACAGACCGAGCCGTGGGGAATCAAGGTCGTTGCGGTCGAGATCAAGGACGTCGGGATCCCCCAGGACATGCAGCGCGCGATGGCCCGGCAGGCGGAAGCCGAACGCGACCGCCGCGCCAAGGTGATCAACGCCGAGGCCGAGTTCCAGGCCGCGGCGCGGCTGGCGGAGGCGGCCGACCTGCTCTCCGACAACCCGACCGCGATGCAGTTGCGCTACCTGCAGACGCTCGCAGAGGTCGGCAAGGGCGAAGGCTCGACCGTGTTGCTGCCGCTGCCGCTCGACGTCATCGGCTCGGTCGTTCGCGGAGCCGGGCACGAAGGGCGAGGCAACGGCGCTGGTGTCGTTCACGTCGACTGACCGTCAACCGGCACTGACCCCGCTCGGAGTTCGCCGACGAATGCTCGCATGAAGTCTGCGCCATGGGGTTCGACGCGGATCCATACCTGGAGATCTACCTACTCCTGCGCCATCGAGCGTCTCTGCGGACGTCGTGCGGAGCTATCGGTCGCAGCTGACCCGGGCGAAGCGTCGTCGACCCGGCCACGTGGGCTGGTTCGGTTCCCCACGCCAATGGCATCGCCCCCCGTGTGCGCCTCGGCCGCAGCCGCTTGGTGCAATCTGCTTGGCTGCGTGGCTGCTGCCGATCGGCTTCCTGCCGTTCATCGTCGCTGTCAAGGGCCGATAAGAATCCCCGCTAGTGGCCAGATAATTCCCCAGGATTGCTGGGGCGGTCGTGCCGGGGGAGTTGATCTGTTTTCTCTGTGATCTTGGGATGCCGGGGACCGGCGAAGCCGGTCCCCGGGCTCGGGTCTGGAGGGCCTGAGAGTGCTGTTGTTTGGGGTGGTACTGGCACGTTGGCGCTCAAGCCGAGGCGCGTAGGGGCGTTCTGCGGGCTTGCGGCGGGGTGCCGTGGGTGAGATCGTGTCCCGGTTTCGCGCTGTTCAGGCGGGTGTGCGACTTGGCGGGCTTTCGCGAAGCCGGATGCTTTCGCCGTCGAGCGCGATTACGTGGCAGTGGTGCAGGAAGCAGTCGAGGATCGCGGTCGCGGTGGCGGCGTCGGGCAGGAACTGGGTCCAGCGTTCGAAGTCGACGTTGGTGGTGATCGTGATCGAGCGTTTGTAGGCGGCGGCGATGAAGCGGACAGGTGGTCGGCGGCGACCCGATCCAAGGCGGTGAAGCCGAGGTCATCCAGCTATGCGGACGATAATCGGACCTGCGCCGCGTTCGTCGCACCGGTCCTAACCAGCGTGGAGCAGGCGCTTCACGCGCTCAAAGGCGCTCCTCGGCGACCCGCGCGCCTGGAAGTTGAGGTTCGATGCAAGCCCGGATCGGGTCGCCAAGGAACACGTGCCCCCGGGCCGAACTACGAAACGTCGCGGCGCCTCTTCACCTGTCGAGCCGCCGTGGATGCGATCACGAAATGACCGCCGAGCAAGCGAGCGCTGAGCTTCGATCGCTCATCCACGACGAGGACAAGAAGTGATTCTAGGCCTACGCCATGGGCGCAGGCTGCGCACTTGACGCTGGCGCTCGAGGCCGCGGCCATGGCCACGGTCCGCGAGCCGTCTGAACCGGGCCCGTACGCGCGCGGCCCGTGCGAACGTACTGGCAGTTGGCACTACCCGCTTGAGGAGGCGCGCTTCGGCGATCGGGCATTCCCTGCGCGTTCTTCGGCGAGCTCGCGGACGGCGGCTGGGGAACGCTCGAGCCGGTGGCTGAGCGCTTGCAGTCCGCGACCGGTGGCGCGCGCGAGCTCACGGTCGATGAGCCTCCACTCGCCGGCGGTGAGGCCGCCGTCGGTCGGTGCGGGGTGGTGTGGGGAGCGGCGGCGGCCGTCGCGCAGTCCGAGCTGGCGCACGCGTGCAACCACGCCCTGGTCCGAACGGCCGAGCCGCAGGGCAAGTGCGCCGGGGTTCATGCCGGCATGCAGGCGAAGCAGGGCGTCCTCCTCGGCGCTCCATCGAGCGCCGGCCCGCGGAGGGCGCGGTGCGGGTCCGCTCGCCAGACCAAGCTTGCGCGCGCGCTGGCGAACCGCCTCAGGCGTGCGCCCGAGCACCTGCGCAATCTCGGCGGGCGAACGTAGCGGTGTGAGCCGACGCAGGCGCCTGTCATCTAGTGCGGTCCACACACGGGCATAGGTCGTCAGTCCGAGCTTGCGGGCGCGCGCCGCGACGGCGGTGGGCGTGCGTTCCGCGAGGCCGTCGGCGATGCGCTGGCACGTAAGGCCGTCGGCGTAGCCGTCGCGCAACGTCGCGTCCTCGATGGCGGTCCACCGGCGCCGGGCTGCGGGACGGTGCAGGCCGAGCGTCCGGGCACGAATACGCACGGCGTCCGGGCTGCGCTCCAGCCGGTGGGCGAGATCCGCAACGCGGTCGCCGGTTGTCCACAAGTCGCGCAGCATGCTGTCCTCGGCTGTCGTGTAGTCACGAGCCGGAGGCATCGCGAGACCGAGTTGGCGCCTGCGTGCGCAGATCTGGTGAACGGACCGTTCGAGTCGTCCCGCGAGCGCGGTTGCCGGCACATGCGCCTGGACGGCCGAGCGCAAGAGCCGGTCCTCGAGCTCGGACCACGGGCTCGGTGCCCGGCGTGGCGCGATGCCGAGCAACGCCCGCCGCGCGACGACCGCGTCGGGCGAGCGCGCGAGCGCACGTGCGATCTCGGCGACGGGTTCGCCGCCGGCGTAGCAGCCGCGCAGGCGCGCGTCATCCGTGCTCGTCCAACGGTGCGCCACGTCAGCCGCTCTGCCCGCCGGACCCGGATCCGCGCCGCTGCTCATGCCTAGCCATCGGCGCCGAGCAGCAGCACGATCGCGACGAGCACCGCGAAGGTGGCGACGAAGTCGACCAGCATCACCGGCACGAGCACCCACCACTGACCCACCGCCCCGACGAGCACCACCGCGACGACCATCGTCAGCAAGGCGACGAAGAACACGAGGAGTAGGAACTCCCCGCCCCGTCGCGACACCCCTTCGGCGCCAGATGACGACCGCACGACGGCTGGCGGAGCGGTTGTCTGCCGAGACGCCCCGGAGGCGTCGCCCCGACGTCGGGTCCGTGGCGCGGGGGTGGCTCGCCTGCGGGGAGCGAGCGGGCGGACTGGCTTGGGTTGGACGGCCACGATTGACCACCTCCGGCAGCAGACTTTTTACATTCGTGCTGTGTAAATATTACCAGGCCGGTGAAACCGCGGAGCGGTGCGGGCGACGTCAGGCCTCGGCGTTGCCCGTTGCCCGCCTCACCACGGCGGGTGCGCGGCTTCGAGCGTCTGGGCCAGGGCGTCCAGCTCGTGTTCGGGCATGACGCGCTCGATGAGCGGGAACACCTCGCGCTCCTCCAGGCGTACGTGCGCGGCCAGTTCGGCGCCGAGCTGCTCGAGCGCGTCGGGGTCGGCGAACTGAGCGGCGGCGAGCATGGTGGCGCGGTGGCGGATCATCGCGTGCTCGCCGAGTGCACGCAGCACCACGGGATCATGCGGGTCTCCATGACCGGCATAGGCCGGGAACAGCAACTCCTCCTCGAGCCGGAAGTGTAGGCGCCCATGCTCGGCCCAATAGGCGAGAAACGCCGCGCGGGCTTCCACGACGGTCGCGTCGGTCGCGCGCCGGAGCTGCTGGGCGACCACGAGCGCCTGGTGATGGTCGCGCGAGAGCGACGCGAGGGCGGCCGACCGCTTCATCGCGACGACCCATCAGTGGTCATGCCGAAGCAGCAGTGTCGCCGGCGCGCTCGCGCGCCGCTGCCTCCTTGACCAGCGGTCCGCGCAGCGTGATCTCGCAGCCGGCGGCGTCGGGATCCTTGGGCACGAACGCCGAGAGCCTCGTCTTGGGGTCGATCTCGTCGAGCAATCCGCGCGTCAGCCCGCGGTGCAGGCCGCACACGACCGACTGGCGCTCGCGCACGGCCGCGCGGTACGGACAGTTGTGCAGGCAGTATGTGAGCGTGCCCCCCGGGTCGAACTGGCGCTGGGGTTGAAATCCCATCGCGACCAACACGCCATGCACCTGCTCCTCCGGTGAGGCCCCCGTGCTCTGCGGCGCGAGCTCGCGGCCGATCTGTCGGCCGGTCGCCTCGACATCGCGCACGCGTGTCCCGCCAGCCGCGATCGCCCGCACCAGCCAGCGCCCGAGATTCGCATAGGCGGTCGGCGGGTCGCCGCCCGGCTGCGCCTGCGGGCTGATCGACCACGTGTCACGCGGGCGGCCTCGAGCCTGGCGCTCCCGCTCGCGCAGTACGAGGCCTCCCTCTTCCAGACGCTCGAGGTGCAGGCGCACACCGTTGGGATGCAGCTCCAAGCGTCGAGCGAGCTCATCGGTGCCGGCCGGGCGCCGCAGCTCGCCGAGGAGCGCGAAGAGACGCGCACGCGTTGGCTGCGTAAGCGCGTCGACGGGTGCGCGCGACACGTCCACGGTGACAAGCTTTGCACAAAGTGACTAGGAAAACCACTGCGGGGCCCGCATTGGAGCGTGAGGCGTCACGCACTCCGCACGAAGCAGGGAGGGCTCATCCTCGATCGATCCGCGACGATGTTCATGGATCTCAGCGCCTGGATGCAGGTCAGGGCCCATAGAACGGTGACTCTTGCACGCGACCTCACGCGCATGTACGCACCGTCGAGCGCAGAAACCGTACGACCGGCGAAGCTCCGGCTCACACCGGCAGGGCTGTGCCTCAGCGTGGCGGGGCTCTGCGTCGCCGGCGCGCTCCTCGCGACCGGTCAGCCGATCGGGATCAGATGGGCGCTGCTCGTTCTCGGGTCGGCGTTCTTCAGCGTTGCCATCGCAGCCATGCGCACGCCGTGCGGATCAACGACCCAACCGCCCGACGCGGGACCAACGAACCCCGAGACCGGTAACGAAGTCACACGAGCGGAGCCACGACAGGGCGTTCGTCCGGGTTCCAGCAGATGAGGTCGAGCTGAGATTGGGATACGGCCTCGGCTCCAGGGTGATGGCGCGCGTCGCGCGCCACGGTGGTCGCATGCGCATCGTGTGTTCCATTGACGAGTCCACCGCGGCCCGGCATGCGGCCGAGATTGCGGGGCAGCTCGCCCGTCGGATGCGGCCGAGCTCGTCTACGTGCACTCGGAAACGGGTGACTCATCTGAGCGGGTCGGCGCACGATCGCACCGGCGCTGCGACCTCCTGATCGTGGGATTCATGGCGCGCGCTCGGTTCTCCTCGGCGCTGCTGGGCGAGGCTCACCGACGCCTGGTACGTGATGCCACCTGTCCGGTCCTGCTGGTGCCCGCCGGCGCCCCCCTTCGGGTCGGCGCGGGCGTTGTCCTGGGGTACAACCTCCCATACATCTCGGGCGCAGCCGCCGCGGCAGCGGGTCGCCTGGCTGCTGCGCTCGACTCGTCGCTCGTCGTCACGCACGTTGAGGCCGCTGGGCCGCCGTGCCGAGCAGCCGACGGGCAGCTCGATGACGCAGCTCGACGAGTCACCCAGGAAGCGGTCGTCGCAGCGGCGAACAAGCTCGACGTGAAACAGGTGGCACGGGGGCCGTCCGTCGGAGCAACTTGACGTTGTCGCCACTACGTTCCGAAGGCAGGCCCGTCCGAGAGATCCGCGTCTTCCTCGCGGAGCACGGCATCGCCCGAAGCCACAACGGCGTGGTGACGTTGCTCCGCAGCTCCCTGCTCGCCGGCGAGATTCGCTACGGGGAGCTTCGCGGGACGTCCCCGCCGTGGTCGACCGCGCGACCTGGGATCGAGCGCAGCGCGCCACAGCCGTACGAGGGCCGAACTCCCGGAGTGGCCGACTCCTCGCTCGGCTGGGCGTACTCCGATGCGCCTCATGTGGCGCACGGATGGTGGTCGGCACCGCGAACCACGGGCGCTACGCGCTCTACCGCTGCCCGCCGACCGGTGACTGCACGCGCCGCGTGACCGTCGCCGCTGAGGCCGCCGAACAGGGGGTCGTGGAGGCCGTCCGCGCGAGCCTTGACGGCTGCGTCGGCGTCCGTGCTGCCCAGGACAACATCCGGAACGCTCGCATCGCGTTGCAGCGGGCGCAGGCTGACCTTGACGCCGCGATCCGCACCCTGGCCGACTTCGTGAACGAGCCCGCTGCGGTCGAACGTCTGCGCGAGCTGTGCAGCCAGCGCGACGAGGCCCGCGATGTGGTGGAGCGGCTTGGCGCCCCGAGCGGCCTGAACGTGCTCCTGCTCGATGCCGACTGGGACCGTCTCTCGACCGAGGACCAGCGGCGGTGCATCCTCGCGACGTTCGACCGGGTCCTCGTCCACCCCGCTGAGCCCGGCCGCTCGCCGAGCGAGCGCGTCGAGGTCGTCTACCACGACGCTCTGGAGCGCCTGAAGGGCCACACGCCGCCTCTTCCGAACGAGCTCTCCGCCGAGCGCGATGCCGCGATCACGGAGCTGGTCGAGACGACGCACTACTTCGACGAGGCGACCGGCGAGTGGTACGAGCCGGCCGCCCCGCCGCCCGACGTGTTCGACCCGAAAGCAGACGAGGACAGCCTGTAGCCCAACCAGGGGGTTTCAGCCGAGCAACATCTCGATTCGCGCGTCTACCGCCGCGCGTTCGTCGCGGTAGCGAACGACATCGCGATCCAGGGCGGTGAGGTGATCGCGGCGAAGTTGCACTAACTCTCGAGAGTCCACAGGGACTAGCAGATCGGGCAGTGCCTGGAGATTTGTGCCAGTGGATCCCGCACCACGAATCAGAGCGCTGACGACATCCGCGAGTTCGCGATCCGGCTCGGACAATCCGACGGTAGCCGCTCGAGCGCCGGACCCGCGAATCACAACCTCGAGCCCGAAGAGCGTCTCGCTTACGTGCACTTGCCGAACTGGCTGACGCGGCGGTCGCGCAGGAATGATCTCCGTGGTCCACTGCACTGCGCCGACCGCACGCTCCAACGGAGCGGCGACGGCCGCGCCCGCTACGCGCTTCGCGTCCTAACGCGCCTCGTCCGCGAGGAGCGTTCCGCCAAGAAGGCCCAGCGCATGACCTCCTAAGCGCGCACAACCCCAACCCGGGCGTAGCCGGGGGCGAAGGTCCGAGCACAGAGGTGGAGCCGCAAGGCCACGACACTCGGAGTCGCGAAGGGGTGAATCGGACGGCCGGCCGGCACAGGCGACAGGCGCGAGGTCACCGAAGCGATGGGCAAGCCACCCGCGACGAGGCCGGTTGGGCACAGAGCCGCACCGTCATTCGTACTGACGTACTCACTCCACTCCACTCCACCCAGGGGGCAGGAGGCTATGGCCGAACGTGCTCGAGCGGCTCGCCGCCGTCGTCGGCTAGCGCACCGGCGGCTCGGCGTCCGGCTGGTCGGCTCGCACGTCATCGGCGTACCGTGCCCTCGCCTGTTTGCGCATCCGTACGCCGTATGCTCGCGCGATGCAGCGACCGCTCGAAGACCTGAGCCCGAACGCGCGGCTCGTTCACGAGAACCTGGCCGCCGATCCGGAGTCGACCCGGAGCGTCGACACGATCACTGACTCGCTCGACGGCCAACTGACCGGCCAGGAGGTCGAGGACGCGCTAGGCGAGCTTCAGGCCGCGGGGCGCGCGGCAGAAACGTTCGGCGGCTGGTCCGTCTTGCTCTGAGCGGCGTCGCCAGTCCAGCCGACGGCGCGGCTAACCTGCCCGGCAGAGCGAACTCGTCCTTCTGCTCCGGCCGAACGCAAGCGGTCTCCTCGAGCCCCGGCGCTGCCCTTTCCTAACCGGGGGCGGTGCTGGGGCTCGACTCGTTCCAGAGTTCCGTCCGGCCGCAGTCGTACAACCTTCACCTGAGTCCCGAGCCGCGCACTTGCGTGTTGGACCGAGCGGAGATCGGGTGTGACGGTTAGGAGTTCTCGATGTTCGAGTTGGTCGCCGAAGTCGCTTCCGCTGAGGCGGCGATTGGCCGTGCCCTGAGCCCTGTCCCTGAGCCGAATGTCAGGAAGGGGGAAGAGGGAAGAGACCGCATAGAGAGGTGTGTAGAGCGTGATGTAGAGCTATGTGGTGTCGAGCGTTCTGAGCGTGATGACGTTCTGGATTGGAACGCGCGTGCGCACGCGCTGGCCTGTTCGCTGCAGGCGACGACCTTGACCTGGGCGTCGGCCGGCTCGGGGCCCTTGGCCGGGGCGGAGAGGATCACCTTGCGCGCGCCGGCTTCGATGTGCATCGCGGCGTCAAGGCGCGTGCGGAAACGGCCGGTGGCCTCGATCACGACGTCGGCGCCCAGCTCGGCCCACGGCAGCAGCGCACGCGGATCGTGCTCCGCGAGGACCTCGATCCGTCTGCCGGCGACGACGAGTGCTCCGTTCTCCGTGCGCACAGGGTGGGCGAAGCGCCCGTAAACCGAGTCGAATGCGAGGAGGTGGCCGAGCGCGTCGGCGTCGACGACGTCGTTGACGGCGACGATCTCGAGGTCGGCCTCGCGCTCGATCGCCGAGCGCAGGACCGCACGGCCGATCCGGCCGAAGCCGTTGACGGCGACACGCGTGGACATGGGATCTCCTTCGTTCAGTGGGTCGCGTCGATCGCAAGGCCGTCCTGCGCCAGCCGCGCGCGTAGCTTGCGTCGGGCGTCGTGCAGGGTCTTGTAGAGCGCGCCGCGGGTCGTGCCGCGCCGTTCGGCGAGCACGTCGATCGGGACGTCATTGAGCGTGATCGCGACGAGCACGGCGCGTTGATGCGGAGTCAGCACTTCGGCGATCGCGTCGCGCACAGCATCGATGAGCTCGGAAGCCTCCGCCTTGTCGTCGGGAGTCGCTCGGCGGTCGTCGAGCAGACGTTCCCAGCCGTCGGCCTCGAGCGGGACCTCGCGTCCGTGCCAGGGGCGTCTGCGGACCTTCACGGCGGCTTCGAGGAGGGCAAACTTGTATGCCCACGTCGTGAAGCGGCTGTCTCCGCGGTAGGTGTGGAGTTTGCGCAGGATGGCGACGAGCGCGTCGTCGGCTGCGTGCATCGCGAGGTCGTCGAGGTCGCCTGAACCGTCGCCGCTGACGCCAACGGCGCGCTGACGGCGAGCGACTTCAAAGCGGACCGCACGCAACAGGAGCGGGTGCAGGCGCTTGATGGCGGCATCGCGCGTGTGCCCTTTGCCGGAGAGCGCGTCGAACCATTCGCGTGACTCGTCGTCAAGCGGACGTCCGACCTCGGCGTCGGCGGAGATCGACATCGATGGGCGGGAGTGGATCGCGAGCTGCGCCATGGACTAAGCCTTGGCGTTGACCGGTCGAGCGGCAATGGGTGCCACGGTGCATCTGGCGCCAGCGGTGCCTCCGCACTCGGCGGTCATGCCGCGCGCGCGGGACGGGCCGGCGGCCATCCTGGCCGCCCCCACGGCGGGACGTGCCTGGGGTCCGGGGCGTCGAGCATCCTGGCCACCTCGGGCAGCCATTCGCGCACCGGGGCGGGGTCATGCAACGGGCGCGACACCACGACCCGTCGCGGCAGATCCGTCCACGCCGCGGGAATGTCGCCAACGCTGCCGTCGACCAGACGGCAGCGCAACATCAGCTCACCAGCCCAGGTCCTCCAGCCCAAAACCTCAAGCTCGACATCACGCAACTCGCCTGGCGCCGCCACCAGCCGCACCCGCGCCGGCAACGGATCAACAACATGAGTAGTTCGACGCCTACTCGCCCGGCACCGGCAAAACGCACCTCGCGATCGCGCTCGGGATCCGCGCCTGCCTCGCCGGCCAGCGCGTCGCGTTCAAAACCGCCACCGAATGGGTCGCCCTACTCACCGACGCCCAACGCCACGACAGGCTCGACGACGAACTAACCCGTCTGCAACGGATCGCGCTGCTGATCGTCGACGAGGTCGGCTACATCCCATTTGACCCGCACGCCGCCAACCTGATGTTCATGCTCGTCTCCCGCCGCTACGAACGCGCCAGCCTGATCGTCACCTCTAACAAGCCGTTCTCGGGCTGGGGCGAAATCTTCGGCGACGAGGTCACCGCCACCGCGATGATCGACCGGCTCGTCCACCACGCCGAGATCCTCTCGCTTAAGGGCGACAGCTACCGCCTCAAAGACCGCGACCTCGCCCGCCCACCGGCCGCCAAGACCGCCGAAACCGCCTGACCGATCCCCCTCGGACCCTCCCCGCAAGGCCGCAGACGGCGCCTACGCGCCCCGCCCTGAGCGCCAACGCGCCACCGACCCTCCCCGGGCGGCTCGCGCGCGGTGAGCGCCGCTCCGGCTCGCCCTACGGGCTCACCTCCGCAACGCACACCGCGACCCGCCAGGGGGGTCAGTTTTCAACCGGCGCCAAGGGGTCAACTTTCAACCGGCCTTGACAGAAGGTGCCAGGTGACGTATGGCGATGTCGCGGGGCGTCCCTAAGAAACGTGCGCACGTCGTGCCCTCGCAGGCCGAGGAGCGGGCGATTCGCAACGCGAGCGCGGCCCAGGTCGGTTC
>Ga0183260_10002706_pt1 | contig 14528 bp, 12 predicted proteins | sample AntDrymUQ4972206_2_FD_129768 | JGI IMG/M metagenome (GOLD analysis project Ga0183260, IMG submission 129768) | Polar desert sand microbial communities from Dry Valleys, Antarctica - metaG UQ497 (22.06) (version 2) (version 2) | ecosystem: Environmental > Terrestrial > Soil > Desert | place... | reverse complement strand
CGGCGCGGATCTGCTGGCTCGGCTACGGCGAGCGGGATCGGGCGGGGGCGCGGTTCAACGACATGGTCGCGGCCGGGGTGCTGTCGGCGCCGGTCGTGATCGGGAGGGACCACCTCGACTGCGGCTCGGTCGCCTCGCCCTACCGCGAGACCGAGGCAATGGCCGACGGGTCGGACGCGATCGCGGACTGGCCGCTGCTGAACGCGCTGGTCAACACCGCGAGCGGGGCGACCTGGGTGTCGATCCATCATGGCGGCGGGGTGGGCATCGGTCGGTCGCTGCATGCCGGGCAGGTGACGGTCGCCGACGGCACGGCGCTGGCCGGCGAGAAGATCTCCCGCGTGCTCACCAACGACCCGGCCACGGGGGTGATCCGGCACGTCGACGCGGGCTACGAGCGCGCCGACGAGGTCGCGGAGGCGCGCGGCATCAGCGTCCCGATGCACGAAAGCCCCTGACTTGTCACCGCCTCCCGGCGCTTTAGCCACGCCTGGGGGTGACAACTCGGCTGCCGGGACGGTGTGGTGGGCGGAGTACGCGTTGCTGCCGGGCGGGCTGGTGCGTGGCTGTCGGATCGAAGTGGCCGGCGGGCGGTTCACCCGCGTGCTGCCGGGCGGCCGTGCCGACGGCGCCACCCGGCTGCCCGGGGTCATTCTGCCGGGCTTCGCGAACGCGCACAGCCACGCCTTCCACCGGGCGCTTCGGGGGCGCACGCACGGCGGCGGTGGCAGCTTCTGGGACTGGCGCGAGCAGATGTACGCCGTGGCTGCGCGGCTGGACCCGGACGCGTACCTGAGGCTGGCCCGGGCGGCCTACGCCGAGATGGCGCTCGCCGGGGTCACCGCGGTGGGCGAGTTTCACTACCTGCATCACGGTCCGGACGGTAGGGCCTACGACGCGCCCAACGTGATGTCCGACGCGTTAGCACAGGCGGCGGCCGAGGCGGGGGTGCGGTTGAGCCTGCTGGACGTGTGCTACCTGTCCGGAGGGTTGTCCGCGCAAGGCGCACGCATGCCGCTGGCAGGGGTTCAGCGGCGGTTCGCCGACGCCGATGCGGACCGGTGGGCGGCGCGAGTCACCAGCTGGCGGCCGGCGGCCGGCGTGACGGTGGGCGCTGCGATCCATTCGGTGCGTGCGGTGCCGCGCGAGGCGCTTCCGGCAGTCGTCTCGGCGAGTCGCGGTCGACCGCTGCACGTACATCTGTCCGAGCAGCCGGTCGAGAACGCCGCCTGCCAGGCGGCGTACGGGCTGTCGCCGACGGCGGTGCTGGCAGCCGCGGGTGCGCTGGGTGTGCAGAGCACCGCGGTGCACGCCACCCATCTGAGCGCTGGTGACGTGGCGCTGCTGGGGGCGAGCCGGACAACGGTCTGCCTGTGCCCGAGCACGGAGGCTGACCTCGCCGACGGGATCGGGCCGGCGCGGGAACTGGTGGATGCCGGCTCGCCGCTCGCGCTTGGCAGTGACCAGCACGTCCGCACCGACCTGATGGCGGAGGCTCGCTCGCTGGAGGCACACGAGCGGCTGCGCTCGTGGCGCCGCGGCCGGTTCCGGCCGGCAGAGCTGGTCGCCGCGCTGGGTGCGCACGGCTGCCTCGGCGTGGCCGACGCGGGATCGATCGCGGTCGGCGCACGGGCGGACCTGGTCGCGGTTCGCCTGGACTCGGTGCGGACCGCTGGCATCGATCCTGCGCAGGTGGTGCTGACCGCCAGCGCGGCCGACATCGACACTGTGCTGGTGGACGGCAATCTCATCGTGGCCGGCGGCGTGCACGTGCTCGGCGACGTGGCCGCGCTGCTGCGGGCGGCGATCGAGCCACTGTGGACGTCGAGATGACCGCTGCGGGGCCCAGCACGCTTGTGATCGGGATCAGGGAGCTGGTCACCAACGACCCGACGCTGGACGCCGGCGACGGCGGTCCGCTCGGGCTGGTGACGGACGCGGCCGTGGTGGTGCAGGACGGTGTGGTGGCGTGGGTCGGGGCGAGCGCCGAGGCCCCAGCGGCCGACCTGGCCCGGGACCTGGCCGGCCGGGCGGTGCTCCCAGGGTTCGTCGACTCGCACACCCACCTGGTGTTCGCCGGTGACCGGTCGGCGGAGTTCGCCGCGCGGATGGCCGGTGCGCCGTACGACGGCGGGGGGATCGCGACCACGGTCGCGGCCACTGGTGCTGCCTCCGATGGCCAGCTGCGCCGGTTGCTAGCGGTGCGGATGGCGGAGATGCGGGCGCAGGGCACGACCACGGTCGAGATCAAGAGCGGCTACGGCCTGGACGTTGAGCAGGAGGTGCGTGCGCTGCGACTGGCCCGCGAGGTCACCGACGAGACGACGTTCCTGGGCGCACACGTGGTGCCACCTGGGGTGGAGCGCTCCGCGTACCTCGGCCTCGTCACCGGCGACATGCTGACCGCATGCCTCCCGTACGCACGGTGGGTCGACGTGTTCTGTGAGCCGGCCAGCCCGCACGCGTTTGACGCGGCGGAGTCACGGCGCGTGCTGGAGGCCGGTCTGGCCGCCGGGCTCGGCCTGCGGGTGCACGGCAACCAGCTCGCGCCTGGACCGGCCGTGCGGCTGGCGGTGGAACTGGGCGCCGCCAGCGTCGACCACTGCACGCACATCGGCGCCGAAGACCTCGATGCGCTGGTCTCCGGGGACACGGTCGCCACGTTGTTGCCGGGAGTGGAGTTCTCCACGCGCTCGCCCTACCCCGACGCCCGCCGGCTGCTCGACGCCAGGGTCAAGGTGGCGCTGGCGACCGACTGCAACCCGGGTACGTGCAGCAGCACCTCCATGCCGTTCGTGATCGCGCTGGCGGTGCGCGAGATGGGGATGACGCCGGACGAGGCGGTGTGGGCCGCGACCGCGGGCGGGGCGCAGGCGCTGTGCCGCGACGACGTAGGCGTGCTGCGGGCTGGGGCGCGGGGGGATCTGGCGGTGCTGGACGCGCCGAGCCACCAGCACCTGGCGTACCGCCCGGGCGTTCCTATCGCCGCCGCCCTCGACCTTCCCTGACCACCGAGCCGACACGACTCCTGGCCCCTCCGCCCCCTGACGCGCCTGAAAGTCGGGAGTGGCGGCGGACGGGTCAGGCGGCGTCGTCGGGCTCGATCACCAGCACGACGTGCAGGGTGCGAGGGCCGTGTACGCCCTCGACCCGTTCCAGCTCGATGTCACTGGTCGCCGATGGTCCGCTGATGAATGTCGTCGGCCGGCTCGGCTCCAGCCGGGCTAGCAGTTCCGGGACCGAGTGCACAACCTGCTGGGCCCCGACCACGCAGACGTGCACGTCGGGCACCAGACTGATCGCGCGGCGGCCCTGGTCGGGGGAGCCGTCGAGAACGATCGTCCCGGTGACCGCGGCGGCCGCGGTGGACGCGGTGACCACCGCGTCCATCTCGTCGAGCTGGGCCGGGCTCAGCGAGCCGTCGTCGATCACGACCGTGTCCAGCCCGGTCGCCGGTACCCACTCCGGCGGCAGTCCGGGCGGGACGACCACCCGACGGGCGCCGGCCGCATCCAGCGCGGCGCGCACCGCGTCGGCGACTCCGGCGTCGTAGCAGCGGGTCACCGCGGCTCGGTAGTCGACCAACCGATCCTCGAGCAGGTCGATGACCTCGACCGAGCCGGCCGCAAGCGCACCGGTTGTGGCGTAGTCGCGCGGCACCGACGGCACTGACGGCCCCGACGGCGCCGTCGGCTCGGTTGACCCAGTCACCCCTGCGGCCCGGTTCGCTGACCTGATCCGGGCCAGCACCTCGCGGCGGCCGTCCTCGGCTCCACTCACCGCCCACCCCGAGTGCGGGTCCACCAGTCGCGGAAGGTCTCGGCCGGAGGGGAGGGCAGGTCCCGGCTCGACGTCCACGCCGACAGCGGCGGGGGCAGCGACCGGATCCGGCCGCGGGGGCGAGCCAGCAGCCGGCCGAGCCGCCCGGCCCGCCCGGCACGACGCCAGCGGCTCGCATCACTCATCGTCCAGGCCGTGGCCGCCATCGCGATCGCCTCGGGAGACGGCACCGGGGAGGCGGTGGCGCGTGCCTCGACGTGCCGTCGGCGCAGATCCACCAGCATGCCGGGCAGGTCGATGCGCACCGGGCAGGCGTCGAAGCAGGCTCCGCAGAGGCTGGAGGCGTACGGCAGGCTGGGGTTGTCCTCGACCCCGGTCAACAGCGGGGAGAGCACCGCGCCGATCGGCCCGGGGTAGACCGAGCCGTACGCATGCCCGCCGGTGCGCTCGTACACCGGGCAGACGTTCAGGCAGGCCGAGCAGCGGATGCAGTGCAGTGCCTCGCGGCCGGTGCGGTCGGCCAGCGCCGCGGTGCGACCGTTGTCGAGCAGCACCAGGTGGAACGCCTTCGGGCCGTCGCCGGGGGTCACGCCGGTCCACGCCGACGTATACGGGTTCATCCGTTCGCCGGTCGAGCTGCGAGGCAGCAGCTGCAACATCACCTCGAGGTCACGCCACGACGGCACGACCTTCTCGATCCCCATCACGGTGATCAGGGTCTCGGGCAAGGTCAGGCACATCCGCCCGTTGCCCTCGGACTCAACGACCAGGCACGTACCCGTGTCGGCGACGGCGAAGTTGGCGCCGCTGACCGCGACCTTGGCGGACAGGAACCTCGCCCGCAGGTGCTTGCGGGCCTGCTCGGCCAGCGCCCGTGGCTCGTCGCTCAGGTCCGGGTCCACTCCGGGCATCTCGGCGCGGAAGACGTCGCGGATCTCCGCCCGGTTGAGGTGGATCGCGGGCACCAGGATGTGCGAGGGACAGTCGTCCCCGAGCTGCACGATGAGCTCGGCCAGGTCGGTCTCGAGCGCCTGGATGCCTCCGGCCGCCAGCGCCTCGTTGAGGCCGATCTCTTGAGTGGCCATCGACTTGACCTTTACTACCTCGCGCTCGCCCGTCGCCTGCACCAGACCGGTGACGATGGCGTTGGCCTCGTCCGCATCCCGCGCCCAGTGCACCACGCCACCCCGCGCGCTGACCGCCCGCTCGAGCGCCAGCAGGTGCTCGTCCAGCTGGGCCATCGCCTGCTTCTTGATCGCCTGGCCGGCCAGCCGCAGCTGCTCCCAGTCGTCGACCTCGGCGACCACCGCGGCGCGCTTGGCCCGGATCGTGCCGGTCGCATGCGCGAGATTCTGTCGCAGCTGCGCATCACCCACGGCCACGCGCGCGGCCCGCGGGAAGGTCTGTTCGCCGCGCAGCTGCCCCACGCCGCGCGGCGCCGTGACGGTGGTGGGCATCCCGATGAACGTCGTCATGCCGCGACCTCGTCGGTTGCGGCCAGGATCTCCGCCAGGTGCAGCGGGCGGGTGCCGGTTCGCAGCCGGGACAGGCCGCCGCCGATGTGCATCAGGCAGGACGAGTCGCCGGCGGCCACCACCTCGGCGCCGGTGCTCAGCACGTGCCGCATCTTGTCGGCGAGCATGGCGGTCGACGTGTCGGGGTTCTTCAACGCGAACGTCCCGCCGAAGCCGCAGCACTGGTCGGCCGCAGGCAGCTCGACCAGGTCGAGCCCGCGCACGTGCCGGAGCAGCCGCAACGGCTTGTCGCCGACCCGCAACAGCCGCAGCGAGTGGCAGGTCGGGTGGTAGGTGACCCGGTGCGGGAACGACGCCCCGACATCCTCGACGCCGAGCACGTCGACCAGCAGCTCCGACAGCTCGAACGTACGTTTCGCCGAGGCCTCGGTCGCGGCGACCAGGTCGGGGTCGCCGTAGCGCTCGGCCACCAGACGGTGCTGATGGCGTACGCAGCCCACGCACGAGCCGGACGGAGCGACCACCACGTCACAGCTCTCGAACACCTCGGTGTGCCGGCGCACCAGCGGCAGCGCCTGGCGTTGGTAGCCGGTGTTGACGTGCATCTGCCCGCAGCACGTCTGGTCGGTCGGAAACAGCACCTCGTGCCCGAGCCGCTCGAGCAGCCGGACCGTGGCCTGCCCGACCTGCGGAAACATCGTGTCCCCGAGGCAGGTGACGAACAGCCCGATCCGCACGGTCGGAGTCAACCATGCACCGGGTGGGCCTGCCCATGTGCGCATGACGAGACGTCGGTGTGGCCGGGACGACGGCCATGTCCCCTGACCGGTCGCAGGGCTGTCAGCCGCGGTGGCGGGAGCCCTCCAAAGCCACCAGCAGGTGCGCCTCCAACGGCTCTGCCTTGCCCTTGAGCGAGACCTGCCCGAGCGACTCGGTGCGGGCGCCGCGCAGTCGGTCGGCGGTCTCGGCGCTGATCGCCACCCCGCCGGCAGGTGCCTGGCCCTCCAGCCGGGACGCGACGTTGACCACGTCCCCGATGACGGTGTGCGTACGACCGCCAGCGGCGCCGAGCACGCTGACCGACGCCTCGCCACTGTTGACGCCGACCCGGAAGCGCGGCCAGTCCGGGTGCTCCGAGCAGACCCGCTCCGTCTCCGCCTGCAGGCCCAGCGCAGCGGCCGCTGCGCGCTGCGCATGGTCCGGCTGGTCGCCGCGGCGGTTGAACGTCACCATCACCGCGTCCCCGATGATCCGGTCCACCTCGCCGCCGTGCTGGGCGACAGTGACCGGGACGGCGACGTCGAGGTAGACGTTCAGCATCGCGGCGACCTCGTCGGCACGGTGCCGCTCGGACCAGGAGGTGAACCCCTGCAGGTCAGCGAACAGGACACTCATGTCCCGGCGGCCCGAACGGGTGTCGTCCTGGTAGAGGTCGGAGAAGCGCTCCTCGTGCCACTGCCGGTGGGCGCTCCAGGCGACCAGCGCGAACGCGGCGAGCATCAGCAGGTGCCACTCCCACCAGCTGGCGTGCCAGTTGCGGGCGAACGCGACCGCGACCATCGCCTCGCCGAGCAGCACGAACGCGGCCGCCATGCCGGGGAGCATGGTGCCGCGGCGCTGCCAGAACATCAGCAGGTACCGCCCGGCCGCCAACCCGTAAAGGGCGATCGCCGGGATCGCGACCACCAGCAGCGGCCCGGACGCCCGCTCCGGCGCTCGCGGCGCCTCCAGCGGTGGGAGCTGCGCAAGCGACACGGCCGCCCAGGCGAGCAGGACGGCGATCATGGACCAGCACAGCAGCCGCGCCCGCCGCATCACCCTCACCCGGCGGTCGCCGGACAGGTCGATGCTCGAGACCACCGCCAGGACCGCGCCCAGGGCCAGTCCGACCGGGGTGGCGACCGCGAAGCCGGCATTGGTCGTTTCCAGCAGCACGCCTGGTGTGGCCAGGGCGTGCAGACCGAGAAAGCCGGCTGTGCACAGAAAGACCAGCGAGACGACGAACACGCGGGCGTCCGCGCGCCGCTCCGCCGCCACTCCGGTCCCGTGCGCCAGTACCGCGCTCAGACCACCGACGGCGAGCACCAGCCAGAAGTGGGCGGGGTGGTGCTCCCACCAGACGTCCAGGTCGGGTTGCGCGAGCAGGATGGCCAGTCCGACCAGCGGCAGGGACAGCAGGGCCGCCGCGGCGATCATCGCGCCGGCTCTCTCAACGGCCCCCTCGCCGACTCAGCGCTTGCCGCCAGCAGCTGGTGCACTTGCGAGACCACGACCGAGCCCTCGCCGACAGCGGACGCGACCCGCTTGACCGAGCCGCTGCGTACGTCTCCCACGGCGAACACCCCGGGCGCCGACGTCTCGTGCGGCAGGCGGGGCCGGTCGAGCGGCCACGGCTGGTCGGGCAGCGTCGACCCGCACTCGATGAACCCGCCCCGGTCGCGGCGCACCTCGTCGGGCAGCCAGCCGGTGTGCGGCTGCGCACCGATCATCACGAAGACCGCGTCGGTGGCCAGCTCGCTCGTCTGCCCGGTCGGGCGGTGACGGACCTGGAGCTGCTCGAGGCGACCGTCACCACCCCCGCCGACCACCTCGCTGTCGGTCCACACGTCGACCCCGGTGGATGCGATCTCCTTGACGAGGTACTCAGACATCCCCGACTCCAGCGTGGGCGTCCGTACCAGGATGGTCACCCGCTCGGCGTACCGCTGCAGGTGCAGCGCAGCCTGGCCGGCCGAGTTTCCGCCGCCGACGACCACCACCCGCTGACCGACCATCGCGTGCGCCTCCGACACGCTGGCCCCGTAGAAGACCCCGGCGCCCGAAAGCCGCTCGAGCTCGGGAATTCCCAACCGGCGGTACGCGACGCCGGTCGCGAGCACCACCGCGCGGGCCGTGATGTCACCGACCCCCTCGATGCGGACCAGGTACAGGTCGTCATGGCGCGCCAAAGAGGTCACCTCCCGGGTCAGCACGAAGTGCGCGCCGAAGACCCACGCCTGCTGGAAGCCTCGTTGGGCGAGCTCGGCGCCGCTGAGGCCGCGGGAGAAGCCCAGGTAGTTGCGGATCAGCGAGCTGGCGCCGGCCTGCCCGCCGATCGCCTCGCGCTCGACCACGAGGGTGCTCAGGCCTTCCGAGGAGGCGTACACCGCGGCCGCAAGTCCGGCCGGGCCAGCCCCCACCACGAGCACGTCGAAGTCGCGGGTGTCGGGGGGGAGGTCGGTGCTGATGCCCCACGCCTCCGCGATCTCCGCATCGGTCGGGTTCAGCAGCAGCTTGCCGTTCAGCACCGGCATCCACACGACCAGGTGAGCCTGGCTCCGGGCGGTGCCGACTCGGGCCAGCACCGCCTCGCCCTGCGCCGAGTCGCGATCGTGGAAGGCGTGCGGGATCCCGTTGCGGGTGAGCATGCTGCGGACCTCGTGGCTGCGGGCGGTCCGGCGGTCACCCACGACCACCACCTCCCGCTGGTTGCCCACGTCGCTGCGCGACCACTCCTGCAGGAACTCTGCAACGGTGCGGTGGAACAGCTCGTCGGGTGAGGTCCATGGCTTCAGCACGTAGTACTGGATGTCTCCGGCAGCCATCGACTGCAAGATCGCGGCGGCGGTGCCGCGGTCACCCCAGGTGCCCCAGGCGACCAGCAACGCGCGGCGCGCGTCCGGGTGCTCCGAGCGTGCCCGTCGGAGCAGCTCGGCACGGTCCGCCTCCGGAATGGTGCCCGCCACCAGCAGCAGAGCGACGGTCCCGCCACGGCTGTGGGCGTCGTCCAGGTCCGTCAGCGCCTCGGCGCCGTCGCCACGGCACTGGACCCGGAAGTCAGACCCGTAGCGTCGCTCCAACTCGTGCTGTACGCGGTCACGCGCGACCAGGTCGGAGTCGACGGCCAGGATCAAGGGGCGCCGCATGGTCTCTCCAAGGGGCAGGGTCCGGGTTTCCTGGAGATCACCGACAGTAGACCTGCCGTCAATCGGTGTCGCCGGGTTTCGCCGCCGACTCCGCGGCCGTACGGTCGAAACCGCACCCGCCGGACGACGATCGGAGCCCGTTCCATGCCCATCCCCACCGAGAACGTCGGGTCGCTGCCGCGACCCGCGAAGCTGCAGGCCGCGATCGCGGTGTACGACGCCGGCGAGATCGGCCTCGACCAGCTGCAGGCCGAGCAGGACGAGGCCTGCCGGGACTCCATCCAGCGGATGGAGGCCACCGGGTCGTGGATCGTCACCGATGGCGAGCAGCGGGCGTCCAGCTTCGCCACCTATCCCATCACCGACACGCTGGCCGGTACCGGGTTGGCCGACAACCTCGCGGGGGACGGGCAGTACTTCGCGATCTTTGACGACGGGCACCACCGCCAGCTGCCGCGCCTGGTCGGAGGCCCGTTCCGCTACAAGACGTACGCCTCGCAGTATCTGGAGAGGTCGCTGCCGATGGCGACCAAGCCGATGAAGCAGGCCGTGATCGCACCGTCGATGCTGTCACTGCTGTACCCGCTGGATGATGACATCCACGGCTACAGCCGCGAGCAGTTCCTGGCCGACCTGTGCGACGAGACCGAGAAGGACATCCGGCAGGCATTCGCCGTCGGCGCGCAGCGGGTGTCGATCGACTTCACCGAGGGGCGGCTGGCCGCCAAGAACGACCCGCGCAACCCGTGGACAGGGCGCGCGATGCTGACGCAGTTCATCGAGCTCAACAACCGGGTGCTCGGTCGGTTCAGCGCCGCGGAGCGGATGAACATCGGGGTGCACACCTGCCCGGGTGGCGACATGGATTCCGTGCACAGCGCCGACGTCGACTACGCCGAGCTGCTGCCATTGATGTTCACGATGAACGCCGGGTACTTCCTCATGCAGCTGGCCAGCGAGACCGACAAGGAGCGGGTCTACCGGCTGGTGGGTGAGCACAGCCGCGACGACGCCGACGGGGTGCCGCAGGTGTGCTTCGTCGGGGTCATCGACCCCCTGAACCCGACCGTCGAGACCCCTGAGCAGGTGGCCGAGGACCTGCTCACCGCGGCCCGCTACATCCCGCCCGAGCGCCTCGGCGCAACCGACGACTGCGGATTCTCGCCGTTCAGCATCGACGACAAGCCCAAGCACGGATCACCCGACTTCGCTCGGGACGTGGCGTTTGAGAAGATTGCCGCCCGGGTGGAAGGGGTGCGCCGCGCCGAGGAGCGCCTCGGCCTGTGACCGCTCGGGACCCTTTGATCCGGTTCGTCGGAGGTTCGGTGTGGCGGGCGGCGGCCGGGACGGATCTTCCGACCTGGTGGTTGCTGGGGCGACCGGTTCGTCGGAGGTTTCGTGTGGCGGGCGGGCGGCGGCCCGGCGGGCCCGTGTCGATGAACCGTCGCGTCAGCGGTCGCGGCGCAGCTCGGTCAGGAAGGTGCTGGCCCAGCGACCGATGTCGTGGTCGTGCACCTGGCGGCGCATCGCACGCATCCGCCGGGTCAGGTCGCGCTCGTCGCCGCGTAGCGCCGCGAGCATCCCCTGCTTCATTCCGTTGATGTCGTACGGGTTGACCTGGAACGCCTGCTTGAGCTCGTCGGCCGCGCCGGCGAACTCCGACAGCACCAGCGCGCCGCGGTCGTCGTAGCGGCAGGCGACGTACTCCTTGGCCACCAGGTTCATCCCGTCCCGCAACGGCGTCACCACCATGACGTCAGCGGCGCAGTACAGCGCCGCCATCTCCTCGCGCGGGTACGACGAGTGCAGGTACGTGATGGGCTGCGGGCCGATGTGCCCGAACTCCCCGTTGATGCGCCCGACCAGCCGGTCGATGTCGTCGCGGAGCACCCGGTACTGCTCGACCCGCTCCCGCGACGGGGTGGCCACCTGCACGAAGACCGCGTCGTCGACATCGATCTCACCGTCGGTGAGCAGCTCCCCGAAGGCACGCAGCCGCTGCCGCAACCCCTTGGTGTAGTCGAGCCGGTCGATGCCCAGAAGCAGCCGCCGCGGGTTGCCGAGGTTGGCCCGGATCTCGGCCGCCCGCTTGCTGGTCTCGGGGCGCCGGGCCAGCTCCTCGAAGCTGGACGTGTCGATGGAGATCGGGAACGAGCGGGCGAGCACCTCGCGGCCTTCGGGCAGCTGCACCGAGTCGCGCTGGGTCTTGTACCCGACCCGCAGCCGCACCAGCCGGACGAAGTTCGCCGCCCCGCCAGGCAGCTGGAAGCCGACCAGGTCGGCGCCGAGCAGGCCCTCGAGCAGCTGGCGGCGCCACGGGATCTGGTTGAACAGCTCGACCGGGGGGAACGGGATGTGCAGGAAGAACCCGATCCGCAGGTCGGGCCGGGCCAGGCGCAGCATCCGCGGTACCAGCTGCAGCTGGTAGTCCTGCACCCACACCGTCGCGTTCTCGGCGGCCACCTCGGCGGCGCGGTCGGCGAAGCGCTGGTTGACCGTGACGTATGCGTCCCACCACTCCCGGTGGAACTCCGGCGGTGCGACCACGTCGTGGTACAGCGGCCACAGCATCGCGTTCGAAAAGCCCTCGTAGTACTCCTCCACCTCGGCGGCGGACAGCGGCACGGGGATCAGCGCGAGCCCGTGGTGGCTGAAGGGGTCGACGGTCTCGTCGGGCGATCCGTGCCACCCGATCCAGGCACCTTCGTTGCGGCGCATCACCGGCTCGAGCGCGGTTACCAGCCCCCCGGGGGAGCTGCGCCAGGTGGTCGTGCCGTCCGCGTCCACCACTCGGTCCACCGGCAGCCTGTTGGCCACGACGACGAGGTCGGCGTCCGGATGTGCGGCAGAGCTCGAGCCGGCCGAGGAGGGCCGGGAGGGTGTGGGAGGAGCCATCGCTGCGACCCTAGTCCCCACCCGCATCCCGTGGTGGGTGCGCGGCAGGGCGGTACGGGCGGGTAATGGGGGTCAGGGCTCGTCGTCGGCTGGGAGCCGGATGCCGCAGGCCGAGCGCGCGCGGTCGAGCAGCCGCGCGACCCGCAGCGTCTCGTCGAGCGGCAGCAGCGGGCTCTCGGTCTGCCCGGCGGCGACGCAGCGGGCCACCTCGACCGCCTCGTTGGCGAGTCCCCTGCCCAGCACGGGCTCGGCGAAAGTCTCCGTCTCCAGCGGCGGCGCCTGGCCGGTGTGGCGGGTCACCGACGGTGGGACGTGCATCCGGGACGCGACGTCGACCCGGCCACGGCTGCCGGCGACGGTGGCCGACGAGTCCGTCCAGGCCAGCTGTGAGCAGGTCACGGTGGCCACCGCGCCGGAGGCGTACGACAGCGCCAGCGCGCAGGTGTCGTCGACGCCGCGGGCATCGAGCGTCGCGAGACCCACCATGTCGGCGGGTTCCCCGAGCAGCCAGGTGACCAGCGTCAGCGGGTAGATGCCCACGTCGAGCAGCGAGCTGGCGCCGAGCGCCGGGTCGTGCAGCCGGCTGTCGGGGTCCGGCTTCCCGACGAACCCCAGGTCCGCCCGCACCTGGCGGACGTCGCCGACCCATCCGTCGCGTACGCCGTCCACCATCCGCCGCAGGGTGGGGTTGCACCGCATCCACATCGCCTCGGCGAGGAACAGCCCCCGCCCGCGGGCCGCGGCGACCATCCGCTCGGACTGCCGGGCGGTGACGCCGAGCGGCTTCTCGCACAGCACTGCCTTGCCGGCCTCGAGACACGCCATGACGTTCGCCTCATGCAGGGCGTGCGGGGTGGCCACGTAGACCACGTCGACGGCCGGGTCGGCAAGCACCTCGTCGTACGACCCGTACGCCGCTCCGATGTCGTGCTCACCGGCGAATGACTGGGCTCGCTCGAGGCGTCGAGAGCCCACCGCCACCGCACCCGCGCCAGGCGCGTGGGCCAGATCGGTGACGAACGAGGCTGCGATCCCGCCGGTGGCGAGGATGCCGAACCCGATGGGGCGGGCGAGTCCCTCCGGTGGGGGCAGCCGGGCATCGGTCACGGTGCCACTGTGCCGTCTGAGCCTCACAGGCCGGTGTGCGACCCGCCCGCCGACGAATGACACCCGTGTGGTTCGTCGCCTACGATGCCTATGACCACTCGAAACAATGTCACCGACATGGAGCCCGCCATGGATGCTGCCGACGTCGTCACCTCCGGCACTGCCGCCCGGGCGGCCGGTGAGCTGGGCGAACGCGAGCGCGAGATCCTCGGCTTCGAGCGTCAGTGGTGGCAGTTCGCCGGTGCCAAGGAGCAGGCCGTACGGGACGCCTTCGGCATGTCCGCGACCCGTTACTACCAGGTGTTGAACGCGCTCATCGACAACCCTGCCGCGCTCGCCTTCGACCCGCTGCTGGTCAAGCGCCTGCGGCGGCTGCGGTTGGCGCGTCAGCGGGCCCGCTCCGCGCGCCGGCTGGGCATCGACCCGTGACCCCAGCGGCGCGACGCGACGAGCACGGGCTGGTCCTACCCAGCTGGCTGGTCGCCGTCTGCGCCGTGGTGGTCGCGCTCGCTGTGGTGGGCTTCGCGGTGTCCGGTGACCGCGACCCGGAGGTGACCGCTGACGGGTCGAACCAGCAGGCTGGCACCGGTGCCACCCGCGGTGGTGCCGAGCCGGACTCCGAGGAAACCGGGTCGGCGGACTCGGACAAGCGGCCGCAAGGCACGAAGGCGGACGAACCCGAGGGCGACCCGGAGCGGGAGGAGCCCGCTGAGCGGCGCACCGCGTACGTCGAGGTGTACAACAACTCCGGCATCACCGGTCTTGCCGCCGGGGCCGCGGCGACCCTGCAGGACACCGGCTGGCGCGTCGTCACCACCGACAACTGGTACGGCGAGATCCCGACCGACACCGTCTACTATCCGGCCCCGCTGGCTGGCCAGGCCGAGCTGCTCGCCGGTGACCTCGGCATCGACCGGGTGCAGCGCGCGGTGGAGCCGATGTCGTTCGACCGGCTCACGGTCATCCTCGTCACCGGGGCGTGAACCCCCGCGTACGGTCGGCGGCATGACGCTCCAGCTGCCGGGCACGCATCCCGGACGGACCGGCCTCGACCGAGTGCTCGCGGCGCCGTCGCGGACGATCTTGGTGAGCGACTTCGACGGCACGCTGGCACCGATCGTGGCCGACCCCGACCAGGCCCACGTCCACCCCCACGCCGTACGCGTGCTCGGCCGGCTCGCCGGACGCCTGGGTGGGGTCGCTGTGGTGACCGGCCGGCCGGTGGCCGATGTCCTGCGCCTCGGCGGGTTCGAGGAGGGCGACGGGCTGCGCGGGCTGCGTATCCTCGGGCAGTACGGCGCGGAACGCTGGGACGCAGGCACCGGCGAGGTGGTCACACCGTCCCCGCACCCCGGCATCGAGCAGG
>Ga0183260_10002705_pt1 | contig 14529 bp, 10 predicted proteins | sample AntDrymUQ4972206_2_FD_129768 | JGI IMG/M metagenome (GOLD analysis project Ga0183260, IMG submission 129768) | Polar desert sand microbial communities from Dry Valleys, Antarctica - metaG UQ497 (22.06) (version 2) (version 2) | ecosystem: Environmental > Terrestrial > Soil > Desert | place... | reverse complement strand
TGCTGCCCGACAATCAGGATCAGGCTGGGTACTTTGGAAAGGTTGACGGGTCGCGGATGTACGGCCACGGCATCGCCACGCTCATGCTCGCCGAGATGCTCGGGATGGGCGCGGATGAGGCGCAGGACAAACGCATCCGCGAGCGCTGCCGGAAGGCGATCGATCTCATCCTGCGCTCGCAGCGCGTAGATAAGAACGAAGCGAACCGCGGCGGCTGGCGCTACACGCCCGACGCGACCGACAGCGACATGTCCATCACCTGCTGGCAGGTGATGGCGCTGCGCGCGGCGCGAAATGCGGGGATGGACGTTCCGAAAGAAGCAATCGATCTCGCGGTGCGCTACATCAAGGGCCTCTACGACCCGGGCGACCGCCGCAAGGGGCTGGCGGGATTTGGATACAGCAGTCGCGGAACTGAGGCCTCCACGACCGCCGAGGGCCTGCTGGCTCTGCAAGTGTGCGGCGACTACGACAGCGTCGAAGTGAAAACCACAAGCGATCGGCTGCTGAAGAGCGGCATCCGCCCCGGCGACCGATGGTTCTTTTACACCGCGTACTACTACGCGCAGGGGATGTATCAGCGCGGCGAAAAGCACGCCGCCGAAGCGCGCAAGCAGATCGCCGACATGCTGATTCCCCTCCAGTCTCGGGAAGGCTGGTGGGATGGCGTCGGCGGCGAGGAGCGGCAGGGGGGAAAAGTCTATGCCACGTCGCTCGCCGTCCTCGCGCTGTCGGTGAAGAATCATTTCCTGCCGATCTATCAGCGTTGAGGAAGTCAGGGTAAAATTCTTCACGACGCGTCTTGCACCCGCGGGCTGATTCACCTATTCGCGCGCACCTACATGCAGCAAAACTGGGACATCGCAGCGGCAACCGCGCTCTATAACGTCGATCGCTGGGGCGGCGGATACTTCGGGATCAATGACAAGGGCAACGTGCGGGTGTTCCCCACGATGGCGGAGAGAACGCCCATCGATCTCATCGAACTCGTCGAGGAGGCGATGAGCCAGGGCATGAAATTCCCGATGGTTTTGCGCTTTCACGATTTGCTCCGGCACCGGGTCGAGACGATCAACCGCGCGTTTGCGGGTGCGATTGAGGAGTTCAAGTATCAGGGCGTGTATCGCGGAGTTTTCCCGATCAAGGTGAACCAGCTCCAGGAAGTCGTGGCGGAGATCATTTCCGCCGGGGAACCGTTTCATTTCGGTCTCGAAGCGGGGAGCAAGCCGGAGCTGCTCGCGGCGCTCGCGGTGCATTCCGATCCCGAGTCGCTCATCGTCTGCAACGGTTACAAGGACGCATCGCTGATTCAGAACGCGCTGCTCGGCACGAAGCTGGGCAAGCGCGTGATCCTCGTCGTCGAGAAGATCGAGGAGCTGCAGCAGATCCTCGCGGTGTCCCGCGAGGTGGGAACAGAGCCGTGGATCGGCGTGCGCGCGCGGCTGACGGCGAAGGGCGCGGGCAAGTGGGCGCTGAGCGGCGGCGACAACGCGAAGTTTGGATTGAGCACCGCCGACCTGCTCAGCGCGAGCGAGACGCTGAAACAGGCGGGTCTCGCACATTGCCTGAAGCTCGTCCATTTCCACGTCGGCTCGCAGGTGCCGGACATCGTCACCATCAAGCGCGCGGTGCGCGAAGCCGCGCGCTTCTACGCAAAGCTGCTCAAGCTCGGGCACCAGATTGACTACCTCGATGTCGGCGGTGGACTCGGCGTGGACTACGACGGTTCGCGGAGCGCGTTCGACAGCTCGACGAATTACTCGCTCCAGGAATACGCGCGCGATGTCGTGTGGAACATCATGGAGGTCTGCGACGACGAGAAAGTCGGGCACCCGACCATCGTGAGCGAGAGCGGGCGGGCGATCGTCGCGCATCACAGCGTGCTGGTCGTCGAGGCGTTTGGGTCCATCGAGAAGGAGAGCAGCGTCGCGGTCGTCGAAGCGAAGGCGGGCGATCCGAAACTCGTGGCAAGCATTCTCGAACTGAAAAACGGGCTCACGAAGCAGAACCGCCGCGAGACGCTCCATGACGCGCAGGAGTTGAAGGAGAAGGCGCAGTCCATGTTCGACCTCGGCCTGCTGGAGCTTGACGCCAAGGCGCGCATCGAGACGGTGTTCTGGCAGCTCGCCCGGAAGATCGTGCAGCTCAGCATGGGAATGAAATACGTCCCGGACGAGATCAAGGATCTTGGGACCGCGATCGCGGATCAGTACTTGTGCAACTTCTCGGTCTTTCAAAGCATGCTCGACCACTGGGCACTCGGGCAGCTTTTTCCAATCATGCCGATTCACCGGCTCGACAAGGCGCCGGATCGCGAGGCTACCCTCGTGGACATCACCTGTGATTCGGATGGCAAGGTGAGCAAGTTCATCGATCTGCAGGACGTGCGCGACACCCTGCCGCTGCATCGCATTCAGCCGGGCGTGCCCTACTACCTCGGCTTTTTCCTGATGGGGGCCTACCAGGACATCATGGGGGATTTTCATAATCTCTTCGGTCGCGTGAATGAGGCGCACGTCTATCTCGACGAGGACGAGGAATGCGGCTGGTACATCGAGGAGACAATCGAGGGCAGCACGATCGCCGGCGTGCTGAATATGACGCAATGGGACGAGGCCGAACTGAACCGTAAGATGAAGGCGCAGATGGACGCGGCGATTCGCAGTGACAAGCTCAAGCCCGCGGAAGCGATCCGCTGGCTGAACAGCTATGAGCGCGCGCTGAAAGGCTACACCTACCTGCAGCTCAACGGCGGAGCAAAGTAGCGAGACCGCAACGGAGCGGCGGCGGAAAATGTGGGACAGGCGTCCCCGCCTGTCGTGGCCGTGAGCAACCGCATGCACCGTTTGGACAGGCGAGACGCCCGTCCCACTCCGACAGGCGGGACGCCTGTCCTACGGCTGCGCGTGGCCCTTGAAAAACTTCACGATAATCGCCGGCGCTTCCTTGGGAAATCCGTGCGCGCCGGGGTGAATGAACGTCACGACGGGCGCGCCGATTTTTGAGGGGTAAAGCGTGCAGCCGGTTTCTTTCCACGGCTGGCCTTCGCCGCATTCGTTCAGCTTGCGAAGTTCATCCATCATCTGCTGCTGCCATGCGTATTTCACGAGAGAATCATTCTCGCCCGCGACGTGGAGGACAGGCTTCGGTTTCAACATCGCGCGGCTCCGCGCAGCCGCGGCCGCGGATGGCGCGACGGCGGCGAACTTTTCCCCGCGGGCGGCCCAGAGCAGGTAGGTGAAGCCTCCGCCGTTGGAGTGGCCGGTCGAGTAAAGCCGCTTCGCGTCCACTTTGCAGTCCGTCTGCAGGGCGGCGAGCATCGCGTCGAAGAACTTCAGATCGCGGTCTCCCTGATCGCCGACTCCATGCTGCCAGCCGGGCTTTTTCCCCTCGGGATCGGTCAGCTTGCCGGGTGTGTTCAAGCCCTGCGGATAGACGGCAATCGCCTCGGGCCAGAGCGAGTGGTAGCCATACGTTCGCGCGGAGTTCTGCATGTTTCCGCCGTGGCCGTGGAATGCAAAGACCACGGGCGTTCGGTCCGTCTTCGCGCTGGCGGGAATGTAAACCAGCGCTTCGCGCACCACGCCGTCCACGGTGAATTCGCGACGTTCGGGAGCATCGGCGGCCAGCGCGAGCGGCAGGGCGGTGAGTATGGGTACGAAGGACAGAAGGATGGATCGCATTAGGAGTAGGAGTGAGGGAGTTCGCAGAGATCGTAACCAAGGCGCGAGATGCAACAACGCCGGGGTTGATAAGTTTGCAGAATGTCGCCGGTCCTCGGATTCCACCGATTCATTTCACCCCCGATGACACGGATTTCACGGCTGGATTCCTGCGGCAAAATGCCTTTCGGAACGCTCCTCGGCATAAACGAGACACCCCACGAAGCCTGCAACGGGTCGAAGCCGATGACGTGAGGAGGAGGGCCATTCCTAGCACGCGTCTTGGATCAGCCCGCCACCCGATGCAGCTACTTCGCCGCCGGCTTGATGTCCTGGCCCCAGTCGGTGTGGTCGGGGCCGTTCCAGTCGTCCACGTAGGTGCGCCGCGCCCAGCCGGTCCAGGCGGCTTCGAGGCGCGAGGCGATCTCGGGATGCTCCTTGATGAGGTCGCGTTGCTCGGTGCGGTCGGCCTGCATGTCGAAGAGCTGCCACGGCTGCTTGTGCCGCAGCACGAGCTTCCAGCGTTCCTCGCGCACGGCTTTGTTGCCTTCGTGCTCCCAATAGATCGCATCTTTCCGCCCCAGCGGTTTCCCCTCGAAGGCCGGGCGCAGGCTCACGCCTTCCATTGGCTCGATCACGTTGCCCTTGAACTCGGCGGGATACTTCGTGTCGGCGAGGTCCACGCACGTCGCCATGATGTCCACGAGATGTCCCGGCTGTTTTGCGAGCGCGCCATTGCGCGCAGGGGAGATGCCCGCGGGCCAGTGCGCGATGAGCGGGGTGCTGATCCCCCCCTCGTGCGTGAAGTGCTTGTAGCGCGCGAACGGCGTGTTGTTCAGCGTGGCCCAGCTCATTCCCAGATGCACATAGCTCTGCGGGCTGCCGATTGGGCCGGGGCCTTTCGTGATTCCACCCGGGCCGCCCTCGGCGTTGCCGCCGTTGTCGTGGAGGAAAAGGATGAGCGTGTTGTCGAGTTCGCCGCGTTGCTTGAGACCAGCGACGAGCGTGCCCATCGCGTGGTCGATGCGGTCCACCATCGCGGCATACACCGCCATCATCTCGTCAAAGCGCTTCTGCTCCTCCGCGGTGAGCGATTCCCACGCGGCGACCTCCGCCGGGCGAGGCGCGAGCGGCCATTGGCGATCGACAATTCCGAGCAGCCTCTGTTTCGCGTACCGCTGTTCGCGCAATTTGTCCCAGCCCGCCATGTACTTGCCGCGATACTTCGCGATAACCTCCTCGGGCGCGCGCAGCGGGAAGTGCGCGGCACCCTGCGCGATGTAGAGGAAGAACGGCTTCTTCTCCGCGCGCGCTTCGTCCACGAATTTCAGCCCCCAGTCGGTGAAAAGATCGGTCGAATACCATTCGCCCTTTCCGATTTCCGGCGAGTCCTTCGGAATCTCGCGGCCATTCAGGTAGAGCATCTTCGTGCCTGGCCTGTCGTCCTCGATCGGAAAAAAGACCTCGCCGAACCTCGAGTTGAGCGAACGCATGAAGCCGCGCTCCCACGGCGGCGTGCCATTTTGCTGACCCATGTGCCACTTGCCCGTCATCGCGGTGAAGTAACCCGCGTCGCGCAGCACCTCGGCGATGGTCACGCAGCGGGGCAGCAGCTTCCCGTGAAAGCCCTTTGACTGCGGTTCCACCTTCCCATCCAGCCAGCCCATGCCCGCCTGATGCGGATACAGCCCCGTCATCAGCGCCGCGCGCGTGGTGCTGCATCGCGCCGTGTTGTAGAACTGCGTGAAGCGCACGCCTTCCGCGGCGAGCTTGTCGAGATTTGGCGTCGGAATCTCGCCGCCGTAGCAGCCGAGGTCCGAGAAGCCCACGTCATCCACGAGGACGACGACGATGTTTGGCCTCGTCGCGGCATTTGCAGCGAGGATGGACGTGAGGAGTGCGAGGAGTGTGAAAGTGCGGATTTTCATTGGGGTCACGCAGGACAAGTATCGGATCGCCCGCCGAAGCGCCATCGTCCTTTGCCATATTCGCCTACTTGGAATGCACCCGAGGTTTCACGGCGCGGCCGGAATTTCCGCGCTGAGGATCCCGGACTTGGCGGGCACGGTCTTCCCGCTCTTCTCAAAACCACTCCATGAACGTTTCCACGGCGGGCCGCGGCGAGAAAGCCCGATTCCATGGCGGTGAAGCCGAGCGCGCGGCAGAACGCGAAGCCGCCGAGCGCCATGAACAGCACCTGGCCCAGTCCCGCCAGCACCTCCACTTTTCCCACGTCGCGCACTTTGGCGAAGTTCAACTCCAGCCCGACGACAAACAGCAGCAGCGCGATGCCCACCTCGGAGACGTGGTCGAGCGCATCGGTCACCTCGACCCATCCCTCACCGGCCCGAGCACGATTCCCGCGAGCAGATACGCGACCACCGGGGGCATCTTCACCGCGCGTCCCAGAAGCGCAAACAGCGCCGCCGTGACCAGCAGCAGACCGAGGCTGTGCATGAATGGCTCATCAATCATGTGCGGTCCGGTTGCGGAGTCCGGCACCACCTTGAGCGGCTCTGCATCGCGAAAGCGCCTGCCCGCGCGGCGACTCCCTACGCCCTATTTGCGCTTCGTCGTCTTGCCGGGCAGTTGCAAACTGGTGATCAGCATCACATCCAGGATTTCCAAGTCCTCGTTCGGTCCGTAAACGATTACGGTGCGGCCAGTGGGGTGCATCGAGATGAAATCCTGATGCGGCACGCGAACCGCCCGTCCGTCAGCCAGACGCAGCACGAAGGGTTGGAAAGGGGTTCGATGAACTGCCTTGACGAGCGCTTCTTTTGTCATGCGCATCACTGTGCATTGCAGTCGCATTTCCGTAAAGCCCACTGTGTCCAAGTCGCGCTATCCGAAAGTGGACTTCCCCGATTTTCACCCCTCAGGTGAAGGACGAATGCCGGGCGTCAAGGACGCGGGCATGCCATGCCGCGGCTCGACGCTACTTCAGCGTAGAAAGATACTGCACCACATCCCGCAACGCGCGCTTGCCGAGGATTTCCCCGAGGCCCGGCGGCATCGCACTCGGCAGCGAAATTCGCTCTTTCACCGCGGACTTTTTCACACGCTGGAGCTTGCCGTCGGCGGGATTTTTCAGCGCCAATTCTGCGGACGTCTCGCTCGCCAGCAGGCCGGCGACGAGGGAGCCGTCCTTCAACGTCACCATCACGTTGTCGTAGCCTTTGGCGATGACGGCATTCGGGTCCACGATGCCGCGCAGCACGTACTCGCGGCCCATGCGCTTCGCGAGATCCGCAAGTTCCGGCCCCACGTCGCCGCCGTCGCCTTTCACCTTGTGGCAGCGCATGCACGCGGCCTCGGCTTTCTCCGCAAAAATCTCCTTCCCCGCCTTCGAGTCGCCGCCCTCGAAGCATTCGCGCCAGCGTGCGAGCGGGTCGTCCGCCTTCCGCGCCGCTTCAAACGCCTCAAACTTTGCCTTCACGCTGTCGTCGCGGCGGGCCTCTGCGGCCTCGAGCAGATCGAGGATGAGGCCGGGCTTCAATTTTCCGGCGAGCAACAGATCGAGTTGCTGCGCGATGATGCGATCTGCATCGCGGCCCGGTGCGGTGGCGATGTTGGCGAGCGCCTCCTGCTGCTCGCGCGTGGTGCCCTTGCCGAGCACCGCGGCATTCGCCTTCACCGCCAACTCGGGCGAAACTTTCCCTGCGAGCTTTCGCGCGGCTTCAGCCAGTGTCTTGTCGCCGGATGCGAGTGCGCTGGTGACCGCCGCTCCGAGCTTTGTGGAATCCATCGCGGCCAGCGCGTTGACCGCCGCGGCGCGGACGGGGCCGGAAGCCGACGAATTCGTCGCAAGCATCGTGATGATGTCAGCCGACTCGCTGAGCTTGTTGGCGCCGGCTGCATCGAGCGTCCTGATCCGGATGGCGTCGCTCTTGTCGCCTAGCAGCGCAACCATGCCAGGACTGAGCGCCGCCGCGGCATCCGCTGCGTTTCGCTGTCCGTCGCCCGCGACGACGATGCCGAGCACCCGGTCGCGGCCAAGTTTGACCGGCCACTGTGCGAGGGCTTCGAGCGCGTCTAGGCGGACCGGCTCCGGTGTCGCGCTGTTCGCTGCGATACCCGCAAGGCGCTGCGCCGCGTCGCCAGTTCCGAGACGGTAGTTGGCGTTGATCACGCGTCGAGTGAGCGGCTCGTCATTCGGTCGTGCGGTTCCGTCCGGCGTGTCTCGGGTAGCGCGGGCGGCCCGCCTGCCGGTCGAGGCGTCCCCGCCTCGACCTTCGGTCTTGGGAGGGGCGTCCTGTGCAGGCGAGCCGCTTCTGACGCCCGATGGTTCACGCGGGACGCGCGAACCGGCGGGCGGGACGCCCACCCTACCCAAATCCAACGCGGCGAGTGCTGGCATCGCTGCTGGAATCGTCGCGTCGTGAATTGCGCGCACGGCTTCGAGGCGGATGCGAGCGTCCTTGTCAGCGAGAAAGCGTGCGACTTCCGCAGACTGTCTTTGTCGCAGCGCGAGCAACGCGCCGAGGCGGATTGAATCCGAGGGATCGGATTGTCGCGCGGCAAAGTTGAAACCCTGCGAGACAGGTATCCCGGAGAGTTCTGCGATGCCACGGCATCCAGCCAGTGCCGCAACGAGCGCGTGGCGCAATGTCGGGTCCCGATCAGCGTTCGATTTGATCGCAGCGAATAGCGCATCTACTGCTCCGTCCGGGTGGAAGTATCTGATTGCCCGCGCTGCGAAAAAGCGCACGCGTGGCTCAGCGTCCTGCAGTGCGGCAAGCGCCGGCTTGTTCAGCAGACCGAAATCGGGTTCACCTTGGATCAGAACTTTCCACGCTTGCGCACGCACCTCTGGATCGGCGTCATGCACTGCAGGGATGCATGTGTCCAACAGTTCGGGCGATTTCGAAGCTAGCTGACCGAGCGCCCAAAGCGCGTGTAGCCGAGCGGTGCGGGGGCCGGGACGGGTCGCGATATTTGCCAACATATCGACGGAGTTGAGTCCGCGAGCCACCAACTCAAACTGCGCCTTGATCCTCACTCGTTGATCTGCGTGGACGAGCAGCTTCGCTAGATCATCCGCACTCCGCTTTGAAAAATCCTCCGCGAGCAGCCGCTTGGTCTCCCACACCGTCGCGCTCGCGTCCGTGGCGGGATCATGCACGCGGTAGATGCGGCCCTTGCCGGTCTTCTCCCAACCGTACACCCAGTCGAGCACGCACACACCGCCGCCGGGCGGGAACTGCACGTCGCTTGGATACAGATTCCACAGCAGCTTGCCGCGCATCTCGCTGGGTGAGTTGTTTTGCAAAATGGGATCGTCGCCAGCCATCCCGGCGACTTCGTAGCTCGCGCCCTTCTGCTTCAGCGCGAAGGCGCGCACACCTCCAGGGAAATCCGCCACGAAGAAGTGGTCGCGATACTTTTCCGGTAGTCCTGTGCCGGGGTACCAGGCGATGCCCGCGGGTCCGTGCGTGATGTGCGCGACGGGCGGAAGAATGGACGCATTCGTCTCCGCCACATCGAGATGCCACATGCCTTCACTGTTCCATGCGCCGAGCTTCGGCAGAAACTGCCAGCCAATGCGCCAGCCGTAGTCCGCGCCCTCGACGACGTGAATCCACCGCGCCTTGTCGCCGCCGTCGGCGTTGTTGTCGCACGTGAAAAGGTCGCCCACGTCGTTGAAGGCGAGCGATTGCGGATTGCGGAAACCCCACGCGTAAAGTTCAAGCGCGCTGCCGTCGGGCCAGCAGCGGAAAATTGCGCCGCCATCGGGGAAGCTGATAACCTTGCCGTCCTGCCCCGCCACATGCGCGCCGCAATCGGCAATGGTGAAGTAGATGCGCCCATCCGGCCCCATCTTCACCCCGTGCATGTCGTGCCCGCCGTAGGCGACGTGGACGCCGAAGCCACTCGCGAGTTTCGTCTTGGTCCCGTCGGGCGCGATGCGCCAGAGGTCCGGCGCACAGGTGTAAATCGCGCCGCCATCCGGCATCGCGAGCACGCCCGCGCCGGGGCCGGTTTCGAGTGAATTGAATCCGCTCGCCAGTACGCGCGACTTATCCGCGCGGCCCGCGCCGGTGGTGTCCTCGACGACGCGAATCTGCTCCGACTCGACCGCCCAGTCGCGCCAGTCGAGCTGCCCGTCATTGTTGATGTCGTCCTCCAGCTTCTTCGGCGGCTTCGCAGGCAACTCGGGCATCTTCGCTTTCATGAAAGCGATGCGCTCCTCCACCGTGCGCAGTGCGAGATTCTCGATGGTCCACGACTCGTGCTTGCGAATGTCCGGCACCGAAGTGCGGCGGCGGTTCGATTCGGCGACAAACGCGCGCCCTTTGTCGTCGAATGAAAACGCGATGGGATTTTCCAGCAGTGGTTCCGCGGCCCAGACGCTGACCTTCAGTCCCGGCGCGACGGCGAAAGACTTCATCGCATTCTCCGCCGTGTCCATGGCCGCATTGCCCTTCGGCGTGCGGTCGTCGGATTTTTTCGGCGCCTTCGGCGTGTCCACCTCATCGGCGGAAAAGGCGAGAGCGGTGGTGAGAAGGAGAGCGATGACGGCGCGCATGCGGCTGTGACAGTTCCAAGCGGAGGTGAAGCGGGCAAGTCGGCAGTAGCTGCCGTCGCACTGAGGTGGCTTGGAGTGAAGCGCCGTCCGTCCCGGCGGCTTCGCTCCGATTTCGCGAAGCGCGCCCTACGAAGTGGCGCGGAGCGCGGAGCGTGCGTGGCCGGCGGGACGCGCGGCGCTCCGCTACTTCGCCGCCGTCTCGATGAGTTGGTTCTTCACCGGCTTCACCGTCGCCTTGTGCTTCTCCACGGCGGTTTTGATTCTTGCGATGATGTAGGGATGATCCGCGCCGCACTCGAAGGACTCGCCGGGATCGGCTTTGAGATTGAAGAGCAGCGGCGGGTCGTGCGGCTCGGGCTTCGGGGCACCGTATGCGGGCTGCGTGATGAAGTGCGCCTTCCAATCTCCCATCCGCGCGGCGAAGAGCTCCGTGCCGCGGTAGTAGCAGAAGACTTCGTGCTGCGCCGTCCAGTTCTTGGTGAGCAACGGCGCGAGGTCCACGCCGTCCATCTTGCGATCCTTCGGCGCTTCCGTTCCGGCGAATTTCGCAATCGTCGGCAGCAGGTCCATCGTCGTCGCGGTCTGGTAGCAGACTTTCCCTGCGGGGATTTTGCCCGGCCACCATGCGATGCCCGGCACGCGCATCCCGCCTTCCCACGTCGAGCCTTTGCCATCGCGCAGCAGGCCCGCGCTGCCGCCCGCGAGGCCGCGGATGAGCCACGGGCCGTTGTCGCTGGTGAAAAAGACGAACGTGTTCTTGTCCAGCCCTTCGACGCTCAGCGTGGTGAGGATTTCGCCCACGGCCCAGTCGAGTTCCTCGACCACGTCGCCGTAGCGTCCGCGAGCACTCCAGCCCTTGAATTTTTCCGATGTGAAAAGCGGCGTGTGCGGGAAGGTGGACGCGAAGTAGAGGAAGAACGGCTCGCTCTTGTGGTCCAGGATGAATTTCACCGACTGCTCCGCGTAGCGCCGCGTGAGCTGCGTCTGGTCGGTCGGCTGTTCGAGGAGTTTTTCCCCTTCAAAGAGCGGCGGCTGCCACCACTTCGGATCGGGGTCGAGGCTGTTGTCCTCGCCCTTCGGCTTGCCGGGGATCGCGTTCATGTCGTTCGAGTGCGGCAGGCCGAAGTAGAAATCAAAGCCGTGCTTCATCGGGTGTCCCGCCGGGTTGTTCATCCAGTTGCCGAGGTGCCATTTTCCCACCGCTCCCGTCGCGTAGCCCTGCTTCTTCAGCAGCGAGGCGATAGTGATTTCATCATCCGGCAAGTAGCCCGTGGACTCGCGCCGCAGCACGCGGAACTGATTGTGCGCCATCCCGCTCCGGATCGGATACCGCCCCGTGAGCAGCGCCGCACGACTCGGCGTGCAGACTTCCGCCGCGGAGTAGAAATCCGTGAACCGCACGCCCTGCCTCGCCATGAGGTCGAGGTTCGGCGTGTGGATGCTCGGGTGCCCGTAGCACCCGAGGTCGCCATATCCGAGGTCGTCGGCGAGGATGATGATGAAGTTCGGTTTGTCCGCGGCGGGAGCGAACGAAGTGACGAAGAGAAACAGCAGGGCGAGGAGGAGGCGCATGGCGCGGATGTTTGCGGGAAAGGAGCAAGGCGTCGAGCATGCCGCGTTACTTGCGTTGCGGTGGAACAGGATATCTGAATGTGCCCCGGGGTGCTTGCCCATCGCCTGTGTATGGCGGGAAGCCTTCGGGGGTGATGGCGGCGGTGGCGGCGGCTCGGCTGGGGCACACGTTTTCGCTCGTGGACATCAATGCGCACACTGGCGGCGTCATGAGCGGGGGGTTGGGGCCGACGGATATCGGGAACACGGCCGCGTTGCACATTGACGCCATGCTGCGCTTCGGCAGATTGCATCCATGACTCTCACCGCCGTTCTGATTCCCGCCGCAGAGGGTGGCTTTGTCGCATACAATCCCGAGACTGGCACCACGACGCAGGGCGAATCGGTGCCCGAAGCGATCAGCAATCTGCGCGAGGCGACGGAGCTTTACTTGGAGGAATTTGCGCTGGAGCAGACAGGACAGACGTTGATGACGACGTTTGAAGTGGCGGCTCATGCCTAAGCTGCCGCGCGTTTCCGGTGCGGAGGCCGTGCGCGCTTTGCAACGTCTCGGGTTTGAGGTTGTGCGTCAGCGTGGCAGTCACATCGTCATGCGGCGTGAGCCGTCCGGCTGTGTCGTGCCGAATCATCGTGAACTCAAGACCGGTACTCTCGCTGGCGTTCTTCGGCAGGCTGGTGTCTCTGCGGAGGAGTTCATTGCCGCTCTCTGAGGCGCACGCGGCTTGCTAACGAGTCTGGATGCGGGAGATTATCCGCAAGCAATGAAGCTCCTCGCATTTCTCCTATTCCCAGCCTTCGCGGTCGCCGCGGAACTGCCGCCGCCGGCGAATCGGGCGGTGGATTTTGTGAAGGATATCAAGCCGCTGATCGAGGCGAGCTGCATCAAGTGCCACGGCAAAGGGAAGGACAGCGGCGGGTTTTCACTGGAGACGCGGGAGGCGTTCCTGAAGGGCGGCGACACGGGGCCGGCAGCGGAACTCGGGCACGGCGTGAAGAGCCTCGTGGTGGAACTGGTCGCGGGAGTGGACCCGGATAATATGATGCCGCAGCGCGGCAAGAAGTGGACGCCGGAGCAGGTCGGGCTGCTGCGCGCGTGGATCGATCAGGGCGCGAAGTGGCCGGACGGGATCACTTTTGCCAAGCCGGAGCCGCAGAACCTGCATCCGCGCAACGTGGCGCTGCCCGCAGGCGACGGAAATCCGGTGGACCGGCTGCTGGCGTCGTATTTTGCAAAGCACGGCGTGAAGCCCGCGGAGCCGGTGGCGGACGCGGCGGTCGCGCGGCGCGTTTACCTGGACACGATCGGCCTGCTGCCGACGCCCGAGCAGATCACCGCATTTGAAAAGGCGGCGGCGGCGGACAAGCGCGCGGCGCTCGTGCGTTCACTGCTCGCGAACAAGCGCGGCTACGCGGACCACTGGCTCACATTTTGGAATGACCTGCTGCGAAACGACTACAAGGGCACGGGCTTCATTGACGGCGGGCGCAAGCAAATCTCCGGCTGGCTGCACGCAGCGCTCACGGAGAACAAGCCGTATGATCGCTTCGTCGCGGAGTTGGTGAACCCGACGAAAGCGAGCGAGGGCTTCGCGAATGGAATTCTGTGGCGCGGCAATGTGAACGCCTCGATGACGCGCCCGATGCAGGCGGCGCAGAGCGTGTCGCAGGTGTTCATGGGAGTGAACCTGAAGTGCGCGAGCTGCCACGACAGCTTCATCAATGACTGGGCGCTCGCGGATGCCTACGGTCTTGCGGCGGTCTATACCGACGAGCAACTCGAACTCGTGCGTTGCGACAAGCCGGTCGGCAAGACCGCGAAAGTGCGCTTTCTCTATCCCGAAATCGGCAGCATCGAGGCGGGACTGGATCGCGCGGCACGCACGGAGAAGCTCACCGAGCTGATGCTCAGCCCGAAGAACGGCCGCCTCGCGCGCACCGTCGTGAACCGCCTCTGGGCGCGTCTGCTCGGGCGCGGACTTGTCGAGCCGCTCGACGACATGGAGAAGCCCGCCTGGAATCGCGACCTGCTCGACTGGCTCGCGGAGGATCTCACCGCACACGGCTGGGATCTGAAACACACGCTGGAAGTGATTTTGACCTCGCAGGCATATGCGATGCCGGTGGTCGAGGGACCGAAGGATGAAAAGGAGGCATTCGCTTTCCGCGGCCCGCTCACGCGGCGGCTCACGGCGGAGCAGTTCGCCGATGCGGTGGCGTCGCTCACGGGCGACTGGGCGCGGCTGCCGTCCAGCATGGAGTTCGATTTCGGCATGGACGACATCGCGGGCGGGCTGGCGGTGCCAAAGTGGATCTGGACCGGCGAACGACTCGACATCGGCGTGCAGCGCAAGGCGATTCAGGAGGCGCGCACCACGCTCGGCGCGGCGATCGTGAGCATGGAGGCCGCGAACAAAAAGGCCACCGCAGCCGAGACTTCCGGCACGGCGCAACTCGCCGAGGCGGATGCCGACCTCACGAAGGCCGCGGAGCAGCTCAAGAACGCGCAGGATCAACTGAAGGCCGCAGCCGCCGTGCAAGCGGTGGGCGAACCCGGCGAAGTGAAGGTGCGACCCGACAGCGACAAGCACCGCGTCATTTTCCGCAGGCACTTCCAGATCGGGAAGCCGCCCGTCGAATGCTACGCGGTACTCGCGGCGAGCCAGGCATTCGACTTGAGCGTGAACGGCACGAACGCGAAAGCCGTGCTGAACGACACCTTCCGCAATGGCCGCGCGAAGATTTACGACATCGGCCGGCTGCTGAAGC
>Ga0183260_10002704_pt1 | contig 14531 bp, 15 predicted proteins | sample AntDrymUQ4972206_2_FD_129768 | JGI IMG/M metagenome (GOLD analysis project Ga0183260, IMG submission 129768) | Polar desert sand microbial communities from Dry Valleys, Antarctica - metaG UQ497 (22.06) (version 2) (version 2) | ecosystem: Environmental > Terrestrial > Soil > Desert | place... | reverse complement strand
TGAGGATGCCGGCGTTGGCGAGCAGGAAGTCGATCCGGCCGAACTCCGACATCGCGGCGTCGGCGAGCCGTTGCATGCCGGCGGTGTCCCGGACGTCGGCCGGTACGGCGAGGCAGCGCCGGTTGAGGTCCTCCACCTCCTTGACGGTCGCCTCGAGATCACCCGGCCGGCCGGTGGCGAAGGGAACCGAGGCGACCTGCTCGGTGATGTCGCAGACCACGATGTCGGCGCCCTCGCAGGCGAGCCGCCGGGCGTGCGCCCGCCCCTGACCCCGTCCGCCCCCGGTGATGACTGCGACGGTGCCGTCCAGCTTCCCCATGTCCGGTGTCCTCCTCGTCTTGAGCTGTGGATCAGGCGACGATCAATGGGCGCAGCGTTCGCTGCGCGACCCGCAGGCCCGTGTGGACCTTGTCCTCGCTGCCGCCCCAGACCGGGTCCTCGTGCTCCACCGACAGCACGCCGTCGAAACCGCCCTCGTAGAGGGTGTCCACAACGGCCGACCAGTCGACCTGGCCCAGTCCCGGCACCCGGTAGCGCCACCAGCCGACGTCGAACGGGTCCGCCCGCCCGATGGCCTTGCCGGGCCACCCGAACCGGGTGCGCTGACCGGGGAACAGTTGGATGTCCTTGGCCTGCGCGTGCGGGATCCGGTCGACGTACGGCGCGAGTGCCTCGACCGGGTCGATGCCCATCCACAACAGGTGCGAGGGGTCGTAGTTGAGGTACAGGCCCAGGGAGAACATCCACTCCCAGAGCTCCGGGGAGTAGGCGAGGTTGCCCGGGTACCCGTCGGGATGCCAGCCCTCCATCACGCAGTTCTCGATCATGAGCTTCACGCCGTGCTCGCCCGCCCGGTCGACCAGCGGGGCGAAGATCTTCTCCGCCTCGGCCAGGTTTTTCGCCACCGGGCGTGACGGGTCGCGTCCGACGAACGTCCCCACCGTGGGGCAGCCGAGCAGGGCGGCGGCGTCGACGCACGCCGCGACGTGGGCGTTCACTGCCTCGCGCTGTGCAGGATCAGGGTGCAGGTTGTTGTCGTAGAACGCGATCGAGGACAGCTCCAGGCCGTGCCCGGCGAACAGCTCCCGCGTCCGGTCGGCCTCCCGGGCATCCAAGCGCTCCACCGCCAGGTGGGTGGCGGTGAACGGGCGCGCGCCGACGTTGGGCCAGGCCGCGACCTCGAGCGCCTCAAAACCGTTCCCGGCCGCCCAGGCCGCGATGTCGGCCAGCGGCCGGTCGGGCAGGCAGGCGGTCAGGAATCCCAACTTCATCCGGGCACCTCCACCCAGGTCGAGGTCGTGGCGGATTCGATGACTGCGGCGGTGAGCGCCGCTGCTCGCACCCCGTCGGCGAACGTGGGCAGCCCTTCCGGCGCGGCTGCCCGGATCGCGGTGTACGTGTCGGCGACAAAGGCGTTGAAGCAGTCCTGGTAGCCCTGCGGATGCCCGGGCGGCAGCACCGAGAGCCGGCCGGAGGACCCCGACTGGCTCTCCCCGCCGCGGTGCAGCACCCGGGTCTCGCCGATGCCGCCGACCTGCAGAATTTCGGGGTTCTCCTGGTCGAATCCGAACGACGCCTCGGCGGCGTCCAGGGAGAAGGCCAGGCGGTTCTTGCGACCGACCGCGGTCTGGCTGACCACCACCGATCCGGCGGCGCCCTGGTCGGTCTCGAAGAGCACCGCGCTGTGAGTGCCCCCGCCCGAGGTGCGGGCGAGCAGTCGGGTGAGGCGATGCCCCGTGGTGAACTCGACGAGGTCACACCAGTGCACGCCGATGTCGGCGAAAGCGCGGTGCTCGCCGCCCTCCTCGGGTTCGCCGCGCCAGCCGGCACCCATCTCGCCGGCCTGCCAGTCCTGCAGGTAGGAGCCGTGCAGCAGGTGCAGCGGTCCGCCCTGGCCGGCGGCGACCCGCGCCCGCGCCTCGCGCACCATGGGGTAGAAGCGGTACACGAAGGGAACCGCGGCGACGAGCCCGGTCTCCTCCGCCTGCGCGGCCAGCGAACGTGCATCGCCGAGGTCGGTGGCCAGCGGCTTCTCGCAGACGACGTGCTTGCCGGCCTTGAGCGCGCGGGCCGCCTGGGGGACGTGCAGGGAGTTCGGCGTACAGATGTGGACGACGTCGACGTCGTCGGCCTCGATCAGCGCTTCGACGCTGGTGGCGGCGACCGCGCCGAGGCGCCGGGCCGCCTCGGTGGACCGCTCCGGGGTGGAGGCGGCGACCCGCTGCACGGTGGCCCCGGCGGCGCGTACCGCATGGGCGTGTACGGCGCCGATGAAGCCGGTGCCGACGATCCCGGCGCGCAGCCCGCCACGAGCTGGAGCGGTCACTTCTTCCGGGCCAGCGCGACGGCGAGGATGATGATCACCCCGCGGATGATCTGCTGCTGGCTGATGTCCAGGCCGGCCAGGATGAGCCCGTTGTTGATCAGGCCGATCAGCAGCGCGCCGAACAGCGACCCGATCACCGTGCCCCGGCCGCCGAACAGGCTGGTGCCGCCCAGTATGACCGCGGCGATGACCGACAGCTCGTCACCAGTGCCCCACTGGTAGCGACCGGACTCCAGCCGCCCGGCGTACAGCATCCCGGCGATGCTGGCCACGACCCCAGAGGCGACCAGCACGCTGAACTTGATCCGTGAGGTGTTGACGCCGCTGAACTCCGCGGCGATCCGGTTGCCGCCGGTGGCGAGCACCTCCCGGCCGTAGCGCGTCTTGGCCAGGATGACCGCGCCGACGGCGACGAAGACGACCACCCAGATCAGCAGGGACGGGATCGGCCCGACGTCGCCGGCGCCGAAGATGCCGGTGAACGTGTCGTCCAGGATCGGCTGCGGCGCCGACGCCGTGATCAGCTGCGCGACCCCGAACGCGATGCCGAGCATCGCCAGGGTGACGAGGAAGGACGGGATCCCGAGCAGGGTGACCAGTCCGCCGTTGATCATTCCGGCGGCCAGGCCGACACCGAGGCCGGCCAGGACGCCGACCACCGTGCTGCCCGTTGCGGCGATCGCCATCGCCGCGGAGACGCTGGACAGTCCGGCCACCGACCCGATCGACAAGTCGATCTCGGCGGCGGCGATCACGAACGTGACCGCCACGGCCATGATCGCGATGATCGCGCTCTGCCGGACGACGTTGAGCAGGTTGTCGCTGGTGAGGAAGCCGTCGTCGGACAGGAACACCGCGAACAGCAAGAACACCGCGGCGAAGCCGAGGTAGATCGCGTAGTCGCGCCAGTCCCTCCGGCGCAGGAGTGACGACGCGGGCGATCCGGTCGCCTCCGGGGCTACCGGCGGGGAGGCAGTCTGCTCGGACATGAGGTGCTCACACTCCTTGGGCGGCGAGCTTGGGAGGGTCCGCGTCGGGCTGGGCGGGCTCCTGGACGGCGAGTTGGAGCGCCTCCTCGTCGGCGATGTCGGCGCGGTCCAAGTCGGCCGCGACCGCGCCGCGGCGCAGCACCAGGATCCGGTCGCAGACGGCCAGCAATTCGGCGAGTTCGGAGGAGATGACGATCACACCGACGCCGGTGTCGGCGAGTTCGCGGATCATCTGGATGATCTCGGTCTTGGTGCCGATGTCCACGCCGGCGGTCGGCTCGTCCAGGACGAGAACGGCGGGCTGCAGCTGCAGCCACTTGGCGAGGACGACCTTCTGCTGGTTGCCCCCCGACAGCAGCCGGACCGGCCGGTGGACCGAGGCCACCTTGATGCTGAAGCGCGTGACCAGGTCGCGCACCACGGCGCCGCCGGCGCGGTCGTCGACGAACGGTCCGCGCCGCAGCGCCGGCAGATTGCGCAGGCCGGGCAGCAGCAGGTTCTCCCGTACGGCGTGGTCGAGCACCAGCCCCTGCCGCCGGCGGTCTTCCGGGATCAGCACGATGCCCGCGGCGATCGCGTCGGTCGGGGAGCGCAGTTCGAGCCTCTCGCCGCGCAATAGCAGCTCGCCGGCCTCTATCCGGTCGACACCGAACAGGCAGCGGGCGAGTTCGGTCCGCCCGCTGCCCATCAGCCCGGCCAGGCCGAGGACTTCGCCGGTGTGCAGCCGGAACGACACGTCGGACACCCGTGACCCGGCCCGGATCCCGCTTGCCTCGAGCAGGGCGACACGGCCGCCCGCGACCGCACGCGGTTGGTAGTCCAGCGCGCCCTTTATCCTCCGCCCGACGATGGCCTCCACGATCTGCTCAGCGCTGAGCTCGGCCACCGGCTCGGTGAGCACCCGACCCCCGTCGCGCAGCACGGTGATCCGGTCGGCGACGCGGGCGATCTCGTCCATCCGGTGGCTGATGTAGACGATCGAGACGCCCTGCTCCTTGAGCCGGTCGATGAGGGCGAACAGCGCCTCGGCCTCGTGCTTGGCCAGGCTCGCCGTCGGCTCGTCCATGACCAGGACGGTGGCCCGCTTGGCCAGCGCCTTGGCGATCTCGGTGAGCTGCCAATAGCCGGTCGGCAGGGTGCCGAGCTCGGCCCTCGGGTCGACATCGACGCCCATCCCGGCCAGCACCGCCGCGGTCTCGCGGACGATCCCCCGGTCGTCGATCAGCCCGAACCGGCGCGGCTCGCGGCCGAGGAACACGTTACGCGCGACGCTCAGCGAACCGATCAGGCTGAACTCCTGGAACACCATCCCGATCCCGGCGCTCTCGGCGTCCTTGATGGAGGAGAAGCTGACCTCGCGCCCGTTCACGCGGATCGTTCCCTCGTCGGGTTTGTGTACGCCGAGCAGGATCTTCATCAGGGTGGACTTCCCGGCGCCGTTGCCCCCGGCCAGGGCGTGCACCTCGCCGCGGCGCAGCTCGAAGTCGACGCCCTGGAGCACCGGCGTCTTGTCGAAGCCCTTGGCGATGCCGGTCAGCTCGACGGCGGCGGCGGCCGTCTGCTGGAGCGCCGTGGCCATCTCAGCTCGCCTCCTCGTAGGACTGGACTACCTCCTCGGGCGGCGCCTCGCGGTACACCTCACGCCAGGCGTCGAGCAGGTTGTCCCGGGTCACCGGCAGGGCGTCGAGGGCGACGTACGGCGGCGCCGGCTTACCCAGCAGGCCGTACGCCGCCAGCCTGGCCTCGGTGATGCCCTGGTCGAACGGTCGTTGCGCTCCCAGGCCGGTGACCAGCTCACCGGCGGCCATCGAGATCGCCACGATGGGACCGAGATCCTCGGTGGTGACGACCAGATCGGTGCGGTCGATGGCCCGGGCGGCGGCCATGATCCCCTCGGTGGGGACGTCCCACACCCCCCAGATGCCGGCCAGGTCCTGGTGCTTGACGAGCATCGCGGTGGCCGCCGCCTGTGCCTGCCCCGCGAAGTCCGGGCCGGTGACGCCTTTCTCCTCGACGATCTCGATGTCGGGATAGTCCTCGCGGATGGTCTCGGTGAAGCCGTCGTAGCGCTGCCGGGTCACGAAGAAGTCGGCCTCGTGGTAGACCACGCCGATCTCACCGGCCCCGCCCAGCGCGTCGGCCATCAGGTGCGCGGAAACCACGCCGTTGCCGTAGTTGTCCGCCGACACCGCAGAGACGTAGTCACGGCCGGGTTGCATGCCGGCCGGCACGTTGTCCATGAAGACCAGCTGGACACCGGCTTCGGCGGCGCGGCGGTAGGCGCCCGCGGTCGCCACCGGGTCGGTCGGGATGGACACGATGATGTCAGGCTGTCGAGCCAGCACCGACTCGATGTTCGCCACCTGGGTGTCTGGCTCGAAACCCGCGTCGGTGACCGCGATGACCTCGATGCCGAGCCTTCCGAACTCCTGCCGCAAGCCGGCGATCTGCGCGTTCGTCCACCCGTCCCCGGTGTAGTGCATGACGATCGCCGCGGTGGCGTCCATCTGGGCGACCTCCGCCATTTCCGCCTCGGTGAGGGTGACGTCCTCCGCGCTGCTCGGCTCCTCGCCGTACGGGCCCTGTGCGAACACCCGCCCGGCGATCTCGGCCAGCGCCTCGCGGGCCGGCGCATAGCTGCGGTCCGGGCGGTCGGCCGCACTCGGGGTCGAGCACCCGGTGGCCGAGATGGCCAGTGCGACGCAGCCGGCGACCAGGCGGCGCTTCACGCCTGCACCCGTTCGTCGAGGAAGGCCTTGCTGATCCTGGCCGCCTCGACGGGGTCGCCGTCGTAGGAGTCCAGCTCGACGATCAGCCAGCCGTCGTAGCCCACCTCGACGACGGCGGCCAGCACGTGGTCGAAGTCGATCTCGCCCTGACCCAGCGGCAGGAAGGCGAACGGCTCGCGCCGCAGGTCCTTGAGGTGGACGTGCCGGACACGGTCGGCGTACCGCCGGATGAGGGCAGCCGGGTCGCCGCCCCCCGCGGCGAGGTGCGCGGTGTCCGGGCAGAAACCGATGCGCGAGCGCGACATCACCTTCTCAAGCTCGGCCGGGCTCTCGACGATGGTCGTGAGGTGCGGGTGATAGCAGGCGGTCAGCCCGCGCTGCTCGGCCAGGTCGGTGATGCGGTCCAGCGCGGCGGCCAGCCGGTCGTAGTCCGCACCGGGGGTGCCTGCCGCCCGTCGAGCCCCGCCGCCGACGACGAGGTTCACCGCCCCGAACGCGGCCGCGAGTTCTGCGGTGGCGCGCACCCGGTGCAACTCGTCGGGGAGGATCTCGTCGTACACGAAGTTGCCGCCGGTGTAGACGCTGACGAGGGTCAGACCGGTCTCGGCGAGGAGGTCGCGGAGCTCCTCCGGCGCGGCGCCGAAGTCCGCGACGTTGCCGTCGAACATCTCTACGCCTTGGTAGCCGGCGGCGCCGATGGCGCGTAGCGCGTCCGGCATCGAGCCGGGCACTCGGTAGAAGAGATCCTTGACGCTGGTCACGCCGGTCGCGTCACCGGTGACCCCGCCCCAGGTGATCGTGTGGTATCCGAGCCGCATCCGAACCTCCTTCGGCGTACGGCAAGCAAGCTATTGCTCGTAGCGAACCAAAGTCAATGCCCTACGCTCGGAAAGCGGACGAAGCCGGGGCTACCCATGGGCGCGAAGGGCAACCACCATGCAGCGGGTCGATCACGGGGTCGATCAGGGGATAGCGCTCGACCAACTCGACACCCTGGTGACCACGCTGGACCTGATCCGGTTCGGCCACGCCCACACCCGACCAGCACTGGCCCGTCGGGCCGGCCTGGGACGCACCGTGGTCAATCAGCGGCTGGCGCAACTGATCGACAGCGGCCTGGTGGAGCCGGGTCGGCTCGGGCCCTCGACAGGGGGTCGCGCGCCCCGCGAGCTGCGGTTTCGGTCCGAGGCCGGCACCGTGCTGGTGGCCGAACTCGGAGCGACCAGCCTCGGCGTGGGGTTGGCCGATCTCGCCGGCGGCCTGATCGGCCAGCGGGAGGAGCCGTGGGACATCGCCGCGGGGCCGCAGGCCACGCTGGCCCGGGTGGAAGAGCTGTTCGACGCCGCGCTCACCGAGCACCAGCCGGCGCCGGTGTGGGCGGTGGGCATCGGCGTACCGGGACCGGTCGAGTTCGCCTCCGGCCGGCCGGTGGCTCCGCCGATCATGCCCGGCTGGGACGGCTACCCGGTCCGTGACCAGCTCGCGGCCCGTTACGACGTCCCGGTGTGGGTGGACAACGAGGTGAACACGATGGCCCTCGGGGAGTACCGCGCCGGGCTCGGTCAGGGCTGCGAGCAGCTGATCTGCGTCAAGATCGGCACCGGGATCGGCGCCGGGCTCATCTCCGGTGGTCGGCTGCACCGCGGCGCCCAGGGCTGCGCCGGGGACATCGGGCACATCGGCCTCGCCTCGGAAGTCCTCGCGGCCGCCCCGGCGGCACTGGACCAGGTTTGCCGCTGCGGCAACACCGGCTGCCTCGAAGCGCTCGCCGGTGGTGCAGCGCTGGCCCGCGATGCCACCGAGGCCGCGCGGTCCGGCCGTTCGGCCGAACTCGCACGACGGCTGGCCGAGAACGGTCACCTGACGGCGGTTGACGTGAGCCGGGCCGCGGAGTTCGGTGACCCGGTCGCCGTCGAGCTGCTGCGCCGGGCCGGCCGGCTGGTCGGCGAGACCCTGGCCGCGCTGGTCAACTTCTTCAACCCGTCGATGGTCCTGCTCGGCGGCGGCGTGAGCGATGCCGGCGACGTGCTGCTGGCTGCGATCCGGCAGGCCGTGTTCCGGCGGTCGCTGCCACTGGCCACCCGGGACCTGCGGATCGCCCGCGCCCAGCTCGGCGACCGGGCCGGGCTGATGGGCGCCGGCTTCATGGTCGTGGACGAACTGTTCTCCCGGGAGCGGCTCGGTCGCTGGATCCTCTCCGGCACGCCCGCCGGGCGGCCCGCGCTGGCCGCGGGCTGAGCCACCGGACGGGTCGGAGCCGGCCAGCGCCTGTGCTCATCGCCTTGGTAGAGCGGTCAGGTGAGCTGGCCGAGGTAGAAGCGCGTTCCCTGGTCGTCGGTGCACTCGGACATCAGCCCGTAGGACTGCTGCTCCGGGACGGTGGTGGTGCCCCCGGCCGCCCGCACCCGCTCGACCGCCGCGGTGATGTCGTCGACTCGCCACATCGGGACGGTGTCACGCTTCGGGCGGCGACCGGCGACGCCGGCCATCGGCGTGCTGCGCTCGACCTGCCAGCCGTCGTCGACGTTCCCGGTCTCGAAGCTCCATCCGAGCACCGAGCCGTAGAACGCGCGGAACCGCTTCGAGTCGGCGACCTCGTAGGTGATGTAGGTCAGATCGCCCTGGCCCTTCACGTTGGACGCTCGATCCTCCGGGGCGTCGGCCGGCACGGTGGTCAGCGCGAACGGCGCGCCCTGGTCGTCGGTGCAGTCGGAGATCCGGCCGTACGGACGGACCTCGACGTCGGTCGCCGTACCGCCGGCGGCGCGGACCCGCTCGACGGCGACGTCGAGGTCGTCGACGGCGTAGCAGCAGAACAGTCCGAGGTCGTCCGGTACGGCGTAGATGCCCAGGTTCAGCCAGCTGTCGACGACGTCGTACCCGCGCTCGTTGCGCTCCAGTTCCCAGCCCAGCACCGAGCCGTAGAACTCCGCGGCTCGCGCCACGTCGCCGGCCCACACCGAGGCGTACACGACATCTCCGTGCCGCACTGACGGAGCGGCCGCGACCGGCACGGGGGAGTGCAGACCCCAGCGGTGACCGAACGGGTCGATGACCCAGCCGTTGCGCTGTCCGTATCCGTCGTACGGATCGCGATGCGACTGGCCGCCGTTGGCCAGTACGGCGGCACGGGTGGCGTCGACATCGGCGACCCGGAGCATCAGGCTCACCGCCGAGGCGGCCGGATCCGGTCCGATGACTCCGAGCTCGGGGTGCTCGTCGGCCAGGTACATCGTGCCGCCGGCCAGCGCGAGCTCGCAGTGCCCGACCCGCCCGTCCGGCATCACGATCGGCTCCCCGACGACGCGGGCGCCGAAGACTTCGACGTACCAGTCGATGGCCCGGCGGGCATCGTTCACGGCAAGGTACGGGATGGCGGCGCCGAGATCTGCGGCGGCGGTGCTCGGCTGCTCGACCGTTGCTGTGGACACGGAGACTCCTCGGGGTAGGGACAGCGCGCGCTCGAGCCGGGCGCGCAGGCGGTTGGCAAAGGCGGGGTCGGGCTCGGCGGACACGATCGGCTGCCGAAGGCCCTCGAAGGCGTCACGCATCGCCGACCTCCGCGTCGTCGGTGTAGGCGCGGCGGAACGCGCTGCGGGCGCGCACGAGCAGCGCCTCGGTGGCGTGCACGGTCCGCTCGAGCAGGACGGCGACCTCGGGCACTGGCAGGCCGTCGAGGTAGCGCAAAGTCAGCGCGGCGCGGTGGTGGGCGCCCAGCCGGTCGAGCACGCCCCGCACGGTGAGCGCGTCGAGGGCCCGATCCCAGGGGTCGGCGACGTCGCCCTGCTCGGCCGCGACGGCCTGTAGGTCCCGCTCGTCGCGCGCCTTGTGCCGCCAGTGGTCGACCAGCTTGTGCCGTGCCACACCGATCAACCAGGCCGCGCTGAGGGTGACCGGGTTGGGCCGACGTACCGCGTCGACCGCGGCGAGAAACGTCTCGGCAGTCAGGTCCTCGGCGAGCGCCACCCCACCGCAGCGGGAGAGCAGGTAGCCGTAGACGTGCGGCAGCGCGTCGTCGTACAGCCGCAGCAGGTCCTGGCCCCCGTCCACCCCAGCCATCGCCTGCATGTCCCTATCGTCGTTGCTCGGGGCCTGACTCCGACGGGTCGGGCCGCTGAAAGTCGCAGGCATGGTCCCTGGCAGGTCGGGTAACGACCAAGCATGTCTGTCGACGATGTGATGGAACCCGAGGACAACGCGCCCGGCCGTGACCGCCGTGAGCACGGCGGCGCCGTGTTCGACCGCCCGGACGACGACGCGCTCGCGGAACGCACCGCGCAGGAGCGAGTGGACGCCGGTGTGCAGGACTACGACCCGACTCCGTGCCCGCCGCCGACGAGGAACTGGCGCCGAGCCGCCGGACTGACCGCGCGGTCAGCCGATCAGAGGTCGGTGGGCGTAGAGGTCGCGCAGCAGGCAGATCTCCGCCCCGTGGTGGATGGCTTCCCGGTTGATGTGGAGCACGAGTTCTGACATCGGCCGCTCGGTGAACGGTGGCTCTTCACCGCAGGCCCGGGCCAGGGCGGCGTCGTCGAGGCCGCGGACGCCGGCGATCCAGGTCGCATAACCCTGGTCGAGCCGGGTCAGGGCCTCCGCTGCGGTCCCGGGGTAGTCGTAGTCCGGGTAGCTCACCGGCGGGCCGCCGAAGTGTCGCGCGTTGCGCTCCCCGAAGACGCCGACGAGCAGGTGCGCCAGCCGCCAGGCGATCGTGGTGACGGGTGCCGGCTCGGGCTCCGGCAGCGCGAAGTCGATGGTGAACGCGCCCGAGCCCGCCGCCATCGGCGCGGTACCGGTGCCACGCGGGCGCACGTTCCAGCAGCCGCTCACCGGCTCCCAGCGGTACTCCTCGTCGGTAAGCCCCGCCAGCCGGGGCCGCAGGTGCGCCTGCCAGTGCCAGTCGAGCTGGTCTGCGAGTTGGGTGGTCCAGTCGGTGTCCATACCTGCAGGCTAGCCACCGTTGCGGACAGTTCCGGTCCGCAATAGGTGCCAGACTCAGCGCATGCTCTCGTCGTCGGCGCGGCTGTTGCAGCTGCTTGGCCTGCTGCAGCAACGCCAGCTGTGGTCGGCGTACGACCTGGCCGACCGGCTGGGGATCACCGAGCGGACGGTTCGGCGCGACGTCGAGCGGCTGCGCTTGCTCGGGTACCCGGTGTACGCCGCACCGGGCTCCGGAGGCGGCTACCGGCTCGGCGCGGGTGCGGAACTGCCTCCGCTGCTGCTCGACGACGACGAGGCGGTCGCGGTCGCGGTGGGCCTGCGGGCCGCCGGGCTCGGGGCGATCGAGGGCCTCGGCGAGGCGTCGGCCCGCGCGCTGGGCAAGTTGGAGCAGGTGCTCCCGGCCAGATTGGCGCACCTGGTCACCACGCTGCAGGCCGCCACCGTCCCGCTGGCCGCGGCCGCGGCGACCGTGGACACCGAGCTGCTGATCGGGCTGGCCGCGGCCTGCCGGGACAGCGTGCGACTGCGTTTCGACTACCGGCCCCGCGACGGCGAGCCGGCCTACCGGCGGGTCGAGCCGCACCGGCTGGTGAACGCGGGGAACCGGTGGTACCTCGTCGCCCGCGACGAAGATCGCGACGACTGGCGGACGTTCCGAGTCGACCGCATCGTCTCGTCGCTGACCCGGGGCGGCGGGTTCGTCGCCGTCGACCCGCCTGATGCGGCGGCCCTGGTGGCGGCGGGAACGACGATCGCGCCGTACCGCTACCAGGCCCGGTTGCGGCTGCACGTCAGTCTGGCCGAGGCGGCCGCGCTGATCCCGCCGACCGCGGGCGTGCTCAGCTCCGAGGGTCCGGTCAGCACGCTGCTGGACATCGGATCGAACTCGCTGGACGCCATGGCGATGCACATCGGCCTACTGGATTGCCGGGTCGGCGTGCTGGCTCCGCCCGAACTGCGCGCCCACCTCGCCTTGGTCGCGGAGCGGATCTCCCAGGCCGCCCGGCCGTAGGACCGGCGATCAGGTCTCGCACTGCATGACGAGTTCGTCCGGTTCGCCGTCGCAGCTGTCCGTTCCCGTCCCGCCGTTGACGATGTCCATACCGGCGAGTCCGCGCAGGGTGTCGTCGCCGCCGAGTCCGAACAGCACGTTGTCGAAGGCGTCTCCGGGGAGGGAGTCGGCCCCCGGACACCGACTGGGTGGTCAGGTCGACTGTGACTCCCGCAGGAGAGTCGGCGTAGCTCACGAGGGCCACACCGGTGCCGCCGAGCAGGGTGTCCGCGCCCGCGTCGGGGCAGCAGGATGTCGTTGCCGGCGCCCCCGGTCAGGGTCCGCGCGTTGACGGTGACCGGCCTGCGGTCCAGCAACAGTGCGGCGCTGATCCTGAGCGCCGGCCCCGACCTGACGACGTTCGCCCTGGATACCGGCGGATCGGCGCAGCAGCCCACGGTCGGGCTGTCGGGCGCGACCCGGGACGGTGTGGTCGAACGGCGCTACCCGGATGTGCTGGTGGACGGCTCGCACCCCAGCGAGTTCCGGGTGCAGGACTGGCATGTCCTCGGTCCTGACAGCCTGCAAACCGGCTAGCGGTAGTCGGCCGGGCGGCCCGTTCGACCCTGCAGAATCGGGCGCGTGACGGCAACGAAACCTGCCATCTCTGTCCGGCCCGCCAACGAGGCGAGCTGGGAAGACCTGCAGACGGTCTTCGGCATGCGCGGCCCGGCGTCCAGGTGCCAGTGCCAGCGGTACAAGCTGCGGCCGCGGGAGTTCTTCGCCGGGTTTCCCGCCGAGGAACGCGCCGGCCGCCTGCGCGAGCAGACCGACTGCGGCCATCCGGCGTCCGACACGACCAGCGGCCTCGTCGCCTACCTCGACGGCGAGCCCGCCGGCTGGTGCGCGGTCGAGCCGCGCACCGCCTACGCAGGCCTGGTGCGCAACAACCGCGTCCCCTGGGCGGATCGCGCGGAGGACAAGACCGACGACAGCGTCTGGGCCGTGACCTGCTTGTTCACCCGCGCGGGCTTCCGGAAGCACGGCGTCAGCCGGGCCCTCGCGCGAGCCGCGGTGGACTTCGCCCGCGAGCGCGGCGCCCGCGCCCTCGAGGGCTACCCCATGACGACGAAGAACGTGATCTCAGAAGAGCTCCACGTCGGCACCGAGGGCGTGTTCGCCGCCGCCGGCTTCACCGAGGTCAGCCGCCCGACCCTGCGACGGGCGGTGATGCGGATCGACTTCTGATCCCCCGCCGCCCCCGGCATCAGGTGCCCGGGTCACCGCAGCTTTCCGCGAGAACGTGGGCCAGCGCGTGTCCGGCCTGCCGCGTCATGCCGGGGTTGGTGTCCCAGTAGTAGGCGAGCGCGGACACCGCCTGGGAGAGCGCCCAGCCGCGGCCCCGCAACCATGACGCGTCGTCGACATCGAGTTCGGCTCGGAACCGCACGCGGCTCGCCCCGGCGAAGACGTTCCACGCCGGCTGCAGGTCGCACGCGGGATCGCCGACGTTGAGGCCGCCGAAGTCGATGACCGCCGACAGGCGACCGTTGACGACGAGCAGGTTGCCTGGCAGGAGGTCGCCGTGCACCCACACCCCCGCGCCGTCCCATTCCTGGGCCTCGAGCGACTCCTGCCATGCACGCAGGACCGCGGCGCCGTCGATGCGGTCGCCGAGGTGCGCGATCGAGCGACGAACCTGCGCGTGGGATTCGGCGAGTGGTCCGCCGCGGGCCTGCGGTGGGCGCGGAGGTGCATCGGCGACATCGACCTCGCGCAGGGCGCGGATGAACGCGGCGAGGTCGACGGCCGCCTGATCCAGGTCGTCGATCGGGCCGTTGGCGTTCTCGCCGGGCAACCACTCGTACACCGACCAGTCGAAGGGATAGCCCTCGGCCGGATGCCCCATCGCCACGTGACGTGGAAGCGCGAGCGGCAGGTGCGGCGCGAGCACCGGCAGCCACCGCGCCTCTTTCGCCGCTTGTCCGGTGGCCCATTCAATACGGGGAAGCCGCGCGGCGAGGTGGTCACCGAGCCGATAGATGTGGTGATCGGTGCCGTACGACGCGACGGGCTCGATCGGCAGCCCGGCCCAGTGCGGGAACTGTGCGGCGAGCAAGCGACGCACGAGCGGGACGTCGGCCTCGATCTCGTCGGCATGCATCTTGGTCGCGCTCATCACCGTCATGGTCCGAGCGGCGTCAACGACGTTTCCGACCGCGGCCCTAGGCCGGCGTACGGCCGACGATCCCGAAGCTCACCACGGCCAGCGCGGCCGCGGCCAGCACCGGCCAGCCGCTGAACAGCGCCAGGGCCGAGCTGTCGGCGAACCACCGACCGAACGCAGGCCAGCCGTCCTGCCAGGTGAGCAGGAACACCGCGCCGCCGACGACGAGCACCGCGCCCGGAGTCAGGACGTACAGCCCGCGCGGGCCCCAGCGCGTGTACGTGACGCCGATCAGCGCGCCGGCGAAGGCCATGAGCAGGAACGGTCCGGCGTACACCAGAGTCTGCAGCAGCGGGTTGCCGACGGTGAGGAACGGGACGCCGAAGAAGCG
>Ga0183260_10002703_pt1 | contig 14532 bp, 16 predicted proteins | sample AntDrymUQ4972206_2_FD_129768 | JGI IMG/M metagenome (GOLD analysis project Ga0183260, IMG submission 129768) | Polar desert sand microbial communities from Dry Valleys, Antarctica - metaG UQ497 (22.06) (version 2) (version 2) | ecosystem: Environmental > Terrestrial > Soil > Desert | place... | reverse complement strand
TGAATGGTTCGCCCGGCCGCGGCGAAACCAACTAGGTTCACTGGTTCGCGATGCAGCCTGAGATCGATCTCTTCGGCCTGTCCCTGAAGACCTTCGGGATCTACTTCGGCCTCGCGTTCGTCGTGTCGGGCGCGATCGTCGCGCGCCGCCTCAAGGAGCTGGGCAAGCCGCCGGACTGGGCCTACGAGATGGTCTTCGCCGCGCTGATCGGCGGGCTGATCGGCGCGCGCCTGTACTGGGTGCTGGGCCACACGAGCCAGGTCAGCGACGATTTCGTCGGCAACGTCTTCGGCGGGTCGGGCCTCGTCTGGTACGGCGGGGCGCTCGGGGGTGCCGCGGGCGTGCTGCTATGGGCCTATCGCAAGGGCACGCTCAACGTCCATCTGCTCGACCTGTGCTCGCCCGCGCTGGCGATGGGCTACGCCGTCGGCCGCGTCGGCTGCCAGGTCTCGGGCGACGGCGACTACGGCGACGCGACCGACCTGCCGTGGGGAATGGCCTATCCCGACGGCGTCGTCCCGACGACGGAGGTCGTCCACCCGACACCGATCTACGAGACGCTCGCGATGGGCTTCGGCGGCTGGCTGCTGTGGCGCCTGCGCGACGACCTGCGCGCGGGTGTGCTGTTCGCCTGGTATCTCGTGCTGGCGGGCAGCGAGCGCTTTCTCGTGGAGTTCGTGCGTCGCAACGACGCGGTGCTCGCCGGCCTGACGGAGGCACAGCTGTTCTCGCTTGTGATGGCGGGTGCGGGGGCGACATTACTCGTGCGGGCCGCGCGCTCGGGTGGACTGCGACGCTCGCGCGCGGCCCCGGGCCGCGGCGCCGTGCCGGCGTAGCCGCTGGGGCGCGGCTGTGGCCGCGTGGTGAGCGAGGCGAACGGCATCAACGAAAGACGGCGTGATGCTCATCCGGGCGACCAGCCCTCAGCGCCGCGCGCTCAGAGCCTCGATCGCCGAGCGCCGTGGAGCGCGATCTGCGCTGCCGGGCCGTAGGAGCAGCGCGATCGTGAACAGCGCGACGGCCGCCAGCGCGACCGACGCGCCGGCAGCGGTCGACAGTTCCGCGCTGGCGATCATGCCCAGCAGACCGGCCAGCGAGCCAAGTGCCGACCCCAGCGCAAGCTGTGCTCGCACGCTCGTCGCGAGGCGCATCGCGGCGGCCGCCGGCGCGACGAGCAGCGCGAAGACGAGCAGGTTGCCGAGGCCCTGGACGGCGGCGACGACCGCCACTGCGAGCAGCGCGAGCAGGGCAAGCTCGACCCGTTCCGGGCGCCCGCCGAGCGAGCGAGCGGCGACGGGGTCGAAGACCGCGAGCGTCAGCTGGCGGTGGCCGAGCGCGAGCGCGGCGGCGATCAGCGCCGCGAGCCCGCACGCGATCGCGATGTCGCCGGTCGTCGCGCCAAGCAGGTCGCCGAACAGCAGGTCGCCCAGGCGCGCCGGGACGTGGGGCGCCAGCGCGAGCATGGCGCCGAGGCCGAACGCCGTCGTGACGGTGATCGCGACGGCGATCTCCGAGCCGACGCTGCGGTCGCGCGCGGCGAGCGCGATCAGCGCAGCCGCGACGAGCACGCCGCCGCCCGCGCCGAGCACGAGCGGCACGCCGGCCAGCGATGCGAGCACGAGGCCGGGCAGCATCGCGTGTGCGAGCGACTCGGCGGCGTACGCGTGGCGCAGATGCAGCAGCCAGACGCCCAGCGCGCCGCAGGCCGCGCCGAGCACGACGACCTCCAGGAGCGCGCGCTGCAGCAGGGCGGAATGGAGGATTTCCATCTAGTGCTCGTGGTCGTGGTGCTGGACGGCGATTGCACGCGTGCCGTCCTCGAGCACGACGATCTCGGCTCCATAGGTGGCCTTGAGTACCTCGGTGCTGAGCGTCGTGGCGGGCGGTCCGTAGGCGATCTGGGCGCCGGCCAGGCAGAGCACCCTGTCCCAGCGGCGCGCCTGCTCGATGTCGTGCGTGGCGATCAGCAGGATCCGTCCTTCCGCTCGCAGCCCGTCGAACATCTCCATGATCGCGCCCTCGCTGATGCGATCGACGCCGGCGAACGGCTCGTCGAGCAGCAGCACGCGCGCGTCCTGGACGAGCGCACGCGCGATCAGCGCGCGCTGGCGCTGGCCGCCCGACAACGCGCCGAAGCGCTCGCGCGGACGGTCCTCGAGGCCGACGCGGGCGAGCGCATCCAGCGCCAGGCGCCGATCGTTCTCGGCGACGCGTCGGTACCAGGGGGTGCGCGCGTAGGCGCCCATCAGGGCGACGTCGAGGGCGCTGACCGGGAAGTCCAGCCGCGCGCGCTCGGTCTGCGGCACGTACGCCGTGGGCCCATCGATCGCGACGCTTCCGGCGACGACGGCGATCTCACCAAGCAGGGCACGGAAGAGCGTCGTCTTGCCGCCGCCGTTGGGGCCCAGCACCGCGATCGCCTGGCCGCCGAGCGCGCTGAAGGTCACGTCTCGCAGCGCGGACGGTCCTTGGGCGTAGCTCGCCGCCAGGCCGCTGACCTCGATGCGCGCACGCGCCGGTGGGCTCACATTCACGCCACGACCTCGCGCGGACGCGCGATCGTGCGGGCGGTCAGGACGCACGCGAACAGGCCGCCGCCGACGACCGCGATCGCCGGACCGGGCGGCAGGTTCAAGTGGTAGGCGAGCAACAGGCCGACGACGCCCTCGGCCACGGCGAGCGCGACGCCCACGACGAGCAGCGTGCGCAATGAGCCGCTGAGCAGCCGCGCGGTCGCTGCGGGGACGACGAGCAGCGTGCTGACGAGCAGCGCGCCGACGGCCGGCAGCGTCGCGACGACGGCGACCGCCAGCAGCACGAGCAGCAGGCGGTCTCCGCGCGCGGCGTCGAGCCCCAGCGCCGGCGCACCGGACGGGTCAAAGCCGGTTGCCAGCCATGTACGCGCAAGGGCGGCGCTGGCGAAAAGCGCCAGCGCCGCGACCCCTCCGGCGAGCCACAGATCGCGATCGCTGACCCCGAGCAGCGTCCCGAACAGGAGGCTGTCGACGCCCGCCCCCGATGGATAGACGTCGCTGGCGAGCACGGAGCCGAGCGCCAGCGCCGCCGCCAGCAGCAGTCCCGTCGCGGCGTCGGCGCCCGTGCCAGCGCGCCGCGTCAGCCGTGACAGCAGGCCGGCGAACGCCAGTCCCGCGCCGAGCGCCGCGACCGGCGGGGCGATCCCCCAGGGACCTGCGACGACGAGCCCGGGGAACGTCGCGCTGCCTGCCGCGTGCGCGAAGAACGCCAGGCGGCGCAGCACGATCCACGCGCCGAGCAGGCCACCGGCGACACCCAGCAGCGCGACGGCTACGAGCGCGCGCTGCATGTACGGGGTGGTGATCGGATCAGTGAGCCAGCGCACCGGGGGACCTCGTCAACGCAGACTATCGAAAATGATTCTCAACTACTGATGAGCGGTAACGCGCCAACTAGTTCAAGATTCCTCAGTGGTGGGCCGATATGGCCTGTCAGCGGGTTGCTTGCCATGCCCTCGGTTCGACATCGGCGCAGTGTGCTCGCCGGCCTAGGGGTGGCCGGCTCGGTACTTGGAGCGGTCGTCGCGGCCTTCGCCCTGGCGAGTGCGATCGTCGCCTTCAGCATCTGGCCCGAGGACCCCATCCGCTCCACGCCGCCCGCGTACACGCTCGATGCTCCGACCGTGGTCGAGCGCGGGCGCGCGGACCCAGCGCTCGTCGTGCCAGCGCCTGCCTCCACGGGGGCGACCACGACGTCGGCGTCCGCCGGACGTACGACGACCGGCGATCGCGACGACGCTTCGCCGGCTGCCGCCGGCGAAGCGGCTCAGGGCGCGTCCGGCGGGTTCGATCCCGCACCCGCGACCGATGGCGATGGCGATTCACCGGCCCCGCCGCCCCCGCCCGTCTCGCCTTCGGACGAGGACGGGCTCGGCCAGTTGGGCGGCGCCGTCGACGACACGACCTCCGCGGTCGCTCGCTCGCTGCGCGCCGTGACCGGCTCGCTGGGAGACGGGCTGCGCCCCGTCAGTCCCCTGCTAGACGACGCGGTCACCGGGCTCGGCGCCGGGCTCGGCACGACCGTTCAGAACGTCGGCCGCGCCCTCGCCACGCTGCTGGGTCACTCCGGAGCGCCGCAGACGGCGGTCCCGCCGCGTCCCGGGCCGCCGCGCTGACTCGCTAGCCCGCCCGATCAAGCATGAAGCGCAGCGCCAGGGCCTGCGCCTCGGGGTCGTGCGAGATCGAGCCGTGATCGCCCCCGGCAACGCGGAGAAACTGGCTTCCAGCGGCGATGCCGTGCAGCAGCACGGAGTGCTCGATGGGCACCGACTCGTCTCCCGCGGCGTGCATCAGCAGCAGGTCGGGGCCGAGCGCGCGCACGGCGGCGTCGAGATCGGCGACCGCCAGCAGCTGCTCGAGGGCCGGCTTGTCGAGGCGAAAGTCGAAGCTCTGCCGGCTCAGGGCCCCCAGCAGCAGATCGCGGCCGGCGGGACAGATCGCGACGACCGCACGCGCACCCACCGGGCCGGCTGCCGCGAGCGCCATGAAGCCGCCCATCGAGGAGCCGCGCAGAAACAAGGGCACACCGCCGGGCAGCAGGCTCGCCATCTGTGCCACGTCGTCGAGCACACCCGCGCCGAGCGCGCCGCTGCTGGCCCCGTGGCCGCGCTGATCGAAGACGATCGCTGCCAAGCCCGCCGCGGCGCAGAGGCGCGCGAAGTCGGTGTGGTTCGCGCCGCATGAGCCCGCCCCGTGCAGGATCACGACGCCGCCGCGCGGCTCGTCTGCGGCTTGGTGAAGCACGTAGGCGAGTCCGTCGTGGACGCCGGCGAGCTCTGGCGGAGTGGGATCGACGTTGCGGGGGCGGTCCATCGCGAACGCATACTCTCCGATTCGCATGCCGATGACCCGCAGCCAGCTCTCGCAGGCCTACCCGCTCGCCAGCCGCCTCGACGAGGACGGCCGCCTGCAGCTCGGCGGCTGCGACGCCGTCGAGCTCGCGCGCGAGTTCGGTACGCCGGCCTACATCGTCGTCGAGGACGACCTGCGCGCACGCGCGCAGACCTTCGTCGAGGCGTTCAAGGCGCGCGCGAAGAGCTTCGACGTGCTGTTCGCTTCCAAGGCGTTTCCCTGCACGGCGGTCTACCGCGTACTCGCGCAGGAGGGGATCGCGTGCGACGTCGCCTCCGGCGGCGAGCTCGCGCTCGCGCTGCGCGGCGGCTTCGAGCCGTCTCGCATCTACATGCACGGCAACGCGAAGTCGGTCGACGAGCTGCGCTTCGCGCGCGAGGCCGGCGTCGGGCACATCGTCATCGACAACGCCGACGAGATCGAGCGCCTCGAGGCGGTCGTCGGCGACGGCGATCCGCAGCCGGTGCTGCTGCGCGTCACGCCGGGGGTCTCAGGCGACACGCACGCTGCCATCTCCACCGGTCAGGCCGACTCGAAGTTCGGCTTCTCGATGCTCGACGCTCCCGACGCGATCGCGCGCCTGCGCGACAGCGCCGCGCTCGACCTCGTCGGCCTGCACATGCACATCGGCTCGCAGATCCTCGAGCTTGATCCGTTTCGCCGCGCGATCGAGGCGATCGCGCCGCTCGGCGACTTCCCCGTCTACAACCTCGGCGGCGGGCTCGGCGTGGCGTACACCTCCGAGCAGGAGCCTCCACGGATCGCCGACTATGTCGCCGCCAAGGTCGACACGGCGGAGCACGCGCTCGGCCCCGGCAAGCGCATCCTCGACGAGCCGGGCCGCGCGCTCGTCGCCAACTCGACGGTGACGCTCTACACCGTGCAGAGCGTCAAGCGCAACGTCTCGACCTGGGTGGCGGTCGATGGCGGCATGTCCGACAACCTGCGCCCGATGCTCTACGGCTCGGTCTACGAGGCGCAGATCGCCGACCGCTTCGGCGGCGGTACGCCCTCGCGGCTGACCGGCAAGCATTGCGAGTCCGGCGACGTGATCGTGCGCGACGTCGAGCTGGCCGACCCGCGCGTCGGCGATGTCGTCGTGACGCCCGCCACCGGCGCCTACGGTCACGCGATGGCCAACAACTACAACGGCGTGCCGCGTCCGCCGGTGATCTTCGTCGCACATGGCGATGCCCGCGTCGTCGTGCGGCGTGAGACCTACCAGGACCTCGCAGCACGCGATGTCGAGCCCGGCGATGGCTGAGGCGCAGACGCCGTTTCGCATCGGCCTGCTGGGACACGGCACGGTCGGCGCTGCATTCGAGACGCTGCTTGACAAGCGCGCTGACCACGTCGAGGCGATCACCGGCCTGCGACCGCAGATCAGCGGCGTGCTGACGCGCAGCCGCGGCGACTTCGAGGAGATCCTCGCGGGCTGCGATCTCGTCGTCGAGCTGATCGGCGGAATCGAGCCCGCACGCGACTACGTGTTGCGGGCCATGCGCGCGGGCAAGCACGTCGTGACCGCCAACAAGCAGCTGCTCAGCCAGCACGGCGAGGAGCTGTGGGCAACGGCGCGCGAGCACAGCGTGCAGCTGCGCTTCGAGGCGTCGGTGGCGGGTGTCGTGCCGGTCATCCGCGTGCTGCAGGAGTCGCTGGCTGGCGCCCACGTCGACCGCCTGCACGGGATCGTCAACGGCACGACGAACTACATCCTCTCCGAGATGGCCCGCACCGGCTGCACGTACGATGCCGCGCTCGCCGACGCGCAGCGGCTGGGCTACGCCGAGGCCGATCCCACCGAGGACGTCAACGGCAAGGACGCGGCGGCGAAGATGGCGATCCTCGCGCGGCTGGCCTTCGACACGCCGGTGCACCTCGACCAGGTGACCTACGAGGGCATCGAGCAGATCACCGCCGACGATATGGAGTACGCCCAGGAGCTCGGGCTCGGGCTGAAGCTGATCGGCACGGCCGAACGGATTGACGGCAAGCTCGCCGTCCGCGTGCACCCCGCGTTCCTCTATGCGGACCATCCGCTGGCGAGCGTCCACGGCCCTTTCAACGCGGTGACGATCGAGTCCGAGGCGATCACCGAGATCACGATGTCGGGCCCCGGCGCCGGCGGGCCGCAGACGGCGAGCGCCGTGCTCGGCGACGTCGTCAGCGCGATGATCCCGCCCGCCTCGACGCCGGAGACGACCCAGCAGCTGGAGATCGTCGATGACGTTCTGTCGTCCTTCTACCTGCACATGGAGGTCGCCGACCGCCCTGGCGTGCTCGCCCAGATCGCCCAGCTGCTCGGCGAGCACGGCGCCTCGATCAAGTCGGTCGTGCAGAAGGGGCTGGGGGAGAAGGCGCGGCTCGTGATGGTCGTGCACCCCGTGCTCGAGTCGAGCTTCTTCGCCGCCGTGGATCGCATCGGCGTGCTCGACTTCCTACGCTCGCCGCCGCGGGCGATCAGGGTGATCGACGAGGAGTTCGTGTGAGAGAACCCCCGCTCGAGCCCGTCTAAGGATCGAGATGGATCAAGACCAACCTATACGGTGCTTTCCGTCCGTCTCGACCACCGGAATCACCCTCAACTTTCACGACCGTGGGCGTCGCGCCACGCCAGTAGGGTCCGGTCCGTGCCCGGCCTGATCGAACGCTACGCTGACCGCCTGCCCTTCGCGCCCGGCGGTCCGATCGTGTCGCTCGGTGAGGGCACCACACCGCTGGTCCATGCACCGCACATCTCAGAGCTCGTCAACGCCGAGGTGTGGCTCAAGCTCGAGGGACTCAATCCGACCGGCTCGTTCAAGGACCGCGGCATGACGTGTGCCGTCAGCGCCGCGCTGCGTGAGGGCGCCACGGCGGTCATCTGCGCGTCGACGGGCAACACTGCCGCCAGCGCCGCGGCGTACGCCGCGCGCGCCGGCGTGACGTGCGCGGTGATCGTGCCGCAGGGCAAGATCGCCAGCGGCAAGCTGGCCCAGGCGCTGATGCACGGCGCGCGCGTGATCTCACTGCGCGGCAACTTCGACCAGGCGCTGACACTCGTGCGCGCGCTCACCGACCGCCATCCGATCGCGCTCGTGAACTCCGTCAACGAGTTTCGCCTCGAGGGCCAGAAGACCGCCGCCTTCGAGCTGATCGAGACGCTCGGCGAGCTCGACGGACTGTGCATCCCGGTCGGCAACGCCGGCAACATCACGGCGTACTGGAAGGGCTTCGCCGAGCTCGATGTCGCACCCCGTCTGTTCGGCTTTCAGGCCGAGGGCGCGGCGCCGCTGGTGATCGGCGCGCCCGTCGAGCGGCCCGAGACCGTCGCCAGCGCGATCCGGATCGGCAACCCCGCTCGCTGGGAGGAGGCGATGGAGGCGATGACGGCATCGCGGGGGATGGTCCGCGCGGTCTCCGACGACGAGATCCTCGCCGCCTACCGCCTGTTGGCGGCGCGCGAAGGCGTCTTCTGCGAGCCGGCGAGCGCCGCCTCGGTCGCCGGGCTGCTGCGCTACGGCGCCGACGGCGCGCGCCGCGTGGCGTGCGTGCTGACCGGCCACGGCCTCAAGGATCCACAGACCGCGCTCGATCAGGCCGGCTCCGTGATCGCCTGCGAGCCGGAGCTGGCAGCCGTCGAAGAGGCTGTCCTGGCGAGCTGATGGCCGGCTGATGCAGCGCCGCCGCGTCGTTGCAGTGCCCGCCTCGTCGGCCAATCTCGGGCCGGGCTTTGACAGCTTCGCGGCCGCGCTGTCGCTGCACATCGAGCTCGACGTGCGCGAGTCGCGGCGTTTTGCCGTCGAGACCGATCTCGACATCGCGCGCGACCGGCGCAACCTGTGCGTTCGCGGCTTCGCCAAGCTCCATTCGCCCGATCACTTCACGTTCCGGATCCGCTCACAGGTGCCGCTCTCGGGTGGGCTGGGCTCGAGTGCGGCCGCCTACGTCGCTGGTCTCGTCGCCGCCCAGCACCTGTTCGAGCTCGATGCCGACCTGCTGGCACTGGCCAGCGAACTCGAGGGGCACCCCGACAACGCCGCGGCTGCGCTGCTGGGGGGCTTTGTGATCGTCGCCGGGGGCGAGGTCGCGCGCTTGCACCCGCCGGCCGGTCTGGAGGCCGTGATCGTCGTGCCGCACAAGCCGGTTCGCACCGCGCTCGCGCGTCAGGCGCTGCCGGCGCAGGTGCCGATCGCCGACGCGGTCGCAAACGTCGCGCACGCGGCGACGCTGATGCTCGGGCTCGCGCAGGGCGACTGGAGCCTCGTGCGCCGCGGCCTCGAGGATCGGCTGCACCAGCCCCATCGCGCGCACCTGTTTCCGGCCTCGATGGCGCTGCTGGAGCGCGCGTCCGAGCTCGGCGCGATCGGCGCGAGCATCTCCGGCGCGGGGCCGACCGTCCTGTTCTGGACGCAGATGGACACCACCGGGGCGGTCATGGCGACCTTGAAGCGTGAAACCGAGGGCTGGGCGGACGTCCTGCGCGCGCCGTTTGAGTCCAAGGGAGCGGACGTCCGCGCGCTTTAGGCGAGCGTCTTCAGGCGCTCCCGCGCGTCGGGCATCTTCAACCGCTCGAGCAACTCGTCGGCAAGCGCGAGGTAGTCGCCGCCAAGATCCGGGCGGTGATCGAGGATCGACACGGCCAGCTCGGCCGACTCGGCGTAGGCGATCGACTGGCGGATCGTCGCCGAGAACAGCTTCTCGCCGATGTGCTCGCGCATCGACGCGAACGCCTCACGGCTGTGCTTCGTGCGCATGTCGGCGATGTTCAGGACGACGCCGAGCCAATGCAGGTCGGGGTTCAGGCCATCGCGCGCGAGCTCGACGACCTCGAGCGCCTGCTCGATGCCCTGCAGCGCGAAGTACTGCGCCTCCGCGCTGAGCAGCGCGTGGTCGGCGGCCACGAGCGCGTTGACGGTCAGCAGCCCCAGCGATGGCGGGCAGTCGAGGAAGATCACGTCGTAGGAGTCCTTCAGCGGCCTGAGCGCGCGCTTGAGGACCAGTTCGCGACCCATCTTGCCGGCGAGCATCAGCTCGGCCTCGGCCAGCGACAGGTTGGCCGGGATGACGCCGTGATGGACGGCGTCGACAGCGCTCGCACGGCCCGCGAGCACGTCGCCGATCGTCGGGCTGGCTTCGGGGTCGACATCGAAGTAGTCCGACAGGTTGCCCTGCGGATCGAGGTCGACGGCGAGCACCTCGAGGCCTACACGGTGCAGTACGTCGGTGAGCGTCCGAACCGACGTCGTCTTGCCGGTTCCCCCCTTCTGGGAGAGGACTGCGATGGTGGCGGCGCCCAAGGGCGCTGATGCTACTCCGCCTGCAGCGCTTTGGCCCCGGCCGTTGCGGGCTCGGGGGTGAGATCGGCGAAGTACAGGCGGTAGCGGCCGATCAGGATCTCGTCGCGGTCGGTGAGCACGTGCGAGTTGATCCGCTGGCCGTTGACGAACACGCCGTTCAGGCTGCGATCGTCGAGCACGCGAACCCCGTCGGACTCGTTGACGAGCACGGCGTGGCGGCGCGAGACCGTCGGGTCCTCGAAGCGCACCTCAGCCGAGAGGCTGCGTCCGACGCGCGTCGACCCGGTGCCGAGCGCGGTCGTGTGGACCGTGCCCCCGTCTTCGAAGATCAGATAGGCGCCCGGCTCTGCGATCTCGGCCAGAGCGCTCGTAATGACGGCGTCGCGCTCGCGCGACTCGGCCTCGCTCGGGGTCTCACGCTGAAAGTGCGCGGTGCCGAGCGTCGTGCCGAACAGCGAGGCGCGCGTGAAGCTCGCTCCGTCGCAGCCAGGGCACTGCGGCAGCATGTCGTTGGTCGTCATCGTGACGACGTAACCGCAGACCTCGCACTGGAACGATCCTGTGCCAGCCACGGTGCCCGACGCGAGTGACTCCATCTCTCAATGGTGCGCCGCCAAATAAATCCACCCTTAAGCGCGGCTATGCGAGCAGGAAGCCCCGTGTACGAAGCGAACGCCCCCGTATGCCACGCACAGCCATCACGATCGATGAGCAGGACCTCGAGCGCTCGCTGCTGCGCAAGAGCGTCGGGACACTCGAGGAGGAGCGTCACATCTGCGCCGACTGCGGGCGCACGCCGCTGGTCGGTGAGACGGTCTACCGCTACGAACGCGGCGCCACCGTCTGCGAGTTGTGTCGCCAGCTACGCCGCAGTGAGCCGGAGCGCAGCATGCTCGTTCGCCACACCGAGGCCGGCCTGACGGTGCGCGTACTTCGCGTGACGAAGCCCTGAGCCGGCCCTCGTCCGCCATGGCCGCGATCGAATAGATTGGCGGGCACATGGAGCCCGTCACGCTCTCGACGACGATCGCTCGTCCTCGCGAAGAGATCTTCGAGTACCTCGCCGACGTGGCCAACCACCCGGAGTTCACCGATCACTTCCTGATCGACTGGCATCTGACGCGCGAGGAGTCCTACGGCCAAGGCGCGGGCGCGCGCTTTCGCGTCAAGACGCGGGTCGACCGCTTCGCCTACGGCGACATCACGCTGGAACAGGTGCAGCCGCCGGAGCTGATCGTCGCGACCGGCCGCGGCGGGCGCTTCAACCGAATTCGCTCGCGCTCGACCTGGAAGCTCGAGTCCGATGGCAGTGGCAACACGGTCGTCGAGTTCTCGACCGCGTCGGAGCCGGTGATGACCTCCGATCGGCTGATGGAGAAGCTGCTGCGGACGCACAGCGCAGCGACCCGCCATCACAAGCGCGCGCTCGAGCGGCTGCGCAAGATCCTCGAGGCCGACGAGCAGCGTGGCGCCCGCGCGACGCTGTCCGGCGGCGCTCGCAAGCCCGCCACGGGCTTCAGACTGTAGATTTCGCGACCGCTCGTGACCCTTCAGCGCCGCCTGTTCATCCTGCTCGCCGCCGTGCTCGCCACGGGCGGTCTGTCGGCGTGCGGCAACCATCCCGACAAGAACGCGAGCGTCGTGCGCGCCGAAACCGAGGGGATCTACCTCGACATCGGCGAGCTGAAGTACCAGGTCCAGGTCTCACGTGCTCTCAATCCGTATGACCTTCAGGACAAGCCGCTGCTCACCGGGGTACCCGCCGATCAGCGCGAGCTGGCGTCCGACGAGGTCTGGTTCGCCGTCTTCCTGCGCGTCCAGAACGAGACGAGCGAGGAGCAGCTTCCGGCGGCCAACATCGAGATCATCGATACCCAGGAAGAGGTCTTCGATCCGATCGAGCTGAGGCTCACCAACGTCTTCGCTTACCGCGAGAACGACGCGATCCCGCCGAAGGCGATCATGCCGCTGCCCGACACGCCGGCGTTCGATCTGCCCGCGCGCGGCGCGCTGCTGCTGTTCAAGATGAAGAACGCGACGCTCGACAACCGCCCGCTCGAGCTGAAGATCGTCGAGCGTCTGCCGCCGCAGCAGACCGGCATCGTCAATCTCGACGTCTAGGTGACGTCGCCCGCTCGTCGCCGGTTCCGGCGACCGTAGGGCGAAACTACCTCTTCAGCGCTGCCAACAGGACCTGCCTGGCCACCGGCGCCGCGGTTTCGCCGCCGACGCCGGAGGCGACGAGCAGCACGCCGACCGCGATGCGTGGCTGGCTCGCCGGCGCGTACGCCGCGAACCACGCGTTCGTGTCGGTCGGGTCATCGGGTATCGCCGGCGGGCAGTTCGGCGCCTCGGTAGTCGGGACGCAGGCGGCCGTCGCGGTCGACCGCAGCTCGGCGGTGCCGGTCTTACCGGCGACGCGCACGCCTCCGATCGCGGCCGATCTCCCAGTTCCCTCCTTGACGACGGCCTCCATGTAGCGCCCGACGATGCGCGCGATGCGCGTCGGGATGACCTGCTTTCGCACCGGCGCCTGATCGAGCTCGAGCGTCAGCTTCGGGCGCCGGCCGCGGCCGGCGATCGTCGAGGCGACGAGGCTCATCTGCAGCGCCGTCGCCTGGACGCGTCCCTGGCCGATCGCCGAGGAGCCGACCGCGAGATCGTCGCCGATGTCGCCAGCGGCCGGGATCGTGCTCGTCTCCGCACCCGGGATCCCAGGGTCCTCGTTGAAGCCGAACGCCTCGGAGGCGCGGACGAGGCGCTCAGCGCCGAGCTTCGCTCCGAGCGGGGCGAAGACCGAGTTGCACGAGTGCGCGAAGGAGTAGCGCAGCGTGCCGCCGCACGACTCGCCATTGGCGTTCTGGATCTCGACACCTTCGATCTCGGTCTTCGTCTCGACGGGGAACGTCGACTTCGGTCCGGCGACGCCGGCTTCCAGTGCGCCCGCAAGCGTCACGATCTTGAACGTCGAGCCGGGCGCCGACAGACCGGAGAACGCGACGCCTGCCAGTGCGAGGACCTGGCCGTTGCGCGGATTCACGGCGGCGATGCCGCCGAGCCGCTCGCCGAGCGCGGCGACAGCTGCCCGCTGCACGTGGGGATCGATCGTCGTGCGCACCGCTGCGGCGGCCTGCGGGCGGCTGGTCGCAAACAGCACCCCGCCGGCCCGCAGCACGCCGCCGGGCTTGCCCGCCAGACGCTCGTCGAGGATCCGCTCGAGGCCGGACACGCCGACCTTCGCGTCCGACGGGAAGCCGAGTTCGCGCAGGCGCTTGGCGCGCTCGCGCCGGGGATCCTCGATTTGCCCGACGATCGAGGCGGCGGCGGGGCCGAGCGTCGACGTGCGCTCTGGCCCGCGCGCAAGCGGCCGGCCGTCGCGGGCCAGGATGTCGGCGCGCGCGGGGAGCTGCGTGCGGCGCTCGAGGCGGCTGCCGCTCTGCACGCCGGGGAACGTCAGGTTGCGCGACCAGACAATGCGCGGGTCCTCGCCGGAGCCCTCGAAGGTCAGCCGCAGCGTGGCCTGCAGCGGACGCCACAGACGCGTGCGGATCGTCATCGGGATCTGCACGACGCCGTCACGTGACTGCTCGATCTCGCCGGCCTGGAAGGCGGTCGCGGTCGCCGTCGCCGCGGCCCGGCGGTACGCGGCGCTGAACTCGGCCAGCGGGGTCGCGCGGCGGCTCTCCTCGCTCAGCTCGGCATGCATCGCGGCGTAGTCGCCGCGCTCCCAGGCCGTGACGAAGCGCTGGGCCCGCTCGCGCTCGACATCGCTGCCGCCTGAGAGCAGCAGGAACCCAGCCAGCGCGAGGCAGATCACCACCACGACGGCGATCACGAGCTTGGGGGAAATGGGAAGCGGCCAGGGCAGTCGCGAGAGGCGCTGCATCGGACCGGACCCTGGCGGAGCGGCGGTCATGCGATGAACTATGGGCAGGTTGCGGACGACAACGCGGCATTATTGCGGTGTGACCCCGCTTGACTTCGCGATCGTCGTCTTCGCTCTGCTGTTCGGCCTCGTCGGAATCGCGCGCGGGTTCCTGATCGGTGCGCTGTCGCTGGCGGGTTTTGTGGCGGGCGCGTGGCTCGCCACACGCTTCGGCCCGGATCTTCTCGGCGTCGACAACACGTCGCCGTATGCCCCGCTGTTCGGGCTCGTCGGCGCGGTCGTCGCCGGGACGATCCTGTCGGCCGGCGCGGAGGGCATCGCCGGGCGGGCGCGCAACAGCATCCGCATTCCCGGCTTCGGCTTCATCGACGGGCTACTGGGCTTTGCGCTGAGCGTCGCGCTCGCGCTCGGGTTGGCCTGGGTCGTCAGCGTCATCGTGCTGCAGACGCCCGGCGCCCGCGCTTGGCGCAAGGAGGTGCAG
>Ga0183260_10002702_pt1 | contig 14532 bp, 12 predicted proteins | sample AntDrymUQ4972206_2_FD_129768 | JGI IMG/M metagenome (GOLD analysis project Ga0183260, IMG submission 129768) | Polar desert sand microbial communities from Dry Valleys, Antarctica - metaG UQ497 (22.06) (version 2) (version 2) | ecosystem: Environmental > Terrestrial > Soil > Desert | place... | reverse complement strand
GCACAACGATTCGCCCGCGGCAGGCTTGCCGCTCGGTGTACTGGGTGACGTCAACCAGCCGATCAAGCCGGGCGAGAACTTCTCGTATTCGTCGCTGTACTCGCCGCTGACCGCCGTGGCCGTACTCGTCGATGGCAAGCGGCATCCATTCCGCACCGACGCGGACATCGGCGAATTGGCGCACTCGACGTTCCTGCGGGTGGCGCCCGGGAGTGCGCTCAAGATGCAGACGCTGCTTACGGGAAGGATACGTCTGGTAGGCGGTGACACCTATGTGCTTGATCTCGGCCACCAAGCCCGTCTCACAAGCGACCGGGTCGAGATCACAGTCGAAGTGCCCGAGGGCTGGGAAATCGTCGGAAAGCACCAACTGCAGCGCAGCGTCGGTGGCGCCGTCGCACGGTTCGATCAGGACGCCGATCGGACAATGTCTCTGCGCATACGCCGGAGCGGCGTAGCCGGCGTGTGGGCCGCGATTACTCGTAGAACCGTATAGGTGGTCCGAAAGCGGGCATACTGTTGCGGGAACCCGACCATGTTCGACGTTGGGCCCAAACCATGCAAGACTGGGTGCAACGCTCACCAGTCCTTGCGCTTCCGAAAGAAGGCCTCACATGAAAAAGAAGTACGCACTGGCGGGGGCTCTCGCCCTTGCTACATCCGGTCTCGGCGTGCTCGGTTTTGCTCCGCAGAGCTCGGCTCAACATACGACGACAATCGGCGGCTGCGCCGATCCCGAAGTGTGCGGATTCATCAACGCCTCAGGCTTCTTCATTCTGGGGTTCGCGGGCGACACGTTCGGGTTCATCGGGCCAGGCTTTGGCACCAGTACAACGCCCGTCCTGACCCAGCCGTTCAGCACGGCTGGAGCGCCCACCGCGCCGAGCCCTGCTCCTCCGGCTGCCCCCGACACGGGTTTCGGTCAGTGGAGCCTCGGTTCGATGCCCGTCGCCTCGAACAGTGTGCCTAGCAGGAGCTCGCTGCTTTCGTCGCTGCCCCAGAACCTTCGCTTGGCCGGAAACGCTGTTCCAGACGCCGACAACGGCGTCGACCCGGCTACCGCTTCAGCGGTTGTCCTTGGTCTCATGGGTCTTTACGGCGCGAGCTTCGCGATCCGTCGTCGGGCGATCGCCAGCTCCTGAGTTTTCGGTTCGCTCCGCGAACCACCATCTCAAAGAAGGGACGGCCTCACGGCCGTCCCTTCTTTATTGCTGCAGGTGCGGTTCGAAGGCCAGCCTCGCTGCCGTAAGATCGGTACGTGGGTTTCTGCGTTGCCTTCGGGCCCCAGATCCGTGAGGGTTGCGACCACGCCATGGTCGCAGCGACTAACGCGTGCTACTGCGCCGAGTGCGGTGTGAAATGCACCTCGAAGTTTCCCGGGTGCCGAGATGTTTGGGCCGGTAAGCCGCCGGTCCCTTCGACGTTCGTGGAGTTGAGCGTCAAGACACTCGCCGCGACCGCCGCCGGGAACGGCGCGAACCCGCGACCCGAGCCTCTAGCCCCTCCGCTGACGGCCGCCGCAGCGCCGACCGGTGCCGCGCATAACCCTTCGCACGAGGTCGAAAGTTCCTTGGCGGATCTACGCAACGTCGTGAGCCAGCTTGTCAGCACCGTCGAGCGACTGGTCGAGGCCGAGCACGCCGTGTTTGAACGACACACAGCGCTCGACAAATCCGTCACCCACATCGAGAACGAGGTCACCAACGTTTCCAAAGGCCTGACCGTTCTGGCGACCAGCACCGGCGACGCCCTGCACAAGCACAAGGAGGCACTACGGCTGATTGCGAAACGCCTCCAGGGAGCCGACCAACGGCGTACTCAGCCCCAGGCGGCTTCCGGCGGAAGCTCCTCGCGCCCGCAATCGGGTGCGCCGCCGAACTTGCCGAACCCGCCCAGCGGCTCGGCGGCGGGCGCTCCCGGCCCGCGGCCGTAGTTCCCGGCAGGCTGCTACGCGGCCGTGAACGACGCGAAGCGTTCTGTCTTGAGCGCCGCGACGGTCGACTCGTATGCCGCCTCGGCGATCCGCTCGAGGCCGTTGGCCCGCATCAGGTTGTAGCCGTGGTTGCGCACCTCGGCCGCCGACGGGCGCAGCAAAAGTACCTCGACGCCGCGACGCGACGCGAGAGCGACTTCAGACGACAGCATGCGAGCCGGGATGCGGCGCACGAGCTGGCCGACGTAACCGGGCGGGACGACGGTGTCGAACGCCATCGGGATCACGCCGATGATGCGATCGCAGCCGAATGCGACTGCGAGGTCGAGGTTGCTCGTCGAGTGGGCACCCCCGTCGACGAGGCTACGGCGCCCGACCTGAACGGGCGGGTACACGCCGGGAATCGCCGAGCTGGCCAGAACCGCTCGCGGTAGGTCGACCTCTGGCGCGCCGGGGCGCCCGAGTACGATCCGCCGTCCCGACACGATGTCGACGGTGGTGAGCCACAGATCGCGCTCGGGCCACTCGGCGGGGAGCTCCTCCGCGAAACGCCGGCGACCCTCGGCTGGGTTGAACATGCCGCCGGGGAAGATGTGTCGTAGGAGCGCGGGCACCCGCAGGGGGAACGGCGACACCGCTCGCGCAAGGACGAACGCGGAACCGAGCCCCCGCCGCGCGATGTCGACCGGCGAGCGGAAGTTCGGCACCATGAGGTCGGAACGGCCCTGTGCATCCGAAACGCCGATCGCCGGGCGGTCGGGATGGGCGCCCATGGCCAGCAGCCACATGTCCTCGGTGGTCAACCCCGATCGCAGATAGGCACCGATCACCGCGCCGGCGGACGTGCCGACGATCAGTGACGCGTCGTCCGGGCCGAAGCCTGCCTCGACGTCGAGGGCGCGCAGGACGCCCGCGTGGTACGCAAGCCCAACCAGGCCACCGCCACCGAGTACCAGTCCGGTCTTCACGATGTGAGCCTTATCGGCAACCGAACCCGCATCGCGGACCCTCCGAGCGACAACTTGGCCGCTGTCCGATTTCTTTGGTCAGCGAGGAAGCTTGCCGCCCGCGAGGTCCTCTGCCATTGCCCAGCCGAACGCGATCAGGTAATCGCCCCGGTCGCGGTTGAGAGCCTTGAAGAAACCTGTGACCTCAGGATTGAGGGTCTCCGGCTTCTGCGCCTCGTGGTCGAGCACGCCCGGCGTCGAGTCGTCGCCGGTGACGATAAATGAGCGGTCGTCGATCCGGTTCTCGGCACCGAAGCGCTTCGAGAGCCGCCGGCTCCACGCCCGTTCCTCGCCGCTGCACTTGTGATCGGGCCTCGGGCACAGGTCGTCGAGACCCTTGAACGCCGCGAACGCAGCCGGATCGATGATCTTCGAGCCGACCAGCACGTCCTCGTCGGGGAATGCGAGCACGGCTCGCCGGTATTCGTCGGCCATGAGGGCCTTGAGCACCGTTTCCCGCTTCGAGCTGCGCTTGACCGACGCGAGGCCCACCAGCAGGCACGGAGTGCCCCCGATGCGCTCCAGCGTGCAGAAAGCGAACCCGTGGAGCTTGCCGTTGTCACGCGCCTGGGTAACCAGGACCCAGTCTTCTCGCTGCTTGGACAGGAGACCGACTTCGTACCCGGCGATGCCGCCGGTGCAGATGTCGGCCATCTCGGCCAGCTCTGCATCGCTCAACGCGGTGCAATCCTTAGTTTCGACCTCGATCGCCATGGACCCCGTGCTCTCCTCGGCGGCAACTTGACCGCTCGGTCAGGTCCGACAGAATACGCGATCCAGCGGCCCGTGCTCTACCGGGCGCGCGATTCGCTCGAGTTCGGGCTCTCCGACTCCTCTGGAACGATGGCATTGGCGCCGAGAAGGACGCGCAACTCGGCCATCAAGCGTGAGCTGCGCTCGACCCGGAAATCGTCGTTGAGCCGCACCCGCGTGTCCCCGACCCGGAGGATGACCGACGAATCGCCGGGGTGCTCATGGAGCAGGCGCTTGAGCTCGGCGACCGTGCTGTCGGACAGAGTGCCGAGGGGAATGTCGATGTCGAGGTCGGTGACCGTCCCGAAGGTGAGCGTCGGACGCCGGACATCGAGCGCCATCAGCTTGGGCTCGTCCTCACGCTTGTCGACGCGGGCCTTGATGCACACGATCGCATCGTCGGCGAGCAGGGACCCCCAGTCGGCCATCGTGCGCGGGAAGACCATGACCTCGATGGCGCGATCGAGGTCTTCGAGCACGAACGTGGCCATCAGGTCACCCTTCTTGGTCCACTTCCGCTGCAGGCCGGTGACGATGCCGCCGACGACCCGCACGGCTCCGTCGTCCAGCTCCCGGGCGTCGCTCACGCTGCACTCGGCGTGCCGCTTGAGCGCCGACTCGGCTCCCTTGAGAGGGTGGTCGCTCACGTAGAGCCCCAGCATCTCCTTCTCGAACGTGAGCCGGGCGGTCTTGTCGAACTCGATCGTGGGGATCTCGACCTTGCCGTCGTCCCATGCCGGGACCTCATCCGCGTCGACCGCATCGAACAGGCTCATTACGCCGAGCTCGCGCTCACGCCGCCGGTCGAGCGTGCGGTCGACGACTTGCTCGAACGAGACGCACAGCCCTTGGCGCGTGTATCCGAGCGAGTCGAACGCGCCCGACTTGATCAGCGACTCGATCGTCCGCTTGTTGAGCGCGACAGGGTCAACACGCTGACAGAAATCGAAGAAGCTCTCGAAGGGCCCGTTCGTCTCGCGTTCGGTGACGATTCGCTCGACGAGACCCTCGCCGACGTTGCGCACTGACGCCAGTCCAAAGCGGATCCCTGCGCCCGCGGCGGCAAAGACCTTCACGGACGCGTTGAGGTCGGGGACCAGCACCTCGATGCCGAGGTTCCGGCACTCGGACAGGTACTTCGCGGTCGCGTCCTTGTCGTCGCGCACCGACGTCAGCAGCGCGGCGAGGTACGCCACGGGATGGTTCGCCTTTAGCCACGCCGTCTGCCAGGCGATGAGGCCGTAGGCGTAGGTGTGGCTCTTGCCGAACGCGTAGTCGGCGAACGGCTCGATGATGTCGAACACCTTCTTGCCCAGCTCGGCCCCGAAGCCCGTGCCCTCACAGCCGGCGATGAACTTCTCGCGTTCCTTGGCCATGATCTTGCGGTCCTTCTTGCCCGCGGCCTTGCGGAGGTTGTCGGCCTCCGTGAGCGAATAGCCGGCGAAGCGCTGCGCGACGCGCATCATCGACTCCTGGTAGATCATCAGCCCGTAGGTGTCGCCGAGCAACTCCTCCATCTGCGGATGCAGGTACTCGACCGGCTTGCGGCCGTTCTTGCGGTCGGCGTAGTCGTAATGCATGTTCGCCGCCATCGGTCCTGGCCGGTACAGAGCGAGGAGTGCGCAGACGTCGTCGAAGCTCGTCGGTGCAAGCGCCCGGACGAGCGCTCGCATCGGCCCGCCTTCGAGCTGGAAGACCCCCATCGTGTCGCCGCCGCGCAGCAACTCGAGCGTCGGCCCGTCCTCGAGGTCAACGTTGTCGATATCAGGGCGGACCCCGGTCGCGGCCTCGATGTTGTCGAGCGCCTGCTCGATGACCGTGAGGTTGCGCAGCCCCAGGAAGTCCATTTTCAACAGGCCGAGCCGGGCGACACCGTGCATCTCGTACTGCGTGACGATCGGGGCGTCCTCGGGATTGCCGCCGGGTTCGGGCTTGCGCTGGACCGGCAGATACTCAGTCAGCGGTTGCCGGCTGATCACGACCGCCGCGGCGTGGATGCCGGCCTGGCGCCGCAGGTTCTCGAGCCCCTTCGCCACGTCGATCACACGGCGGGCGTCGGGATCGGTGTCGTACATGGCGCGCAGGTCGGAGGCCATCTTGTAGCCGTCCTCGTGCTTCGGGTCGACGGCAAAACACGCGGCGAGCGGCGTGTCGCGCCCCATGATGAGCGGCGGCATCGCCTTCGCGATCTTGTCCCCCACGACATACGGGAACCCGAGCACGCGCGCGGCGTCGCGTACCGCAGCCCGCGCTTTGATCGTCGAGAACGTCACGATCTGCGCAACGTGATCGCGCCCGTAGCGCTCGGCGGCGTAACGAATCATCTCGCCGCGGTAGCGCTCGTCGAAGTCCATATCGATGTCAGGCATCTCGCGGCGCCCGGGGTTCAGAAAGCGCTCGAACAGCAGGTCGAAGCGAATGGGATCGAGATCGGTGATCTTGAGGCAGTACGCGACGCAGCACCCGGCGGCCGAGCCCCGGCCCGGACCGACGCGGATGCGCCGGTCGCGAGCGTGACGGATGAGGTCCCAGACCACGAGGAAGTACGCGGAGAACCCCATGTCGGAGATGACGCGCAGCTCGAAGTCGATGCGTTCCGTCACCGCCGCCGGCAGTAGGTCGCCGTAGCGCTGCCGTGCCCCTTCGTAGGTGAGGTGACGCAGATAGCCGTCGTCGTCCATGAAACCGTCGGGCAACGGGAACTGCGGGAGCTCGACCTTGTCGAACTCGATCGTCACGTCGGCGCGCTCCGCTATCCAGAGCGTGTTGTCGCACGCGGAGGGGACATCACGGAACAGCGCGCGCATCTCGAGCGCGCTTTTGATGTAGTGCTGGTCGGACCCGAACTTGAACCGGTTCGGGTCGTCGATCGTCGAGTTGGTCTGGACGCACAGGAGCGCGTCGTGAGCGTCGGCGTCCTCGTGGCGCGTGTAGTGGCTGTCGTTGGTGGCGAGCAACGGCGCGTTGAGTTGCCGGGCGATCTCGAGCAACTGCGGGTTCGTGCGCGCCTGCTCGGGCAGGCCGTGGTCCTGCAGTTCGATGAAGAAGTTGTCCCGGCCGAAGATGTCCTGGAACCGCCCGGCGAGCTTGGCGGCGAGGATCGGGTCGTCGCGCAGCAGCGCCTGGAGCACGACGCCGCCGAGGCACCCCGACGTGGCGATCACGCCTTGGCGGTGGCGCTCCAGCAGCTCCCAGTCGAGACGTGGTTGGTAGTAGTAGCCCTCGAGGAACGCGGCGGAGCTGAGGTGCATCAGGTTGCGATAACCGGCATTGCTCTCGGCCAGAAGGGTCGCGTGGTAGTAGAGCTTCTGGCCTTCGCCAGCGTCGCCGCCGGTGTCATCGACACGGCCGCGCCGCGGCGGGCGGTCGTGGCGCGACTCGCCGGCCATATACGCCTCGAATCCGATTACCGGCTTCACGCCGGCATTCCGGCACGCCTCGTAGAAGTCGAGGACGCCGTACATGTTGCCGTGGTCGGTGATGCCGATCGCCGGCTGGCCGTCGGCGGCTGCTGCGGCCACGACGTCGTTGACGCGCGCGGCACCGTCAAGCATGGAGAACTCGGTGTGCAGATGCAGGTGGGTGAACGAGCTCCCCACGACGTCCTTCCGAACCGCGTGCTCCGATATCCACAGGGGCCTGTGGATGACTTACAACGGTGTGATTCGGAGACTGTACCCGAGTCAGGGCCCCGCGCGGCCGGCCGCTATTTCGTCGAAACCGTGATCCCGTTCGTCGCGATCCAGGGATAGATGCCGAAACCCCGGTCGATGGTCTCGCGCGAGATCGAGTGAATCGACTCGAGCGCGGACGCAAAGTTGCCGGCGATCATCGTTTCCGCCAGCGGGTGGGAGATCTTGCCGTTCTCGACGTAGAACGAGTTCTTGGCCACACCGGAGAAGTCGAGGTTCTGGTTGGGGGCTCCCCCTGAGAACCGGCCCAGCAGAATGCCCTGGGCGGTGTTGGCGATGATGTCCTCTAGCGGCGTGTCGCCTGCGGGGACCACGAAGTTGGCCTGCCCGCTCGTCATCGGCCGGCCGAGCTTCTGTGAGAAGTACCAGCCGATCAGGAAGTCGTTCAGGACGCCCTCGCGGATGACGTCGAGATCCTCGTTGAGGAAGCCCTCACCATCGAACTTTCCGGCAGAGGCGATCTGCCCGGGGCGGTGCAGGAGGCTGAATTGCGGCACGGCGATGGCTTCGCCCCTGCGCTCGAGATACGGCGAGGCCTTGCGCAGCAGCGCCATGCCGCCGAGCGCTCCCGCCACCGCGCCGATCCACGTGCCCAGCGACTCCGGCGTGAAGATGACGTCGCCGACGAAGGTGGCTGGTATCGGGCGGGCGTCAAAGGATGCGACGGTGTCGTCGAACAGGCGGCGCACCGCGGGCAGGTCCGTAAGGCTCCCGAACGCGTCGAACGCGACTTGCGCGGTCGAGTTGAACGACGTCGCCCGGGTGTCGTCCTTGCCTGAAACCATGAGGCTCGTCACGTAGCGCGCCTGGCGTGCGTGCTGCACCCGTCCGAAGGAGTTCGCATACGACGCCCACGAGCAGTTGAACGAGTACGTGGATGACTCCTGTCGCAGGTTCGGGTACTGCTCCTGCGTGGTGGCGATGTGTTGCAACACGATGTCGACCATCGTGTCCCGGTCGGGCTCGTGCTCGCTATCGCTCGAAGCAGCGTCGGCCACGTCCGCCGGCAGGACATTGGCGGAGTCGGGCTCGCCCGCCCGTGCGGCGTCGAATGCTTGCGCGGCAGCGGCGTCGACGGCGTCGTGCGCGCGTCCTGTGATCTCCGCCGAACCCTTCTTCGTCCCGTCGTATGCGGTCAACGAGAGCGTGTCGCCAACCGTCGTGCGGACGAGGGTGACGTCGTGGGTGTCGAAGTTCACCTCGAAACGCTCCGAATAGGTGTGGCTCGCTTTGGCCGCGCTCGCGCCGGCTTTGAGGGCCCGGGCGACGGCGTCCGCCGCGACCTCGACGCCGACCGCGGGATCGATCGCCAGCGCGGTCATCGGCCGCCCACTCCGATCCGGCACTTGATGGCAGGCCCGCCCATGCCCACGGGGATCATCTGCTTCTTGCCGCACATGCCGCCCTTCGACCACGTCATGTCGTCGCTGACGTGCGTGATGGTCTTCAACATGTCGAAGGCGACGCCGGCAACAGTCGTGTCGCGCACCGCCCGCCCGAGTTGGCCGTCGACGATCTCGTAGCCGCACCCGACGCCGAACATGAACTCGCTGGTCGAGTCGGCTTGACCGTTCGTGGAGCGGCGGAAGTAGTAGCCGCGGTCGATCGTTCCGATCATGTCCTCGAGCTTGTCGGTCCCCGGCATGATCGCCGTGTTGCGCATGCGCACCAGCGGCTCATCGTCGAAACGGAAAGCACGAGCGTTGCCGGTGGGCTCCTCCCCCATGATCCGGGCGGTCTCCTTGCTGTGCAGGAACGCCTTGAGGACGCCGTTTTCGATGATCGTGACGTCCTTGCACGGCGTGCCTTCATCGTCGACGTGGATCGCGATGCTGCCGTTGCCGTCCGGCCCGCGTGCGCCGAAGTCGACGAGCGTCACCTTCTCGGAGGCGACGACGTCACCGACGAAGTCGCCGGCGACGGAGCCGCCGAGGACGATGTCGGCTTCGCACGTGTGCCCGATCGCCTCGTGCGCCAGGATGCCGGCCATCGCGGAGTCGAGGATCACGTCGTGCTCGCCTGGTTCGCAGAACACGCCCTCGGCCTTGTCGCGGACCTCGCCGTAGAGATGGTCGAGCATCGGATGCAGGGCCTCGACGTTCTGAAGGTGGTCCTGCGCTTCGCCGAAGCCGCCGAACGTGTCGTACACCTCGACTACGCCGTCGGGCGCCTGGAACGACAGCCGCACCATGACGACGGTGCGCGGCACGAACGAATAAGTCGACGCGCCGACGGAGTTGATCAGCGCCTTTTCGATGCCGAGCGTGCTGAGCGACACGTCGATGTTGAGCAGGTCCGGATGTGCGCTCCGGAGGTAGGCGTCGATGGACCGCACCACGTCGACCTGTTGCAGGGAAGTGAGCGCTGGAGCACCGGTGCGATGATCGAAGACGCCTTGGCCGGCGCCGATCTCCGGGAGGTCCCCGTCGGCGCGGTTGGCGCGGCGCTGCAAGAGATCCGCGTTGGCAGCCGCCTGACCGAGGACCTGCGGGAGCGCGTCGTTGCTCAACGACGGCAACGACGCGAATCCGAACGCGCCGTCCTGGTAGCTGCGGGCGGACGCGCCTCCGACCGAAAGCGCCTGGTTCGTCATCAGCGTCCCCCCCACCATCATGATCGTCGATTGGTGGTTGGTGTGCAGGCGTAGCTCCGTATACGGCGCGAGCCGATCGGTGAAGCGCTCCAACTGGTCGAGCATCCCTGATCCCCTTAACCCGCCGGTCCCCTGACCGCGGCGTCTGATTGTGACACGCCCCGCCGGCGCGACCCCCTACAGGCGCGGGCGCTACAAGCGCGGCGCTACAAGTACGTGCCGGGCCGTTCGGCCTCCGAGCCCTGGGGAAGCTGGCGGCGGCTCATGTTTTCCAGTTGCGCCCTTGCCGCGGCCTGCTGCGCGAACAGCGTCGCCTGGATGCCGTGGAACAACCCCTCCAACCAGCCGACGAGCTGCGCCTGCGCAACACGAAGCTCGCCCTCGGAGGGCGTGGCCTCGCCGAACGGCAGCGCCAGCCCGGCAAGCTCGTCGCGGAGATCCGGCGAGAGTCCCTCTGCCAGCTCGTGCACCGACGTCTCGTAGATCTCGCGGAGCCGTTGCCGGCTCGCCTCGTCGAGCGGCGCCGCCCGCACCTCGTCGAACAGTTGCTTGAGCATCGAGCCGATGCGCATGATCTTCGCGGGCTGCTCGATCGTCTCCATCCGCCCCCCGTCGTCGGTCCCCGACGGCGTGGCGCCGTCGAGCACTTCGAGCGATGCGGTCTCTGTGGCGTTTTCTTCGGTAGCCATCACGGGACGGTAGTTCCCCTGAATCGGTCGATTTCATTCGGCTCTCGGCTTCAACCGTGCGTCACAAGCGCCACTGTGCCGGTGGCCTTACAGATCCTGATCGACCGGCGGGCCTACCTCGCCTCGCAGGACCACGTGCCCGCCGAGCCCGTCGGCGAGCTCATGCGCATCGCTGCGAGCATGTCGCCGCCTTCGACGCGCTCCATCACGACCCACCCCTCGCCGGCGTCGAACACTCCGGGCGCCGGGTAATCGTTGGCCCGGACGTGGCGCATCACCTCGGCCTCGCGGACGAGCGAACGGCCGTCGCGCGCCCGCCGCAGCACGCGCCCCGGCCCGTGTTCGAAGATCTCAGAGTCACGCCCTTCAGCGATCTTCGGCCCGAGCGGCTCCATCACCCCACGGTACGGCCCGGCGGCGCGCGCCGCCGGCGTGTCGCGCGATTGACTTGCCGGCGAGTCGTCGTCAGAATCCCGAGCGGCGAGATCCACGCCACACCTCCGTCGGCCCTCCCCAGCAGGGCCAGCTTTGGAGGCAAAGGGGATTGTGTCCTCGGGTCGTGGTCCGGTCCCGCGCTCAGGCGTGCTGCTGGGGAGCGACGTCGAGCGTGGGGAGGTCGGATGACGACGAGGAAGAACCTCAAGCGGCTCGTGCGTGCGCGAGCGGCGAAGACCGGTGAGTCCTACGCCACCGCCCTCCGACATGTCCGTGATCAACCATCGGAGGAACACACCATGCCCGACACGCCTACCAAGCCGCTCGTTCTGTGCTCGTTCTGCGCCAAAACGCAAGCGCAGGTGAAGAAGCTCATCGCCGGCCCTGGCGGCATTTACATCTGCGAGGAGTGCATCGGCCTGTGCAGCGACATCATCGAGACGGACGCCGCCGACGCTGCCGAAGCCGCGACTGGCTCAACGGAGGAGCCGCCGGACCGACGCGCACTCATGCTGCAAGTGCTTCCGTCCGTCGCGAAGCAGTCCGACATGGCCAACGAGTCGCTGACCTCGCTCGTCCGGCGCCTCCGCGGCCTCGACGCCGGGTGGGACGAGATCGCCACCGCCCTCGGCGTCACCGAGACCGAAGCCCGCGAGCGCTTCGACACGTAGCCGCCCCCACCCGCGGCCAAACCCGAACCTGTCATGGAAACGCGGCACTGCACGCCCGTTTCCATGACAAGTTCGCTGCGGGGTCCGAACTGGTCATGGAAACGCGGCACCAGGCGCGCGTTTCCATGACAGGTTCGCACGGGGGTTCGGCGAATCTGTCCGGTCAGCCGAGTTTGGGGAGGGCCTTCTTGAGGCCGCGGACGGCCTGGCCGATGCGCTGCTCGTTCTCGATGAGCGCGAAGCGCACGAAGCCGTCACCGCCGGGCCCGAAGCCCATGCCCGGGGAGGTGGCCACGTTGGCATCGGTGACAAGCATCTTGGAGAACTCGAGCGATCCCATCTCTTTGTAGGGCTCAGGGATCGGCGCCCACACGAACATCGTCCCCTTCGGCGGGTCGAGCTCCCACCCGATCCGGTGCAGGCCGCCGCAGAGGGCGTCGCGCCGGCTCTCGTAGATGGCGTTGACCTCGCGCGGGTAGTCGAGCGCCTCGTTGAGGGTGACCGTGGCGGCGATCTGGATCGGCTGAAACGTGCCGTAGTCGAGATAGCTCTTCAGCTTCTGGAGCGCGGCGACGATTTCCGCGTTCCCGAGCATGAACGCGACCCGCCAACCGGCCATCGAATAGCTCTTCGTGAGCGTGTAGAACTCGACCGCGCACTCCTTGGCGCCGGGCACCTGGAGGATCGACGGCGGCTCGTAGCCGTCGAAGCTCGTGTCGGAGTACGCGAAGTCGTGCACGAGGATGATCCCGTGCTCGAGTGCGAACGCGACAATGCGTTCCATCCACGCGAGGTCGACGCACGTCGTCGTCGGGTTGTGTGGAAACGACAGCACGATCACGCGCGGCTTCGGCCACTGCGACTCGTACGCGTTCACGAGGTTGGCAAAGAAATCCTCGTCGGGCCCGAGGCGGATCTGCTGGACGTCCGCGCCCGCGAACAACGGCGCGTAGATGTGGATCGGGTAGCTCGGTGACGGCACGAACGCGCTGTCGCCGGGATTCACGAGCACCCACATCAGGTGCGAGAGGCCTTCCTTCGCGCCGATGACGCTCAGCACCTCGGTCTCGGGGTCGAGGTCGACGTCGAACTTGCGCTTGTACAGATCGGCGGCCGCTTGGCGCAGCTTCGGGATCCCCCGACTCGAGCTATAACGATGGTTGCGCGGGTTCCGCACGGCCTCGATCAGCTTGTCGACCGCGATCTGAGACGACGGGATGTCAGGGTTCCCAAAGCCGAGGTCGATAACGTCGACCCCGCTGCGGCGCGCTTCGAGCTTCAACCCGTCGATGATGGTGAAGACGTAGGGCGGCAGGCCCGTGATGCGCCGGAACTCCATCGGCGAAGGTTACTGGCGCGGTTTCTCGGCTCCGCGCGCAAATTCGGCGACCGCGGCGACGCGTTCGGCGACGTCGGACGCCGCGGCGTCGAGCGGCGCGCAGACCGCGTAAGCGACTCCGGCGTCGCGCATGCGAAGCAGGTGACTGCCGACCTGCTCGACCGTCCCTGCCAGCAGCCCCTCTCGCAGTCCGCCGTGCGACGCCAGCCGGTCGGCGAGGTCACTCTTGTCATGGCCGACGAGCACCTGCTGCCCCCACGTCACCGCCGCGGGAGCGACCGACTCGGCGTGGCCGGCAACTTCTTCGACCGTCGACCCCCAGAAGTTGGCGGCGTCGGCGTGCGCCGCGGCCGTCGCCCGCGCCCGCTCGGAGCGCCCGGCGATCCACGTCGTGATGCCACGCGGCCGGAGCTGGTCGGCCAGGGCCCCGGCCCGCTCGAACCGTTGGGCGGGCGTCTCGCGACGGACGCCGGCAGCCAGGTCCTCACCGGAAGACTTGCTGTCGCCGACGCCCATCCCCGCGATCAACCGCCCTGGCGCGAGGTGATCGACCGTCTCGAACATCCTCAGCAGCACGAGGTCAGGCACCACGCCCACGCGGGCCACGAGCATGCCCACGTCGAGGCGAACGGTGCGCGCCGCGACGGCGGCCAGGAGTGTCATCCCATGCAGAGCGGGCTGGCCGGGACGGCCCATCGGCCACAGGTGGTCGAAGCAGAACACCCCGTCGAGGCCGGCGACTTCGGCCCGCTCGGCGGCCGCCACGGCGCGCACGGCGTCGTCGGAGAACTGCGGCAGGGTGATCCCGACCTTCACACGACGACACCGTAGAGCCGTCCTGCCCCGGAAAAGAACGAATCGCCGGGCCTCGGGGGCTGGGGTGCCCGAGGCCCGACGATCGTTCTGTGGAGATAACGATGGAGAACCCCGCGTCTTGCGGTCTCAGGCAAAAAACTTTTCGAGCGCCCAGAAGGCCGCTCCGAGCGCCCCGGCCCGCTCCCCCAGCAGCGCCAGGCGGATCTCGACCGCGGGGCGATGCGCAGAGGCCTCGACCAGGCCCGTCGTGCGTTGCCGGACAGGTTCAAGCAAGACATCGCCGGCCTCGGCGAGCCCCCCTCCGAGCACGATCACCGCCGGATCGAACACGTTGACCATGTTTGCGAGGCCGACGGCGACCCACCCGGCGAACTCGTCCATCACGGTCCGCGCACCGTGGTCGCCGGCACGGGCAGCGGCAACGACGTGCTCGCCCCGCACCGCGAGCGGGTCGCCTCCGGCCGCGGCGAGGAGCGCGGGAGCGCGCCCCCCTTCCGCCGCCAACCCGCCGAGCCGGCCGAGGGCGCTGCCCGACGCGTAGCGCTCCCAGCATCCCCGCTGCCCGCACGGGCACGGCGGGCCGTCGGGATCCACCAGCACATGG
>Ga0183260_10002701_pt1 | contig 14539 bp, 10 predicted proteins | sample AntDrymUQ4972206_2_FD_129768 | JGI IMG/M metagenome (GOLD analysis project Ga0183260, IMG submission 129768) | Polar desert sand microbial communities from Dry Valleys, Antarctica - metaG UQ497 (22.06) (version 2) (version 2) | ecosystem: Environmental > Terrestrial > Soil > Desert | place... | reverse complement strand
GAGTAGCGAGCGCCCCGGGCCGCAGGCGCGGGGAACGATGACACCGCTGACGACGGGTTCGGGGCATGATGCACGGGTGGGCGAGCCCCAGGTGTCGATCCTTGACCGGCCGGTCTACGGTGTCGGGGAAGCGGCGGGCCTGCTTGGCCTGCGAGCTGATCGAACCCGGGCGTGGCTCGACGGCTATGACCGCCTCGGGGTTCGTTACCCACCAGTCATCCGCCAGGAGCCCACGGGCGAAGACATCGTCACCTGGGGCGAGTTCGTCGAGCTCGGCTACCTCCGGGAGTACCGCCGGAAGGGAGTCCCCCTCCAGCGGCTCCGCCCGGTGATCGACGAGCTACGGCGCGAGTTCGCCACGCCGTACCCGCTGGCCACGGCCCGTCCGTACGTCCTCGGCAAGGAGCTCGTCCTCAAGGTCCAGGAGAGAACGAGCGGCCGCCGGCGATCGCCATCGTCATCCGGTCAGGTCAGCAGGTCCTGCTGGCCGACGACGCAGACCGGTTCTTCAAGAAGGTCGAGTTCGATGCGCCGGAGGCGGGTGACGTCCGCCGAATCCGCCCCGCCGGCCCCGCCTCCCCGGGCGTGATCGATCCGCTGGTCCGGTTCGGCAGGCCGTCGGTGCAGGGCACCGCCACCGAACGGCTCTGGGAGCTGTTCGACGCCGGGGAGTCGGTGGCCCAGATCGCCGCCGGCTACGACATGGCTGATGAGCTGCTCCGTGCTGCGGCGGCCTACGAGGAGCAGCTGCGCTCACTCGCGGCGTAGCCAGCGTTGGCGGCCAGGTTCTTCGTCGACGAGAACGACCTGGCCCAGGTCCGTGGATGTACGACGTCACCGACGCCGGGCTCCGCGAGATCCTCTTGGGAGAGCCCTCGCTGTGAGGGGTTCCAACTACCCGTCAACTACCTGACCAGATGGTAAATCCTGGTCAATGCCGGTCAACCGGTGCGACGGTTTCCCCAATGAAGGCGGTGGATTCGCCGAAAGGCCTTGCTGCACCTGGAGGGACTTTTTCATTAGCAGTGAGGCCGATTCGGCCGCTCTCGCACCTCTCCCTGTTGCCGGCGTCATCATAGGTGAGGTCCGCCGCGGGCGATGCCGGAGTAGAAATCGCAAGTCAGGGCCACGACGGCTCCGCTGGTGAGGCAGCGCCAGGAACCTCGACACCACCCGGTGTGGCTTCGCCAGCCTGACGGACCCGGGCTTCGTGCCCCTTGGCGGGATGTCATAGGGCGGGCGGCCGCTTGTGGGACTGAACCGTTCCACCGCCAGCGGCGTCCCGCCCACCTCATAGGGTCGGACGGATGGGCGTGATCGACCACCTCCGCTGGCTCGGTGAGGAGGACCTCGCGGCGCTGCTGCGAGAGCGACCTGTCCTGCTGGATCACTGCGGGACGATGGCTGAGCTGGCCTACTTCATCGAGTCGCCCTACGCCTTGAGCGAGGCGCTGTGCCACACGAACGCCCTCGAGCACGCCGCCGCCGAGGTGATCGCCGCCCTGGGCCCCGTCCATCTTGCGGAGGTCGCCGCCGCGCTCGGCCTCGCGGGCAGCGACAGCACTTGCGTCGGCACGGCGATCACCAACCTCGAGCGGCTCCTCCTCGCCACCCGCATGCCCGATGGTCGCATCGCCCCGGCACGCGGGCTGCCTCACCGCTTCGGGCGTCCGCTCGGCCTGGGGAGGCCGCTCGCCGCGATGCTCCCCCAGGTCGACATCGGCTCCCTGCGTCGAGCCGCCGTGCTGTTCGGGTTGCCGAAGGCCGGAGCAAAGGCGGCGCTCGCTGCTGCGCTCAGCGGGGCGCTCAGCGACAGCGAGATGGTGCGCGGCGCGCTTGCCGGCGCCCCGCCCGGCACGGACGACCTCGTCGAGCGGCTCCTCGACGCCGTCGTCGTCGACGTCGGCTACGGCCGCCCCCCGCCGGCGGCAGCCTGGCTCATCGAGCGCATGATGCTCGTGCGGGTGGAGGCGTACGGGGGCCTGGCCGAGCTTCCGCGCGAGGCGGCGTTGGCGCTGCGGGGCCCGGTACTGCTGTCCGTGACGTCGGCGCCTCCGCCGCTGTCCGGCCGGGTGGTGCGAGACGTCGACACGTCTGCGTCCCACAACAGCGGCGCCGTGATCTCCTTGCTCTCCTCGGTGGTCGACGCCCTCGGCGCTGAGCCGGCCAAGGCCATCCAGAGCGGCGAGCTCGGCGTGCGTGACCTGAGGCGGCTGGCCAAGGCCGCCGAGACCGACGAGGCCACCGCGGGTCGGCTCTTGGAGATGGCCCGCTCGGGCGGCTTGGTCGGCACCATGGTCACGGTCGTCGCCCCCAAGCCGGGGCGGAGGACGCGGTGGCAGCCCGACCCGGCTCCGCTCGTCGAGTGGCTGCCCACGGCCGGCTACGACAGGTGGCTCGCCCTGGACCCGGGACGGCGGTGGGCGACATTGGCCGCCGCCTGGCTCGACGGGTGTGCGTGGCCGTCGCGGGCCGGTGCTCGAAGCGCCGGCGGGAAGACCGCAGGCGCGTTCTCCCGGCACGATGACGCCAGCGAGGCGCCCCGCCTGCGCAGGCTGGTGCTCGACCTCCTGTCCAGCCTTGGCGCGGGCGAGGCGCCCCCCGTCGCCGAGCTGGCCTCCGCCGTCTCCTGGCACCAGATCAGGTCGGTGGTGTGGGGCCACACGGGCAGCCTCACCCTGACCGAGGAGATCCTGGCCGAGGCCGAGCTGCTGGGCGTCGTCGCCAACGGAGCCCTCACGAGCCTCGGTCGCTCCCTCCTCGCCGATCCCGAGGCCGCGGCTCGCGCCGCGGGCGAGATGCTCCCGGCCCCCGTGCGCGAGATCCTGGTCCAGGCCGACCTGAGCGCCATCGCCTCCGGGCCGCTCGACCGGGATGTGGCCGAGGAGCTCTCGTCCATGGCCGACGTCGAATCGCGCGGTGTCGCCACGATCTGGCGGTTCAGCGAAGCGTCGGTCCGCCGCGCCCTCGACCACGGCGCCACGCCCGAGCGCATGCTCGCCTTCCTCGACGACCACGCCTCCAAAGGGGTCCCCCAGCCGCTGCGCTACCTCGTCAACGACGCGGCCCGCCGCCACGGGAAGCTGCGGGTGGCCGCCGCCGCCTCTGTGGTCACCAGCGACGACCCGGCGCTGCTGGCCGAGGTTCGCGCCGCCCGCAGGACGGCCAAGCTCGGGCTGCGCGAGCTGGCCCCGACCGTGCTGGCCAGCGCCCTGCCGATGGACGTCGTGCTGCTCACGCTGCGGGCCGCAGGCTTCCTTCCGGTCGAGGAGCGGGGCGACGGCGGCGTGTCGGTCGTTCGGCCCGCGCGCCGGCGGGCTCCGGGCGACGATGGGTCTCCGGCGCGCCGGTCGACCGATCTCGTGGCGCTGGCCCGCCGACTGCTCAAGGATCGGTCGGACGTCGTACGGGGCGCCGGCGACCTGGCCGGGCTCGCCGCCCTGGCCGGACAGCTCGGCGCTGACCCGTACCACGTTGGCGCGTACGTCGATGACCCAGGCGACGAGGACCCGGGCTGGTGGGACGACGGCGGCGACGACGACGGCATGCAGCACCGCGACGCCCACGAGCTCCTGGCCGAGGCGGCCGACTCCGGTGCCGAGGTGGCCGTGTTCGCCGCCACCGGCCGCCGAAGCGGGACGGAGGTCGTGGGCACGGTGGCGATGCTCACGCGGGCCACCGTCGTCATCCGTGACGCCCACGGCCGCAAGAAGACACTCCCCCTCGACAGCATCCTCAGCATCATGGAGGAACCGTGAACGGACCGCTGATCGTCCAGTCCGACCGCACCCTGCTCCTCGAGGTCGACCACGCCGAGGCCGAGCGGTGCCGGTCGGCCATCGCCTCGTTTGCCGAGCTCGAGACCGCCCCGGAGCACGTCCACACCTACCGGGTCACCCCGCTGGCGCTGTGGAACGCCAGGGCCGCGGGCATCGACGCCGAGACCGTGGTGGACGCGCTCACCACGTGGTCCCGCTTCCCCGTCCCACCGGCGGTGTTCGTCGACGTGGCGGAGACCATGGCCCGCTACGGCCGGCTGGTGCTCGAGAAGGCCGAGGCGACCCCCGAAGGCGGAGGAGCGCCGGCCGGTTCCCTCGTCCTGCGGGCCGTCGCCCTCGAAGATCTCCCGGTCCTGGAGGAGGTGGTGCGGGCCAAGGGCGTGGCGCCGTTCGTCACCGCCCGCCTCGGGCCGATCGCCGTGGCCGTGCCGGCTGCCGAGCGCGGCCGGCTCAAGCAGGCCCTCGTCAAGCTCGGTTGGCCGTGCGACGACCAGGCCGGCCACCGCGAGGGGGCCGCCTGCTCCCTCCAGCTCCAGGCCACCGAGCTACGCCCCTACCAGGAGGGCGCCGTCACCAGCTTCGTCGCGTCGGGGTCGGGCGTCGTCGTGCTGCCCTGCGGGGCGGGCAAGACCATCGTCGGTGCCGCCACCATGGCCAAGGTCGGGGCGCAGACGCTGATCCTGGTCACCAACACCGTGGCCGCCCGCCAGTGGCGGCGAGAGCTCCTCGATCGCACCACCCTCGGTCCGGAGGAGATCGGCGAGTACTCCGGCGAGCGCAAGGACATCCGCCCGGTGACGATCGCCACCTACCAGGTCCTCATCACCAAGCGGAAGGGCGAGTACCCGCACTTGGCCCTCTTCTCGGCCCTCGACTGGGGGCTCGTCATCTACGACGAGGTGCACCTCCTGCCGGCGCCGGTGTTCCGCATGACGGCCGAGATCCAGTCGCGGCGGCGCCTCGGCCTCACCGCCACCCTGGTCCGCGAGGACGGCCGGGAAGCGGACGTGTTCAGCCTCATCGGCCCCAAGCGCTTCGACGCGCCGTGGCGGGACATCGAGGCGCAGGGGTGGATCGCCCCCGCCCAGTGCGTGGAGGTGCGGGTGACCCTCACGCCCGACGAGCGGATGGCCTACGCCCTGGCCGAGCCGGACGTGGCCTACCGGGTCGGTTCCACCGCCGCTTCGAAGGTCGGGGTGGTCGAGCAGGTGCTGGCCCGGCACCCGGGCGAGCCGACGCTCGTGATCGGCCAGTACATCGACCAGCTCGAACGGCTCGCCGCCCGCCTTGGTGCGCCGCTCATCACGGGGCGGACGCCGAACCGCGAGCGCGAAAGCCTGTTCGCCCGCTTCCGCCAGGGCGAGGTCGGGCTCCTGGTCGTCTCCAAGGTCGCCAACTTCTCCATCGACCTCCCCGAGGCGACGGTGGCCGTGCAGGTGTCGGGCAGCTTCGGCTCCCGCCAGGAGGAGGCGCAACGGCTCGGCCGCATCCTGCGACCCAAGCGCGACGGCCGCCAGGCGTGGTTCTACACGATCGTCTCGCGGGACACCAACGACCAGACCTTCGCCGCCAACCGCCAGCGCTTCCTCGCCGAGCAGGGCTACGCCTACGAGATCATCGACGCCGCCGACCTGTAGCAAGACCTGACGCTCTTGGTCCTTCTGGCCGATGACGGCGTCGAACGTCCGACGGCGCCCACGTCATCAGATCCTGACCGCGGTGATCCCCCTCGGTGCCGATGCGCGCACCATGTCTCTCGGATCACTGGTGAGAACCACGACCTCGTCCGCCGACGAGGCGAGCGCAACGGCGCCGATGTGGGCGTCGGCGATGCTGACGCCCGTCCGCTTCAGGATCTGTGCGGCGGTATCTGCGATGTCGGTGTCGAGGGATAGGTCGATGACCCTGAAGCGGTTGACGAACGCCGCTGTCGGGTCGGACCGATCCCAGCCAGCCTCGACCCGGACGGTGGTTGGCACCGCGGCGATCACCCCCGCTCCCTGGCGGCGGCGCGTGAGGACGGCGGCGAGGTGAGCGACGACGATCCGGTGCTTGCGGTGACCCGGGTGCGTCAACGCCTGAACCGCCTCGTTGTCGAGGAGGATCGTCCTCGACCTCGTCCTCAAGCGGTCGCCGCCGCTTGGGCCTCAGCCCACAGGAGGACATCGTCGGCGTCGGCGTTTGGGCGCCGAGCGGTCACGTCGGCCGCTGCCTGTTCGATGATGTCGCGTCGATGGGCCAGGACTGACCCATCCTGTCCAGCAAGGGCAAGGGCAACCTCGGCAAGGGATGGCCGGGAGTGCGGGTGTTGCCGATAGTGGGCCTCCAGCGCAGACTCCATAACGGTGGTCTCCAGCACCGCTCGGAGCGCGGAAGCGGTCAGCGTCGTCGTCGAGGAAGCGATGCCCAGATGTTCGACCGCAAGGGCCGCAGCGTCGCGCAACGCCACCGGCAACCTCATCGAGGTGTTGACCGTCGCGTCGTTGTCAGACTCGAGGAGCTCGATGATCTGATCCAGAGCCGTGAGGTCGTCCACGGGTGGACCGTACCACGGCGATGTGGTACAGCCGGCTCCCTTGCTGCATGGGTTCGGTCGTCAGTCCCGGGCTGGCCGCTCGTGGAGGGCGGCCGGGCCACGGGGATGCTGCCGTCGGCCTTGACTTCCTCCCTAGCCTGGGGTGATGGGGGGACCTCACGGGCCGGCGGATCTGGCGCGGGATCGGGCGGCGGGCGCCTCCGTCGAGGTCGTCGTGCACGCGGCGCTGGTCGCGCACCCGGTCATCACCCACCTCTCTGACTTCACCGGCGAGCACGACACGCCGGACTTCACCTTCCGCTTCGAGCGCAACCTGGTGCGCCTCGAGGTGAAGCTGAAGCAGCAGCCGCTGTCCGAGGAGGTCGCCGCGGCGTGGCCCGAGGTGGACCCAGGTGACCTGGCCATCGTCGACGAGGTGTCGTTCCGCAAGCTGGTGTGGTCGGAGGGGCTCGGCTACCTGCTCCTGCGTGACCTGCCGGCCCGGCGGTGGTGCCTGTTCGGTCCCTGGGAGCTGTGCCTCGGCCCAAGGCGCCGCTACGAGCACTGGCAGGACAACGGGAACGGCGCCTACCTGAAGGGCAAGCTCCTCGTCGACCTGCGGGCGGCGGCGGTCACCACGGACGAGCTCGACCTCGACGCCCTCCTCGGTGTCGTCCGGTCCAGCCGAGCCGCCCTCACCCGGGTGCGCGCCCTTCCCCTCGGTGTCGGCGGCATGCTGCCGGTCATCCCCCGACCGTCGGCCCCGACGAGCGGGGTGCGGGCAGCTGAGGCCGCTCCCGCGCGTCCCCCGTCGGAGGACGACGAGCGTGATCCGTCCTGGGCCGGTCTCAGCCCAGGGCTCGTCCGACGCATCGAGGCGACCTGGGGCTGGGAGGCCCCCACGGCCGTGCAGGCGCTGGCCTTCCCGCCGGTCCTGGCCGGGCGGAACGTCCTGGTCCTCGGCCCGACCGCAGGGGGCAAGACCGAAGCCGCCCTCCTCCCGCTCCTCGACCGCTGGAACGAAGAGGGGTGGTCGGTCGGGCGACCCGCGGTCCTCGTCCTCAACCCGCTGAAGGCGCTGCTCGACGACCAGCTGGAACGGTGGAGGAAGGGGGGCGCCCTGGTCGGGGCCACGATCTTCGCCTGGCACGGTGACGTGGGCCTTGACGCCCGGAGGGCCTTCAAGGAGATGCCGAGCGACGTGCTGCTGACCACCCCGGAGAGCCTGGAGAACCTCCTCGCCTCGCCGGCCCTGGACGAGCAGCGCCTCTTCGGCGGGCTCCGGGCCGTGGTCGTCGACGAGGTCCACGCCTTCGTCGGGACGCCGCGCGGGGCTCAGCTGGCCAGCCTGCTGGAACGCCTCGACCGGTTCGTCGAGGCGCCTCTCCAGCGGGTCGGGCTCTCCGCCACGGTCGGGAACCCCGAGGGGGTCATCGACTGGCTTTCGGGAGGGTCGCTGCTCGACACCGCGGTGGTCGACGCGGGACCTCCCATGCGAGGCGAGGAGGTGGCCATCCGGACCTACGAGTCGCTCGACGAGGCCACGACGGTCATCGCCGCCGCGGTCGCCGGGGATCGCTCGCTCGTCTTCACCCGGTCCCGTCGTCGGGCCGAGGAGCTGGCCAACCGCCTCCGGCTGCCCGCCTACCACTCGTCGATCGCCGCGGCACGTCGGCGTGAGGCGCTGCGCCAGCTGCGGAACGGGGAGGCTCCCTCGGTGATCGCCACCGGCAGCCTCGAGATGGGGATTGACGTCGGCGATCTCGAGCTCGTCGTGCACGACGGCGCTCCGACCACCCCGGCGAGCTACCTGCAGCGCCTGGGACGGGCCGGGCGGCGGTCCGGCAACCGGCGGATGCTGTTCACCACGGGGCAGGCAGACGACCTCCTCCTCATCCTGGGCGTGCTGCTGCGGGCCAGGCGGGGTGACATCGGCCGGGTGGACCCGCGGCGGGGCGCCCGGCTCGTGCTCGGCCAGCAGGCGATCTCCCTCACGATCCAGCAGGTGGCATCCGACCGCGACGAGCTCCGAAACACCCTGCGGTGGAGCGCGGCGTTCTCCGGCTTGGACGACGAGATCGACGCCACGATCGACCACCTGATCGAGTCGAGCCTGCTGTTGGAGGTCGCCGGGAGGCTCGTCCTCGGACGGGCGGGCCAGCACCGCTTCGGCGGTCCCAGAAGGCTCGCCTCGCTGCTGGCGACCTTCGGCAGCACCGTCGGGGCGACCGTGGTGGGACCGGGCGACGGCCCGATCGGGACCTGGCCCGAGCCGCTGACCGCAGCCAACGCCACGAGGATCCTGGGCCATCGACTGGCAGCAAGCCGAGGTGGGCCGCCAGCTGCTCCTGGGCGGCCGGGCGTGGTGCGTCAGCTCCGTCGACCGTGACCGCGGGCAGGTCCTCGTCGAGCCGTCGGGCCAGGGGCGGCCCCCCTCGTGGCGAGGCCCGAGCCCCGAGGTGGAGCGGCCGACGTGGGAGGCCGTCAGGGAGGTGCTCGCCGGCACCGACGTGCCCGTAGCCATCGACGAACGAGGCCGCCGCTGGCTGGCGGCGGAGCGCCTCGGCTGGGGACCGAGGCTCCGCCACCCGGTGCGGGCCGTGGGGCTGGGGACCGCCGTCGACGCCTTTGCCGGTGAACCGGCCCACCGGTCGGTGCTGGCCATCCTCGGCGTGAAGGGCTCGGTCGAGGGCACGGGCTTCCTGGCCGAGGCCACGCCGCCTGATCTGGCCGCCCGAAGCGCCGGCGCCCTGGAGGACCTGGATCAGGTCCTGCTTCGGGAAGCGGCCCGGCAGGCTCCGCTCGCCCATCGCGCCAACGCCGATCTGATCGCCCCGTCCGTCCTGGTCGCCGAGGTCCGGGCCTTCGAGGTGGACGAGCCGGGCATCCGGTCGGTGCTTACACTCCTGGCCGCGTGGCCTTCCTGATCCCCGAGAACCTCAGGACCCGCAAGGACGTCCCCCCGGGGGTGTCCCGGCTCGCTCGCGTCCTGCAGGATGCCCTCGACGACGCCGCCACAGTCTGGTACGAGCCGTTGTTCGACGGCTCCGACGAGCGGCCGGACGTCGTGGTCCTCGTCCCCGACGTCGGCGTTCTGGTCCTCGAGGTCCTGGAGGCGAAGTCAGGGATGATCCAGGGGGTCAGCGGCGACCGGCTCCTCGTCGCCAGCTCGTCCGGCACCCGGCTCGTCGTCGATCCCCTCGCCCGCGCCCAGCGGTTCGCCGAGACCCTCCGAGACCGGCTCGCCAGCGAACCGCGGCTCGCCGTCACCGACCGCCTCCCCGTCACGGCCAGCGGTGTCTTCACCTACCTGACGAGGGAGGAGGCGGAGGCCAAGGGCATCGGTGCGGCGATCGACCTCGACCGCTGCGTGCTGCGCGAAGACGTGGAGGTGGGCCTGCACGACGCGCCCTCCTTCCGGCGGGTGGTGGCCACGCTCCTGGACACCGACCTGCGTGACCCCCTGTCGGAGGAGGCTGAGAAGCTCCACCGGGCGCTGATCCACCCCGACACCGTCATCGGCTCGCCCCAGCTGCCTTTCCACGCCGTCGACCCCGACGAAGAGCTCAGGGTCCTCGACCGGACCCAGGAGGCGTTGGCCAAGGGGCTGGGTGAGGGCCACCGCGTGGTGCGAGGCGTGGCCGGCTCGGGCAAGACCCTGGTGCTTACCTACCGGGCCCGCCTGTTGGCCCAGGCCTTCCCCCAGCACAAGGTGCTGATCACCTGCTTCAACCGGTCGCTGGCCGGGGCGTTGGGACGACAGATCTCGGCCCCGAACGTGACCGTGCAGACGATCGACTCGCTCATCAACGGTCTGCTCTGGCGCCACGGCCAGGAGCCGGCCCCGTTCAAGGACACCAGCCTCGACGACCGCGCCCAGCCGGCGCTCGAGCTCGTGCGCTCGAGGGGGGCCCGGCTCGTGCGCTACGACCACCTGCTCATCGACGAGGCTCAGGACTTCCCGACCTCTGCCCTGCAGGTGGCGCTCGCCCACCTGCGCCAGGGCTCCGACTCGCTGCTGGTCGTCGCCGACGCCGCCCAGAACATCTACCGGAACAGCTTCACCTGGAAGGCCGCCGGCATCAACGCCACCGGCCGGACCCGCGTGCTCGACGTCAGCTATCGCAACACCAGGGAGATCCTCGGGTACGCCCACGAGTTCCTGCTGAAGGGCGGCGAGGTCCGCCTCGACGACGGACGCGGTGACGGCGACGAGACCGTCGTCGTCCCGCCCAGGCTGAGCCCGCGGCACGGGTCCTTCCCACTGCTCCTCCATGCCGACAGCCCAGCGCACGAGGTGCTCTCGATCGCCACCCGCTGCCGGGAGCTCCTTGACCGGGGCACGCCGCCGAGCGCCATCGCCGTCCTCTACGGGTCGCAGTGGGCGGCCGGCTTCCACTGGCCGGGCAGCCTGGTGAAGGGCCTGGCCCGGGAGGGCGTGCCCTGCTTCTGGGTGACCGACCCAGACAGCAGGTCGAACAGGGACAACGTCGGCGCCGACCCCAGCAAGGTCACCCTCTCGACGATCCACTCTGCGAAGGGCCTGGAGTGGAAGCACGTGTTCCTGTGCGGCTACCTCGACGACAAGCCCGAGAGAGACCTGATCCTCAACCGCCGCCTCGTCTACGTGGGGATGACGAGGGCGACCGACGAGCTCGTCCTCACCGTCAGCGGCCACCACCCCTACATCGCCGACCTGGAGACCTAGGACCCGCTGGTGTGAGGCACGTCTCCGCCGCTCGGCGCGGCCACGGTGCCGGATGCTCGCGCGGCCTCGGACGGAACTGCTGATCTCAGGAGGCAGGCCGCATTCGGCCACCCGGGCAGCAGGAAACATTGCGGGGGTGCATGATCGGGGCGCACGGTCGGCCAGGCCGTCCCCTGCGCGGTGCAGGCGGTCCGGTCGCAGACCTCGGCCGGGACCGGTCAAGCCAGACCACGAAGGGAACGAGCTCCGATGTCACCGACCTCCGTCACCACGAGCCATGACGGCACGCCGCCGACCACGCCTGCAACCCCGGTCGAGGTCCGAGGGGCGACGATCGTCGAGGCGCTGCGGGCCAACGGCCGGGACCTGGCCGCCAAGCCGGCCATGCGCCGCCGGGTCGACGGGCGTTGGGAGGTCCTCACCTGGGCCGACTACGTCACCGCGGTCGGCGAGCTGGTGGCCGGCCTCGCCTGCCTCGGCGTCGACCCGGGTGAGCGGGCGGGGATCCTGTCGAACAACCGGGTCGAGTGGCACCTGGCTGACCAGGCCATCCTCGCCAACGGGTCGGTGACGGTGCCCGTCTACCAGACCAGCTCCACCGACCAGGTCGCCTACATCCTCGGGCACTCCCAGTCGCGGGTCTGCTTCGTCGAGGATCACGCCCAGCTCGCCAAGGTGCTGCAGGTCCGGGGCGAGCTGCCCTCGCTGCAGCGGGTCGTCCAGCTGCACGGGGAGGTGCAGGCGCCGGTGGATCCCCTGGTCATGTCCCTGGACGCGCTCCGGGCCCTCGGCCGCGAGCGCCTGGCCCGGGAGCCGGGGCTGTTCGACGAGCGGGCGGACGCGGTTGCCCCTGACCAGCTGGCCACCCTGGTGTACACGAGCGGGACGACGGGCCGGCCGAAGGGGAGCATGATCACCCACGCCAACATCATGTGGACGCTGCGGGCCTCGACAACGCCGTTCGAGATGCGTCCCGGCGAGCGGCTGCTGTCGTTCCTGCCGCTCTCCCACATCGCCGAGCGGATGATGAGCGACTTCCTGCCCATCGCCATCGGCGGCGAGACCTGGTTCGCCAGCAGCCTGGCCACCGTGGCCGAGGACCTGCGGGAGTGCCGCCCCACGGTGTTCTTCGCTGTGCCCCGGATGTGGGAGAAGCTGCGCGACGGCGTGTTGGAGAAGCTGAAGGACAAGCCAGCGCCGATGCGCCGGGCCGTGTCCACCTACGTGCGGTTGGGGCTGCGCGGCGCCGAGCAGCAGGACGGGCAGAAGCCGGGCCGGGTCCTCCCTCTCGTCCACCGGACGCTCGACCGGGTGATCGGTGCGAACCTCCGGAAGGCGCTGGGGCTGGATGCGGCCCACGTGGTCATCACGGCCGCCGCCCCGATCCACCCCGACCTCATCCGCTGGTTCCACGCCGTCGGGCTTCCCCTGGTCGAGCTGTACGGCCAGACCGAGGGCTGCGGTCCCACCACCAGCAACCTGCCGGGGCACAACAAGATCGGCACCGTGGGGCCGCCGATCCCCGGTGTCGAGCTGCGCATCGCCGAGGACGGGGAGATCCTGGTGAAGGGCGGCAACGTCTGCGCCGGGTACTTCGAGGACCCCGTCGGTACCGCCGAGCTGATCGATCCGGATGGCTGGATGCACACGGGCGACCTCGGCGTCGTTGACGACGACGGCTTCCTTCGCATCTCGGGGCGCAAGAAGGATCTCATCATCAACGCTGCCGGGAAGAACATCAGCCCGCAGAACATCGAGCTCGACCTTCGGAACCGCCCCCTGATCTCCCAGGCCGTGGTGATCGGCGAGGGCCGCCGGTACCTGACTGCGCTCGTGAGCCTCGACGCCGAGCAGCTCGCCGTCTGGGCCGGTGAACGGCAGAAGCCCGTCGACCTCGAGGTCCTGTCCGAGGATCCGGACATCCTGCTCGCCGTGCAGAGCGCCATCGACGACGTCAACGCCAAGCGGTCACGGGTCGAGAGCATCCGCAAGTTCCGCATCCTGCCCAAGGACCTGACGGTCGCCAACGGCGAGCTGACGCCGACGCTGAAGCCGAAGCGCTTCGTGGTCAACCAGCGCTACGCCGCGCTCGTCGAGGAGATGTACGCCGAGGAGGCCTGACCGGCACCCCGGCTCGCCGTCACCGCCGCTCGCTCGAGGCGCGCCCAAGGCAGGCGACGACCTCGGCGTCGGAGGTCTGGGAGAAGTCGTCGTCGAACCGCCCGATGGCGAAGAACGCCGCCGGCGTCGCCAGGGCGATCAGCTCGGACGGCCAGCTGCCGTCCCGCATCCACACGGTCGACGAAGCGCAACGGAACCTCCCTCGTTTGGCCGTCAGATCCTTCCCCGTTCGCCGCCGGGTCGCCCGCCTCCGCCGGTGTCCACGTCTCGCCTCGTCGGCTCCCGGTGTGCGAGGTCTGTTCACGTAGCCGGCACGGCTTCGAAACGCTGGTCGGAGACGATGAGGCCATGGCCTGGCCCGTGGCATCGAACTGGGTCGAGGTGGCCACCGGCCCGGACCCGGACAGCCAGCCACCCGTCGCCGCCGGCCGAGCGACGGCCACCCACTGCCCGTACTGCTCGTTGCAGTGCGGCATGGACGTCGCCACCAGCGCCGCCGGCATCCAGATCACCGGGCGGCAGTTCCCGACCAACAAGGGCGGCCTGTGCGTCAAGGGCTGGACGGCGGGCGACCTGCTCACCCACCCGGAGCGGCTGACGACGCCGCTGCTGCGCGAGGCCAGCGGCGACGAGCTGCGGCCCTGCTCGTGGGACGACGCCCTGGACCGGGTGGCGGCCGAGGTCGTGCGCGTCCAGGAGCGCCACGGCCGGGATGCCGTGGGCGTCTTCGGCGGTGGTGGCCTGACCAACGAGAAGGCCTACCTCCTGGGCAAGTTCGCCCGGGTGGTGCTCGGCACGGCCAACGTCGACTACAACGGCCGCTTCTGCATGTCGTCGGCCGCCGCCGCCGCCAACCGGGCCTTTGGCATGGACCGGGGCATGCCCTTCCCGTTGGAGGACCTGGCCGGCGCCGACACCATCCTCCTCGTCGGCACCAACGTGGCCGAGACGATGCCTCCCGTGATGCAGCACTTCACCGAGCAGCACCGCCGGGGTGGCCGGCTGGTGGTGGTCGACCCCCGACGGACGCCCACCGCCCAGGCGGCTGACCTCCACCTGCAGAGCATGCCGGGCAGCGACCTGGCCCTGGCCAACGGCCTGCTGCACGTGGCGCTGCGGGAGAACCTGGTCGACCGGGACTTCGTCTCGGGCCGCACCTCCGGCTTCGCCGCCGTCCGCCGGGTGGTCGAGTCGTACTGGCCCGACCGGGTCGAGCGGCTGACCGGGGTCCCGGTGGCGCAGCTGCGGGCTGCCGTCCGCATGCTCGCCCGGCCCTCCTCCGCCGTGATCCTCTCCGGCCGTGGCCCCGAGCAGCAGAGCAAGGGCACCGACACCACCACGGCGTGGATCAACCTGGCGCTGGCGCTGGGCCAGGTCGGCCGGCCCAGCAGCGGCTTCAGCTCGCTGACCGGGCAG
>Ga0183260_10002699_pt1 | contig 14547 bp, 13 predicted proteins | sample AntDrymUQ4972206_2_FD_129768 | JGI IMG/M metagenome (GOLD analysis project Ga0183260, IMG submission 129768) | Polar desert sand microbial communities from Dry Valleys, Antarctica - metaG UQ497 (22.06) (version 2) (version 2) | ecosystem: Environmental > Terrestrial > Soil > Desert | place... | reverse complement strand
GCCGGCGACGACACCCTCGCCGAGGCCGCGCGCCGCCACGGCCTCGAACCCGTCGAGATCGAGGCCATCCTTGGAGGAGTGAAGGGAGATCAGGGCGCAGTGGCGGCCGGGAGCGCCCTGGCGAAGCTCTCGGGCAAGGGACGCCGCTCCCCGGGGGCCGCGCCCGGGCCCGCGGCCGTCCACGAGCGAGCGGGAGCAGAGGACCCAATGGACCCGCAGAAGCAAACGGCCACGCCATGAAAGAGCTGCGCGACCGCCTCGTCGCCGAGGTGGCAAAGGTCGTCGTCGGTCAGGACGACGTCGTCGAGCTTCTGCTTGCGGCGGCAGTCGTTTCCGGCCACGTCCTGCTCGAGGGAGTGCCTGGGGTGGCCAAGACGCTGCTCGCCAACGCCGTCGCACGCGCCCTCGAGCTCGAGTTCCGGCGCGTGCAGTTCACCCCGGACATGCTGCCTTCGGATGTGACGGGGACCATGACGCTGCGCGCCGGGGAGCTGAGCTTTCGCCCGGGCCCCGTGTTCGCCAACATCGTGCTCGCCGATGAGATCAACAGGACCCCGCCCAAGACGCAATCGGCGCTCCTCGAGGCGATGCAAGAGCAGCAGGTCACGGTCGAGGGCGAGCCACGACCGCTCCCCGAGCCCTTCCTGGTGGTCGCCACCCAGAACCCGATCGAGTACGAGGGCACCTATCCACTGCCAGAGGCGCAGCTCGACCGCTTCGTGTTCAAGGTCGACGTCGGCTACCCGTCGGAGCTGGACGAGATCGCGATGCTTGGTCTCGCTCACCACGGAGTGGCCGTGTCCGGTCTCAATGAGGTCAGGCCCGTGGCCGGGGCAGGCGACATCGCCGAGGCCCGCCGCGCCGTCGATCAGACCTCGGTCTCGGGTGAAGTCGCCGGCTATATCGCGAAGCTCGTGCGCTCTACCCGCTCCCTTCCGAGCGTTGCCCTCGGCGCGAGCCCACGCGCCGCCGTACATCTCCTCGCGGCCTCAAAGGCGGCGGCACGCTTGGCAGGGAGGGACTTCGTCACCCCCGACGACGTCGCCGCGATGGCGCTGCCCGTGCTGCGCCATAGGCTGCTGCTTCGCCCCGAGGCAGAGCTCGAGCGCTACAGCCCCGACGACGCGGTACAGACCGCGCTCACAACCGTCCCGGTCCCCCGCTAACCATGCCCCCGGCCCGCCCCGGCAGCAATCGAAGAGCAGGAACGTGGGCCGGTCGCACGACACTGAAGTGCCGGTGGTCGAGCGTCGCGATCTTGTCCTCGCCGAGTCGCTCGGTCAAGGCGATAAGGCTCGCGTCCACAACCCCCAGCCTGAGGTCACTATAGGTTTCCTGGAGCGTTCGGCAGCGAAGGAGATCGGCAATGCTTGGGTGCTCAAGTCGGTAGGCGCCGGCCAGCAAGTCGTCGAGGAATGCCGTCCACACGTGATCGCCCAACCGCTTGCTGCACCAGTAGTCGAGCTCGGCGAGCACCAGGCCGGGGACGATCAAATCCTCTTGGGTATCGGTGAGGAGGCGGGCACAGCGCGCGTGATCCCGATCCGCCTGGTCAAGGGCCGCCAGCAGCGGCCCGGTATCCAGGATGAGCGCCACTAAGAACGCCGACGCCAAGGGCGCAGGAACGGGGGCACGGGGGATGCCCTGCTTATGAGTAAGGTTCGGCGACCGGCTCGGAGGCTAGGACGGCGGCAGCCGCCCCGTCGGTCGAACGGCCGAGGCCGACTCGAGGCCGGCGGGCGGCCCTCAGTGTGGCTGCCTTCTCGTCGACTGCTTCGGCCAGGAGGACGGTGAGAGCCACGCCCCTGCGGCGAGCCTCCCGTTCGAGCGTCTCAAGGGATGCTTTATCTGCACTGAGGGTGGTTCGGCGATTTTGATTCATGATTCATGATTCTAGCGCAACTCGCCGAGACAGCCGAGACAGGGGAGAATGAAGCGCATCTTGGTACCTCGTCACCCCCGAGGGTCGTGAATGGCGCCTTCTCCTCGGACCGGCTATGTGATCGGCGCCGTTGCAGTCGCCGGGTTGCTGCTTCCGCCCCCGATCACTGCGCTCTTGATCGTGGCGGTTCTCGCAGGCGCCGTCGTCGATGCAGCATCGGTTCGGCGCGTCCCGGAGCTCGTCCGCAGGGTGGCTCCCGTCCTTGCACGCGGGGTCGAGTCGCGCCTTGTGTGCGAGGCCGTTGAGCCCGGCAGGGGTCGGATGAGAATACGCCAGCCGGTGCCTTGGGACCTTGCCCTCACGCCGTCCGAGAGCGACGATCGCCTCGATGCCTCCCTCGTGCCGCGCCGCCGAGGCCGTCACACCTTGCCGGCAATGGCCGTGCGGCGCGACGGCCCGCTCGGGCTCGGCCGCTGGTACCACCGGGCCGGCGAGGCCGCCGAGGTGCTCGTTTATCCCGACCTGCCTGCGGCGCGCCGCCTTGCCCTCGCCGTAAGGCAGGGTCGCTTCCGCGATCCGGGGCGCATGACGAGGGGGCCGCTCGGGCTCGGCACCGACTTCGAGTCCATCCGCGACTACAACTCCGACGACGACATCCGCCAGGTCAACTGGCGTGCCACCGCGCGCCTCGGGCGTCCGATGAGCAATCAGTACAGGATCGAGCAGGACCGCGACATCGTCTGCGTGGTCGACTGCGGGAGGCTCATGGGGGCCCCTCTGGCGGGCAGTCTCACGCGCCTCGACGCGGCCATCGACGCCACTGCTGCGGTCGCGCTCGTCGCCGACGAGGTCGGGGACCGGTGCGGGGCCGTGGCCTTCGACGCCGCCGTCAGGCGCAGCGTCTCGCCCCGGCGTTCTGGCGGCGATGCGGTGGTGCGGGCACTGTTCGATCTCGAGCCGATCTCGGTCGACAGCGACTACGAGCTTGCCTTTCGAACCATGGGAGGGGCCAAGCGGGCAATGGTCCTGGTCTTCACCGACCTCCTCGAGGAGGCCGCTGCGCGCCCGTTGATCGAAGCGGTTCCCCTTCTGGCGCGCCGCCATGCCGTCGTGATTGCAACCGCAGCCGACCCTGACTTCGAGCGTCTCGTGAGCACCCCGCCCGAGCGCGTCTCCGACGTCTACAGGGCCGCTGCAGCGCTCGACGTCTTGGACGCGCAGGAGCGAGTGGCGGGACGGCTAAGGCGCGCCGGTGCGGATGTGATCGAGGCCCCACCTGCCCGCCTCGGCGCCGCCTGCATCGGCGCCTACCTGAGGGCCAAGTCCTTGGCGCGCCTATAAGTTGGACCCTCGGCGGGACCGCGCAAGTGTGGGGATCTCGCGTCGTATAGCGCCCATTTTTCCCCACACTACGGAGGCGTGAAGGTGCCGCATCAGTCGCGCAATGTCTCCGGGGTGGCACCGCGCCACAGGACGAGGGCCCAGTAGACGATGCCGAGCGCACTGCCGAAGACGAGCACCGGTCCAAGTCCAAGGCCGGCGGGTGTGATGAAGCCCTCGACGAGCCCGGCAAGCACAAGCCACGGGGCGGTGCCGAGGACGATGAGCACGGCGGGCCTGGCTTGAGCCACAATCGCGTCCGAGCGGCGAGCCTGTCCTGGGTCGACGAGCGCCCATCCAAGCCGCAGGCCGGCCGCCGCCGTCACCGCGATGCAAGACAGCTCGAGCACGCCGTGGGCGAAGACGAGCTCGACCAACGGGACTCCGTTGCCCGCCCCGATCGCGAGCCCGAACACGGTCCCGAGAAGAACCCCGTTGGTGACGAGAACGAAGGCCGTGCCGAGCCCAGCCGCGATGCCTGCTGCGAAGCCGACGAACGAGACGCGGATGTTGTTGACGAAGATCTGACTCGAGAGCACGGTTTCCTCGTCGGCCGTAAGCCCGAGGTCCTGCCCTGCCTGCCTGGGTTGGGTCACCGATTGATAGGCGCCGGGTACGAGCCCGCTCGCAGCGGCTGGATCACCCAGTGCCCACCCCCCAGCCAGCACGGCAGGACCGAGAAGCAGCGCCCACGCAAGAGCAAGCAGGACGGGTCGCTCCCTCACCAGGCGCCAGTAATCGCGCGCGAAGAAGCCCGGCACCGAGCCGCGGCGGGACTCGGCGTCGTAGACGAGATGCCTGGCTCTGCCGACGAGGGCCTCGAGGCGGCCGACGACTGGGTCTGCCGCATATCTCCTGCGGGCAAGCGCAAGGTCGGCGGCCGCCCCCCTGTAGAGCGTGCCGAGGCGGCGCACCCCGTCCGCGCCGAGGCGCTCGGGCCGGCCCCGTGCCGCCGCAATAAGCCCGCCGAGCTCGACCCAATCCGGCCCTCGTTCGGCAAGAAAGCGATCGAGTTTCAGAGCGATCCGTTCATGGTGACCAAGCCCCGGCGCGAGTGATCCGTACTGCCTCAGCTCGCATCCTACGGGTGGAGAGCGGAAACTTTGCGTGGGCCGGCTTTAGGCTTTGTCGCGATGACCGAGCGCCGTGACGATCCGTGGGCCGACACGATTGTGCTCCCCACCCCCGAGGGCGTCGAGCTCGAGCTGACGCTTGCTGGACTTGGGTCCCGGGTTGCGGCCGGGATCATCGACCTTCTCATTCAGGCATTCGGCTATCTCGCGCTGACCGTGGTTGTCTTTGCGGCCCTCGACGACCCGCCCGGCGTCGTCGTCGCCGGCTACACGGTGGCCAGCTTCTTGATCCTTTTCGGCTACAACATCCTGTTCGAGACGGTGGGGTCGGGCCGGTCGCCGGGCAAACGTCTGATCGGGCTGCGGGTGATCCGCAGCGAAGGCCTCTCGGTTGGCTTCGTGGCGAGTGCAGTGCGCAACCTCGTGAGGATCGTCGATTTCCTTCCGGCTTTCTACACGGTGGGAACCATCTTCATCCTCTTCAATGGGCGTCATCAGCGTCTCGGTGACCTCGCGGCAGGAACGCTCGTCGTGCGCGAGCGATCCGGAGACCGCAAAGCGGCGCCGGGCGTCACAACCACCACCGGACCCGCCACGCAAGGCTGGGATGTCAGCGGGATCACGACCGAAGACCTGACCACCGTGAGGCGCTTCCTCGATCGAAGGGAGACGCTTACGTCCGAGGCGAGGGACAAGCTCGCCTTGCGGCTCGCAGAAAAGCTGCGGCCCAGGGTGGCGGGAGCACCCCCCGACCTCCGATCAGAGGCCTTCCTCGAGGCCCTGGCGGCCGCCAAATCGGCCAGGATCTAGCGCAGCGGGGACCCCGAGGACTTAACCGGGGCGCGACTGCTCGAGTAGGCAAGGGCCATACACACCGCCGCCACCGAGCTTGCGCCGATCGAGACAAAGAGCAGCGCCTGATCCGTGGACGTCCAGCCAAGAACCAGCGCGAGCGCGGCACCAATGATCGCGACCAGGGAGCCGCCCATGAGTCCGGTCATGCGTCTGTGTCCGGATGGTTGCCTGGAGCCGGCTTGCGTGCCTGGGGCTGCCGCGGCCCCTCATCGGGCTGGGTGTCGCCGGCGGGCGAGCCCGCCTGGGAATGGCCGGTGGGTGCGCCTGCGCCCCCCGGTGGGCCAGAAGTCTCAGGGTTCCCGGGCCCCGCTGCGGGGTGATCATCCCCGCTGCCGGCGGGCCCCCTAGATGCCTCCGCCCCCGTCTGGGACTCGTCGTTGGCGCGGCCCTCCTCACGGTTGAAAAGGCCAAAGATGCTTCGCCGCCCCGCTTGATGAGTGCTTTCTGGTCCCGACCCCTTGGGCTTTGTCGAGGCCGATCTCGGCTCGGCCTCGGGGAGCGTGATCGAGCGCTCGGGGCCCCTGGCGCCCTGCTGCCCCCCGGCCCCCCCTTGTGCTTCGACTTGCCTATTCGCCCCGCTGCCCTTGTGGCTCGCCGGTTCCTCCCCGCCCGAGCGCCCATTGCCGCCCGTGGCCTCGCCCGCCCTGGCCCCCACTGCCTGGGGGGAGCGGGTCTGGGCGGCCTTGGGCTCAGCGCCGGCCGGATGCGGCGTGCGCGCGTCGCCCTGATCGCGTTCCGACAACGAATCGATCGTCTTGAGCTGTTGCTCGAGGAAGGTCTTGAGCCTCAGTCTCAGCTCGCTCTCGTGCGCCGTCAGGGCCTCGATGGCGGCTTCGAGCTCGCGCTTGCGGAGGGTTTGGGCGCGATCGGCCTCGAGCAGCTTTCGCCTCACTTCGGCGTCGGCGGCAACGCTGCGCTCCTTGGCCTCCTTTTCCCTGCGCGCGGCGTGCTGCTCGGCGTCACCGACGATGCGCTCCGCCTTCGCCTTGGCGCTTGCGATCGCCTCCTCGGCGGCGCGCTGGGCGGTGACCAGAGTCTTTTTCAGCATCTCCTCTGTGTCTCGAGCAGTCGAGACCGCCTGCTCGAACTCGTGGGCGCGCTCCCTGAGCGCCGCGTTCTCGCGCTGGTAGTAATCGATCGCCTCGGAGACCTGATCCAGGAAGTCGTCGACCTCCTCCTGCCTGTAACCCCTCCAGGCATCGTGGAACTGCTTCTCCTGAATGTCGCGCGCGCTCAACTCCATAGGCGGAGTATCGCAAAAGATCCTGGGATTAAGCGGTTTTCAGCCGAGGCAAAGTGCCCGCTGCAGGATGTTCAACCCGATGAAGATAAAGATGGGCGAGAGGTCGAAGCCACCCATGGGCGGGACGTAGCGCCGGATGAACCCGAGCACAGGCTCGGTGAGGTCGTAGACGACCCTGATGGCGGGAGCCAGCGCCATGGGAGGCGACCACGCGAACATCTGCGCAAAGGACAGGATGATCCTGACGATGAGTATGGCCCAGTAGACCTGCAGCGCGATGCAGATGATCCTCACGGGCGCACCTCAGGCCTGATTGTAGAAGCCGCGCTCTTCGAGGAAGCGGCGGCGCTCCTCGGCCGACACTTCCACGCCTGCGGGCGTGATGAGAAAGACGCGGTCGGCAACCGGTTGCATCGAGCCAGCGAGCCCGTAAGCGAGCCCGCTTGCGAAGTCGACGAGGCGACGTGCGAGCTCGACGTCGGCGGCCTGGAGGTTCATGATGACCGAGAAGCCATCGCGGAACTTGTCGCCGACCTCCTGTGCATCATTGAAGGCGCCGGGGTTCACGAGATGGAACTTGGCCGAGGGGATCTGCGGCATGGCGCGCACGACGGCCGGCCGCGGGGACTGAAGGCCGCCCGTGGCGGTCGCCGGCTCGGGAATCCGCCGCACTGCGGCAGGCCGGCTTGCCGTCTGCCGATCGGCCTGAGGCTCATCCACGGCCTCCTCGGCGTACTCATCGATGTCCTCGTCGTCCTCGGCGAGGCCGAGATAGACGAGGGTCTTGTTCCACAGTCCGGGCATAGGCACAGAATATAGACCTCGGGACGGGTGAGCGCGGTTATCAGGGCCCTTCTCGGTGTTGCTCAGCGGTCCGGCCGAGCCCGCGCGGCCGAGCGGGGGCCGAAGACGGCCTCGCCGAGACGGATCATGGTGGCGCCCTCCTCAATCGCAACCTCGAAGTCGCCCGTCATGCCCATCGACAGCTCAGAGGCCCCCGCCACACGTCCCTTGAGCTCGGCCCCGAGACGAGCGAGCTCCCTGAAGTGCGGCCTCGAGGCTTCGGGGTCGGCGGCTAACGGGGGGATCGTCATGAGTCCCCTGACGGTGACTCCTTCGAGCCTGCCGACCTCCTGAGCAAATCCAAGCGCCGCAGATGTCTCGACACCATTCTTCGATTCTTCTCCGGAGACATTGACCTCGATGAGGACCTCCTGGCTGATACCGGCCGAGCGTGCGCGCTCGGCGATCGCATCGGCGAGCTCAATGCGATCGACTGAATGCACAAGCACAGCCGTGCCCACGACGGCGCGCACCTTGTTGGTCTGCAAGGCACCAACGAAGTGCCACCTCACGCGATCGCCGAGCAGCGCTGATTTCTGGCTCAGCTCCTGCGCCCGGTTCTCACCGATGTCGGTGACGCCTGAGCGCACCGCCTCGGCCACGGCATCTGCGGGCCAGGTTTTAGCCACGGCGATGAGCAGCACACCGGCCGGATCGCGCCCTGCGACGAGCGCGGCTCGCCGGATGCGTGCATGCACATCATCTAGCCGGGCTCGCATGCCGGGCGAGGGGGCGGTCACAGGCGCGCGATGAACGCACCCTGCCGGCCGGTGACGCCGTCGCGCCGGTAGGAGAAGTAGCGTTCGCTGCAAGCGGTGCACTCGGACACCATGGCCACTTGCTCGACACCTTCGTTGCGCAGCGCGGCCGACGCGCCATGCGCGATGTCGATGTGCGATGCATCGGCTACGGGCAGGCGCGCGGACTCAAACGCCGCTATCACCTCGGGGCCTACCTCGTAGCAGCAAGCCCGAATCGAAGGACCAACCCATGCGCGAAGCACCGGAGCGACAGCGCGCACTCCGCGCGCCACTATCCCGCCCGCAAGCCCGCGCCACCCAGCATGCACGAGCGCGATTCCCGCAGCGCCGAGAAGCGCTATGGCGGCGCAGTCGGCGCTCAACATACCGAGCACAGGCGACGGCGCAGCGCCGAGGGCCACCATGCCGTCGGCGTCCCCAACAACACCTGAGTCATCGCCCCCGGCGTGGAGCATCTCAATGCCGTGGAGCTGGCGAGTGAGCACCACGGCAGCGGGGTCGAAGCCGCCCGCGCTCGCCACCCGCCGGCGGTTCTCAAGCACGGACGTGGGGTCGTCGCCCCCCCTGTAAGCAAGGTTGAGCGAATGGTAGGGCGGGGCGCTCACGCCGCCGTCTCGATCGCTGAAGGCGACAAGCACGCCGGCGCTCAGGGCGCGCTCGTCGCGCAACACGTTGATCCCGTCGGATACGGCCGGCGTCAGGAAAGGAGCCAACACGGCGCCCCACTAGTCGCTCCGCTCACCCCCGGCGCAAGAACTCGGGCACCTCCAGATCATCCTCCGCATCGAAGACAAGGGGCGGCGGCTCGGGCCCCTCGACGAGCTCGGGACCCCCCGGATCTGCTGCCCGGCCGAGGCCGGCCGGGTCTTGGTCTGCGACCTCGGCCGCCGGCTCCTTTACATCCCCGAAAGGCACCGCCGCTTCGATCGGCCGGGCGCCGTCGAACCCGGCCGCTATGACGGTCACGCGCACCTCGTCGCCGAGGGTGTCGTCGACGACCGCTCCGAAGATGATGTTTGCCTCGGGATCCGCAGCCTCGGAGATTGCGTTGGCCGCCTCGTTGACCTCGAACAAGCCGAGGTCGGAGCCGCCTGCGATGTTTATCAAGACACCGCGCGCGCCCTCGATCGACGCCTCCAACAGTGGGGACGAGATTGCCGAGCGCGCGGCCTCGAGGGCGCGCTTCTCGCCGCGCGCCTGGCCGATGCCCATGAGCGACGAGCCCGCGTCCGTCATCACCGCCTTGACGTCGGCGAAGTCGAGGTTTATGAGCCCGGGCACGGTGATGAGCTCGGTGATTCCCTGGACCCCCTGCAAAAGGACTTCATCCGCCATCCTGAAGGCTTCGAGGACGGACGTGCTCGGGTCCCCGACATCGAGGAGCCGGTCATTCGGAATGACAATGAGCGTGTCGACCTTCTCCTTGAGGCTGGTGATGCCCCTGGAGGCCTTTCCTGCGCGCTGCCGGCCCTCGAAGGAAAACGGGCGCGTCACAACTCCGATCGTGAGCGCACCCAATGCCTTGGCCACCTCGGCCACGATGGGGGCGCCGCCCGTGCCGGTGCCGCCCCCTTTGCCCGCCGTGATGAACACCATGTCGGCGCCCTTGAGCACCTCCTGGATCTCGTCCTTGTGCTCTTCTGCAGCCTGACGGCCAACCTCGGGGTCGGCCCCCGCCCCAAGGCCCCTCGTGAGGTCCCTGCCGATATCGAGCTTGATGTCGGCATCCGACATCAAGAGCGCCTGCGAGTCGGTGTTGACGGCCACGAACTCGACCCCATTGAGGCCGACCTCGATCATGCGGTTGACGGCATTGACACCCCCGCCCCCTATGCCCACCACCTTGATCACTGCGAGATAATTCTGTGGTCCCGGCACTTCGCCGCCTCCTCCCTCTCGGAAATACCCGTCGCCGAGCGTCCGCCGATCCTTCAATGCTGGCTTCAGAGTTACAGATAGCCGACTCAGTCACCAGCGCGCGCCGACCCTTGAGTCGGGGAAGAATTGGTTGGGTCGGCGCCGGCCTTCGTCCCATGCGCTCCGCACCTGAGGGTCCGCTCGTGGCGGATCCTCCACCAGCCTCAACTCTGAGTCGAGACTTAATGTTTCTGGCCTAGAGCCACACCTTAGGAATATATCTGGGCCCTCTCGGGGCGTCAAGGATGCAGCCGCTTTCCGGACCCCCAACTGGGGGCGACTCAAGAAGACTCTCCGGCACCCCGATAACCGAATGGTGCTTCCTTGCACGGAGAGCCATCCGCCGGCGAGGCAGGGGATGCCTGCCTTGTCACGACCCGGCCTTAGCCTAAGGAGAACCCCTTGCCAGTGGGCGGCGATGTCAAGAAAGAGCGGCGCGGGTCCAACGGCTCGCGCACCCGGAGCAAGGCGCCCGCCCCTGAGGGCAACGGCGCGCTCACAGGCGACCAGGTAGAGAGCCTCCTTAGGGGGCTCAAAGCCGTGGCGAGCGGCGATTTCAGCGGCCGCCTCCAAGGGCCGGACCACGGCACGATGGCCGAGTTGGCCGGTGCTTTCAACAAGATCGTGGCCGAGTGTGACGCCAGGACCAAGGAGTTCGTGCGTGTCCGCAAGGTCATCGGGCAGCAGGGGAAGCTGTCCGAGCGCGCCTCCGCCGGGGACGCTAAGGGATCCTGGTCGGTCAGCATCGACGCCGTCAACATGATCATCGACGACCTCGTGCGACCGACCACGGAGGTGGGCCGGGTCATCGAGGCCGTCGCGGAAGGCGACCTCTCGCAAAAGATGGCGATGGAGATCGAGGGCCAGCCCGTGAAGGGCGACTTCCTGCGCATGGGCAAGACCGTCAACTCGATGCTCGACCAGCTCCGCTCCTTCGCCGACGAGGTCACCCGCGTGGCTCGGGAGGTCGGCACCGACGGCAAGCTCGGCGGCCAGGCCGACGTCAAGGGCGTGTCGGGAACGTGGTGGGACCTGACCGAGAACGTCAACTTCATGGCGTCCAACCTCACCAATCAAGTCAGAAATATCGCACTCGTCACCACAGCGGTCGCCAAGGGCGATCTGTCGCAAAAGATCACCGTCGATGCGAAGGGCGAGATCCTCGCGCTCAAGAACACGATCAATACGATGGTCGATCAGCTCAGCTCATTCGCCGCCGAGGTCACGCGCGTTGCAAGGGAGGTCGGCACCGAGGGCAAGCTCGGCGGCCAGGCCGAGGTCAAGGGCGTGTCGGGCACGTGGAGGGACCTCACAGAAAACGTCAACTACATGGCCGGCAATCTGACCGACCAGGTGCGAAACATCGCCAGGTGGCGACCGCCATCAGCAAGGGTGACCTCTCCAAGAAGATCACAGTCGACGCCAAAGGTGAGGTCGCCGCCCTTACGGACACGATCAACAGCATGACCGACACGCTTCGCATCTTCGCCGAGCAGGTCACCGGCGTCGCCCGCGAGGTCGGCACCGACGGCAAGCTCGGTGGCCAGGCCGACGTCCCCGGTGTCGCAGGAACGTGGAAGGACCTCACCGACAACGTCAACTTCATGGCGTCCAACCTCACCGACCAGGTCCGAAGCATCGCCCTCGTCACCACCGCGGTGGCCGAGGGGGACCTCTCACAGAAGATCACCGTCGACGCCAAGGGCGAGATCCTCGCGCTAAAGAGCACGATCAACACCATGGTCGACCAGCTCAGCTCGTTCGCCGACGAGGTCACGCGCGTCGCACAAGAGGTTGGCACGGAGGGCAAGCTCGGCGGGCAGGCCGAAGTCAAGGGCGTATCGGGGACGTGGCGGGGTCTCACCGAGAACGTCAACCAGATGGCGTCCAACCTGACGACTCAGGTCCGCAACATCGCGCAGGTCACGACCGCCGTGGCGCGCGGCGACCTGTCGCAGAAGATCACCGTCGACGCCAAGGGCGAGGTCGCCACGCTCGCCGACACGATCAACAGCATGACCGACACGCTTCGGATCTTCGCCGAGCAGGTCACGGGCGTGGCGCGCGAGGTCGGGACCGAGGGCAAGCTCGGTGGCCAGGCCGACGTCCCCGGCGTCGCGGGCACGTGGAAGGATCTCACCGACAACGTCAACTTCATGGCGTCTAACCTCACCACCCAGGTGCGCAACATCGCTCAGGTTGCGACCGCCATCTCGAATGGGGACCTCTCCAAGAAGATCACCGTGGACGCCAAGGGCGAGGTCGCCACGCTCGCCGACACGATCAACAGCATGACCGACACGCTGCGGATCTTCGCCGAGCAGGTCACAGGCGTCGCCCGCGAGGTCGGGACCGACGGCAAGCTCGGCGGCCAGGCCGACGTCCCCGGGGTCGCAGGGACGTGGAAGGACCTCACCGAGAGCGTCAACTACATGGCGTCGAACCTCACCGCCCAAGTACGCGAGATCTTGACGGTCACGACGGCGGTCGCCAACGGTGACCTTTCCCAAACGATCACCGTCGACGTCAAGGGCGAGGTCCTCGAGCTCAAGAACACCATCAATACGATGGTGGACCAGCTCAGCTCCTTCGCCGATGAGGTCACCCGAGTCGCCCAAGAAGTGGGGACCGAGGGGAAACTCGGTGGCCAGGCCGATGTCAAGGGCGTTTCGGGAACCTGGCGCGGCCTCACCGACAGCGTCAACTTCATGGCCTCCAACCTCACAACGCAGGTGCGAAACATCGCTCAGGTCGCGACCGCTGTCGCCAAGGGAGATCTCTCCCAGAAGATCACGGTAGAGACGCAGGGAGAGGTTGCCGCGCTGACGACGACCATCAACACGATGGTGGACCAGCTCAGCTCCTTCGCCGACGAGGTCACGAGAGTTGCGCGCGAGGTTGGGACCGAGGGCAAGCTCGCAGGACAGGCCGAGGTCAAAGGCGTATCGGGAACGTGGCGGGGACTCACCGAGAACGTCAACTTCATGGCGACTAACCTCACCGATCAGGTTCGGAACATCGCCCAGGTGACCACTGCCGTCGCGAACGGCGACCTCTCAAAGAAGATCACCGTCGACGCGCGCGGTGAGATCCTCGAGCTCAAAGAGACGATCAACGTCATGGTCGACCAGCTCAGCTCCTTCGCCGACGAGGTGACGCGCGTAACCAGGGAAGTTGGAACCGAGGGAAAGCTTGGCGTTCAGGCGGAGGTCAAGGGCGTCTCGGGCGCGTGGCGAGGCCTTACGGACAACGTCAACGTCATGGCGTCCAACCTGACCGACCAGGTGAGAAACACCGCCCAGGTCGCCACCGCCGTGGCAAAGGGAGACCTGTCCCAGAAAATCACCGTCGAAGCGCAGGGAGAGGTTGCCGCACTCACGACGACCATCAACACGATGGTGGACCAGCTCAGCTCATTTGCAGACGAGGTCACCCGCGTCACGAAACAGGTCGGAACCGAGGGCAAGCTCGGTGTTCAAGCGGAGGTCAAGGGCGTCTCGGGCGCGTGGCGGGGACTGACCGACAACGTCAACTTCATGGCCTCCAACCTCACCGATCAGGTTCGCAGCATCGCGCAGGTGACCACGGCCGTGGCCAACGGCGACCTGTCGAAGAAGATAACCGTCGACGCCAAGGGCGAGATCATGCAGCTCAAGGAAACCGTCAACACGATGGTCGACCAGCTGAGCTCATTTGCCGCTGAAGTGACTCGCGTTGCCAAGGAGGTCGGCACCGAAGGCAAGCTGGGGGGCCAGGCGGAAGTCATCGGTGTCTCCGGGACATGGAAGGGACTCACCGACAACGTCAACCAGCTTGCAGGAAACCTCACCACTCAGGTGAGGGCCATCGCCGAGGTATCAACCGCTGTAACGCAGGGAGACCTGACTCGCTCAATCACGGTCGAAGCTCAGGGCGAGGTCTCAGACCTAAAAGACAACCTCAACCAGATGATCTCCAACCTCCGGGCAACGACTCAAAAGAGTGCCGAGCAGGACTGGCTCAAGTCCAACCTCGCCCGGATCTCCGGCCTCATGCAGGGGCAGCGCGACCTCGCCGCGGTCACGAATCTCATAATGTCCGAGCTCACGCCGGTGGTGAGCGCCCAGCATGGGGCGTTCTTCCTCGCGGAGGTGGGCGAGGCCCAGGCCTCCACCTTCAAGCTCCTAGCGAGCTACGGCTACAAGAAGCGCAAGAACCTCTCCAACACTTTCACCGAAGGCGAAGGGCTTGTCGGGCAAAGCGTCCTCGAAAAGAAGCCGATCCTCATCACTCAGGCCCCTGATGACTACATTAAGATCTCCTCCGGCCTTGGCGAGGCGTCGCCGCAAAACATCATTGTTCTCCCCGTGGTATTCGAGGACAGAGTTCTTGCCGTCATCGAGCTCGCCTCATTCCGGACCTTCAGCGAAGTCAACCAGACCTTCCTCGAGCAGTTGACCGAAACAATCGGAGTAACGCTCAACTCCATAATCGCGAGCATGCGGACCGAGGAGCTGCTCGAGCAGTCACAGTCCCTGGCACAGGAGCTGCAAAGCCAGTCCGAGGAGCTGCAGACCCAGCAGGATGACCTCAAGAACTCCAACTCGGAGCTCG
>Ga0183260_10002698_pt1 | contig 14553 bp, 13 predicted proteins | sample AntDrymUQ4972206_2_FD_129768 | JGI IMG/M metagenome (GOLD analysis project Ga0183260, IMG submission 129768) | Polar desert sand microbial communities from Dry Valleys, Antarctica - metaG UQ497 (22.06) (version 2) (version 2) | ecosystem: Environmental > Terrestrial > Soil > Desert | place... | reverse complement strand
GAGGAGGGTCCGCCGAGGACCACGGTCGCTCCCGGATCGCCGGCCTTGAACCCTGGGTATGCGGCCTTGACGAGCCCCGCGTACTGCGCGGTGGTGCCCCGCCAGAATGTGTTGCCGGGGTTGGCCTCGTTCCAGACCTCCCAAGCATCGACGCGACCTTTCCAATAGCTCGCCGCCCATCGTGCGAAGTCCGTGTAATCCTGAGGGTTGGTGGGTGGAACCCGGTCGCCCTGTCCGCCATTGGCCCAGTTCGGAGTCAGCCAAAGGGTGATCAGAACCTTCATCCCGCGCGCGCGCGCCTCATCGACGCAGAAGTCGACCCCGTTGATCGCGGTCAGATTGCGATCACCCTTGTGTGCCCACTCGATGCCCGCCCACGACGTATCGATCCTCACCCACTTGACTCCCGCGTCCTGGAGCTTGTCGAGTACGTTGGTGCGGTCGGCGTTCGTATAGAAGTTCCAGTTGCAGTGGAACTGGGCCCCGATCGCCGGGCGCGAGCCTGTCGGGCTGGACGCGGCCGCGGGCGTGGTGAACGTCCATGGCGTGCCGTACGTCGTGTCCTCGGCGTTCGCCGTCACGAGCCGGTATTGATAGGTCGTGTTCGGTGTCAGCCCTGAGAGGGCAGCCGCGACGCTCACGTCGCCGACGGTGGGGTTCGTGCGCTTGGCGGGAGTCTTCGAGGTGTACCCGAAGGTCGGCGCGTACTCGAACCAATATGTGGTCTCCGCGCCGTTCGGATTGAAGCTCCCGCTCAGGGTCACCGACGTCGGGGCCAAGCTCCTCACCGAACCGGTTGCGGCGGCGGGCGCCACGCAGTCCTCGCAACTTCCGCCATTCGGCGCCGTCCCGGCGCCGGCGAACACGCCGGCCAGGATCAGGCCAGCGACGAACATCAGCGTGAAGCGACGGCGAAAGACACGCACCCGGGGACAAACCATAGAGCAAGACCACGGTTCGTGTGCGAACCGTCCCGGTGCCCCGAGTCGACTCGCATGACCGGGTAGGACGCCGTTCGGTCGTCAGTTCGGCGTCAGCGCGTCGCTAGGAAGCTCTTCAGGGCCGAGTAAGCCGGTCGCTCACTGAGATCTGCGTTGAGCAGACCGTAACCCTCCTGGTGTGGATCGGTACCGCCTGGCATCGCGCGTTCCTTGTACCAGAACATCACCGGCACGTAGGGGTAGTTGGTGGTCGTGTACTTGATCGCGCGGACCAGGTAGTCGGCCTGCTCGGCGAGCGTCACGCCGCGCTGCCAGTCGGCGATGCCCGCCCAGTCATCGTGCGCCGACCAGCCGAACTCAGTGAACCAGATCGGCGTCGCGGCGTCGCCGTAGTCGAGCATCACGTTGCGGACGGCGGGGAGGTGCGTGAACCACCAGCGATTCCCGTCGTCGGGTTGCTCCGGTGGTGCATCTGCCACTCCCTGGTAGGGATGTGTGGCAAGGACGTCAAAGGAGCCCTTCACCCCGAGCGAGTAGAGCTCACGGATCCAGCCGTCGTCGTTGGAGGACGGTCCCCCGAGCACAACCTGCGCGTTCGCGTCGCCGCCCTTGAATCCGGGATAGGCGGCCTTGAGGAGCGCCGCGTACTCCGCGGTCGTGCCCTGCCAGAAGCTGTTGCCAGGGTTTGCCTCGTTCCAGACCTCCCAGGCGTCGACGCGTCCCTTCCAGTAGCTCGCCGCCCATCTTGCGAAGTCAGCGTAGTCCTGCGGGTTGGACGGTGGCACCCGCTCGCCCTGGCCGCCATTCGCCCACGCGGGCGTCAGCCAGAGCATCACCAGCACCTTCATCCCGCGTGCCCTCGCCTCGTTGACACAGAAATCGACCATCGCGATCGCCGCTGCGTTGCGATCGCCCTTGTACGCCCACTCGATCCCGGCCCACGACGTATCGATCCTGACCCACTGAACACCAGCGGCTTGCAGCTTGTCGAGCACCGCCGTGCGCTCGGGGTTCGTATAGAACCCCCAGTTGCAGTGGAACTGTGTCCCGATCGCGGGTTGGCCGGTAGCTGGTGGCGGTCCCGAGCCGAGCGTCGTGAAGCTGCGGTCTGTCCCGTAGGTCGTCCCGGCGCCGTTGGAGGCGACGAGACGGTAGTGGTAAGCCGTGGCTGGTGCCAGGCCGGAGAGCGCCGCCGACGCGGCAACGTCACCGTGGCCAGGGCCAGTGCCCTGCGCGGCGGTGCTCGAACCGTAGCCGGACGTTGGACCGTACTCGAACCAGTAGGTCGACTCGCTGCCGTTCGGGTTGACGGTCCCCGACAGTGAGACCGAGGTCTGCGTCACGTTCGTCGCCGCGCCGGTGACCGCCGTCGGCGCCGTGCACTTCTTGCAGGGCCCGACCTTGGGGGGCGGCGCCGCGATGGCCGCCGCCGCAACCACGCAGATCAGTACGGCTGCGGCCAGCAGACCTACGGCGAGACGATGGAGAGAAGCACGCACCCGACTGCTAATAATAAGGAGTCACTAGTCATTCATAAACCTCTCTGGACGAAAGTTCTATGGAACCTTCCAGCCGAGGTCAGCGATCACCCCGCCGGGACCGCGCCGTGTGCGCTGGGCGATCGGCTAGGGCTGCGGACGCGGGGCAGAGGCAGGCGAGTGTCCTCTGCTGCGCACCTCCGGCGGAGACAGGCCGTCCGTGGACCAGAGCTCGTCGTTGTCGGCGACGGCCCGGTTGCGCCCGCGCGCCTTTGCGACGTAGAGCGCGGCATCGGCGCGCTCGAAGACCGTGTCGACGTTCTCGTCACTCGGCTCGATGCGCGTGATGCCAACGCTGGCGGTGACGTGGAGGCTGCCGATCGGCAGCTCGATTGGTGCCGCCGAGATCACCTTGAGGATCCGATTGGCGATCGCCTCGCCGTCGTCGCGGACATTCGCGGGTACCAGCAGGATGAACTCGTCACCGCCGTAGCGGCCGATCCGCTCCTCGTGGCGGAGGGCGGACAGCATCCGCGCACCAAGCTCCGCGAGCACGCGATCGCCGACCAGGTGGCCATGCTGGTCGTTGATCTGCTTGAAGTGGTCGATATCGAAGATCGCCAGCGACCCCGCTGAGCGGTTCCGATCGTTCGCGTGCAGCAGCCCGTCTACCTCTTTCATCACCGCGCCGCGAGTCAACGTGCCGGTCAGCATGTCGTAGGTCGCCTTGATCCTGAGGCGATTGTGCGCGACGGCGAGCTTGCGGTAGAGGTGGCTGATCTCGGCGACCATCCCGATCAGCAGGATGCTTGCGGCGGTGACGTTGAGCAGCCGGCCGGCGTACCAGCCGACGGTGTAGGGGTACTTTCCGAGCATGGTGAGGACTACGTCAGCGATCGATGCGCTGAGGGCGATCAGGATCCAGCGGTCGATCGTCCCGCCACGACGGGCGCCGCGAAAGGCGATCAGCGCAACGAACGGCAGGATGACCGCGTTGATGACGAACGCCGGAGGACCCTCGCCGCCCTTGATCCACTGCATCGGCAGCACCCATTCCATCGGTGGGCCCGAGAAGACATGGATCAGCCACGCGGTGAGGCCGGAGACGGCCAATGCGGCGAGCGCGATCGCCGCGGCGATCGCCCAGTACTGGCGGCGGTGGTCTACCGCGGTCGGCCGTCTGGTCCGTGACCGAAGCGCGATCGACAAGACGATCCCGATCGGGAAGACGGTATGAGCCAGGATCCAGAGCCACATCCCGACCGGTTGCGCAGCCTTGACGAGGACGACCTCTCCAAAAGCGTTGGGGGCGACGATCTGCCTGGCCCCAAACAGCAGCGCCGAGGCGAGATACGTCACCGCGAGCACGTAGAGGCTGCGATCGGCGTCCGCCAGATACCTCTGGAAGAGCACGAAAGCGGTCAGCAGCTCGGTGAAGATGATCAGCATGAAGACCGACGCGGCGATTGGCGAGTCACCGCCGATGACGGTGCGGGCGAAGGGTGCCGCCACGACAACGATCAGAGGGATGACGAGCAGCCAGTAGCTGCGGGCGAGAGCTGCCGTCGGAGACGAGCGCGCGGGGTTCATGTGACGCTTATCGTCACGGCCGCCGAATCCGTTAGCTCAGCTCACGCGGGTGTCGCCGAGCGTGCGCGTCGCGTTCCCCGCGCGCGCGCCCTTGTCGAGCTCGACCTTGCGCAGTCGCACGGAGTGCGGCGTGACCTCGAGGCACTCGTCCTCGCGCAGGAACTCGAGCGCCTGGTCGAGCGAGAGCAGCCGCGGCGGCACGAGGCGCACGAGGACGTCGGAGTTAGACGAGCGGATGTTCGTCAGGTGCTTCTCCTTGACCGCGTTGACGTCGAGGTCCTCGCCGCGGGCGTTCTCGCCGACGATCATCCCCTCGTAGACCTCCTCGCCTGGTCCGACGAAGAGCGTTCCGCGCTCCTGCAGGCCGAAGAGGGCGAAGCTCGCCGTGACGCCGCGCCGGTCGGCGACGAGCGAGCCCGTTGGGCGTGTGCGCAACTCGCCGGCCCAGGGCTCCCAGCGGTCGAAGACATGGTGCAGCACGCCGGTCCCGCGCGTCTCGGTGAGGAACTCGATCCGGAAGCCGATCAGCCCGCGCGCCGGGACTAGGTAGTCCATTCGTACCCAGCCGGTGCCGTGGTTGACCATCTGCTGGAGGCGGCCCTTGCGTAACGCCAGCAACTGGGTGATGACGCCGATGTAGTCGTCGGGGACGTCGATCGCCAGGCTCTCCACCGGTTCGTGAAGGTGCCCGTCGATCTCGCGCGTCAGGACCTGGGGCTGGCCGACCGTCAGCTCGAAGTCCTCACGGCGCATCAGCTCGACGAGCACGGCGAGCTGCAGCTCGCCACGGCCCTGCACCTCCCAGGTGTCGGGGCGCTCGGTGTCGCGCACGCGGATCGAGACATTCCCGACGATCTCCTGCTCGAGCCGCGCACGCAGCTGGCGGGCGGTCACCTTCTTGCCGTCCTGCCCCGCGAGCGGGGAGGTGTTGATCCCGATGATCACCGCGAGCGACGGCTCGTCGACGGTGATCACCGGCAGCGGGCGCGGATCGGCCAGGTCCGCGAGCGTCTCGCCGATCGTCACGTCGGGCAGCCCGGCGACGGCGATCAGCTCACCCGGCCCGGCCTCGGCCGCGTCGACGCGGTCAAGCGCGACGGTGACGTAGAGCTCCGAGACGACGGCTCGCTCCACCAGCCCATCGGCGCGGCACCAGGCGATCGGCTCGCCGCGGCGGATCGTGCCGTGGCGCACCCGGCAGAGCGCGAGCCGGCCGACGTAGGGAGAGGCGTCGAGGTTCGTCACCTGGGCCTGCAGCGGATGGTCGGGGTCATACGACGGTGCCGGGATGCGCTCGAGCAGCAGGTCGAGCAGCGGCGTCAGGTCGCTTCCGACGACCCCCTCCTCGACCGCCGCCCAGCCGGCGCGGGCGTTTGTGTAGACGATCGGGAACTCGATCTGCTCCTCATCGGCGTCGAGGTCGAGGAACAGCTCGTAGACCTCGTCGACGACCTCGGCGATGCGCGCGTCGGGGCGGTCCACCTTGTTGACGACGAGCATCACCGGCAGCCGCGACTCAAGCGCCTTGCGCAGGACGAAGCGCGTCTGCGGCAGCGGCCCCTCCGAGGCGTCGACGAGCAGCAGCACGCCGTCGACCATCGTCAGTCCGCGTTCGACCTCGCCGCCGAAGTCGGCGTGTCCGGGTGTGTCGACGATGTTCAGCTTGACGCCGCGGTGGCGGACGGAGGTGTTCTTGGCGAGGATCGTGATGCCCTTCTCGCGCTCGAGATCCATCGAGTCCATCACGCGCTCGTCGACGTCCTGGTTCGCGCGAAAGGCACCCGACTGCCAGAGCATCGCATCGACGAGCGTCGTCTTGCCGTGGTCGACGTGGGCGACGATCGCGACGTTGCGGATGTCTTCGCGCAGGGCCATCGATCGAGTGATGCTACGGTGAGTCGGTCGGGTGGCCATCGTGGCCGCCTCGAGGTTCCGTCTCTCTGTGCGCGTGTGAGCGCGATTGGGGTCGCTGGATCTCCCCAATCGCATACAAGGAGCTTTCACATGTCGCTGCAGTCCTTCGCCGATCTCGGCGTCTCTAGAACCGTGGTCGACGCGCTCGCAGCGCGCGGGATCACCACGCCCTTTGCCGTCCAGCGGCTCGTCATCGCCGACGTGCTCGCGGGCGCCGACGTGCTCGCCCAGTCACCGACTGGCTCGGGCAAGACCCTCGCGTTCGGCGTCCCGCTCGCCGATCGGCTCGAGTCGAATGGCCCGCGTCCAGCGGCGCTCGTGCTCGCGCCGACCCGCGAGCTCGCCTGCCAGATCGTCGACGAGCTGCACGGAATCGCCCACGCGCGGGCGCTGTCGGTCGCCGTCGTCCACGGCGGCGTCGGGCTTGAGCGCCAGGCGCGGCTCGCCGCCAGGGCGCACATCGTCGTCGCCACGCCGGGCCGGCTCGAGGACCTCCTCCAGCGCCGCGACATCGCGCTCGGGCATGTGCGCGTGCTCGTCATCGACGAGGCCGACCGAATGCTCGACATGGGGTTCAAGCCCGCGGTCGACCGCATCGTCGCCCAGGTCCCGCGCGAGCGCCAGACGCTCTTCTTCTCGGCCACGCTCGAGGGCGAGGCGGGGAGGCAGGCAAGCGCCTACACGCGCGACGCGCGCCGGCACGTGCACGCGACAACCGCGCAGAGCCGGGCTGAGGTCAAGCATCGCTTCGTCCACCTGACCAACGACGGCAAGCTCGGTGCGCTGGTCGGCGAGCTGCGCGACAAGGCCCGTGGTCGCACGCTCGTCTTCGTGCGCACGAAGCGCGGCGCCGACCGGCTTGTCAAGCGCCTCGACACGCAGAACCTGCCGGCGGTCGCGATGCACGGCAACAAGTCGCAGGCTCAGCGCAACCGGGCGCTCGCGCGCTTCGAGTCGGGCGACGTCGACACGCTCGTCGCCACCGACGTCGCCGCCCGTGGCATCGACGTTGCCGACATCACGCACGTGATCAACTTCGACGCACCCGATGGCCGCGACGCCTATGTCCACCGGGTGGGGCGGACAGGGCGTGCCGGCCAGACCGGCGCCGGGGTGAGCTTCGTGCTCGCCGACGAGACGCGCGAGATGGGCCGGATCGCCTCCGACCTCGGCCTGGCGCGCGAGTTCGGCGAGGGCCGCCGCGGCGAGGCCGCACGCGACGATGGCCGCCGCGGCGGGACGGGCCGTGGCGAGGGCCGCCATCGCGAAGCCCCGCGGGGCGACGGCCGGCGGAGTGCGACCGGCCGTGGCGATGGCCGCCGCCGCCGGACCGAGCGGACGCACTGACGCCACCGCTGCACCGGGCTAGCTCATTGGCCGGCGCCCTGCTAGCGTGAGCCCCTCAATCGTTGGACAACGGGTCCGGCGAGCAGTGCGCGCGCCCGCAGGTAGTTGCTAAGAGCTTCCTCCGCGATCGCAGCACCTGAGCAACGGAGGAGCATCAGATGGCAACAGGAACCGTCAAATGGTTCAGCGACGAGAAGGGCTTTGGCTTCATCACGCCCGATGACGCCGGCAAGGACCTCTTCGTCCATCACCAGGGCATCGCCGGCGGCGGCTTTCGCTCCCTCTCGGAGGGCGCGAAGGTGTCCTACGAGGCCGAGGCCGGCGACAAGGGCCCCAAGGCTGTAAACGTCACACCGCTCTAGCGGGGTTCGCCGGTCGCAAGGCGATCGGCGACATTGCCGGAGCCACTTCAGGGCGCCGCGCACGGTCAGATATCCGGCGCGGCGCTCCGTCGTTCTGGCAAGCGCTTGGGACGCTCGCGAGCTGACGCTCGCCACGCTGCTGGCTGCTCGTCAGGCGGGCGCTCAGGCCAGCCGGCGCTCCAGCGACGCCTCGATTCGCGGGTTCTCCCAGTCGCCTGGAACGACCTTCTCGATCCGAAAGGTCATCTCGTCGCCGCTGATCTCAAGCGTCGCGAACTGGTTGTCGAACGTCGGATCCTGCACTAGGCGCCAGCGAATAGCTGGCCGCCTTACGCCGGCGGCGCGCGCGAGCAGCCCGGCGAGAAGTCGGAAGGCGAAGCTGTTGCCCATCCGCGCGAACGTGCGCTCGTGGGCGTCAAGAGGATTGCGAAATGGCGAGCAGACCGCCTGGTAGACGGCGCTCGTCACACCTGCGCCGCGGCGGAAGGCGACCTCGGCCAGGTAGGCGTGGTGGACGTCGCCGGCGAGCATGACGATCGATGCCGGCGCCGGGCCACGTTTGCCCGCCCCGACGGCCGCGAGCAGGCCGGCCATGCGCTCGAACGAGTCGTTGAAGGCGGCCCAGTGTTCGAGGTCGAGCGCTCTGCGGATTCGCTCGCCGAGCTTCGCCGCCGCCCTGCCCCAGGCGCCATCGCATAGCGCCTCGTTCCAGGCCTCGGCGTCGTGGAATCCCGGCGAGAGCAGCACCGGCAGCGTGTCGGCGATCAAGAGGTGCTCGAAGTCGCCGCTGGCGGCGCTCTCGATCCACTTCCATTCCTCGTCATCGACGATCTTGCGGGGCGCCTTGGAGAGCACCCGCCCCTCGCGTGAGTCGAGCACGATCAGCCTGGTGTTGCCGAGGTCGCGTGCATGACTCCAGCGGCTGCCGTTGGCGCTGTGGTCGGCGTTCCAGGCCCACTCCCGCAAGAGCGGACCGGCGTCGGGTGTGGCGCGGACCTGTTCGAGCAATTCGCTCTCGTCGAGCTCGGCCGGGGCGAGGTTGCCGAGGTGCTGGTAGATCCAGTACGAGACCAGCGCGCTCGTGATTCGTTCGCGCCACCAGGGCTTGGCGCGCATTGTCTCGACCCAGGCCGCTGATGTGTTCCAGTCGTCGTGGACGTCGTGGTCGTCGAAGATCATCACCGTCGAGACGGTGGAGAACAGCCAGCGCAGCGTCGGGTCGCGCCACGACTCCCAGTAGAGCCGGGTGTACTCCTCGAAGTCTGCGACCCCCTCGCCCGGCGCACGGGACGTGTCGCGGCGGCGGCGGATGAACTCGCGCGTCTTCGGCGAGTCCTCGTCGGCGTAGATCTGGTCACCGAGCATCATCAGAACCTGGGGCCATTCGGCGCGCGGCCGCGCGCGCATGCACAGCGCGAGCGCATAGAGGGCGTCGATCTCGCGTCCGCGGTCGTCCTGGTCCTTGGTCAGCGAGTACGGGGGGTCGTGCGGCACGGCCACCCGGCACGATCCGAAGACGAGTTTGAGCGGCTCGGCGCGGTTGAGCGTCCCGATCGCGCTGGCGGGAAACGCATTTCCGGGGACAGGCCACCTGCTGCGGCCGTCGATCCTGACCTCGTATGGATTGATCGACCCCGGCTCGAGCCCGCGAACCGCGACGATCGCGTAGTGGTGTCCCTCGACGTGGAAGGTCCGGGACTTGTTCCCGAGGACCTCGACGTCGGCTGGCTCATCTGTCTCCACCCAGATCGTCGCCTCGGTCTCCGAGACGTAGCGCAGCAGCGGGCCGACGATCAGGTTGGCCACGACGCAAGCCTAGCCGTGGGGGAGTCGGGGCGACTCTCTAGTCGGCCGGCGGCTCGCCCTCGACCTCGTCGCCCTCGACCTCGCCAGGCGCGCTGGTGGCCAGCTCGGCAAGCTCCTGCTCGCTGAACTCGTCGGTGCGGCGCAGCAGATCGCGTGCCCGTTGCGCATCGCGTTCGTCGACGTAGATGTCGCGCGCACCGCGAGGGCCATAATGCGGAACGTCGTCGCCGCTGTTGCGCTTGTGGAAGCTGCGGATGCCGACGTCGGCCAAGCGCGCACAGGCGATTTCGGCCTCGGCTTCGCCGGGCGTGGTCGCGACGATTCGCAGCATGCGCCAAGGATACGGGGCCGTCGTTCTCCTTACGGTCCGTAAGGTAGGATGCCGCGCCGATGGCGACCGCGCCCAACACCGACTCCCGCCGCTGGGTCGCGCTCGGGCTGCTGGCGACGGCCCAGTTCATCGTCGTCCTCGATGCGTCGATCGTGAACGTCGCGCTTCCCTCGATCGGCGCCGACCTGGAGTTCTCACAGGACAATCTGCCGTGGGTGATCAACGCCTACGTGCTCGCGTTCGGCGGCTTCCTGCTGCTTGGCGGGCGGATGGCAGATCTGCTCGGTAGACGCCGAATCTTCATCGCTGGACTGCTGCTGTTCGCGCTCGCTTCGCTGCTCGGAGGGCTCGCCGAGAGCGAGGGCCAGCTGATCGCGGCGCGGGCGCTCCAGGGCCTGGGCGGCGCCCTGCTCTCGCCCGCGGCGCTGTCGATAGTGACGACGACCTTTCGCGAGGGCTCGGACCGAAACCGCGCGCTCGGCGTCTGGGGTGCCGTTGCGGGCAGCGGCGGCGCGGCCGGCGTCCTGCTCGGAGGCATCCTGACCGAGAGTCTCGGCTGGGAGTGGGTCCTCTTCGTCAACGTTCCGATCGGCATCGCTGCCGCCATCCTGGCGCCGCGGCTCCTCGAGGAGAGCCGTTCGGCCGCCCAAGCTCGTAGCTTCGATCTCGCCGGGGCGCTCAGTGTCACGGCCGGTCTCTCGCTGCTCGTCTACGTGCTCGTCGACGCGAACGACGCAGGCTGGGGCTCGACGCAGACGATTCTGCTTGGCGCGGTATCGGCGGCGCTCCTGCTCGCCTTCGTGCTGATCGAGCGCGGCTCACGTGCGCCGCTCGTGCCGTTTGCGATCTTCCGCCTGCGTACGCTCAGCGCGGCAAACTTGATCGGGTTGCTGACCGGTGCGTCGCTGTTCTCGATGTTCTTCTTCATCTCCCTGTACATGCAGCAGGTTCTCGGATACGGGCCGTTGAAAGCCGGGCTCGCGTACCTGCCGCTTGCGGGCATGATCATCGTCTCCGCGGGCATCGCCTCGCAGCTCGTGACCCGCTGGGGGATCAAGCCAGTGACCGTCGTCGGAATGGTCTCTGTCGCGGCGGGCCTCGTCTGGTACTCGCAGGTCTCGACCGACGGCACCTACCTGGGCGACCTGCTGTTTCCGTCGCTGCTGGCAGCGGTAGGGCTCGGCTTCGTCTTCGTGCCGATGACGATCGCGTCGGTCACCGGCGTCCGCGACGACGACGTCGGGCTGGCGAGCGGCCTGATCAACACGTCGCAGCAGCTCGGAGGGGCGCTCGGGCTGGCGATCCTCGCCACGGTCGCTACCTCGCGCACCGAGGAGGTGATGGCGGCGAGCCGCGGCGCGCCCGAGGCGCTGCGCGGTGCGCTGACCGAGGGCTTCCAATCGGCGTTCGCCACCGGGGCGGCCTTCGCGGCGCTAGGGACGATCGTCGCGCTGGTGCTTCTGCGCCGCCGCGACGGCCTTGACACGCCGCTGCCGGCCGCCGCCGCGGTGGTCCCGATCGGCCCCGTCGCGGCTGAGGTCAGCGACTCCTGATCAGACTGCGACCGTTGAGGGATCGCGCTGACGCGGCGACGGGTCGCTGTCGTCCGCGACTGGGCGATCCGCGCGGGCGCCCGTCCGCTCCGGCTGGCCTGGCCTGAGCGGTCGTCCGCTCACTTCCACTTGATGCTGCATCCGACCGGCTCGGTCTGCGGCCGCCGGACCTCCCGGCCTGCGAGCAGGTCGTCGAGTGCCTCGCGCAGCCATGCGCCGTCCTCGCCCGGGTCGTCGTAGTCGGCGTCCGGCGCGCCGCGGTAGCGCAGCCGGGTGTCGGGGCCGAGGACGAACACGTCCGGCGTCGTCCGCGCGCCCCATCTGCGCGTGACGGTCTGCGCCTCGTCACGCAGGTAGGGCATTGGCCAGGGCTCCTCGCGCACGCGGGCGCGCATCGCCTTCAGTGAGTCGGCCGGGTAGCGTGCGGCGTCGTTGGGATTGATCGCGTAGAAGCGAACACCGCGATCGGCGTAGTCGCGGGCGACCTGCATCAGGCGCTCGTGCCACGCGAGTGCGTAGGGGCAGTGGTTGCAGGTGAAGATGACGACGCTCGCGGGCGCAGCTCGGTCATCGGCCTGGGAATGCGTCACGCCCTCGGTGTCCGGCAGCTCGAGCGCTGGCGCCGGGTCGCCGAGCCCGAGCCGCGCGGCGGCGTCGCTCATCGGCGCTCGCTGACGGCGATCGCGCTCGAGAGCGCCTCAGCCAGGTCCTCGGGGTCCGGCGTCGGCGAGATTCGCCCATCGCGCAGGCGGTAGATCCGGCAGGCGAGGGCGATTGGCTCAGCGGGCGCCGGAGGTTGGACGTCGCGGCCATCGATCCGGATCGTCGGAGACCCATGGAAGCTCTCGGCGTGCGCGCGCTCGTCGCTGTCGACCTCGCGCACCTCGATCGCCGTCGGGTCAAGGCCGAGCTCCGACATCACCCGCTCGAGCTCAGCGAGCGCGCGTGGCGTCGATGGGCAGCCTTGCCACCAGAGCACCTCCACCTTGGGCCGGTTCGGTTGCATCGTCACCATGCAGGCTCGCAGAACGTCGCCACGCGCGCCGCGGCGACTACGAGGCCGCGACGAAGTGCTCGACGAGCGCCTTGAAGAAGTCCGAGCGGGTCACGACGCCGACCACGTTCCTGTCGTCTCCGACGACCGGAACGAGCAGCACACGATGGTGGAGGAAGATCTCGGCTACCTCCGCGTCCGAGTAGTTGGCCTTGACCGCTATCTGCTCGGTGTTCATGTAGCTCGCGACGGGCTGGTCGGCGCAGCCGAGGCGTCTCTGCAGTAGCTCGTCGATCGACTGCGGGACGAACGCCGCCGAGTGGAGCTGGCCGAGGTAGCCGGGGAAGAGCGCGATTATGAACTCGCGCTCCCCAAAGATGCCGACCAGCGAGCCGTTCGGTGTGAGCACCGGCAGCGCCGGGAGCCCGCTTGCCGCGATCGCGCTGACCGCGCTGCGCACGTCCTGGTCTGAGCGCAGGACTGGCGTCTCGCGGATCGATGCTCGGGTGGCGGTCGCTGGGCTCATCTGTTCCCCTCCCCCTAGAGATAGCGCATGACGATGTAAAGCGTGGCGATCGTCATCGAGACGATCGTGACCGGTACGCCGACGTAGAGAAACTGCAGGAAGGAGATCCGCTGACCGGCGCGCTCGGCCATCCCCGCGGCGGCGACGTTGGCGGCTGCGGCGATCAGCGTCGCGTTCCCCCCGAAGCAGGCGCCGAGCGCCAGCGCCCACCAGTACGCGTCGTCGCCGGCATCCGTCTGTAGCTGCTCGACGACGGGAATCATCGTGGCGGTGAAGGGAATGTTGTCGACGACGCCCGATCCGAGCGCTGAGACCCAGGCGATGCCGAGCAGCTCTGCACTGCGATCGCCTCCCGTGACCGACGCCATCCACTCGGCCACCTCGCCGATCGCTCCGGCTTCCTCAACCGCGCCGACCATCACGAACAGGCCGAGGAAGAAGAACAGCGTTGGCCACTCGATTCCGGCCAGGGCGTCCTCGATGCTCTGTCGCGAGACGAGCAGCATCAGCGACGCGCCGGTCAGCGCAACGGTCGCCGGCTCGATCCCCAGCGGCTTGTGAACGAAGAACGCGACGATCGTCAGGATCAGGAGAGGCAGCGTCCTGCGCAGCTCGCTCGGGTCCGAGATCGACTGACGGGCGTCGAGCGACATCACCTTGTCGCGCGCATCGGGCTCGATGCGAAGGCGCGAACGGTAGAACGCGTACAGCCCTCCGATCACGACCACCAGGGTCACGAGCGCGACCGGCGCGAGGTTCGCCACGAAGTCAGTGAACGAGAGCCCGGTGGCCCCCGCGATCATGATGTTCGGCGGGTCGCCGATCAGGGTTGCCGTCCCGCCGATGCTCGACGCGACGATCTCCATGATTACGAGGGGGATCGGCGGGATGTCGAGCGTGTCCGCGAGCAGAAAGGTGATCGGCACGACGAGCAGGATCGTCGTCAGGTTGTCGAGGAAGGCGGAGAGGAGGGCGGTCGTCCCGGTCAGCGCGATGACGATCCCGAGCGGGCGGCCACCGGCGAGCTGGCCGGCCCGGATCGCGAGGTAGGTATAGACGCCGGTCGTCTCGGTCAGGCGAACGACGATCATCATTCCGGTCAGCAGCCCGAGCGTGTCGAAGTCGATCGCCGCGATCGCCTGGTCCTGGTCGATCGTCGAGGTGATCACCATCACCGCCGCGGCAAGCAAGGCGACCTTCGTCCTGTGCACGCGGTCGGTCGCGATCAGGGCGAGGCCGACGACGAATACAGCGATTGCGAGAACCATCGTCTATAGCGTTGAGAGCAGGAAGGCCGCGGCGAAGCCGAGAACGGTAACGACGCCGACAAGGCGGCCACCGTGCTCGAATGCCTCCGGCATCATCGTGTCGGCGAGCATAGTAAGGATCGCCCCGGCCGCAAACGCCTGGATGCCAGCTACCAGATTGTCGGCGGCCCCGCCGAGCAGCCCGTAGCCCAGCGCCGACGCGAGGCCGGACACGAGCATCACCGCTGTCCAGAGGCCGATGATGTAACCGGCTGACCTGCCGGCCTTGCGCAGGCCGGTGGCCGCGGAGAGGGCCTCCGGAACGTTTGAGAGGAAGACCGCCGCGACCACCGCCAGCCCGACCCCGCCGCCGGACAGCAGGCTGAGGCCGATCACCACAGATTCCGGGATCCCGTCGAGGACGGCGCCGATCACGATCGCCATCGCCGAGCCCTCCGACTGTT
>Ga0183260_10002696_pt1 | contig 14558 bp, 12 predicted proteins | sample AntDrymUQ4972206_2_FD_129768 | JGI IMG/M metagenome (GOLD analysis project Ga0183260, IMG submission 129768) | Polar desert sand microbial communities from Dry Valleys, Antarctica - metaG UQ497 (22.06) (version 2) (version 2) | ecosystem: Environmental > Terrestrial > Soil > Desert | place... | reverse complement strand
GCGGCCGAGGCCTTCCGCGAGCTGGCCCGGGTCGTGGCCGAGGAGGCGGTGCCGCTGGTCGAGGTGACCGGCTGCTCGGCCGCCTCGATCCTCGCCTCGCTCTGACCGCCGACCAGCCAGTGGAAGCCTGTCAGGCGCGCAGCCGATCGGCGGGCCACCGCGGCCAGCGGGTCGAGCGGCCGGCTCGGGGGCGGTCCGGTCGATGAGCGTGGCGTCGGTTGCGGCGGCCCGGGCGGATACCACCGACCGCCGGCCGCTGGTGGCCCGCCTCGGAGCGGTTGTGGTGTCGGGGTGGTGGCTGGCGCCGGCGCTGGTGCTGGCCGGGTTCGGCGGGGCGCTGGTGGCCCGGCGCCACGGGCTCTGGTACGACGAGCTGTACACGGCCCAGGTGACGCCCCTGCCGGTGCGCCAGCTGGGGCGGGCGGTGCTGCGCGGCGAGGGGACGATCCCGTACCTGCGCGACGCCCCCCCGTCGTACAACGCTCCGTACTACCTGGTGGCCCACCTGTGGCTGGCCGGCACGGGCCTCGGGGCCGACGAAGTGGGGCTGCGGCTGCTGTCGCTGGCCGCGTCGGTCGGCGGGGTGGCCGCGGCCACCCGGGGTGTGGCTCGGCTGGCCGGGCGCCGGGTGGCCCTGGTCTTCGGGCTGGTGGTGGCGGCCAACCCGCTGGTGGTGGAGTACGCGGCCGAGGCCCGGGGCTATGGGCTGGCCCTCCTGGGAGCCGGGCTCCTGGCGCTGGCCTTCGCCCGGTGGCTCGACGGCCGTCCGGCGGCGGCGGCGCTGGTCGGCCTGGCCGCTGCCGGCACCGGTCTCTCCCACTGGTTCGGCCTGTTGGTGGTGGCCGGCGTGGCGGTGGCCGCGCTCGTGATCCGGCGTCGGAAGGGCGTGGGGCTGGTGGCGGTGCTGGCCGTGGCCTCGCTGCCGACGGTGGCGCTGGTGGTGGTGGCCGTGGCCAACGGGGTCGGTGGCTCGGGGGCGGAGTGGATCGCCGACGTGGGCGTGGCCGTTCCCCGGCTGCTGCTGCGTTCGTGGTCGGGCGGGTCGGGGTGGCTGCTGTGGCTGACGGTGGGACTCGTCGGCGTCGGCGTGGTGGGCGGACGGGGGCCGGCCCGCGCCGTCGGTGCCTGCTGGTTCGGGGTCCCGGTGGCCGTCGTCACCCTCGCCGAGCTGGTCCGGCCCGTGTACGTCGACCGCTACCTGCTGCCGGCCCTGCTCGGGCTGGCGCTGCTGGTGGCCGTCGGCACCGGCGCGCTGCGCCCCCGAGGGCTGGCGGCTGCGGCCGCCGTCGCGGTGGTGCTCGCGTCGGCGGGGGCTGCGGTGGGGGCCGGCCGGCTGGGGCCGAAGGAGGACGTGCGCGCCGCGGTCGACGCCGTCGCCCGGTCCCACCGCCCCGGTGAGCCGGTGGTCGCCGCCGCCCGCTGGGACGCCCTCGGCCTCGACCACTACGCCCGGAACGGTCGACCGGAGCTGGTGGCCGACCTGGTGCTGCCGCCCGCACTGGTGCCCGAGGGGGCGCCGACGGTGTGGGTGGTGCGGCGCGAGGAGGGTGGCGTGACGGGCGATCCCGACAAGCTGGCCTCCCTCGACCGGGAGCTCGCAGGGCGGGGCCTGCGCCTGGTCGAGGAGCGGCGCTTTGCCGGTCGCTACGCCGCCACCTTGGCGCAGCGGTGGGCCGAGCCCGAAGGTGGCGGGTCCGGTTCGCCCTGACGGTCCGCCGTCCCGTCTCTCCAGTGGGGCGGGCGGTAGGTTGAGCGCCACCCCGCCCAAGGAGTGACAGATGGACAAGAAGATCGAGTTCCTCTTCTACGCCGCTGCGGTGATCTGCTTCGTCCTGGCCGCGGCCGGGGACGTCCCGAGGCGGCGGGGGGCGCTCGCTCGGGTCGCCCTCATCCCGCTCGGGCTGGCGCTGTTCGTCTTCCCGATCATGTGGAACACCGGGGCCGCGGCCTTCTGAGCCCACGGGCGGCACCGACGCCGCTCAGCCCGACCGGTGGCGGTGGGCCGCCGTCCACGTCAGGGTGCGGGCCGCTTGGCGGGCCCGGGTGGCGGACGTCCACGCCGACCGGCCGAGCGGGCGGGGGGACCGCTCGACGGGGATCGACGCGGTCGGCACCCGGGCCACCCCGATCGCCGCCACGACGCTGGGTCCGGCCTGATCGAGCACGGCCCGGCGGGCCGCGGGGCCGAGCACCACGTACGCACCGGCGTCGGGGGGGAGCCCCGTGAGCCGGGCCAAGAGGCTCCGGTGCATACGGCCGGTGAGCAGGCGGCCGGTCGACTCGTAGGCCCCCCGTCGACCGGCGAAGACCGCGCCGACGTCCCCCTCGGCCAGGCGGTCGAGGAGGGCCGGCAGCGCTTCCGGCGGGTCCTGCAGATCGGCGTCGAGGCAGGCCCAGGCTGCGGCGCCGGGCTCGTCGGCCAGGCCTCGGGCCAGGGCCCGGTGCTGACCGCCGTTGACCGGGAGGTCGGTGACGGCGATCCGAGGATCCCCGGCGGCCAGCTCCTGGGCCACGGCCCGGCTGGCGTCGGGGGACGCATCGACCACGAGTCGCAGCCGCCACGGCCGATCGGCCAGCGCCGCGCCCACCCTGGCGGCCAGGGCCGGCAGCGTGGCTTGGTTGCCGTAGACGGGCACGACCACGGCGACGGTCACCGCCGGACCGCCGCCACGGCGCTCACAACCGATGGGCGGGTCACCGGGGGCGGCTCCTCGCTGGCCCAGCAGCGGGCCAGGCCGTCAGCCAGGGTGATCCGGGCCTGCCAGCCGAGGAGCCGGGCCGCCAGCATCGGGTCGGCCACCCACGACGCCGCGTCCCAGTCGCGGCCGGGGTGAGCGCCCACCTCGACGCGGATGGGGCGGCCGGCGGCCCGCGCCACCTCGGCCACCACCTCCTCGTTGGACGCCTGCCGGCCGGTGCCGATGTTCAGGACCTGACCAGCCGGGAGCCCGTCGGCCTCGGCCGCCTGCACGCAGGCCTCGACGACGTCGTCCACGTGGACCCAGTCGCGGCACAGCCCCGGCCGGGTCAGGGGGAGCACGGCGCCGCGGCGGGCGGCCCGGATGGCGGTCGGCACCAGGCGGCCGGGGTGGTCGAGCGAGCCGTAGACCTGGAAGGCCCGCAGGACGGCGCACCGGAGCCCCCGCTCGGCGGCCGCCGCCGCGACCGTCAGCGATCCGGCCGCCTTGGTGGTCCCGAAGAACCCCCGCGGGCGCAGCGGCGCCGCCTCGTCCAGGGGACGGCTCTGACCGCCGTACTCGGTGGAGGAGCCCAGCCGCACCACGGCCCGGCACCGCGCCGGCAGGGCCTCGACCACCCACCGCCCGCTCGGCCCGTTCACGGCTGCCGTGGCCTGTCGCTCCACCGGTGTCGCCGCGGCCCGAGCCGCCGCCAGCAAAAAGACGACGTCGCAGGCCGAGCCGGCGGCGACCTCGGCCACGGCCACCGGATCGGCCAGGTCGACCGGGACGACGTCCACCGAGCCGGCCAGTCCCAGCGCGGCCAGGCGGCGCGGCGGCGCCCCGGGGCGCACGCTGCCGACCACCTCCCACCCGTCGGCCACCAGCCGGGCCGCGAGGTGGGCCCCGACGAAGCCGCCGGCCCCGGTGACGAGCGCCCTCACGGCCCACCGCCTCCGACGAGCCCGGGCGGGCAGGAACCGAGCTGCGGCCCATGCCGCTCAGACCACCGGTTCGCCTCCGACCTCCGGTCGGTCACGACCAAGCGCCACGGCCGGGCCACCACCGCCGGCTGAGGTCGGTGAGGCTCGCCATGGACTGGCACCCTTTCTAGCGCAGGCAGGCGGCCTGCCCGCCGTGGCCGTCCCCGGCGGCCAGATGGGCAAGCCGGGCCACGCGAGGCACGTCGCTGGCCGGGGCGTCGACCCGGCAGTCGGCGGGGCGGCCCATCTGGCAGCCTTTGCCCCATGCCCGTGGAGCGACTCCGCGAAAGCGACCCCCGGCGGCTCGGTCCCTACCGGATCCTGGCCCGCCTCGGCCGCGGGGCCATGGGCGCGGTGTACCTGGGGGAGACCGAGGCCGGAACAGCGGCGGCCGTGAAGGTCGTGAAGCCCGAGCTGGCACGCGACCCCGAGCTCCGGGCCCGCTTCACCCGCGAGGTCGAGGCCGCCCGCCGGGTGTCCGGCCGGTGCGTCGCCCGCTTCCTCGACGCCGACCTCGCCGCCAAGGCGCCCTGGCTGGCCACCGAGTACGTGGCCGGGCCCACCCTCGACGCCCAGGTCGAGCGGGAGGGGCCCGAGACGGGGCCCCGCCTCCTCGGGCTCGCCGTCGGCCTGGCCGACGCCCTGGTGTCGATCCACGGCGCCGGCCTCGTCCACCGCGACCTCAAGCCGGGCAACATCGTGCTGGCTGCCGACGCCCCGAAGGTCATCGACTTCGGCGTCGTCTCGGCGGGCGACTCGGCCACCCTCACCACCACCGGGTCGCTGGTCGGCTCGCCGGCCTACATGGCACCCGAGCAGGCCGAGGGCCGCCCCGACGTGGGCCCGGCGGCCGACGTCTTCTCCTGGGCCAGCTGCGTGGTGTACGCCGCCCGGGGCGAGCCTCCCTTCGGGCGAGGCGAGGCCGCCGGGATGCTGTACAAGGTCGTCAACCAGCCGGCCGACCTCACCGGCGTCGCCCCCTACCTGGTGCCGCTGCTCCACGCCGCCCTCGACAAGGACCCGTCGGCCCGGCCGACCGCCGCCGGCCTGCTCGATGCCTGCGTCGCACTCGGCGAGGAGCGGGCGGCGCCCCACCCGGCCGTGGCTGCCAGCGACCCGGGGGCGGCCGACCAGACGATCGTCAAGGCTCGAGCCTCGCAGCCACCCCCGGCCACGGCCGAGCCCGAGCGGCGCTCCCGGCGTGGCCTCCTCGTCGCCGTGCTCGCCGCCGTCCTGCTGTCCGGGGCGCTCGCCGTTGCCCTGCTGAGGAGCGACGAACCCCAGCACCTGGTGGTCGACAACGCCTCGAACGGCTCGACGGTCAAGGCGGTCTACACCGGTGACCCGGTGTGGATGCCGGCGAAGCACGCCCCGGGCTACTACGGCAACGGGTACAGGATCTCGAAGCTCCAGACGCCCACCGCCCCGCCGGAGGATGCCTTCTCGTTCTGGTTCCTCGTGCGCGACGGTGAGCCGCTACAGCGGACGGTCGAGGCCTGGTGGACCTCGATGGTGCCCGGTGAGCCGACCGAGCGCAACAGCGCCGTGCCGTTCATCGTGCGCAACGCGAGGGGCAACCAGCTCGGCCGGGTCGTGAAGGACCAGAAGGTCGGTCACGCCACGTGGAACCACATCGGCCGCTACACCTTCTCGCCGGGCTGGAACTCGGTGCTCATCTCCCGGATCGCCAACCCGGCGTTGGGCAAGGACATCATCGCCGACGCCGTCCGGATCACCCCCTGAGCCGCAGGCCCTTCCGGCCGGTTCGTCGACCTGGTCGATCAGCACGCCGCCCACCGCCACCGGCTCGCCCCGGGACGGCACGGGTGGTGCTGGCGACGTGGGCACCTCACGACCCTCGACGCCAGCCGGGCTACCCCTCGGCCGGCGACCAGCTAGGCCCGGACGAGGTCGTGACGGACGGGTCGTGCTACGCGCGTGGCTGCCCGGGGCCGACCCGATGAGCGATGGGACCGCTGATCTGGCAGCCTTGGCCTCCATGCCCGTAGAGCGGCTCCTTGAGCACGACCCCCTTCAGCTCGGCCCGTACAAGATCCTGGCCCGCCTCGGCAGCGGCGGCATGGGCGCGGTGTACCTGGGGGAGACCAAGGACGGCGCCGCGGCCGCGGTGAAGGTCGTGAAGCCCGAGCTGGCCCGCGATCCCGAGTTCCGGGCCCGCTTCACCCGCGAGGTCGAGGCCGGCCGCCGCGTGGCCGGCCGGTGCGTCGCCCGCTTCCTCGACGCCGACCTCGCCGCCGAAGCCCCGTGGCTGGCCACCGAGTACGTGGCCGGGCCCACCCTCGACGTCCGGGTCGAGGGCGAGGGCCCTCAGACGGGGCAACGCCTCCTCGCGCTGGCCGTCGGCCTGGCCGACGCCCTGGTGTCGATCCACGGCGCCGGCCTGGTGCACCGTGACCTCAAGCCGAGCAACGTGGTCCTGGCCGACGACGCCCCGAAGGTCATCGACTTCGGGGTGGTCTCGGCCGGCGACTCGGCCGCCCTGACCACCACCGGCTCGCTGGTGGGTTCCCCGGCCTACATGTCGCCCGAGCAGGCCGAGGGCCGCCGCGATGTCGGCCCGGCGGCCGACGTCTTCTCGTGGGCCAGCTGCGTGGTGTACGCCGCCCGGGGCGAACCCCCGTTCGGGCGGGGCGAGGCCGCCGGGATGCTGTACAAGGTCGTGCACCAGCCGGCCGACCTGGACGGGGTCCCCGCCGACCTGGCGCCCGTCCTCCGGGCGGCCCTCGACAAGGACCCGGCGGCCAGACCCACCGCCACCCAGCTGCTCGAGACCTGCGTGGCCCTGGCCAGCGGCCAGACCGCGCCCGACCTGGCCGTTCCCGTCTCGGTCGCCGGCGCCGCGGTGGCGACAGGCGCGGCGGCCGGGCTCGGCAGCGCGGCCACGGGTGTGCTGGCCGCCAGCTGGGCCGCCGGGCCCCGCGACCCGGACGCCGCCGAGCGCACCATCGTGCGAGCGAGGGACCTGCGGGCGTCGCTGCCGTCCCAGCCGGACGGCACCGAGCCCAAGCGGCGGTCCCGGCGGGGCCTGCTCGTCGCCGGGCTCGCCGCCCTGCTGCTCCTCGGCGCACTCGCCGGCGCCCTGCTCCTCCGACCCGAGCCGAAGACCGTGCTCGCCACGGGCACGGCGACGGGTGGCGACACGACGACGACGACGGCCGCCCCGGGGGGCGCTGCCGACACCACCACCACCGCACCGGTCACCGCAGGCTCCCCCGTTCCCGAGCCGGGCGCCGCGCCCACCACCGTGGCGGGCACACCGGGCACACCGGGGGCACCGGGCACCACCGCGGCCCCGGCCGTCGCGGGACCGGCAGCGGGGCCGGCGACCGGAGGGTCGGGCGGCGGCGGGGCGGTCAAGCCCCCAACGGCGGGGCCGGCGGTGCCGACGACGGCACCCAGGGCCGTGCAGCTGATCGTCGACGACACGTCGAACAGCTCGACGGTCAAGGCGGTCTACAACGGAGCGGTGTGGACTCCCTCCGACTACGTCAAGGCCTTCCACGGCAGCGGGTACCGCACCAGCGACGTGACGATGTTCCCGCCCTCGGATCAGGACCCCTTCACCTTCTCGTTCTTGGTGCGGGAGGGTGAGCAGCTCCAGCGCACGGTCGAAGCGATGTGGACGGTCGCACGACCCGGGGATCCGATCAGCCGCAACCCGGCTGTGCCGTTCATCATCCGGAACGCGAGCGGGGTGCAGCTCGGACGGGTCGACAAGGACCAGCGGGTCGGTCAGGGCACGTGGAACCCGATCGGCCGGTACACCTTCTCTGCCGGCTGGAACACCGTCCAGATCTCCCGCATGGTCAACCCCGCCTTGGGCGAGGACCTCGTCGCCGACGCCGTTCGCATCACGCCCTGAGCGGATCTCGCCCCTGCTCAGACGGCCTCGTCGACCAGCATGTCGCCGACGACGGCCACCAGCTCGGCCCGGTCGGCCTCCTGCTGGCGAGGTGGGCGGACGCGAGCCTCGGCCACGGCGCCGGTGACCCGGGGCAGCTCGACGGCCAGGTCGCGGCCGGCGACGTCGGCGTGGAACGAGCGGCGCAGGAAGGTGAAGGAGGCGTCGAGGCGGGCCAGCTCGGCGGCCAGGAGGCGGCAGGGCACCGGTCGGCCGGCCTCGGGGAGGGTCAGCCCGGCGACGCCGAACGGCACCCCCGGGGGCACGGCCGCCCGCACCCGGTCGACGGTGCCGTCGACCAGGGCGGCGAACAGGGTGCGTCCGCCCCGGTCGATCATCAGGTCGTTGAGGCCGACGTAGACCCGGCTCACGGGCCGGCGGACGAGCTCGTCGACCCGGCGCACCGCCTCGGTCGTCTCCACCAGGATCCCGAGGCGGCACCGGCCTCCCAGCGCAGCCAGGGCGGCCAGGGCGGCGTCGACCTCCTCGGGGCGCCGGACCATCGGCAGCAGCACCTCGTCGGCGCCCAGGCCCACGGCCTGGGCGATCTCCGCCTCGCTCCCGGCCCCCCAGCCGTTGACCCGGCACAGCACCGTGCCAGACGTGGCCGCCCGCACCCGGGCCAGGTCGGTGGCGGTGTCGTCGTTGACCTGGGTGTCGGCGCGGGCCTGGCGCTCCCGCTTGCCCCGCCGCTCCCAGTCGACGATCACGCCGGCGGCACCGGCTCCCACGGCGGTGGCCGCGAAGAACGGATCGACCGTGAACACAAAGGCGTCGATCCCGCCTGGATGTGAGGCCAGCATGACGCAGGACTGTAGGCCCTCCGAACATTCGAGGGCTAGACCAGCGGGTGCGGCCGGTAGCGTCGGCGCCATGCCCACGGCGCCGGACACCGCCATCGTGGTGTGCGCCGGCCTGCGCCGCACCTACGGCGCGGTGACGGCGGTGGACGGGCTCGACCTCGACGTCCACGACGGAGAGCTGCTCGCCGTCCTGGGCCCCAGCGGCTGCGGGAAGACGACGCTCCTGCGCCTCCTCGCCGGGTTCGAGCGCCCGGACGCCGGCTCGATCACCGTCGACGGCACCGTCGTGGCCGCGCCCGGCACGTTCCTCCCGCCCGAGCGACGACGGGTCGGCATCGTGGTGCAGGACCACGCCCTGTTTCCCCACCTCACCGTGGCCGCGAACGTCGCCTACGGGCTGCGGCGTGCGCCACGGCGGCAGGCCCGGGTCGACGAGGTGCTGGCCATGGTGGGCCTCGACGGGCTCGGCGACCGCTTCCCGGCCGAGCTCTCGGGCGGCCAGCAGCAGCGGGTGGCGATCGCCCGGGCGCTCGCCCCGGAGCCGGGGGTCATCCTCCTCGACGAGCCGTTCGCCAACCTCGACGCCGCCCTCCGGGCCCGGATCCGCTTCGAGGTGCGGGCCATCCTCAAGGCGGCCGGGGCCACCGTGGTCCTCGTCACCCACGACCAGGAGGAGGCGCTGTCGCTGGCCGACCGGGTCGCCGTCATGGACCGGGGCCGGGTGGCGCAGGTCGGCTCGCCCGACGAGGTCTACCGCCGGCCCGCCTCGCCGTTCGTGGCCCGGTTCGTCGGCGACGCCGACCTGGTGCCCGGCACCAGCGACGGCACCGCGGTCACGACGCCCCTCGGCCGCCTCGCCGTCGAGGGTGCGGCGCCGGCCGCCGGCCCGGCGCTGGCCGTGGTCCGCCCCGAGGCCCTCCGCCTGAGCGCCGACCCCGACGGGCCGGCCACCGTGGCCCTCGTCACCTACTACGGGCACGATCAGCTGGTGGAGGTGGCGCTCGACGAGGGCAGCGTGCTGCGGGCCCGCCTCGGGGCCGAGCGGCTCTTCTCGGCCGGCGAGCGGGTGCGGGCCGAGCTGGCCGGGCCGGTGATCGCCTACCCGGGCGCCGGGTGACCGCAGCGGGGCCGGCTTGGCCAAACCGCCCGGGGCTCCCGTAAAGTTCGGCTTCCCGAACATCCGAAGGATGGGATGCCACATGCTGACGCGCCGAACCCTCACCGCCGCCGTGGCCGCCCTGGCGGCACTCGCCACGTTGGCGGGCTGCTCCGGCGACGACGGCCCCAGCCTCACCGTCTACTCGGGGCGCACCGAGGACCTGGTGGGTCCCCTGTTCGACCGCTTCGAGGCCGCCACCGGGGTCAAGGTGAAGGTCCGCTACGGCGACTCGGCCGAGGTGTCCGGCGCCGTGCTGGAGGAGGGTGACCGTCCCAAGGCCGACGTCCTCATCGTCCAGGACGCCGGCAACCTCGGCCAGGTCGACAAGGCCGGCCGCCTGGCGACACTGCCCCAGCCGCTGGTCGACAAGGTGCCGGTCCAGTTCCGCTCGCCGACCGGTCACTGGATCGGCCTGTCCGGGCGGTCGCGGGTGGTGGCCTTCAACGCCGCCGAGCTCGACAAGGACGAGCTGCCCGCCACCATCGACGGCTTCACCGACCCGAAGTGGAAGGGAAAGCTGGCGTGGGCGCCGACCAACGGCTCGTTCCAGGCGTTCGTCACCGCCTTCCGGGTGCTCGAGGGCGAGGGCAAGGCGGAGGCCTGGCTCCGCGGCGTGAAGGCCAACGAACCGAAGGCCTTCCCCAACAACATCTCCATCGTCGAGGCCGTCGGCAAGGGCGAGGTCAACGCCGGGTTCGTCAACCACTACTACCTGTTCCGGCTGCGGGCCGAGGGCCGGGCCGGCAAGGCCGAGAACAAGTACTTCCCGGCCGGCGACCCGGGTGGCCTGGTCAACGTGGCCGGCGCCGGCGTCCTCCAGGGGTCGAAGAAGGCGGCCGACGCCAACCGGCTCGTCGAGTTCCTCCTGAGCGACGAGTCCCAGCGCTACTTCGCCGAGAAGACCTTCGAGCTGCCGGTCGTCCCCACCGTGCAGGCCGACCCCCAGCTGCCCGACATCGAGGAGCTGGCCAGGCCCGAGGTTGAGCTGTCGAAGCTGGACGACGCCAAGGGCACCGTCGAGCTGCTCACCCGCCTGCAGATCCTGTGACCCGATGACGGCGGTCAGGCGGGCGCCGCCGGCCACGGTGGCGGCCGCCGCCCTCGTGGCCGGGATCGCCGTGCTCCCCCTCGGCTACCTCGTGCTGCGGGCCAGCGAGGTCGGGCTGTCGCCCGCCGTCGACCTGGTGCTCAACCAGCGCACGGCTCGCCTGCTGGTCAACAGCCTGGGCCTGGCCGCGGCCACCACGGCCACCGCCGTCGCCATCGGCGTCCCCGTGGCCTGGCTCACCACCCGCACCGACCTGCCCGGCCGGCGGGTGCTCACGGTCCTCACCGCCCTGCCCCTGGCGGTGCCGTCCTACGTGGCCGCCCTGGCCGTCATCGCCGCCTTCGGGCCTCGCGGGGCGCTGGCCCGCTGGCTCGGCCCTCTCGGCGTCGACGCCCTCCCCGAGGTCTACGGCTTCGTCGGGGCCTGGCTGGCGCTGTCCCTGTCGACCTTCCCCTACGTCACGCTCACCGTCCGCGGGGCGCTGCGCCGGCTCGACCCGGCGCTCGAGGAGATCAGCCGCAGCCTGGGCGCCAGCCCCTCGGAGACCTTCCGCCGGGTCACCCTCCCCCAGCTGCGGCCGGCGATGGCCGCCGGTGGCCTGCTGGTCGCCCTCTACACCCTCGCCGACTTCGGGGGCGTGTCGCTGCTGCGCTTCGACACCTTCACCCGGGTCATCTACGGCCAGTACCGCGGCTCGCTCGACCTGTCGGGCGCCGCCGTCCTGGCCCTGGTCCTGGCCGCGGTGTCCCTCACCGTCGTGGCGGCCGAGGCCCGCACGCGCACCCGGGCCCGGGTGGCCACCGCCCGGACCGCCCGCACCCCGCGGCGGGTCGGGCTCGGCCCGTGGCGGCTGCCGGCCACCGCCCTTCTGGTCGCTCTCGCCGCCGTGGCGCTGGTGGTGCCCGTGGCCACCCTGGTGACCTGGCTCGTGCTGGGGGCCCGTGAGGGCGTCGACGTGGGTGAGACCGTCGCAGCCGCCGGCCGATCGGCCCGCGTCTCGGCCGGCGGCGCCCTGGCCGCCCTGGTGGCCGCCTGGCCGGTGGCCGCCCTAGCCGCCCGCCACCCCGGCCGCACGGCCCGCTGGGCCGAGCGCCTGTCGTACGCCGGCTTCGCCTTGCCCGGCCTGGTCGTGGCGCTGGCGCTGGTGTTCTTCGGGGCCCGCGTGGCCCGGCCGCTCTACCAGACGGTGGGGATGGTGGTCTTCGCCTACCTGGTGCTGTTCCTGCCGCAGGCGGTCGGCGCCCTGCGCACCACCCTGGGCCAGATCAGCCCCAGCCTGGAGGACGCCAGCCGCTCCCTGGGCGCCGGACCCCTGGCCACGGCCCGCCGGGTCGTGCTGCCGCTGGTTCGCCCCGGGGCCACGGCCGCCTTCGCCCTCGTCTTCCTCACGGCCATGAAGGAGCTGCCCGCCGCCCTCCTCCTCGGGCCCACCGGCTACGACACCCTGGCCAGGCAGGTCTGGTCCACGACCAGCGAGGGCTTCTTCGGCCGGGCCGCCGCCCCCGCCCTCCTGCTCATCGTCGTCTCGTCCATCCCCCTGGCCTTCCTGGCCCTTCGCGACGAGCGGTAGGACCGAGCCCGGCCGGGGAGTGCTCACGGCCGGCCGGGCGGACCTTCGAACGGGACGATGGCAGTGTTCTGGAAGGCGGCGACGCTCCACCGCCCGTCTTCTTTGGTGAGGACCCACGTGCTCCGCGCCTCGGCTTCCTGCGCCCCGGCTTCCTGGTGGAACCGCAGGACGTGGTGAACGTGAGCGAGCGCCACGTCAGGGCGGAAAAAGCGGACGTCTTCGACGGTGAAGGTGTTGTTGCTGCCCGCGTAGATCGTGTCGAAGATCTGCTGGTGACCGTCGGCGATCATGGCGCGGCCCTTGGCGTGCGTGCCGTAGACGATAACGTAGTCGCTGTCTTCGGCAAAGGGGGCGGCGAACCGCTCGCCGCTGCCGGCGTTCCACCCCTCCTCCACGGTCCTTACGAGGTCGCGGATGGCGTCTTCATCGCTGGTTCCGCTCACGAAACGCTCCTTCTTCGTCGCTGCGGTCGGTGCCGTTCACTCGGTGCGGAGGGTCTGGCCCGTCTGGGCGCGCCGGGCGATAGTGGCGGGGACGAGGGCGGCGCCGAGGACGACGAGGATGGTGACGAGGGCGCTGGCGCCCAGCAGGAGGACAGGGATGACCGGGTCGACGACCACACCGAGCTCCTCGGCGAACGCCGTCCACAGCCAGCGACCGGCGGCGCCCCCGACCGGGAGGGCCGGGAACATGGCCACGACGAGGAGCGTGACGGCCTGCCACAGGACGGTGGCCCGGACCTGCCGGGGCGTGAAGCCCAGGGCCTTGAGCACGGCGTAGGCCGGCCGGCGGCGCACCGAGCCAAGCAGGGTGTGGACGATCGTCGCCACGACGGCCAGGCCGAGGGCGCCGACCCCGAGCCAGATGACGGTGCGGGCCTCTTCGGCCTGGTCGATCTCGGCTGGCGCCGCCGAGGTGAACCACTCGGTGGAGGACGAGAACCGGTCGGGGAAACCGTCCGGGAAACGCCCGATGAGGGCCTCGGGGCGTTCCCCCGGCGCCAGGTCGAACAGCACCACGTCGGGGGCGATCGGCTCCCCGTAGAGCGACTGGTAGGTCCCCTCCGCCAGGAGGATGCCGACGTCGAGCCGGGGCGCGTCATAACCGGCCAGCCCGATGGTCGGGGTGACGGCCGAGCCGACGATGGTGAAGCTGCGGGGCGGGACGGCGGCGGTGCTGGCCTCGTCGAAGGCGTGGCTGGCCACGGCCACCTGCACCTGGTCACCGACGCTGAGGTGCAGCTGGCGGAGCGTGGCCCGGCCGACCAGGACCTCGTCGGTGCCGACGGGCACCCGCCCCTGCACGAGGGGGGGCCAGGGGCGGGAGATGATCGAGCGGACCTCGCCCATGGGCGTGGGCACCCCGTTGAGGGAGCCGTTGAGGTAGACCAGCCCGGACACCCGCTGGACCGCCGGATCGCCTGCCACCGTCGCCCGCACGGCCTCGTGGTCGACGGTGGTGAACCCCTCCCGGCCGAGCACGTCCCAGGTCATCCCGACGAGCGCCGGGTCGCCGGCGAGGTGCCCGAGCGAGCCCGTGAAGGTGAGGGTGGTGAAGACCACGAGCAGGGCCGCACCGATCCCGGCAACGGTGGCCGTGCTGCCCCGCTGGCCGGTGACCAGGCGCAGCCCGGTCGCCGACACCGGGGAGGCCCCCAGCGGGCCCGGGGCGAAGCCCGGTGTCGCCGGCCGCGTCCGGGACCGCCGGCGCCACGATCCCAGCCCGACGAGGGTGAGGAACCCGGCGGCCAGCACCACCGAGCCGGCGCCGAGGACGGTGAGATCGAGGTCGATCCCGCGCCCCACCCCGACCCGGCGGGTGGGGCCGATGGGGAACAGCCCCGAGGCGGCCACCGCCAGCCCGCAGGCCACGACGACGGCGCCGGCCGCCACGACGGCGGCGTAGGCCAGGTCGGCGGCCACCAGCTGCCGGGTCGTGCACCCCATGGCAGCCAGGCTCTGGTCGTCGGCCCGGCGGCGGCGCAGGATGCGGCCGAGCGCCTGGGCCGCTACGGCCACCGTCGCCAGCCCGGCCAGCAGGGACAGCCCGGCCAGGGCGCCGAGCAGCGGCCGCTGGGCCTTCTGCACCCGGGCCCGGTCCTCGGCCCGGAAGTCGTCGAGCACCTGACCCTTTCGTGCCTCCAGCCCCTCGGAGACCGTGGGGAGGGCGCCGGGAGCCACCGATAGCAGGGCCACGCCGTACTGCTGACGGTCGAGGTGCTGCTCGGTCAGCGCCCGGGAGAAGAAGATCGCCGGCCGCTTCCCGAGCTCGTCCTCGACCACCTCGTCGGGCAGCAGGCCGACGCCGACGATCTCGACCTCGATGCTCTCGAAGTCGCTGAACTCCCGGTCGGCCAGCGCCAGCCGGTGCCGGCTCCCGACGCCCAGGCCCGACT
>Ga0183260_10002695_pt1 | contig 14567 bp, 10 predicted proteins | sample AntDrymUQ4972206_2_FD_129768 | JGI IMG/M metagenome (GOLD analysis project Ga0183260, IMG submission 129768) | Polar desert sand microbial communities from Dry Valleys, Antarctica - metaG UQ497 (22.06) (version 2) (version 2) | ecosystem: Environmental > Terrestrial > Soil > Desert | place... | reverse complement strand
TCGGAAAGGAGGGGCATGGGAAGCCCTGAAACGGGCCGTTCGTGCGTGAAAGAGTGGAGCCGCCGATGGGACTCGAACCCGCAACCGGCGGTTTACAAAACCGCTGCTCTACCAATTGAGCTACGGCGGCGCACGGCTAAGGATAAAGCAATTGGCCTCTCTCAGATCAGGGCGCCGTCCCCGCGGCCGCGGGCAAGGCGCTGTGCGACCCGAACGACGACGAAGCCCACGATGCCGCCCAGACCGTTCGTGATGACATCGGTGATATCGGCCGATCGGTTCAGTATCACGCCCTGTACGATCTCGTTGCTGGCGCTGAGCGTGCACGCCATCACGGCCCAGGACCAGATTGGAAGGTTCGGAAACCGGAGCGCCACGAACAGCCCGAGCGGGACATAGAGGATGAAGTTGGCCGCCAGGTCAACAAGCACGATCCCGATCCAAAACTCGCCGAGCGAGAAGGCGTCCAGCAAGCTCCGAAACGGGACGAGGTTGACCTGGCCCTGACCGCCCGTGGCGAACGCCCCGAGTGTCAGCGCGACGATCCCGGCGAGCGAACCGAGGATTGCTGCCTCCAAGCCTGTCCTCCAAGCTGCCGATGGCAGTCCGCTGCCAGAGCGGATGCGCCATATGACGACCGGAAGGGCAAGGGCGACCATCGCGACCGCGACGATCAGGATCAGCCCCGATTCGCTGCTTATCCGTCGAAGCAGGGCATCCATGTGCGGCACATTACCGGGCGCGGTCGGGGGTCGACCCCCCCGACCCAGTGCCGGGTCGGCGCCGACTTCGACCTCAAGCGCTTCCACAGCCCCGCCCTCGATCTCGGTCCGATGGGGTTGGCGCAGCTCGAACGCGAGCTGGCGCGCTCCTAGCGCGCGGTGATCATCCGTCCCGCTACCGGTGACGACGCCCGGTTCCTCGGGGACTGCTCCTCACAGCAGCCAACTGGGATCCCGATCGGGCCGACCTTACCCGAGCCGCCGTGCTCGACGAGCCCGCCAATCGACATTACGTGGAAGCCTGGCCGAGGCCGGGCGACGCCGGCGTGGTCGCCGAGGACGATCAGGGTCGCCCGCTCGGCGCGGCCTGGTTCCGCTCCCTTCGATGCCGACGACCCGGGCTACGGCTTCGTGGCCGCCGACATACCCGAGGTCGCGGTCGCGGTCGTCCCCGACGCCCGCGGGAAAGGCATCAGCGCCGTGCTGCTGGCCGAGCTCGCCCAGGTCGCGGCCGACGCGACGTGCGTTCCCTCTCGTTGAGCGTCGAGCTCTCGAACCCGGCGCGCGAGCTGTACGCTCGCTGCGGGTACCGTGAGGTCGCGCGAGCCAGTCAGGCTGTCACGATGGTGCTCGACATCGGGAGGAGGAGCGGATGACGGACGACACCCGGCCCGTGCTCGACCAGGTCAACCTGGTCGTGCGGGACATGGACGGGATGGTCGACTTCTACCGTCGCCTCGGCGTGGACATCGAGGACATGGACCCGCCCTGGGATCGGCATCATCGGACGGCGTCGATGAACGGCGGGCTCGACCTCGACCTCGACAGCGATGCGTTCGCGGCGACGTGGAACGCGGGGTGGCCGGGGGGAAGCGGCATCGTCGTTGGCTTCCGCCTCTCTTCCCGCGACGCCGTCGACCGGACCTATGAGGTCCTCACCGGCGCCGGGTACACGGGGCAGCAGAAGCCCTACGACGCGTTCTGGAGTGCGCGCTATGCGATCGTCGAGGACCCCGACGGCAACTCGGTCGGGCTTATGAGCCCAGTCGAACGCGACCGGCGCACGCCACCACCCGATCCGCCGGCCTAACGGAGCTTCGCGGCCGCCGCGTCGCACGCCCCGCACTGTTGCTCGGGCTGCCCAAGCCCTAAACCCAAACTGAAACACGACCGACGAGGTCGCGTTGGCACGCTCAGGCGTCTTCGGGTAACAGCTCGCGATTGGCGGGAGTCCGTGTTTCGTCGACGGCCTGTCCTGTATGGCTGGAAGTGGGAGCCTTTGGTGCTCTGGCGGACGGTGCGGTCTTCCTGGCCGACTTCCTGGCTCGAGTAACCGGCGTCTTGGCCGGTGTCGCGGCCGTTTGCTCGATTGGCACAGCCGACTTCTTGGCACGGATTGCTGACTTCTTGGTCAACTTGGTCGGTGTCGGTTGCGATTCTTCTCCTGGTTGATCGGTCGGCTGGGTCGGAGCAGCTTCGGCGGGACGGGCGACCGCCGAAGCCGATCGCATCGGTCTCTGTTCGGCCGCCGCGAAGAGCAACACTGATCCGGCCACGGCTGCGTTGAGAGAGCCGATCCGACCGCGCATCGGAATGCGAACAGACAGGTCCAGCCTCCGACGAATAGGCGCTGAGATGCCCCTCCCCTCGCTACCAACCACGATGGCGAGCGGGCCGCGAAGGTCTGCCTCCGCATAGGTCAGCGGAGCGTCTTCCTCGGCAGCGACGATGCGCAGTCCCCGACCGTGCAGATCGGCAAGCATTCCGGGCAGATCGTCGACCGCGGCCAATAGGAGATGCTCGGTGGCGCCGGCTGCGGCCTTGATGGCGGCCGGACTGAGCGGCGCAGCGCGGTGGGTCGGGTAGACGACGCCGTGCACGCCGGCCGCCTCGCCGCTTCGCAGGAGTGTGCCGAAGTTCTGCGGATCCTCAAGCGAATCCAGAACCAGGACGAACGGCAACTCGTCGCGCTGGTGGGCCGCGGCGAGGATGGTCTCCATGTCTGCGACGGGGCGGGGCCGGGCGACGAGCGCCACGCCCTGGTGGCCGTCGAAGCCGGCGAGCGACGTGAGCGTCCCGCCCTCAAGCTCCACGACGGGGATGCGCAAGGTCGTTGCGTGGATCGCCAGAGCGTCGAGGGCTGCGCGGCGCTCGGGCACGATCAGGAGTCGAACCGCCTCGCGTCGAGCGGCGAACGCCTCCTCGACCGGTCGGCGCCCGGCAATAAGCTCGTCACCTTCACCGACGAACTCGCTCGGATCGACATTCGAAGGCCGCGTTGGGCGTGCATCGTTTGGCCGCGACGGTCTGCCCTGGTCGCGGGACGCCCACTCGCGCCGACTATCGGGGCGGGGTCCGCGCGAACGATCCTGGTAGGGCCGGCCACCGCCGCCGCTGCGGTCAAAAGGGGGTCGGGCGTCACGTCGTGGTCGGTCAGCCCACGGCCGATGAAGCGGAGGTCCCTCAGTTCGCTGACGCTCCTCGGGCGGGCCAGGATCTCGGCCTGATCGACCAGTGAAGCGCTGGAACTCACGGCGCGGACGATCAAACGATGGCCGATCTGATTGCCTTGGGCCGTCCGCGGCCGGCCGATCATCACGCCTCGGACGGTCAAACGGCGGCCGGTCGCCTTCGCGTCGCGGGCGGTCGAATGGGGGCCGGTTTCCAGCGGGTCGCGGGCGGTCGAACTGGGGGCGGTCGCCTTCGCGTCGCGGGCGGTCGAACGGTGACCGATCGCCACCTTGCCGCGGGCGGTCGAACGGCTTCCCTCCTTCACGACGCGGTCCGCCGTACGCGGGCCGGTCGCCGCCTGGCCGCGCTCGGTCGAATGATGGCCGGTCGCCGCCTGGCCGTCCGGAACCTGGCCGCCCGCCGCCTGGTTTCCCGCCACCTGGCCTCCCACCGCCCGGCCTGCCACCGCTCGGTCTAGGACGATCAGTCATCGGCCGGTCGCCCACCTGCGCGCCAACGTTGACCGTCGCGCGTGTCCTCGACCGTCACTCCCATCGCAGCCAGCTCATCGCGCAACCGATCGGATGCGGCGAAGTCGCGACCGGTGCGTGCTGCCGCCCGCTCGTCGAGCAGTGCTTGCGCGCCCTCGGGCAGCTGCTGGGGCTCGTCGAGCACCGCCAACACACGGTCGAAATCACGCACTGCGGCCGCTGCACGTCGCGCATCGGCCGTGGACAGCGTTCGCGAGTCCACCCGGCGATTGAGATCGCGTACCAGTTCGAAGAGCGCGCCGAGCGCGCCGGATACGTTCAGATCGTCGTCCATTGCCGCGCGGAACTCGTCGCGCGCGACCTCCAGTGCCTCATCGAGCCTGGGGTCGTCATCCTTCTCTTGCTCGTATGACTCGAGCGCCGTGACGGCCGTGGACAGCCGCTCGACCGCCGCGCGGGCATGACCCATGGTCTCGTCGCCCCATTCCATAGGCGCGCGGTAGTGAGTCGCGATCAGCGCGTAACGCAGCATGGCCGGCGAGTACCCGTCCTCATACACCTCCGCCGGCCGGCTGATGTTGCCGACGCGACGTGCCATCTTCACGCCACTGAGCACGAGATGGGCGTTGTGCAGCCACACGTTGACGAAAGGCTTTCCGGTGGCCGCCTCTGATTGGGCTATCTCGTTCTCGTGATGGGGGAAGATCAGGTCCACGCCACCGGTGTGGATGTCGAACGACTGGCCCAGGCATTTCATGCTCATGGCCGAGCACTCGATGTGCCAACCGGGCCTCCCCTCACCGATCTCGCTCGGCCACGTCGGCTCGCCAGGCTTTGGCCCCTTCCACAGCGCGAAGTCACGAACGTTCTCCTTGCCGTAGTCGTCGGCCGCCACACGATCACCGACGCGTGAGCCCTGGGGATCAAGCTTGGCCAGCATGCCGTAGGCCGGCCATGAGGAGATGCGAAAGAAGATGGACCCATCGTCCGTACGATAGGCATGGTCCTTCTCGAGCAGCGTCGCGATGAGCGAGGCCATTTCCGGGATGTGCTCGGTCGCCCGCGTCAAATGGGTTGGTGGCCCGACGCGCAGGTCGTCCATGTCGGTCATGAATCGGGCGATGTGTGGGGCGGTCAGCTCGTCGAGAGCCACACCACCGGCCTGGAGGTCGCGGATGATCCGATCGTCGACGTCCGTGATGTTCATCACCCACGTAACTCGAAAGCCGCTCCACTCGAGGTAACGGCGAGCAAGGTCGCCAAGCAGGAACGCTCTGAAGTTCCCAACGTGTGCGGGCCCATAGACCGTCGGCCCGCAGCTGTACATCCGTACGTGCCCGGGCTCGATCGGCGTGAACTCCTCGACCTTTGCGCCGAGGGTGTTGGTGAGACGGAGCGTCATCGCAGGTAGTCCGCTAGCGCCCGCTTAGCGGGAGCTCGTGGGCGACGGGCAGCGGGGCACGAAGTGCAACCGCGGAGGACGTATACATGGCGCGCCCATCATCGCCGAATGACGGTGACCAGTGCGCTCGCCCTCATCACGCGACCCGCGCCCTCCGCCCCGACGAGGTTCCCGGTCGACGCGATGACCGCGACGGCGTCCATCTCGATGCCGAGCACAGCAGCGAGATGCCGGCCCACCTCGTCGAGCCGTTTGCCGCCCAGGCGTGGGCGCGATCCGACCAGCGACACCTGCGCCCGATCGACTCTCCAGCCTGCCTCTGCCGCGCGCCTGATGACTTCTTCAAGGAGCTCCGTGCTCGCGATCCCCTTGGTGCCGGGATCACTCGAGGGGAAGAGGCGACCCAGGTCGCCCAAGCCGCACGCCGAGAGGATCGCGGTCGCCAGTGCATGCAGCACCACGTCCCCGTCGGAGTGGCCATACAGCCGCGGCGCGCCGGCGATGAGAACGCCGCCGAGCATCAGCCCGTCGCCAGGCCCGAAGCCGTGGGTGTCCTCACCGAAACCGAAGCGGACCGGCTCCGTGCCCGTCACGCCCCCACCTGAGCGCGCGGCCGCAATCGCGCGAACGATCTCGAGGTCAGAGACATCGGTCACTTTGATGTTTGCCGCCTCGCCCGGGACGGTCGCGACCGCCAGGCCCACCGCCTCGAGCAGCACTGCCTCGTCGGAGTAGGCCGCACCCCCGGTCCGGTCGAACGCATCAATGAGCAGGTCGCGGCGCGCGCCTTGGGGGGTCTGCGCGCGAACGAGGCCCGTTCTGTCGACGGAGGCCTCCACCTGTCCAGCGGATGCGCGCTTCACGGAGTCCGGCACGGCCAATACTGGGACTGCGGCGCCGTGTTCGGCCGCTGCGTGCGCGACGGAATCGGCGAGGCCGCTCGAGACCAGCGGCCGTGCTCCGTCGTGCACCAGGACGACCGACGCCCCCGTCGCGGCGACGCCGGCACGGACCGAGTCCGACCTGTGCTCGCCGCCGACCACGACCTGGAGGCGTCCATCCGAAACCTGTGCCAGCCAGTCAGCCCCGAGAAGCGTCTGAACCTGTTCGGGACGGGTCACGATGACGATCCTGTCGACTGCGTCCGCGCCGGCCATGGCCTCGACCGACCACGCCAGCAGCGGTCGCCCGAGGAGTGGTTCTGTCAGCTTGTCGACGCCGCCCATCCGGCTGCTAGCGCCTGCGGCGACGATAACCGCGTCAGCGAATCGGCCGTTCATCAGCGAGGATGATGCGAGTAGCCGCCCCGCGGGAGCTCGCGGACGACGTGCAGCAGGGCACGAAATGCCACTGCGGAGGCATTCATCGATTCCATTAACGCGGTTGCGCGAAGACCATCCGCCCGCCGAACAGGCGAACGAAACTCGTCATCGCGTAGAACCGAGCACGGGGATACCGGCGGTGCGGGGGCGTTCCGTCGTCGTGGCGGTGTCGAGTCCGAGCGCCGCGCCGAGGGCCTCGCGCAACGTGCCTGCTCGGACGACCTCGATACCGCTGACCCCTTCCCCATCGCCCGGAGCGCCACGGCCGGTTCGCTGGGGCACGATCGCGCGAATGAAGCCCAGCCTCCGGGCTTCGCGCAGCCTGCGTTCGAGGCCGCCTACCGGGCGGAGTTCGCCGGTAAGGCCGATCTCGCCACACAGGACGCTGCCCTGGGCGAGTGGCTTGTCGCGCAGCGCCGAGGCGAGCGCAACCGCGAGTGGGAGGTCGATCGCTGGTTCGTCAACGGTCAGCCCGCCGACGACGCTCGCGTAGACGTCGTGGCTGGCCAGGTTCAGACCGGCACGGCGGCCGAGCACCGCGATCAGCAGCGCGAGCCGCTGCGAGTCCAGGCCGGAAACCGTACGGCGCGGCGAGCCATGCAGAGCCGGCGTGACCAGCGCCTGGACCTCGACGAGCAGCGGGCGGCTCCCCTCCAGCGTCGCTGCGACTGCGACACCCGGAGCACCCAGCGAGTCGGGCTCGAGGAAGGCTGCGGCTGGATCGGCCACCTCGGCCAGTCCATCGGCCGCCATCTCGAAGACACCAACCTCCTCGGTCGACCCGAAGCGGTTCTTGCTGGCGCGCAGCAATCGGAGCCCGGAGAAGCGCTCGCCCTCGAGCGTCAGGACGACGTCGACGATGTGCTCGAGTGTCTTGGGGCCGGCGAGCGTGCCGTCCTTGGTCACGTGGCCGACGAGGATGACCGGGACGCCGTTTTCCTTGGCATAGGCCTGAAGACGCGCCGCGCTGCTGCGCACCTGGCCGACGGAGCCGGCCGGTCCCTCGAGGTCGTCCGCGGTCAGCGTCTGGATCGAGTCGACAATCAACAGCTGCGGATTGGAGACATCGGCCGCCGCGATGATGCGCTCCACCGACGTCTCGGGCAGCACGTCGATCTGCCCGGCAGCCGCGCCGTGGGCGACCCCCAGCCGTGTCGCGCGGAGACGTATCTGGGCGGCTGACTCCTCGCCGGACGCGTACAGAACCCGCGCTTCGGGCAGCTCACAAACGATCGCGCCGCCGAGTGCCAGGACGAGCGTCGACTTGCCTATTCCCGGCTCGCCGCCGAGAAGCACCAGCGAGCCCGGTACGAGGCCTCCACCGAGCACGCGATCGACCTCGCGGATGCCGAGCGGGACGTGATCAGCTTCTCCGGCCGCGACTTCACTCAGCGCCGTTACATGAGGCGCCACAATTGGAGCGTGACTCTTCGAAGAGCGCGCCGATGCCCTCCGCTCAGCCGGGGTCTCGACGAGGCTGTTCCAACCGCCGCAGCCGCGGCACTGGCCTTCCCAACGAAGGCTCGTCGCGCCGCACGTGCCGCACACGTAGCGGCTCTCGAGCCGCGCCACGGTGAGTAGCCGGCCTCTAGGTGCCGGCCTCGACCGGGACCTTCTCTTCTACCGGCTCGATGGTCAGACCGGCGTCTTCCGACTTGTCGACACGAACGGTCATTCCTGACTGGAAGCGGCCCATCAGCAGCCCCTCGGCGAGCTGGTCCTCGACCATGTTCTGGATGACGCGGCGCAGCGGTCGAGCGCCGTAGTCGACGTCGAAGCCGAGCTTGATTATGTGGTCCTTCGCCTCCTGGGTGATCTCGATCGCGATCTGCTGCGCCTTGAGCTGATCCTCGACGCGGTCGAGGAGGAGCTCGACGATCACGCGGATCTGCTCGATCTGGAGGGAGCGGAAGACGACGACCGAGTCGACACGGTTCAGGAACTCGGGCCGGAACTGTGTCTTTAGCTGATCGAGGACCTTCTCCTTCATCCGGTCGTAGGCCTGCTCCTGGAGCCTCGCCTGATCGGACGCGACCGGCCGGAAGCCGAGACTCGTGTCCTTGAGCAGCGACTTGGCGCCGACGTTGCTGGTCATGATGATGACCGTGTTGCGGAAGTCGACTCGACGGCCCTTGGCGTCCGTCAGGTGTCCGTCCTCCAGGATCTGGAGCAGGATGTTGAAGACCTCGGGGTGGGCCTTCTCGATCTCATCGAGGAGCACGACCGAGTAACTCTTGCGGCGGACGGCCTCCGTCAGTTGGCCGCCCTCGTCAAAGCCGACGTAACCAGGAGGCGCGCCAACCAGGCGGCTGACATTGTGGCGCTCCATGAACTCGCTCATATCGATCTTGATGAGCGCGTCCTCGCTGCCGAACAGGAAGTCGGCGAGGGCTTTGGCCAGCCACGTCTTACCGACGCCGGTGGGGCCAAGGAAGATGAAGGAGCCGATCGGGCGCTTGGGATCCTTGAGGCCGGCGCGCGCACGACGAACCGCCTTGGCGATCGTGTCGATTGCCTCGTCCTGGCCGATGACCTTCTCGCGCAGGGCATCTTCCATGTGCATCAGGCGCTCGGACTCTTCCTGCGCGATGCGTGTTACCGGGATGCCAGTCCACATTGCGACGACCTGGGCGATGTCCTCGTCGGTCACCTGGATCATCTCGGCGCCCTGCGTCTCCTGCCAGGTGGCGCGAATGGTGTCCATGTTCTCCTTGGCCGCTGACTCGGCGTCACGGAGGTTCGCGGCGACCTCGTAGTCCTGGTCGTTGATCGCCGATTCCTTCTCCTTGATAACGCGGTCGAGCTCCTTCTGGGCCTCCTTGAGCTCGGGCGGCATGGAGCCGGTGCGCAGCCGGACACGGCTGGCGGCTTCGTCGATCAGGTCGATCGCCTTGTCGGGCAGGTGGCGGTCAGTGATGTACCGGATCGACAGGTCGGCGGCAGCGCGGACCGCGTCGTCCGTGATCTTGACCTTGTGATGGTCCTCGTAGCGCGATCGGATCCCGAACAGGATCTCAATCGTCTGCTCGAGGGTCGGTTCCTCGACCATCACCGGCTGGAAGCGGCGCTCGAGGGCCGCGTCGCGCTCGATGTACTTGCGGTACTCGTCGAGCGTGGTCGCACCGATGCATTGAAGCTCGCCGCGCGCCAGCGGCGGCTTGAGGATGTTCGCGGCGTCGATCGCCCCCTCGGCCGCGCCCGCGCCGACGAGCGTGTGCAGCTCGTCGATGAACAGGATCGCGTCGTTCGTGTTGCGCAACTCTTCGATGATCTTCTTGAGCCGCTCCTCGAACTCGCCGCGGTACTTGGTACCGGCGACGAGCGAGCCGATATCGAGCGTGAGAACGCGCTTGTTCAGCAGTGTCTCGGGGACGTCGCCGGCGACGATCCGCTGGGCCAGTCCCTCGGCGATAGCCGTCTTGCCGACGCCCGGCTCGCCGATGAGCGCGGGGTTGTTCTTGGTGCGCCGGCTCAGGATCTGGATGACGCGCTCGATCTCCTTCTCGCGGCCGATAACAGGATCGACCTTCCCGGCGCGCACGGCGTCGGTCAGGTTGATGCCGAGCTGGTCGACGGTCGGGGTCTTGCTGGCGCGCTTGGTCTCGGTCGTCGGGCCGCTGGAGCTCGACTGGCTCAGGACGCGGATGACCTCGTGACGAACCTTGTCGAGATTGACGCCCAGGCTCTCCAGCACGCCCGCGGCAATGCCCTCGCCCTCGCGGACCAGGCCCAGGAGCAGGTGCTCGGTACCGATGTAGTTGTGACCGAGCCGGCGGGCCTCGTCGATGGCGAGCTCGATGACACGTTTCGCTCTTGGGGTAAGCCCGACCTCACCGACGACCGGGCGGTCGCCGCGGCCGATGATGAACTCGACGGCCGTCCGGACCTTGGCCAGCTCGACGTTCATGTTCTCGAGGACGCGCGCGGCTACACCCTCGCCCTCACGGACAAGGCCGAGCAGCAGGTGCTCGGTACCGATGTAGTTGTGGTTGAACCGCTGCGCTTCGTCCTGAGCAAGTGTCAGGACCTTCCGCGCACGGTCCGTGAACTTGTCGAAGCGATCCATATGACCGGAACCTTTTCCCCAACTGGCGCCCACCGCGCCTAATCCAAGAATCCTAGCAGTTACGACTTGGGCGGTTAGGTGAAGATCGAGATCATGAGCCTGATCGCGGCCCGCGACGACCTACTGCCGGGGCGGAATCGCTAAAGAAATTCCAACCCTTCGAGCCTCGAAAATGGCGAGGCGAGTTAGGCGGACGACTCCTCGGTATCGGCGCCTTCGGATGGGGCCGCATCGGCAGCGCCTTCGGCAGGGTCGGACGCCGCCTCGGTTTGGCCAGACACCGGCTCATCGGCGGGCGTCGCGCTCGCCTTTGTCTTCTTGGTCGACTTGGCCTCGGCCTCCGGCGCGCGCTCCGACGCGTCGGTCGCAGGTGGCTCCGTCGCAGTCGCCTCGGCGGCAGGCGCCTCGGCGGCAGTCGCCTCGGTCGCCAGCTCCGTGGCTGCTGTGTCGGTTTCCGGTTCCGGCTCTGCCTCTGCGGCAGGCTCGGCCTTGCCCTTCGTCGCGCGTCCCTTGCGGGCGGGCTTGGCGTCGTCGGCCTCGGCCGCCGCGTTGGCTGACTCGGTCATGCCTTCCGATGTCGCGCTGGTCTCGGCATCCGCGTCGGCGGCGGCCTCAGCGGTGGTCTCGGCAGCAGTTGTCTCGGCACTTGGCATCTCGACCATCGCGTCGGCCGGTTCAACAGTTGCCTCGGCAGGCTCATCAGTCGTCTCGGCGGGCTCCGCCGCGCTGTCGACTGTGGTGTCGGTTTCATCGCCCGCCTCATCAGAGGCAGTGCCCCCGCGCGCCGCCTCGGTCTCCTCCATCTGCTGGCGGACTTGGGCGAATGCGGCAGCGAGGGTGTTATCGATGCCACCCTCGGGCTCCTGTACGGCCTGGCTCATGTCATAGCTGCGCTCCTGGCGCGGCCGACGCTCCCGTGGCGCACTACCAGTGGCAGCGGTCGGCTCCGGGCGCGCAGGTGCCTCCTCGGCCTGCTTGAGACTGAGGCCAAGGCGATGTCGCTCCTGATCGAGCGAGATGATCTTCAACTTGAGCGTCTGCCCCTCGTGGACGACGTCACCCGGGTGGTTGACGCGCTGATGGGACAGCTCGCTGATGTGGATCAGGCCCTCGAGACCGTCGCGCACACGCACGAACGAGCCGAAGTTGACGATCTTGGTGACGGTGCCGTCGATCAAATCGCCTACGTTGAGGTCCGCCACCGTGGAGTGCCACGGATCCGGCTGGAGCCGACGGATCGACAGTGAGATCCGGCCTCGCTCGTGGTTGATGTCGATGACCTCGGCCTCGACCTCCTCGCCGACGTGGTAGCCGGCTTCGGGGTTGTTGACCTTGTTCCACGAGAGCTCGCTCTTGTGGACGAGACCGTCGATCCCGCCCAGGTCGACAAACACGCCGAACGGCGCGATCGATCGAACTGTGCCCGTGACCTTTTGGCCGACCTGGAGGCTGCTGAAGAGCTCGTCCCGCTTCTCGCGGCGCTCCTCGTACAGCGCGACCTTTTCGGACAGGATCAGCCGATTCGCCTTTCGGTTGACCTCGAGGATTTTTAGCCGCAGCTTTCGGCCGACATATGGCTGGAGCTTCTCGGCGATCTCCTGCGCCGCGTCGCGCGGCTGTTCGTTCTGCGGACGGCGCGGGAAGTCGACGATCTGGCTGATCGGGACGAAGCCGCGGATGCCGCAGTCGACGATCAGGCCACCCTTGTTGTGGTCGATGACCGGCGCTTCGATGATCACGCCCGCGTCGAGCTGCTCCTGCATCGAGCGCCACTTGCGTTCGAGGCCTGCGCGGCGCAACGAGAGGACCGCGTGGCCCTCGGGCGACTCTGGCTGAAGGACGTAGACCAGCACAACGTCGCCGATGTTCAATTGCGGCTGGCTCTCGGCGTTGCGGCCGTACAGCTCGCGGTTGCTGATGACGCCTTCTGACTTGGCGCCGATGTCGACGAGAATCTCGTCCTTGTCAACACGCACGACGTTGCCTTCGACGACGTCACCGTGCTTCAGGCTGCGGATCTCGGTCGACTGCTCTGCGAGCAGCTCCTCCATCGTCGTGGGTTCGGGACCCTCGTAAACGCGCGGAGCAGGCGGTGCCGGTGGCGCGGCTGCTTCGGCAGAGCCAGCGGTGTCGGCGGAGGCCTCGGCAGGCTCGGCTGCCTCCGCGGGCGCCGCGCCGTTGCCGTCAGTCGGCTGTGCCGTCATATCAGCCGTGTCGCCCTCGGCGGCCGAGGTGGATTCGTCGGCCGCGTCGTCTTCGTCGGCCGCGGGCGGCGCGTCGCCGGCTTCATCCTCGGCGATGGATTCATTCATACGGTTGACGGCCTGGTCGACCATGTCAGCCATCTCGTCGGCTGCACCGAGTGGTCGGCCATCCTCGGCCGCGTCCTGGGGGTTGTCAGACGCAGTTTCGGGCGCTTCCGCGGTCATCTCGGCGGGCGCTCTCGCGTCTGTTTCGGCGGGCGCACTCGCGTCTGTTTCGGCGGACGGTCCCGCGTCTGTCTCGGCGGGCTGCGACTCGGCAGCTGCCTCGGACTGTGGTTCCGCAGATGCTTCGGCCAGTTCGGCCTGTGGCTCGGCGGTGGCCTCGGACTGAGATTCTTCGGCGGGCTCTTCCGCGGATGCTTCGGCCAGTTGGGCCTGTGCCTCGGCGGTGGCCTCGGACTGTGATTCTTTGGCGATCTGGGGTTCGCCCGCTGGGCTGTCGGCATCCATGGTCGCGGGCCGTACTTCAGCCGCCGTATCTGGCTCCGACGATGGGCCCTCGGTCCCGGCCCCGGACTTCGAGTCCTCCGTCGTGGGTGCCTCGGTATCCGCCTGCTCAGTCGCGTCCATGCGCTCTACGGTCAATCTTGTGGTGTCCTCCAATCGAAAGCTCCCAGGAAACAACAAACCCGAGCTCCGCGCCCGGGTCCTCCGTCTGGTCGGTTGTCGTCCGTGTCCTGGTGGGCTCTTCAGACTCCTTCCGTACGTCGGCACGCGCGCGCTCTTCTTGATGCTCCCCTTAGGGCCGGCGCATCTTACCACGCAGCGTGGAGCGTCCCGCAAGCACACATCTAGAATCACGCATCCGTGCCCGAGCTACCCGACCTGTCCATCCTGGCCGATTCACTTGACGCCGGACTCGCCGGCCGGCCGTTGAGCGGCGCGACAACGCCGCAGTCGCTCGTCCTGCGAGGCACTCCCGCCGAACTCGCCGCGTACAACGGTCAGGTACTGCACGAAGTCTCGCGCCAGGGCAAGTTCCTTGTCTTTCGCTTTGACCAGGACCAGATCGTGGTGAACGCGATGCTCACCGGGCGGTTGGGTTTCGCCATTCCGAAGAGCAAGCCGTGGCCACAGACCGCCGCGGTGTTCACGTTCGGCCCAGCCGCGGTCGAGATCCGTGATGTCTCCAAGGATGCCGGACGAACACGGCCGCCCGCCAAATGGGTGGCCGGCGCGGATTGGCTGCCACCGCGCGACACCGAAGTCGAGATGCGCTACCGAGACGCTACACGGATGGGCAAGATCTATCTCCTGCCCGAGGGAGTAACGAGGGCGGTCGCGGGTTGGGATGAGCGCGGGCCTGACGCGGCGGATCCCGGGCTGACCCTTGACATCTGGCGGGCGCGGATCGCCAAGCACAACGGTGAGATCAAGAACCTGTTGCGCAACCAGGTGTTCGTGGCCGGGATAGGCAACGCTTACTCGGACGAGATCCTGTGGGAGGCGCGTCTTGCGCCGTTCCGCACTCGGGCGTCACTTGCACCAGCCGAGGTGGACGCGCTTTACGAGGCGACTCGAAAGGTATTGCCGTGGGCGGTCGGCGAGCTGCGACGCCTCGTCCCACCGCGCCTCGAGGTGGAGCAGCGGAAGTTCCTCAATGTCCATTGGAAGGGCGGCGAGCCGTGCCCGCTCTGCGGCACGAGGCTCACCGAGGTCAAGGCGGGCGGATTCGTTACGACGTGGTGTCGGGCCTGCCAGCGCTAGATGCCCGAGGCCACGAGGCGAATCAAAAAGGATCCTGGCGACGACCTATTTTCCCGAGGAGCTGCCCCCTGAGTATCTTCGGCGCTGGAGAGCTTAACTTCCGTGTTCGGGATGGGAACGGGTGTGGCCTCTCCGCTGGAGT
>Ga0183260_10002694_pt1 | contig 14570 bp, 14 predicted proteins | sample AntDrymUQ4972206_2_FD_129768 | JGI IMG/M metagenome (GOLD analysis project Ga0183260, IMG submission 129768) | Polar desert sand microbial communities from Dry Valleys, Antarctica - metaG UQ497 (22.06) (version 2) (version 2) | ecosystem: Environmental > Terrestrial > Soil > Desert | place... | reverse complement strand
CTCTCGCACCTTGTTGGCGACCACCACGATGGAGGCCGGCGGCTTCTCGGTGAGGGCGAGCCGGGCCAGGCGGCGGCCGGCGCGCATCGACTTCACCGTCGGCTCGACGACGATGAAGATGGTGTGGGCGTAGTCGCCCCACCCGAAGAAGGGCTGGCGCATCCCGCCGGGCAGGTCGCCGACGAGGGCCCAGCGGTCTTCGGGCAGCTGCTCGAGGATCTGCCGGAAGGCGATCTGCGACTTGATCGTGGCCCCGAGGTGGCCGCGCAGCTTGGCGAACTGGAGGAAGCGGACGCCGTCCGGCCCCTCGACGGCGTAGCTCTCGATGGCCTCGGTGGCGCTGAGGCCCTCGCGCAGGCGGTAGCGGGGCCCCTCCTCGCCCTTGGCCCGCTCACGGACGGCGTCGTCCGGGATCCCCACGTCGGTCCGCTCGATCCCCAGGGAGAACGCCAGGCCCGGCATCGGGTCGGAGTCCAGGGCGAGCACCGGGGTCCCCTGGCGGGCCAACGTGCGGGCGAACGTGCCGGCCACCGCCGACTTGCCGACCCCGCCCTTCCCGACGAAGGCCACCCGCAGGAGGGTCATGGCCTGGTCACCTGCGAGGTGTGGGGCGCGTGCATGGTCGGCCTTCCAGAGAGGTGGGCGGGCGGCGAGACGGTGGGAAGCCCTAGCCTCTGCACGTTCCCGCGAAGGTCAGAATCATATGCGTCTTGGATCGAGCGGGACGAGAGTGCTACGACCAGCAGTGTTCGGGGAGCGGCCACGAGGATCGTGAGCCGGGTTGACCAGGTTGCAGGAAGAGGGGCAAGGGGTGGCCAGAGCCAGGGTCGATCGCTGGATGGGTTCCTCGCCCGGGAAGCGGCTGACGCTGCTGCTCCCCCTGGTGCTCGGCCTGGCCCTGCTCCTGGTTCTGACGCTCGGCCTGCTGCCCCTCAACTCGATCGCCGACCTCCGCTGCGACTCGTTGCTGCGGGGCGCGGAGCCGCGCCTCGATCCGCGGCTGTCGCCCAGGATCAGCGTCAACGCTGATCGCCTCTGCTCGGACGCCGCAGCCGGCCGGCGCCTGGTCCTCCTCGCCGTCGGCGGCATGGTCCTGCTCGTGGGCGTCGGTGCCGTGTTGGCCCCGGCCGATCGCCTCGAGCGGGCGCTGGTGGGAAGCCGCGACGATGACGACGACGGTGCGTGGGAGGAGCGGCAACGGTCCCTGGCGGCTCGGGAGGCCGAGGCCCGGGACCAGCGGGCCGCCGAGGAGCGGGCCGCCGCCGAGGCTCGTGAGCGTCGGGAGCGGGAGGCCGCGGCCGAGGAGCCGGCCTTTGCCGGCGCGCTCGCCGCGGGTGACGGGGCCGACGCCGGGACCGAAGCCGCGGCTGTCCCTCCGCGGTCCGCACGGACGCGAGCGGAGCGATCCGCGACCCGCAAGGTGGTGAAGCGCCCCGCCAAGGCGGCCAAGCCGGCGGCCAAGGCGGCCAAGGCGGCCAAGGCGGCCAAGGCGGCCAAGGCGGCCAAGGCGGCCAAGGCGGCCAGGCCGGCGGCCAAGGCGGCGGCGGCCCGCACGGCAAAGGCCGGCGCCGCGGCGAAGGCCGGCAAGGGCACCCGGACCACCAAGACCGTCAGGACGACCAAGGCGTCGAAGGCCACCAAGGCAGTCGCGGCGACGGCGGTCACGGCCGCGGCGGCGACCACGGCCGTGGCCGCGGCCAAAGCTGCCAAGGGCACGAGACCTCGCAAGGCGCTGGTGACGAAGGGGGGAGGGACCAGGCCGAGCCGGTCGCCGCGGGCGCCGGCACCGGCAGCCCCGGTTCCGGCACCGGGTGCCGAGGACCCGGGAGCGGGGCAGGCGGAAGCGGCGGTGCGGACGAGGCCGTCGAGGGTGGCCCCGGTCGCCGACCCCGCGCCGGCGGAGGCGGTCGAGGCACCGGACGACCTCAGCTCGACCACGGTGCCCGTCGAGGTCGTGGCGCCGGCCCCGGCGGTCCGTCCCCGCACGGGCACGCGGGCGGCGCGGGCCGGTGCGCCACCGCGGGTCGGCACGTCGAGGCGGGCGAGGGTTCGCCCCGCCGCCCCCGGACCGGTGGAGCAGGCGGCCAGCGAGCCGGCCCCGGAACCCGAGACCGAGCCGGTCGCCGAGTTCAGCGATCCCGAGGCGGCAATCCCTGCGAGCCTGGCGGCTGAAGCGGCGACGGCGCCGACGGAGGAGGTCGACGTCCCCGAGACGGCCCCGCCCGGGCCGGTGCGGCCGGCACGACCGGTCGGGACGGCGAGGCCGAGCCGGTCGGAACGCTCCGTGGTGACGACGAGGTCACGGGGCACGCGAGGGCCGCGACCCGCACGGGTCGTCCCGGCGGCAGCCGACCCGTCGGTCGACGCCGACGAGTAGCCGCCCGGCCGGCTCCGGTCGTCAGGTGTTGTCGGCGACCCGGCTGTAGCCTTCGGTGTCGGGACGGATGGTTCCGTCTGCAGTGAACCTTTTGGAGGGTGCGCCATGTGCTTGGGGATCCCGGGACAGATCGTGGAGATCATCGACCCCACCCAGCATCGGGCCATGGTCTCGGTCGACGGTGTTCGCCGTGAGGTGAACGTCGGGCTGTTGCTGACCGACTCGCAGCTGCGCATCGAGGTGGGCGACTGGGTGCTGGTCCACGTCGGCTTCGCCATGGAGAAGATCGACGAGGAGGAGGCCAACCGCCACCTCGGCTACATCAAGGAGATGGGCAGCCTCTACGACGAGGAGATCGAGAGCTTCGTCGAGACCCGTCCGATCTGATCGTCGGCCGATGGAGGACTACCCCCTCGTCTGGGCGCACGGGCTGTGCAGCTCCATCGCTCACGAGGATGAGCTCGGGCTGCTGCCCAGCTCGGCGCTGGCCGACGTCATGCCGGTCGTGCGCTACGACGCCCGAGGCCACGGCAGCAGCATCGGCGGCTACGAGGAGCGGACGTACCGCTGGTCGGCGATGGTCGACGACATGCTCCGCGCCCACGAGGGCACGTTCGTGGCCGGCGGAACCGGGATGGGCGTGGCCACCGCCCTCTACGCGGCCGTGCGGGCGCCTCGGCGGGTGGCGGCCCTGGTCCTGGTCCTGCCCCCGGCGGCATGGGACGCCCGGACCTCGGCGACGGCGAGCTACGAGGCCGACGCCGACCTGGCTGAGATGAGCGGGGCGAGGCGCCTGGCCGAGGTGGTGCGGCGCCGGCCGCTGTCACCTCTCCTGGCCCAGGTCCGCCCGGATGCCCGTGAGGTCGATGCCCGTCACCTGCAGGCCATGGACCCGAAGCTGTTGGCCCCGGTGTTGCGGGCGGCGGCCCGCTCCGACCTCCCCCGACCCGACGAGGTCCGCTCGCTCATCGTCCCCACCTTGCTGCTGGCCTGGGAGGACGACCCGGTCCACCCGGTGGCCACCGCGCAGGCGCTCGCCGACGCCATGATCCAGTCGGATCTGCGGATCGCCCGCGACCCGGCGGACGTCAAGGCCTGGCCGGAAACGGTCGAGGAGTTCCTCGACAACGCCATGTAGCTGGCCCGGTGAGCCCTACAACCTGCCGAACTCCCAGTGCCAGGGCTCCGGGTTGGCTCCGGCTCGGGTGGCCCAGGGGGGTTGGCGCCAGCCGAAGCGGGGGGCGTTGGCCTTGAGCCAGGTGTGCTGAGGGGTGCCGAAGTCGTTGGCGCCGCCGCACAGGTCGACGGCGAGGGCCCAGCCGTGGTTGCTGGTGCCGGGATCGGCGGCGAGCGCCGGCTTCTTGCGCTGGGCGGCCACCTGGGCCTCGTAGGCCCGGTACGAGTCGGTGATGCACAGGCGGGTGCCGAAGTGGGCCCGGTAGGCCGCCGCCATCTTCCCGTAGGCGTCGGCGGCGTCGCAGCGCAGGCGGTGGCTGGCGGCGCCGGCCAGCGGGCAGAGCTCGGCGGCGGGGATGCGGCCGTTCTCGTGACCGCCCCAGGCGCCCGGCTGCTCGTGGGGACCCGACACGGCCCGCCACCCGACCTCGGCGAGGGCCATCCCGGCGAGCCCGGCCACGAGCACGAGCCACCACCAGGTCTGCCGCCAGCGGGGCCGGACCCGACCGGTCGTGGAAGAGGTTCCGGCAAGAACGGTGGGATCGGCCAGCGTGGGCTGCTCGCGGGTGGGGGCAGCCGGGTCGGGCACGGGGCCAAGCCTGCCCGGTGCGGCCGCTTGGCGCCGGTCGGTCGTCCGGTTCGCTCGTTTCGCGCTCAGGGTGGTTCACTGAGGGCCCGTCGCGGGAAGGAGAGCAGAAGAGGCACACGTTCACTCAGAGGAGGAGCTCCATGGATTTGATCTGGTTCTTGATCGTCTTGTTCGTCGTCGGGTTGATCGTCGGTGCGATCGCCCGTCTGCTGGTACCGGGCCGCGATCCCATGGGGCTCGTGGGCACAGCGGTTCTCGGCATCGTCGGTTCGTTCGTCGGCGGCTTCCTGGGGTACATCCTGTTCAAGAAGGACGCCGCCGAGGGCGCGTTGCAGCCGGCCCACTTCGTCGGCTCGCTGATCGGGGCCGTGATCGCCCTCCTGGTGTGGCGGGCCATCAGCAGCCGTCGGGGCGGTCGGGGCACCCGCGGTTTCGCCTGATCCACCTCACCACCGCATCAGGGGGGCGCACCAGCGCCCCCCTGCTGCGCGTCAGGGGGCCTGGTGGAGGCCGTGGACCGCACCCAGGAAGCGCTCGACCGCCTGCACGGCGTGGGCGGTCCGGGTCGAGGACAGGACGTCGAAGGCGTGGTGGGCTCCGTGCAGCTCGGCGTAGGCGACCGGCGCCCGGGAGGTGGCCCGCAGCCGACCGGCGAAGCTCCGGGCCTGGGCGACGGGGGCGAGCACGTCGCGGTCACCGTGGAGGAGGAAGAAGGGCGGCGCGGCGGCGTGCACCCGTTCGACCGGTGACGCCCGCACGAAGACCTCGCGGTGCGATGCGAGAGGTCGCTTCACGACGTCACGCTCGAGGAAGGGCACCATGTCGGGGCGCACGGCCCGGGTGCCGGTCCAGTCGTACACGCCGTAGAAGCAGACGGCGGCCTGCACCGTGGTGTCGGCGTCCTCGAAGCCGGGCTGGAAGGCCGGATCCCCGGCCGTGAGCGCGGTGAGCGCGCTCAGGTGGCCGCCGGCCGAGCCTCCGGTGACCGCCACGAAGCCGGGGTCGCCCCCGTAGCCGGCGATGTTCTCCTTGACCCAGGCCAGGGCCCGCTTCACGTCGACCAGCTGGTCGGGCCAGGTGGAGCGGGGGGAGAGGCGGTAGTTGGCGGCGACGCAGATCCAGCCCCGCTCGACCAGGTGGGACAGGAGGGGATAGGCCTGGCCGGTCTTGCTGCCCCACACCCAGGCGCCGCCGTGCACCTGCAGCACCACGGGCGCCACGGCGTCGGGGGGCAGATCGGGCCGGGCCCACACGTCGAGCTGGTTGCGTCGCCCGCAGGGGCCGTAGGGCACGTCTTCGTCCCGCAGGTACCGCCGACGTGAGGAGAAGGTGGCCAGCAGCACGGGCATCCGGCTGACCTTCTCCCGTCCCTCCTCGGGGCGAGGGGGAAGCACGATCCGGTTGCGGTAGCCGGGCCCCAGGGCGTCGACCAGGGCTCGCTCCAGCTCGGACTCGGTGCCCCCGGCTTCACGGTGCAGGGCGAACGCCCCGGCGCAGGCGACGCCGGTGAGGCCGAGGCCGACCAGCCCCCGTGGCGAGCGAAGCCCTCCCCGGGCAGCCAAGCCGGCCGCCACCCCACCGTGGGCGGCGGCGTGGACGAGCGGGATCTCCGAGGTCACGGCCCCGGCGGCGAAGGACGGGAAGGACAGCGGCCCGGGCCCGACGGGCCGGAGGGCGTTGGCGGCGGCGAGCGCGCCGACGGACCCGGCCGCCAGGAGCTTGGTCGAGGCGTCCACGCGGGAGATCCTGCCCCTTCGCCCCTGGGTTGGCCCACCAGGAGGCGCTAGCGGACGTAGAAGAGGCTCTCGACGACGGTGCGGGCCCGGCGGGTGACGCGTCGATAGTCGTTGCGGAGGCCGGCGGCCGTGGTGTCGAGGCTGCGGGCCAGGCGGCTCAGGTGGTCGGCCTGGGTGGGGAGGCTGTTCCCGGGGGAGCCCTTCACCAGGAACCAGCGGTTGCGGGTGGCCTCGCAGAAGCGCCACGCCTCGGCGAGCACGGCGGCGTCGTCCGGGTCGATGGCGTCGGCGGCTTCGAGGGCGGCCAGCGCCGGCAGGGTCGAGGTGCCGGCCACGCCGTGCTGCAGCTGCAGGAGCTGGACGGTCCACTCGACGTCGGACAGCGATCCGCGCCCGAGCTTGAGGTGGAAGGCGGGGTCCTCGCCGGGCGGGATGCGCTCACGCTCGACGCGGGCCTTCATCCGCCGCACCTCGCGGGCGTCCTCCTCGGTGAAGGGGCGCCGCCACACCCAGGCGTCGACGATGTCCTGCCACCACGACTGCACCGCCCGGTCGCCCGCGCAGGGTCGCCCGCGCACGAGCGCCTGGCGCTCCCAGGTCACCGCCCACCGGTCGAGGTAGCGCTCGAAGCCGGTGAGCGAGCTGGCCAGGCGGCCCTGCTTGCCCTCGGGCCGGAGGTCGAGGTCGACGTCCCACACCTGCTGGGACGGCGTCCGGCCGCGCAGGAGTCGGTGGAAGCGGCTGGCGGCGGCCTCGGCCTCGGCGCTCGCCCCGACGCCCCGCTCGTCGTGGAACAGCACGACGTCGAGGTCGCTGGCGAAGCCAAGCTCGCGCCCGCCGAGCCGGCCCATGGCCACCACCGCCATCGGCACGGGTGGTTTGGCCGCTTCGAGGGCGGCCTCGAGGACGGCTTCGGCCAGCGCCGACAGCGAGCTGCCGACGGTGGCGCCCGGCGGCAGCAGGCCGAGCAGGTCGGCGGCCGCCATGCGGAACGTCTCGGCCTGGCGGAGCCGCTGGAGGGCGGCGGCCCGATCGTCGGGGTCGCGCACGGCCATGGCCGCACGGGCCCGGCTGAGGAGCTGGTCCCGCTCGAGGGGAGCGAGGTCGGCGTCGTCGGCCAGCCACCCGAGGAGGTCGGGCTGGCGCTCGACGTACGAGGTGAGCAGGCGGGACGTGCCGGCGACCGTGCAGAGCCGCCGGGCGGACTCGGGTGACTCACGGAAGGTCTCGGCCAGGCGGGCCGAGCGGTGCGAGCCGGTGGCCAGGGTCCGCAGGCCGAGCAGGCCGAGGTCGGGGTCCGGTGACTCCGACAGCCACTCGAGCAGGAGGGGGAGGATGGCGCTCATGAGGCGGCTGGCCCGCCGCATGCCGCGGGTCAGCTCGAGGACGGCCTGGCGGGTGCGGTCCGCGTCGGTGAAGCCCAGGGCGTTGAGGCGCTCCTCGGCGGCGGCGGTGGTCAGCGGGCCGCCGCTGGTGGTGAACGCCTCCAGAAGGGGGCGGAAGAACAGCCGCTCGTGGATGGACCGGGCCACCGACTGGTGGCGCACCAGCTCGGCCTCGAAGCGGGCCACCGCCGTGGTCCGCTCGTCGTCTCGGTAGCCGAGGACCCGGGCCAGGTGCTGGAGGGCGGCGGGCTGGGTGGGGACGGCGTGGACCTGCGCCTCGTCGACCAGCTGGAGCCGGTGTTCGACGATGCGCAGGAAGGTGTAGGCGTCGACGAGCAGCCTGGCGTCCTCCTCGCCCACGTACCCGGCGCTGGCCAGCTCGGCCAGGGCGTCGAGGGTCGCCGGGGTGCGCAGGTCCTCATCCGCCCGCCCGTGCACCAGCTGCAGCAGCTGCACGGCGAACTCGATGTCGCGGATGCCGCCCCGGCCCCGCTTCAGCTCCCTGGTGGCGAGGCCCATGCGGGCCACCTCGGCCTCGGCTCGGGCCTTCATCGAGCGGACGCTCCGCAGCTCCTCGGCCCCGAAGGGCTGGCCCCAGACCCGCCGATCGGCCGCTTCCCTAAAACGTTCCCGTAGCTCCGCCGGACCGGCCACCGGGCGGGCCTTGAGGAGGGCTTGGAACTCCCATGTGTCGGCCCACCGGTCCCAGTAGGCCTCGTACGAGGCCAGGGAGCGCACCAGCGGCCCGTCCCGGCCCTCCGGCCGCAGGTCGGCGTCCAGGCGGAAGCAGCGACGGCCGGCTTCGAGGATGGGTCGGGCGTCGCCCTCGCCGACGAACAGCAGATCGACGTCGGAGGCGTAGTTCAGCTCGCGGGCGCCGGCCTTGCCCATGGCCACCACGGCCACGCCCTCGGCCCCGGCCCCGGCCAGGCGGTGGGCGTGGCGCAGCACGTCGTCGGCCAGGTGGGCCAACAGGCGGCCGGTGGTGGGGAGGTCGTCGAGGCCGGTGAGGTCGCGGGCGGCGATGCGGAGCAGCTCGAGCCGCTTCCACCGGGCCACGGCATCGGCGTCCCCGTCGGGTGGCGCCGGGCGTCGGTCCAGCTCGCCCAGCACCCCGAGCGCCCTCCTGTCGGCCACGATCACCCGGCCCAGCGACCGGCTGGCCGCCAGCACCGCCACCACGGCGCGGCGGAGCGCGGCGTCGCCGGCCAGCAGCCCGGGCGAGGAGGGCTCGGCCTCGGCCAGCTGGGCCAGCCCGGTGCGCACCGCCGCCGGCGCCGCCGACCGGTCCACCTCCTCGTCGGCCACCAGCACGCCAGGAGTCTGCCCCGGCCGTCGGGCCGCCCGCCCTCGCAAGTCGCACCGCCGATGGATTCCGGCGTCGGCCCCGTGAGCTCGGGGCAGAATCCGTGCGTGCCCCGCCTGCGCGCTGCCCTGTGCCAGCTGAACCAGACCGTCGGTGACCTCGAGGGCAACGCCCAGCGGGTGCTCGACATGTACGGGCGGGCCGAGGAGGCCGACTGCGACGTCGCCGTCTTCCCCGAGCTGGCCATCACCGGGTACCCCCCCGAGGACCTGGTCCTGAAGCCCGGCTTCGTGCGGGACAACCGGGAGGCGCTGGAAAAGGTGGCGGCGGCCACCGGTCGCTGCGCCGCCCTGGTCGGCTTCGTCGACGAGAGCCGCGACCTGTACAACGCGGCCGCCGTCTGCGTCGGCGGCCGGGTCCTCGGCACGTACCGCAAGCGGCTGCTGCCCAACTACGCGGTGTTCGACGAGCAGCGCTACTTCGCCGCCGGCACCGAGCCGCTGCAGCTCTACGGGTTCGGTGACGCCGAGGTCGGCGTCACCATCTGCGAGGACGTGTGGTCACCGAAGGGCCCGATGCACGAGCAGGCGGCCGGGGGTGCCGAGGTGATCCTCAACCTCAGCGCCTCGCCGTACTACCGGGGCCGGTGGTCCGAGCGCGAGCGCATGCTGGCCACGCGCTGCACCGACGCGTCCTGCGCCCTCGTCTACGTGAACCTGGTCGGCGGCCAGGACGACCTGGTGTTCGACGGCGGCAGCCTGGTCTTCGACGCCGACGGGACGCTGCTGGCCCGCCTGCCCGTGCTGGAGGAGGCGTTCGCCGTCGTCGAGATCGAGGTGCGGCCGGTGTTCCGCAAGCGCCTGCTCGACCCCCGGGGCCGGGTACCGGCGCCCGCGCTGCCGCTGGTCGCCGCCGCTCCATCCCGACCCGCCCGACCGGCGTGGGACGAGGGGCGCCCGGTGTGCACGCCGCTCGACGAGACCCTCGAGGTGTACCGGGCGCTCGTCCTCGGCACCCGCGACTACGTCACCAAGAGCGGGTTCAGCGACGTGGTCATCGGCTTGTCGGGTGGGATCGACTCCACGCTGGTGGCCTGCATCGCCGTCGAGGCCCTGGGCGCGGACCGCGTCCACGGCGTAGCCATGCCGAGCCGCTACTCGTCCACCGGCTCTGAGGGCGACGCCGGCGCCCTGGCCCGCAACCTCGGGATCGACTTCCGCACCATCGCCATCGAGCCCGCCCACGCTGCCCTGCTCGGGATGACCTCGGTCGACGGCTTGGCCGAGGAGAACCTGCAGAGCCGGATCCGGGGGATGACCCTGATGGCGCTGTCCAACCAACACGGCTGGATGGTGCTGACGACGGGGAACAAGAGCGAGCTGGCCGTCGGCTACTCCACCCTCTACGGGGACACCGCTGGCGGCTTCGCCGTCATCAAGGACGTGCCGAAGACGCTGGTCTTCCGCCTGACGGCGGCGATCAACGAGCGGGCCGGCCGCCCGGTGGTCCCCCCCGACGTGCTGACCAAGCCGCCGTCGGCGGAGCTGCGACCGGACCAGCGGGACGACGACAGCCTGCCGCCCTACGACGTGCTCGACCCCCTGCTCGAGGCCTACGTCGAGCGCGACATGACCAAGGGCGAGCTCGTCGCCGCCGGCTTCGACCAGGAGCTGGTGGACCGGGTGACCCGGCTGGTCGACGTGGCCGAGTACAAGCGCCGCCAGAGCCCGCTGGGCGTGCGGGTGACGCCCAAGTCGTTCGGCAAGGACCGCCGGGTGCCCATCGTCAACCGCTACCGGGGCTGACCCCGGGCGCGCCTCAGCACCGGTCTCTCTCCGGAGGGGGGTGGAGAGGACCGGCGCCGGGCACCGGTTGCGCTTGGGAGGGGGGGATTCCCATGGCAACCACCCGCCACTCGTCGGCAGCGGGGGGCTTGTGGTCGTTGGAACGACCGGGCCCGCCCTTTTGCTCCCGGCCTCGCTGTGAAGTTCGTCACACCCCTTGCCGGCGCTGAGTGAACTGTGTCCACCTATCGGTGTTCACCTACCCATCGGAGGTCCCCCCATGCTCGAGCGCCTCGCCCGCTTCATCGTCCGTCGCCGCCGGGCCGTGCTGGTGGTCGCCGCCGGCGTCTTCGGCGCTGGCGTCTTCGGCGCCGTCAAGGCGGGCGGCTTCGAGGACCCGGCGGCCGAGTCGAGCCGGGCCGCCCGCCTGGTCGAGCAGCGGTTCGGCCAGGGCGATCCCGACATGGTCCTGCTGGTCACGGCGAAGGACGGGCGCAACGTCGACGATCCCGCCGCCGCCGCGGCCGGCGCCGCCCTCACCGCGGAGCTGGGCGGTGAGCCCGATGTCGTCCAGTCGGTCTCCTACTGGACCCTCGGGAGCCCGCCGCCGCTGCGCTCGGCCGGCGGTGACCGGGCCCTCGTCCTGGCCCGCATCGCCGGCGACGACAGCCACGTCGACGAGCGGGTGGGCGAGCTGGCCCAGCGCTAGCCTCCGCGTCCTGCGCCGGGAGCCCAAGCTGGACGGCGCCGGCTTCTGGCACCGCACCGCCACCACCGTGATGCGCCGGCCCGTCGTCGTCGCCCTGTCCGTGGGCGCGGTGCTCGTGGCGCTGGGGCTCCCCTTCGCCGGCGTCCGCTTCGGCCTCCCCGACGACCGGGTGCTGCCCCCCTCGGCCAGCAACCCGCCGGGCGGCCGACGTCCTGCGCCGCGAGTTCCCCAGCCGCGACACGGCCAGCCTGTCGGTGGTGGCGCCCCAGGGGTCGGGTGACCTCGACGGCTACGCCGCCGCCCTGTCGGCGGTGGCGGGGGTGGCCCGGGTCGACGGGCCGAGGGGCAGCTACCTCGCCGGGCAGCTCGTCGTGGCGGGTGCGGGCAACCCGCTGTACCAGCGCTTCGTCGGCCCCCGAGGCGGCGTCTACCTGGCTGTCATCCCCGCCGTCGAGCCGCTGTCGGGCGAGGGCGAGCGGCTGGTCCGGGCCGTGCGGGCGGTGCCTGCCCCCACCGAGGTGCTGGTCACCGGCCAGTCGGCCATGCTCGTCGACTCGAAGGCGTCGCTGGTGGCCAAGCTGCCGCTGGCGGGAGGGATCATCGCCGTCGTCACCTTCGTGGTGCTGTTCCTCATGTTCGGCAGCCTGCTGGTGCCGGCCAAGGCCGTGGTGCTGAACCTGCTGTCGCTGACGGCGACGTTCGGCGCCATGGTCGTGATCTTCCAGAACGGCTGGGGCGCCGACCTGCTCGGGTTCACCGCCACCGGCGCCCTCGACACCACCACCCCGATCCTCATGTTCTGAATGGCCTTCGGGCTGTCCATGGACTACGAGGTCTTCCTCCTCAGCCGCATCAAGGAGGAGCACGACCGGGGGGCGGGCACGGTCGAGTCGTGGCCCGGGGGCTCGAGCGCACGGGCCGGATCGTCACGGCCGCGGCCGTCCTGCTGGCCATCGTCTTCCTGGCCTTCGCCACCTCGGGCATCACGTTCATCAAGCTGTTCGGCCTCGGCCTCACCCTGGCCGTGCTGATGGACGCCACGCTCATCCGGGCCGCCCTGGTGCCCGCCTTCATGCGCCTGGCCGGCGAGGCGAACTGGTGGGCGCCCGGTCCCTTGCGGCGCCTCCACGACCGGTTCGGCTTCTCCGAGGGCGGCGACCTGCCGGACGAGCCCGAGCCGGGGTCCCGCCTCGCTCCGCCGGTGCCCCCTCCGGTGGGCGTGGGAGACCGGTGACGGCCCGCTCGCGCTACCGGCGGGGCGAGGGCCCTCCTCCGCCAGGACATCCTCGACGCCGCCGCCCGGCTGCTGGTGGAGAGCGGGGACGAGGAGAAGGGGACCGTCCGGGCCGTGGCGGCCGAGGTGGGCGTCTCGCCGCCGGCGGTCTACCTCCACTTCCCCGACAAGGACACGCTGATCTTCGCCGTCTGCCAGCAGCTGTTCGCCGCCCTCGACCAGGCCGTCGAGTCGGCCGCTGCCGGCCTCGACGACCCGTTCGACCGCATGCGGGCCCGGGGGCTGGCCTACGCCCGCTTCCGGCCGCGCCGGGAGGAGGGCGACGGGCCAGCCCGATCGCAGAGGGCTGGCGACGGCACCGGTCGGTAGGGTCGCCGGCCGTGACGGACGACGGGTGGATCGACCTGCACGCCACGGCCCGGCGGGCGGGAGCGGCACGGTGGCTGGACGCCCGGCTGTTCGAGATCCTGGGCGGGTGGGTGACCGGGGTGCCCGAGCCCGAGGTGAAGATCGCCCTCGCCACCCAAGCCTCGCACCACGGCTGGCACGCCACCCTGTGGGGCGAGCGCCTGCCCACGCTCCACGACGTCGAGCCGGCCAGCTGGGTCAGGCCCTCCTCGGCCGGGGTCGAGGAGGCGGTCGAGGCGCTCGCCGCCGCCACCGGGACGATCGAGCGGCTGGCCGGGGCCCACCGGGCGCTGCTGCCCCGGCTGACGGCCGCCCACGCCAGCCACCTCGAGGCGGCGTCGCCGGTGGCCGACGCCCCCACCATCCGGACGCTGCGGCTGGTGCTGCGCGACGAGGTCGACGACCAGCTGATCGGCGAGCGCCTGCTGCAGGGGCTCCTGACCACCCGGGCCGCCGTCGAGCGGGCCGCAGCCCAGCAGGCGGCGGTCGAGTCGCTCCTGGCCGAGGCCGGGCCCCTCCTCGGCGACGATCGCCGGCCCCCTTGACCGCGTCGGTACAGTTGGGCTACCGCCGCGACGGCCCAAACCCGGCCCACCCGCACGCCCTGAACACGGTGCCCCCCAGGGGCGCCAGCAGCACCGCAGCAACCGCAGGAAGGATGGTTTCGAACGGCATGCCGAAGGAGCGTGTTGAGCGAGACGAGGAAGACCTCGTCAGGCTCTACCTCACTGACATCGGCCAGTTCAACCTCCTCACCAAGGACGATGAGGTGCGGCTCGCCCAGGCCATCGAGGTCGGCGCGGTGGCCCGGAGGGAGCTGGAGGAGAAGGGCCGGGACATGACGTCGGCTCGCAAGCGCGAGCTGAAGCGGCAGATCCGGGCCGGCGACGAGGCCACCGACGCCTTCGTCGAGTCCAACCTCCGCCTGGTCGTCTCCATCGCCAAGAAGTACCAGGCCTCCGGGCTGCCCCTGCTCGACCTCATCCAGGAGGGGAACCTGGGCCTCATGCACGCCGTCGAGAAGTTCGACTGGCGCAAGGGCTTCAAGTTCTCGACCTACGCCACGTGGTGGATCCGCCAGGCCATCACCCGGGGCATCGCCAACACCGGTCGCACCATCCGGCTGCCCGTCCACGCCGGCGACACCCTGGCCCGCCTGCAAAAGGCGCGGTCGCGCCTCGAGCTCAAGTTCGGCCGCCCCCCGACCCAGCACGAGCTGTCGATCGAGGTCGAGATGCCCGAGGAGAAGGTCACCGAGGCGCTGCGGTTCGCCCTGGAGCCGCTGTCGCTGTCCGAGCCGCTGCGGGAGGACGGCGACGCCGAGCTGGGCGACGTCGTCCAGGACCGCTCGGCCGAGTCGCCCTTCGAGATGGCCGCCACCGCCCTGCTCCCCGAGGAGATCACCCGGCTGCTCTCGCCGCTCGACGAGCGCGAGCGGGAGATCCTGCGCCTGCGCTTCGGGCTCGACCGGGGCGAGCCCCGCACCCTGGAGGAGGTGGGCGAGCACTTCAACCTCACCCGCGAGCGGATCCGCCAGATCGAGGCCCGGGCCATGTCGAAGCTTCGCCACCCGAGCTCCGACACCGGCGCCCGCGACCTGCTCACCGTCTGAGGGCGGGCGGGCCTCGGAGCCGGATCCCGGTCGGGACCCGGCTCGTCGTCCCAGGTGGCGGAGGTGGACGGGAATCGAACCCCATTGACCCCGTGATGCCCCGTGCCGCCGGGTCCACCAGTCGGCCGCCGTCGTCGATGATGACGGTGGCTCCGGAGTCCCGCGGTCCGGCTCCCCTCCGGCCCGGCCCGTGGGTCGAGAAAAGATTGGTGTCACAACATCCTCCAAGAGAACACCCGTAGCGGTTGTCGCGT
>Ga0183260_10002693_pt1 | contig 14571 bp, 12 predicted proteins | sample AntDrymUQ4972206_2_FD_129768 | JGI IMG/M metagenome (GOLD analysis project Ga0183260, IMG submission 129768) | Polar desert sand microbial communities from Dry Valleys, Antarctica - metaG UQ497 (22.06) (version 2) (version 2) | ecosystem: Environmental > Terrestrial > Soil > Desert | place... | reverse complement strand
GAGCTGGGTCCGGGGGTGAAGGTGGCCCGGGTCACCAGCCTCCACAAGGACATCGCCTACGCCATGGCCGCCCCCGACGTCCGCATCCAGGCACCGATCCCCGGCAAGTCGGCCATCGGGGTCGAGGTGCCCAACTCGCGGCGCAGGGTGGTCCGGGTGGGCGACGTGCTCTCCAGCGTCGAGGCCCACCGCGACGCGTCCGTGCTGACCGTGGCCCTGGGCCGTGACATCGCCGGCCGGCCCACGCTGGCCAACCTGGCGACCTTCCCCCACGTCCTCATCGCCGGCCAGACCGGGGCGGGCAAGTCGAGCGGGATCAACGTGCTGCTCGCCTCGATCCTGGCCCGGGCCACCCCCGAGCAGGTGCGCCTCATCCTCATCGACCCCAAGCGGGTCGAGCTCGGCCAGTACAACGGCGTGCCCCACCTGCTCACCCAGGTGGTCACCAACCCGAAGAAGGCGGCCAACGCCCTCGCCTGGGCGGTCACCGAGATGGAGCGGCGCTACGACCTGCTGTCGGAGGTGGGCTGCCGCGACATCAGCGCCTACAACGAGGCGTGGGACCGGGGCGACCTGCGCCAGGAGCCGGCCTACCCCGGCCACGAGCCGGTGCAGTTCCTGCGCCTGCCGTTCATCGTGGTGGTGATCGACGAGCTGGCCGACCTGATGATGGTGGCCGCCCGCGACGTCGAGGAGTCGATCTGCCGGCTGGCCCAGATGGCCCGGGCCGTCGGCATCCACCTGGTCATCGCCACCCAGCGCCCCTCGGTCGACGTCATCACCGGCCTCATCAAGGCGAACATCCCCTCCCGCATCGCCTTCTCGGTCTCCACCGCCACCGACAGCCGGGTCATCCTCGACCAGATCGGGGCTGAGAAGCTGGTGGGCAAGGGCGACATGCTGCTGCTGGGCGCCGCCTCGTCGATCGCCTCACGCATCCAGGGGGCGTGGATCGAGGCCAAGGAGACCGCCGCCCTGGTGGGCCACTGGAAGAAGCAGGCCACGCTGCTGAACGTCGACGTGACCGTGCCCGAGGCCGAGATCCTGGGCCCGGAGGGCGACGGCGGCGGGGCCTCGCTGTTCGGGGCCGGCGGGTCGGGGGCCGAGCCCGACGACGAGCAGGCGCTCGAGGCGGCCATGGAGCTGGTGGTGCGCAGCCAGCTCGGCTCGACCTCGATGCTGCAGCGCAAGCTGCGGGTGGGCTTCGCCCGCGCCGGCCGGCTGATGGACCTCCTCGAGCAGAAGGGCGTCGTCGGCCCCAACGAGGGGTCAAAGGCGCGGGCGGTGCTGATGACCGTCGACGAGCTCGAGGACCTGCTGCGCAAGCGCTCAGCGGGCTGAGGGAGCGGCGCCTTTGGTGATCCTTTGGTGGTGGCTGCGATCCTGCCGAGGCGATGATGGACCGGAACCGCCCGCGCCAGGCGAAGGCGCCCTTCACCGTTGAGCCGCCTCGTCGGAGGGAGGGCACGGTCGCGGCCAAGCGCGCCTCGCCGACGAGCATCACTCCACAGCATGCCGCCATCCTGAACCTGCAGCGCAGCGCGGGGAACCGGGCGGTCGGCGCTCTCCTGGCGACTCGGCCAGTCCCGCGGAGCCGGGCGAACCATGAGGTTGTCAGGTCTGGCGGCTCGCACGATCGGGACAGCCGCCCGCTCGGTCCGACGGTCCAGCGCGATGACTGGGCTTCCGACGCGCCGACCGAGTATGGGGATCAGGAGTGGGTGACCACCGAGGAGTACACGGGTCTCCGGGAGAAGCAGAAGCCGAAGCCGCCGCCTCCTGAGATCACGCCCGAGAAGGCTGCTGCCATCGAGGACGGCAAGCTCATGGCGGAAACCCGAGCCCGCTCGTTCCTCAACACCAACCACAGCGAGGTTCAGGACGCCGCCCGCGACTTCGCCAGCTCGGCCCAAGCGCAGATCGAGACGCTGACCGACCCACCCAGCGGGTACATCAGCCTCGTCAAACCGATCACCAACGGGGTGATGAACGCGGTGGGCGCCTACTACCCGGCGTCCGACCGACTCAACATCCTGACGAACGTCGGCTCGGGGGCCATCTCGCAGGTGCACGACTCGGCCGCCAGCCACAGGTCAGGTGCAGATGCGGACACCTACGTCAGTGCGCAGGCGACCGTCACCCGCGGCGCTGAGGCATCCGTGAACGGCGTGGCGGCGATGTTCTCGACCTACCGAGGGCAGTTCCGGGACCTGCTCAACGAACATGCCGCCGCCGACACGAAGGTGCAGGACCTCCTGGCCAACCGGGATCCCCGGTCGCTCGACCAGGTGATCCTCACCGCCCTCGGCCTGCCCGACCCCGACAAGAAGGCCTTCTACCCCCTGCTCCGAACCCAGATGGAGCTGCCGTTCGAAGCATGGATGGAGTTCCAACGGGCGAAGAGCGCGACCCGCTGGGCACAGATGGGTGAGGTGACCCGCCAGGGCCGGGAGTCGGTCGAAGCCAGGGTGCGCGAGGCAACTGAGCGCCGGAGCGGCAAGGCCAGCCCCATGAACGAGGGCATGCGCAGCTTTCTCGAGTCGGCGGCGAACGTCCTGTACGGCGGCGGCCGGAACCTGCCCCCCGAGCTCGCCGAGGCCATCGCCCCGCCGAAGGAGCCGTCAGAGGGGCCGACCCTCGATCCCACCGAGGACCCGGTGGAGCAGGCCGTCCGGCGCGGGATGACGCTCGCCGACACCCGCGCCCGGGAGAACCTGAACGCGATCTACAACGACGTTCAGGACGCCCTGCGGGACGGAGTCGCCACCATGGACTCCGACATCGACGCCCTGCCCGGTGCTCCGAGCGGTCACTGGGGTCTGGTCTCCACCATCCTCGACGCGGTGCAGAAGGGCTCGACGACCTTCTTCCCCCAGCTGAGGATCGGCCAGAACATCAAGATCGCGCTGCTGACCGGCCTCGGGGCCACCCTGCAGGGCGCAGCGTCGACGCACGTAGCGAACTCCCGCGACGCCGCCAAGGCCGATACCCGGAACGCACTCAACAGCCTGGCCAGCGAGGTGGCAAGCCGGCAGTCCGGCATCTACGGCAACGCCCGCCAGGAGATCTTCCCGGCCCTGGTCGGCATGGCCGCGGAGGACGAGGCGGTGCGTACGTTGCTGGCGGGCGGTACGACCGAGGGCGTCAATGCCGTGACGGCCATGCTCGGCATTCCCGACCCCGGCAGGCTCTTCGTCTACCGCGAGGTCCGCCAGAAAATGGAGATCCCGTTCCAGGACTGGATGCAAAAGCAGCACCGCACCGCCCAAGGCTGGACGTGGATGGGCGGCATCGCGACCGACACCGAGCGGGTGCGCACCCGCATCGAGCGGGATTCCATGCGGCGCGGCGAGGGGGTCTCGTCGCACGAAAGTGGCGGGATGCCATGGTGGGACCCGATCGAGGAGATCCCCGAAACTGCGCCCGGAATCGACCTGGTCGCCGAGGACGAAGCGGCCCGAGACGAGCGGATCCTCAACAACGTCGCCCTGGTCGAGGACCGGGCCAAGGGCTACCTCAACGTGTACCGCGACGCGACGCAGGATGCGGTGCAGCATTTCGCCGACTCCTCGGCGGCACAGGTCGGCGCCATCACCGACGACTTCGCCGACTGGCTGACCTTGGGCCTGAACATTGGGTTGACGACCCTGTCGGTGCTGTCGGTGATCTGCGGACCGGCGACCATCGCCGGGGCCATCATCCTCACCGCCTACGTCAGCGGCAGCATGGCGGGCCAGGTGAAGGCCACGGTCAGGGCCGACAACTTGGCGAGGCTCAAGGGTGACGCGAAGGCCAAGGCGCACCTCATCGGCCTCGATCTGTCGGGAGTCCTCGCGTCCCGCTTCGTCGACATCCACAACGGCCTCCCGTCGGGAATCATGACGCTCGCCTTCGACGAAGATGCGCCGTGGGTCGCCAAGGCGCTCGAGTCAGGAGACGCCCACGCGCTCGAGGACATCATCACCAACGACGTGGGACTTCCCGACCCCGACACGGCGGACGTCTACGGCAGGGTGCGGCGCAAGCTCGAGGTCGACTTCGCAGGCTGGCTGGCAGAACGGCGAGGTGGGAGCCCGGAGGAGGTCGCCGACGCTCGCTCCAAGGCGCAAGAGAAGGCCACGGCAGCCGCCGGCGCGCGTGATTGACTCCGGCATGTCATTCGGGGACGCCGAGATGCTCAAGACGAGCCTGCACGGGTCGGCTCCCGTCCCGGACTGACGGCCGCTCGGCCCCGCCCTAGCGGCGGAAGTACATCATCTGCTGGAGCGTCCCGACACGGCATCGCCGGGTGAAGCCGTACTTGTGGATCATCTCGAAGGCCTTCCAGGCGTCGCCCTTGTTGCCGCCGAAGTTCAAGACCGAGGCCAGCGGCGTCGCCGGGTCCATGTCCATCACCTGCCAGTTGCCGCCGAGGTTGAGGATGGTGAGGGTCGGGAGGGTGAAGCGCGCGGCCGTCTCCCCGGCGAACGCGCCGGCGGGGGCGGCCCCCCCGACCAGGAGGTAGCCCATCACCGTCTTGCCCGGGGCCGACGGCCGGCCCACGAAGCACGACGAGTTCATGGTGTGGTGCTTGACGACCGCCTCGGCCTTCTTGGCCCTGGCCTCACCTGAGCCGAAGTCGTACATCCAGCGGCTCCCCTCGGTGAGCTTCCACCGGCCCCCGACCAGCTCGGCCTTCACGTTGGCCGGGTTGAAGGGGATCCTGTCCTCGGGCTGCAGGGCGGCCCAGTCCTTCCACACGCTGTCGATGTACTTGTGCCAGCGCCAGAACACCGGATCGTTGGGGGCGCTGTGGACGTCGCTCATGTCGCCACCGATGGTGGTGTGCACGCGGCCGTGCCAGCCGCTGAAGTCGATGGCCCGGCCCAGCTCGTTCCGGTCGTTGAAGTGGGACAGCTTGGTGCAGCCCGGGAACCCTGGTGGGGAGCTCGTCCCGCCGGCGGCGGTGGCCCACGTCGGGCACCTGCACGCCGGGTTCACCGCCGACGGGTTGTTGCTGGATCGGCCCGGGTGGGGGATCTCCGGGGGGATCGGCGTCGAAGGGTCCCACAGGGGGATGGGCGGGTGGCCGTTGACGGCCCGCCAGGCGTCGTACTCGCCTACGAAGTAGCGGTGGAACCGCAGGAACTCCTCGCCGTAGTCCGGGCTGGCGGAGCTGGTGGTCCCATGCCAGTTCGCATGCTCGGTGTGCACCACGTGGTCACCGCCCCGGAAGGTGAAGTACTGCTGCAGCCAGGTCTCTTCCTCAGTCGCCATGAACGTCCCCCGTGTCGTGGATTGCCTGCCCGGTCCCGCTACTCCCCGTCGTCGGTGCCGTCGTCGGTGCCGTCGTCGGCCTCCTCGTCCTCCACGGTGTCCCAGAGCACCTCGCCCGAGAGATCGTCGGCCGTCACCGGCTCGTCGTGGTCGGTGCCGTGGTCCTCGCCCTGATGCGACATGGCATCCTCCAGTGATGAGGCAGTGCCACCACCGCCCCGACCGCTACGGGGGGCTGGGCCCCGCGTACCGCCGTTCCTCATGATGCCGGCGGACCGTCAGCCCGTCAAGGCCCGCCCGCTGATGCCGGGGGAGGTCAGGCAACGTCCCGGGAGGCACGCCGATCGACGATCCGCAGATCAGGGCTTGATGCCGTAGCGGGCCAGCACGGCGGCCGCCGCTGGGAAGATCGGCGCGAGGGCGGCCAGGAGGTCGGCGTTGGTGGCGATGGCGTGGGCGTGGCGCTCGACGAAGCCACGCAGGGCGCAGTCGACCAGCGCCGGCGGACCGAGGGCGCCCAGCGCCTGGGCCCCCTGCACGTAGACGCCGACGTAGTACTGGCTGGCGCGGTCCTCGAAGAACGTGGTGGGGCGTCCGGCCTGGTTGGCGACGCCGGCGGGCATCCGGCGGGCCCGGATCGAGGCGAGCGTCCCCTCGAAGCCGGCCTCGGCCCAGGTGGCCAGCCCCTCGTCGAGCCACGGGTCGCGGCCCTGGTCGTTGCCGACCAGCGAGTAGAACCACATGTGGGCCACCTCGTGGCTGGTGGAGCGGCCCAGGGTCCCCGGCCCCTGGAACACCAGCATCGGGTTCTCGATCCCGCCCCGCAGCGAGGCGGTGAGGGCGAGGGTGTAGGACGGGTGGGGGTAGGGCCCGAAGCGACGGGCCATGCTGGGCAGCACCTGCACGAGCCGGCGGAGGTAGGCCGCGGGATCGTCGGCCACCCCGGCGTCGGCGACCACGACGATCGGGACGGCCGCCCCTCCCGGCCCCGCCGGGGCCGACCCTTCGACCCGGCGGAAGCGGCCGGCGCTGACGGCGAGGTCGCGCACGGCAGTGGCCGTCCACCGTCCCGGGCCCACCGGGCTGCCGGTGGCCACGACGTCCAGGTCGCCGGCGGCGACGGTGAGGCTCCAGTCGGCCACCGGCGAGGTCGTGGCCTCGCCGTGCACCGAGGTGGGCGGGTCGGTGGCCCACCCCCGGCCCGGCTCCCACGGGAGGAGGGGCACGAACGAGCCCAGCCGCACCCCCGATCCGGCCACCGCCCACCGCTCGCTCAGCCGGTCGGCCAGGGTGATCGTCCACGCCGTGGAGATCGTGACCGTGGTGCCGGCGGCGACGGGAACGGCGAGCACCGCGGTCGTCGGGTCGGGTAGCGCCGCTCGGACCGGTCGGCGGTCGACCTCGACCCGGTCGAGCCGCATCGAGCCGCCGGCGGCGCGGGCCACCGGGGTGTTCGGCCAGAGCCGGAGCACCAGCCGGTCGACCCCGATGTCGGGGGTGAAGCGGGCCGTCGTGGTCCCCGTCGCCGTGCGGGCGGCGGCGTCGATGGTGAGGCTGACGTCGTACACGGGCCGCCGGGGGTCGGGCTGCGCCCGCGGCCGCTCGGGCGGGCAGGTGGCGGGGGCGGTGGTCGTGGGTGGCGCGGCGGCCGCCGCCGTTGTCGAGGTCGAGGGGCTCGTGGCCGCCGGGGCCGGCTCGGGATCGACCGGGCTCGAGGTGGCAGGCGCCACCGTCGGGGCCACCAGGTCGGCGTCGCCTGCACCATCCCGGCAGCCGGTGATCGCCAGGGCCAGGGCGAGGGCGACCACCTGGGCGGTGCGGGAGCGCATGCGCCATCGTCCACCACGGCGGGGTCGCGGTGGCCGCTCGCGCCGGCCGGGGGTGCGGCACCGCCGGTAGCGTCCGCCCCGTGGGTTTCGTCGGCTGGTGAGCGTACTGGCCTGCCCGGCGTGCCGAGCCGCCCTGGAGGACCTGGACGGCCGCACGTTCGGCTGCCCCACCGGTCACCGCTTCGACCGGGCCCGCGACGGCAGCATCGACCTCCTGCGCCCGGGACGGCCCCGCCGCGAGACCGGCGACAACGCCGGGATGGTCCAGGCCCGGCGGACGTTCCTCGACCGGGGGCGCTACGCCGTGCTGACCGACGGGCTGCGGGTGGTCGTCGAGCGCCTGCAGCCGCGCACGGTCCTGGACGTGGGCTGCGGCGAGGGGACCGTCACCGCCGCCCTGGTCGGGGCGGGACGGGAGGTCGTCGCCTTCGACCTCTCCAAGCCGGCCGTGCGGCTGGCCGCCCGTCGCCTCGGCCGTGCCGTCACCTGCTGCGTCGCCGGGATCACCGAGATGCCCGCCCTCGACCGGTCCTGCGACCTGGTGGTCAGCGTGATGTCGCCCACCGCGGAGGCCGAGTTCCTGCGGGTGGCCCGCCCGGGGGCCCACGTGGTGGTGGTCTCACCCGGGCCGGACCACCTCGACGGCCTCCGCCGCCTGCTCTACGCCGACTACCGGCCCCACGACGGCCAGGTGCCGCTGGCCGACGCCCTCCCGGTCCTGGCGGTCGAGCGGCTGCGCTCGGAACAGGTGCTCGACGCCGGTGAGGCCGAGCTGGTGTGGGCCATGACGCCGTACCGCTGGAACGCCCCGGCCGAAGGGGTCGAGCGGCTGCGGGCGGCGGCGACGGTCCGCCTCACCGTCGACTTCGTCGTCTCGACCCTCGCCGTCCCGGCCTGAGGGAGCGGCTTTCAACCGAGGACGTCGGTCGTGGCCACGTCGTTGGTCGACACGTGCGGCGTCCAGGCCGAGCCGTCCCAGTAGCGGAGGGAGTGCCGACCGCTGGGGTCCGGGTGCCACCCGGCGTTGATCGCCCCCAGGGCGACCGTCCCCTCGTGGGTCAGCTGACCCCGGCTGAACACGAACCAGGTCGGGGCGACGTAGCGCAGCCGCACGAGGCCGCCGGCCGGCACGTCGACGTCGAGCACGCCCCGGCCCGCCACGGGGAACAGGCCCCAGCGGAAGAAGCACTCGACCCGGTGGCGGCCCGGGCTCACCGGCACCGTGGAGGTGCCCCAGCGCCAGACCAGCGGTGGGGCGCCGTCGAGCACGACCCGGGGGCGCACGATCCCCAGGAGGAAGGCCCAGGGGGAGTATGCGGTGGTCACCTCGAGGCCCGCGGTCGGCTGCACCCCGACATCGTGGCCGCTGGGGACCCGGACGTCGACCGGGTCCCGCCACTCGCCCCCAAACCCCTCGCTACCGTCTCCGGCGTGCGCGCCCGGGCCCCCGCCTCATCCGCCAACCTCGGGCCGGCCTTCGACGCCCTCGCCCTCGGACTGGCCCTGCACGTCGAGGTCGTCGTGGAGCCGGCCGGCCGGCTCGAGGTCACGAGCGAGGGCGAGGGTGCCGAGCTGGCCCGCGACGCCTCCCACCTGGCCGCCCGGGTGGCCGTCGAGGTGGCCGGCCACGACCGGCTGCGGGTCCACGTCAGGAGTGAGGTGCCCGTGGGGCGGGGGCTGGGAAGCTCGGCGGCGCTGGCCGTGGCCGCCGCCGCCGCCGCCGGCGCCGCCGACCCGCTGGCCTGGGGTCACGTGGTGGACGGCCACCCCGAGAACGCCGCCGCCTCCGTGCTGGGGGGGCTGGTGGCGGCCACGGTGGGGGCCGAGGGGCCGATGGCCGCCCGCCTGCCGCTCGACCCCGGGCTGGCCTTCGTCGTCCTGGTGCCGGACCGCGAGCTGCCCACCAAGCTGGCCCGCCGGGCACTGCCAGCCGAGGTGCCGCTGGCCGACGCCGCCTTCAACCTGTCGCGCACCGCCATGCTCGTCGCCGGCCTCGCCGACCGCCGGCTCCTGACCGCCGAGCTGTTCGACGACCGCCTCCACCAGGCCTTCCGGTCCGCTGCCCTCTACCCCGAAGCGCCCCGGCTGCTCGCGGGGCTGGTGGCCGCGGGGGCGCTGGGCTCGTGCTGGTCAGGCGCCGGCCCGGCCCTGCTGGCCGTGTGCGACGGGCCCGACGCCGCCGCGCTGGTGCAGGTTCGGGGTCAGCAGCTGCTGGCCGCCGCCGGCCTCCCCGGCCGCAGCCTCCTCCTCGCCCCTGACCTCGAGGGCCTGCGCGTCGAGGCTGACCGGTGAGCCGGTGGCCCGATCCCTGTCGGGTGACGAATCGCCCGTTCGGGTTGATCCGGGGCGAATCTCCGACCTTTGGGTTGAGCCGGGGGCCGATCATGCCGAATACTGGGGGGATGCCGGCGGTCAGCGCAACCACGCTCGACGCCGCCCGCCTCGGGGCGGGATGGGCCTTCGAGGGCATCTACCGCGCCCTGGCCGGCCACGTCCGCCGCTTCCTGGCCGCCCAGGGGGCGACCGATCCCGACGCCACCACCCAGGAGGTGTTCCTCCGGGTCTTCCGGGGCCTGGACGCCTTCGACGGTGACGCCGACCACCTGCGGTCGTGGGTGTTCACGATGGCCCGGAACCGGCTGGTGGACGAGCACCGGGCCGCGTCCCGGCGCCCGGCGCTGGCCGACGAGCCGCCGCCCGAGCGGGCCCGACCGGGCTTCGGGGCCGACGGCGGCGACGACGAGATCGTCGCCGGCCTCGACGCCCGCCGAGCAGCGCGAGGTGGTGGTCCTGCGGTTCCTGGCCGACCTCCCGCTGGCCGACGTCGCCACGATCACCGGCCACTCGATGCCGGCTGTCAAGGCGCTGCAGCACCGGGGCCTGGCCCGCCTGCGGCGCCTCCTGGAAGATTCGCCATCCCAGCCCGCATCCTCGTCGGCCCGGATGGCGTTCACTCCAGCGTGATGCACGGCGACGCACCGACGGCCGAGGTGGCCTGGTTCCTCCGGGAGGCGGCGAACGCCTTTCCGGCCGACCCGCCCGCCCCGGGGCCCGAGCTCGCCCTGCTCCTGGCCGAGGGCCTCCCGGCCCCGGCTGTGCCAGCACCACGTTCGCCATCGACCAGGAGATCCACCATGCGTTCCGCCCTCTCGAGCCTGCCCGCCAAGCTGGCCTTCGCCGCCGCCGGCCTGACCTTCGCCACCACCGGCCTCGCCGCCGCCAACGCCCTCCCGGCCCCGCTCCAGCTGGCGGCCTCCGAGGTCGGCGGCGTCCTCGGCATCGAGTCCCCGGATGACTCCGAGACGGTGGTTGACGACGCGACCGCGGTGATCGAGGACACGACCGGGGGCGTGACGGCGCCGGTCGATGGCTCGGCCGCCGATGACACCACCACCGACGACGGCGACGACGCGGCCGGCGACGACGGCGACGAGACGGCCGGCGACGATCCGGCCGGCGACGACACCGACAAGGCGACGCCGCCGGGTGACCCCGAAGCGTTGCCACCGGTCGCCACCACCGCCTCGGCCGCCGCCCACATCCACGCCTTCGACGAGGCCTGCGGCAACCACGGCGCCTACGTCTCCTACGTCGCCCGCAACGGGACCGAGCCGGCCTGCGCCACCGAGGTCCGCGCCGCCGGGCCCCCGGCGCCCGTGCCGACCGACGACGCCGACGACGACGCCGACGACGACGCCGACGACGCCGAAGACGACGCCGACGACGACGAGCCGGCCGCGGCCAAGGGTGGCGGCAAGCCCGCCGACACCGGCAAGGCGGACGGCGGGCGGGGCCGCTGACGGCCGCGACGACCTGAGATCAGGCGCCCGCCCCTGGGCCACCCTGACCTCCGGCTCGACCCCGTCCGCGCCCCGCGATCAAGAGCGCGGATTCGGGTGAGGCGGCGGACGGCGGTGGCTCAGGGGCGGGCGTCGGGGCGACCTCCCCGCCGCGCTCGGAGCTCGGCACCCCGCTATCCTCACGCCATGGCGGAGCCGATGCACCGAGGTGCCCCACTGCGAGGCGAACCAGTGCGAGGCGAACCGGTGACGGCCCGGGCCTGGCGGCGACGGGGGCGGCGGTTGCCCTGGCTGCGGCGTGACGCGGTGCAGTCAGCCGCTGCGCTGGCCGCGCTCTTCGGCGCCACCGGCTGCGGGTCCGGCACCGGCGCATCCGAGCCGACGACCACTGCCGCCCCGACGACCACCGCCGAGGTGGCGACGTCGGCGGCGTCGAGCTCGTCCACCCCGGCGCCGGCCACGACCACGACGGCAGCGGTGCCCACCACGGCCAAGCGAGCCACGAACCCGGCCGCCACGACCACGGTGCGACCTACGACGATCCCAGCGATGGCCACCACGACCTTGACCGCACCCCAGTGCTACACCCGGCCCGACGGCACGCAGGCCTGCTTGATACCCGGCCGGCCGCTCCGCAGGCACCGGAGCCGGCGGCTGCTCCTGCCCGCGGTCTCCGGGCTGCCGCGGCCGGACGACGAGGCGCGGGCCGAGTACGCCTCGGTCGCCTCCTTCGGCGAGCTCGCTCTCCGCCTCCTCGCCGTCGGGGCCCCGGCCGACCTCGTCGCCGCCTGCCACCAGGCCGCCCTCGACGAGATCCGCCACGCCTCGGTCTGCGAGCGCCTCGCCGGACGCCCCCCGGCGCCCTTCGGCGCCATCCCGGGCCTCCTGGGCCGCCGCCTGGGTGGGTGGCGCCGCTCGCGGCCGGTGCAGCTCCAGCGCATCGCCGTCGAGTCCTTCCTCGACGGCTGGGTCAACGAGGGGGCCGCCGCCGACGAGCTCCGCGGGCGGGCCGAGCGGGCCGACTCCCCCGAGGAGCAGGCGGCGCTCCGGGCCATGGCCGCGGACGAGCAGCGCCACGCCGACCTGGCCCGCGCCATCGTCACGTGGTGCTTCGAGCAGGAGCCCGACGCCGTCGGCCGGGCCCTCGGCCAGGTGGCTCCCCTCCCCGTCGCCGCCTGAAGCCGGCGCTGGCCGTCCCTCCGGCGGCTGGGGCCGTCCGCGTGCCGCCCGCGGGGCCGAGCTGCCGGGCCGTGACGATTTGGGCGGCTGAAAGGGTCCAGGGGCGGCGAAAGTCGGGCAGCGGAGGTGCGGTCCAGCGCGAAGTTCGGGAAACTCGCGCCGGCTGTCCTCCTCGAGGGCGCCAGGAGCGTGTACTGGGTGATGCGGGCGGCCAAGGGCGGATCAGACACCGAGGCGGGCCGACCCGACTTCGACGACCTGTTCCGGGCGGTGTGGCCGCGTGCGGTCCTGGCCGCCGGGCGCATCGTCGGCCCGGGGGACGACCCGGAGAGCCTGGCCGTCGAGCCCGTGCCGCCCGCCACGGTCGATCCCGCCCCGACCGTCCCCCCGCCGGTGGACGTCCCGACGACGACAGCGCCGCCGGCATCGGCAGCCCCGACGACGGGAAAGCCGGCGTCCGCCGCCGTCGCCACGACGACGCCGCCGACCACGGCCCTGGCCTGCCGCAACTCGCGGGACGCGGCCTGCGGGGCCTTCCGCGGGGACCCGGCGCCGGCTGCCAACCAGCCCCTGGTGGCCTCCTTCACCAACCCGCCGGCGACCGCCGTCGCCGGTCAGCCCGTCCCCTTCGCGGTGGCGTGGTCGGACGGCGACGCCCCCCTCTCCTTCGACCGTCTGGCCACCGACGGCACCGCCCTGGTCTCCTCGTGCTCAACTCAATGCTGCCCCGCTACGGCCCGTGGACGCCGCCGGCCGCCGTGCCGAGCAGCGGGACCACGCGCTACTCGCCCACGTTCCCCGCCGCCGGCACCTACCGGGTCGTCGTCTCCCTCAGCACCAGCAACTGCACGTCGCCCTACGGCAGCGACCGGCAGGTGACGACGGAGATCGTGGTGACCGACCCGCCTGCTCCGGCCCAGGGCTGAGCGAGGCCCGCCCTGTGCTAGGCCGGCGCCCCGTGACGGGAGGCGCCGGCGCCCTGCCCCGGACCGAGGCGGTCCTCGAGCGCCAGCGGGCGGAGGGCCTGCACCCGGGTGCCTGCCTGGTGGCCACCCTCGACGCCGAGCCGGCCGGCGTGGCCTCGGTCGGCGAGGCCCGGCCCGGCGAGGCGATGGGGCCGTCGACGGTCGTGCGCTGGCTGTCGATGACCAAGGTCGCCACCGCGCTGCGGGCGGCGATGGCCTGGGACGCGGGAGCCCTCGGCCTCGACGATCCCGTCCAGCTCCACCTGCCCGACTTCGCCGCCGGCGGGAAGGGCGACGTGACCGTGCGCCACCTCCTCACCCACACCGGGGGGTTCCGGGGCGCCGAGGCCCACCCCACGCTCGCCGGCTGGGACGACGAGGTGGCCCGCATCTGCGCCGAGCCGCAGGAGGAGGGATGGCGGCCGGGGCGATCCGCCGGCTACTCGCCCCGGGCCGGCTTCCTGGTCCTGGCCGAGGTGGTGCGCCGGGCCCTGGGCGACGAGCGGCCCTGGGACCGCATCGTGGCCGACGACGTCCTCGCCCCCCTCGGGATGGCGAACAGCCACCTCGCCCTCGACGCCGGCACCTTCGCCGCCCTGGCCCCACGGACCGCCACCTACTGGACCACGCCGCCGGCCTCACCCGAGCCCCGGGCGCTGGTCGACGACCCGGTGGTGGCGGCGACCTGCGTGCCGGGCTCGAGCGGGCGGGGCCCGGTCGAGGAGCTGCCCCGCCTCCTCGAGGTCCTCTACCTCGGCGGCGGCGAGATGCTGTCCCCGGCGGCCGCCGAGGCCCTCACCGCCCGCCACCGCACCGGCCTGCATGACCAGACCTTCGGTGCGGTGCTCGACTGGGGCCTCGGCGTTCTCGTCGACTCGAAGGTCCACGGCCGCGAGCTCGTCCCCTACGGCTTCGGGGCCGCCGCCTCGTCCCGCACCTTCGGCCACGGCGGCAGCCAGTCCGCCGGGCTCCTCTGCGACCCGGAGGCCGGCCTGGTCGCCGCCCTCGCCTGCACCGGCAGGTGCGGCGACCGGGCCCACAGCCGGCGCGTCCACGAGGTCTTCACCGCGGTCTACGCGGATCTCGCCCTCGCCTGACCGGAACGGCGGCAGGGCCGTCAGCCCCGTGGTGCGGTGTGGTGGCCGGCCGGCCGGGGAAGACCCAGGGCAGCCCGGAGGCCGAGCCGGCCGTCTACGCTGCCGGTCGCTGGCCGCCGCCGCAGGTCGGGAGCGTCGACAGGGGGGTGTGCACCATGGAGGGCGAGGACGGCGCGGTCTCGGCGGGAAACCGCGCCCCCGCCGCCGGCCCGCCGTCGTCCTACGCCGTGGTCACCCTCGGCTGCCCCAAGAACCAGGTCGACTCGGACAAGCTCGAGGGGACCCTGGCCGCCTCGGGGTACCGGCGGGCGGCGACGGCCGGCGAGGCCGACCTCGTCGTCGTCAACACCTGCGCGTTCATCGAGGCGGCCCGCCAGGAGTCCGTCGAGACCGTGCTCGAGCTGGCCGGGGCCCGCCGGCCCGGGGCCCGGCTGGTGGTCACCGG
>Ga0183260_10002692_pt1 | contig 14576 bp, 14 predicted proteins | sample AntDrymUQ4972206_2_FD_129768 | JGI IMG/M metagenome (GOLD analysis project Ga0183260, IMG submission 129768) | Polar desert sand microbial communities from Dry Valleys, Antarctica - metaG UQ497 (22.06) (version 2) (version 2) | ecosystem: Environmental > Terrestrial > Soil > Desert | place... | reverse complement strand
CTGCGCGACGCCGGGACGATGAACCCGGTGATCATGCTCGACGAGGTCGACAAGGTCGGCGCCGACTGGCGCGGCGATCCGTCGGCGGCGCTGCTCGAGGTCCTCGATCCCGCGCAGAACCACTCGTTCCGCGACCACTACCTCGACATCGAGATCGACCTGTCCCAGGTCCTGTTCATCGCCACGGCCAACCAGGCCGAGACGATCCCCGGGCCGCTGCTGGACCGCATGGAGGTCATCCGCTTCGACGGCTACACGGTCGCCGAGAAGACGGCGATCGCGCGCGACTACCTGTGGCCGCGCCAGCGCGAGCGCAACGGGCTGCGCGAGAACGAGGTCGTGGTCGACGACGACATCCTGCGCCTCGTCGTCAGCGAGTACACCCGTGAGGCGGGCGTGCGCCAGCTCGAGCGCGAGCTCGGAACGCTGCTGCGCAAGACCGCGACGCGGGTCGCCTCCGACGAGTCGATCGCGCCGGTCGCGGTCGGCCTCGAGTCGGTGCGCGACGCCCTCGGACGCCAGAAGGTCTTCCAGGAGGCCGCGGCACGCACGGCGGTGCCGGGCGTGGCGACGGGCCTTGCGGTGACCGGCGTCGGCGGCGACGTGCTGTTCGTCGAGGCCAACGCGATGAAGGGCACGGGCGGCCTGACGCTGACCGGCCAGCTCGGCGACGTCATGAAGGAGTCAGCGCGGATCGCGCTCACATACGTGCGCGCTCACGCGCCCGACCTCGGTATCGACGAGGACGCCTTCGACGAGCGCGAGTTCCACGTGCACGTTCCGGCGGGTGCGATCCCCAAGGACGGCCCGAGCGCGGGCGTCACGATGACGACGGCGCTGGCGTCGCTGCTCAGTGGCCGCAACGTGCGCCATACGGTCGGCATGACCGGCGAGGTCACGCTCCAGGGACGCGTCCTGCCGATCGGCGGCCTCAAGCAGAAGGTGCTCGCCGCCCACGCGGCCGGGCTCACGGACGTGATCCTGCCCGAGCGCAACCGTGCCGACCTCGATGACGTGCCCGAGGACGTCCGCCAGGTCATGACGTTCCATCCGGTCATGACGGTCGACGAGGCGCTCGCGGTGGCGCTCGAGCCGGCGCGCGTGGCGGCGCCTGCCACCGCCTGAGCGTAGGCGTAACTCGCGGGGTGCGGGGCGGGGACACAAGTGTCACCCGCCCCGACCCACGCGGTGTGCGGTCGCGCCATATCGGGAGCGTGATCCGCGGTTCCCTGCTCACCGTCCCGGCAGATCACACCGAAACGTACGCGGTCGCCGGATGGGGGAGGGGTATCCAGACGACGGAAGGGAACCTGTTGCGCATTGTGGAGTTCGCAGTTCAACCCCGGCTAAGGCCGCCATGAAGGTTTCCTCGAGGCCCCTTTAGGTTGGGAAGGAACGGATGACTCGTGCTGGGGCGCGTCGTGCGGCGGGCCCACCAGATCAAGAGTGCCTGCAGCGGCAGGCGCGCCCACAGGAGCGCCGGTGCGAACGCCGGGTAGCGAGAGGGGTGCCGCGCCATGTGCACGTTGGCCGGGAAGACCGCGATCAGCGTGGCGATCAGCCACCAGCCGGCGGCGGTCCTGGTGCGCTCGAATAGCACACCGCCGCCGCCGATGATCTCTGCCGCGCCGCTGACCAGCACGAGCTCGCGCTGGGCGGGCATGTAGTCGGGCATGATCTTCTCGTACGCGCCTGGGCGCAGGAGATGCAGCGTGCCAAATGCCACGAAGGTGACGCCCAGTAGACGCTGAGGCCGGCTCACCGTGCGCGAAGCCCGTCGAGCGCGATCGTTAGGTAGCGCTCCCAGCTCAGCGCTGCTCCCTCGCGTTGCGCCGCGGCGATGTGGCCGAAGCCGCACATGATCGTGCGCACGTCTTCCACGGTCGCGTCGGCGCGCATGCTGCCGGCGGCCCTCGCTCGCGCGATCAGCGTCTGAGCTGCGTCATCGAGCCGCTGGCGGCTCAGCGCTGCGACGTCGACGATGCGCGGGTGGCCAGCGATGATCTCGCACGAGGCGACGTCGGCGACCGCCGGGGCGGCCGCGCTCCAGATCGTGTCGGCGAAGATCTCCCATGGATCGCCCTTCTGCCCGAGAGCCGCTTCGACGAGATCTGCTAGGCGTCCAAAGTGCTCTTCGGCAAGGGCGTCGACGAGCGCGTCCTTCGTTGGGAAATGGCGATAGACCGTCCCCACCCCGACGCCGGCGCGGCGCGCGATGTCCTCGACCTGAGCGTCGAAGCCAGACTCGCCAAAGGCGGCACCGGCGGCCGTGAGCACCTTCTCGCGGTTGCGCCGGGCGTCGGCGCGGAGGGGGCGATCAGTGATGGTTGACAAGCGGAATAGTCCTTCCGTATGCTGGCCCGGGCGAAACGGAATCGACCTTCATGTTAGCCCGCCACCCTCTGGAGTACAACCGATGACCGACGACGCCCCGCTCACCCAGCGCCAGAAGTTGTTCGCGCTCGCCCTGCTCGCCACGACCCAGTTCGTGATCGTGCTCGACGCCGCGATCGTCAACGTCGCGCTCCCGACGATCGGCGGGGATCTCAAGATCTCGCAGGACAACCTGGCGTGGGTGGTCAATGCCTACGTGCTCACGTTCGGCGGCTTCCTGCTGCTCGGTGGACGGCTCGCCGACATGCTCGGACGCCGGCGCATGTTCATCGGCGGCCTGTTCGTCTTCGGGCTGGCGTCGCTGCTCGGCGGCCTGGCCACGAGCGAGGGCCTGCTGGTCGCGGCGCGCGCGCTTCAGGGCTTCGGCGGCGCCATGCTGGCGCCTGCCGCGCTGTCGATGGTCACGACGACGTTCGCCGAGGGCTCGGAGCGCAACAGGGCACTGGGCGTCTGGGGCGCCGTGTCGGGCTCCGGCGGTGCCGCAGGCGTGCTGCTGGGCGGCGTGTTGACCGAGTACCTCGGCTGGGAGTGGGTGTTCTGGGTCAACGTCCCGATCGCCATCGGGGCGGCCGTGCTGGCGCCACGGATGCTGCGCGAGAGCCGGCGCGAGTCCGACACGCGCACGTTCGATGTTGCCGGCGCATTCACCGTAACCGCGGGACTGGCGGCGCTCGTATTCGCGCTCGTCGACGCCAACGCGGCAGGCTGGGAGTCGACGCAGACGATCGGGCTGCTGATCGCGTCGGTTCTGCTGATCGGCATCTTCGTCGTGATCGAACAGCGCTCCGCGGCTCCGCTCGTGCCGTTTCGGATCTTCCGCTCGCGCACCCTGACCGGCTCGAACATCACCGCGCTGCTGATCGGGGCAGCGCTGTTCTCGATGTTCTTCTTCATCTCGCTGTACATGCAGCAGGTGCTCGGATACGACGCGCTGAAGGCGGGGCTCTCCTACCTGCCGCTGGCGATCTTCATCATCATCTCGGCGGGCGTCGCGTCCCAGCTCGTCACGAAGGTCGGCTTCAAGCCCGTGCTTGTCAGCGGCATGGCTCTGATCGCGATCGCGCTCGTGTGGTTCGCGCAGGTGTCGGTCGGCGACAGCTACGTGGCTGCGATCCTCGGCCCGTCGATCCTGGCGGCGATCGGGCTCGGGTTCGCGTTCGTTCCGGTGACGATCGGGGCGGTGAGCGGAGTCTCGCCGGGGGATTCCGGCCTGGCCTCGGGCCTGATCAATACCGCGCAGCAGGTCGGTGGTGCGCTCGGACTCGCGGTCCTCGTCGCGGTGGCCAACAACGTGACGGCCGACCCGCGCGATCCCGTCCAGCTCACCGACGGCTTCCAGGCCGCCTTCTTGACCGGCGCAGGGATTGCCGTCCTCGGGATACTCGCGGCCGTCTTCTTGATCCGCAGCGCGGACTCGCAGGCGCTCGTCGGCGCCGATCCGGCGGCGCTTCCGATGGCCTAGGTTCCATCCGCACGTCGAGTCCAGCCGCTTGGCGCTGCGGCGACGCTCAGCAGTCGAGCTCGAACTCGAGCTCGCCGAGCAGCACGATCACCGGTTCGCCACAGCGCCCGGCGAGGCCGAGTGGGGCGTCGGGGTCGGTCGTCTCGTACTCCGCCGCGACGACGCTGCGTCCGGGCAGCAAGCCGGCGATGTCACGCACCGCGCGGCCGAGCATCTCCAAGCCACCGAGCACGCCGGCGACGGTGCCGCTCTGCGTGTCGGCCGCGAGGGGCGGAAGCTGGCGCATCAACGGCAGCGCCGGAAGGACGACGCTCCCTGCGACATCGTGGGACAGCTCGCGTTCGCGGTCGGTCTCGCGCACGACTATCGCGCGGAGCCGCGGACACTCGATCAGCGCCGGCTCGGCGCGATCGAGCGCAACGCTGACCAGCAGCGCGCCCGACCCGTGCAGCAGCTCGCGCGCCAGCGCGACCGCAAGCGCCAGCTCTTCGTCGCCGGCGAGCTCGGCGCTCATGGGGGCCCGGCGAGCGCATGGGCGAAGCGGTACTCGGGCAGCTCGATCCAGGGCGCGTCGCCGTAGCGCTCGCGCAGTGCGGCGGCGCTCGCGCCGTGGTCGTAGGCCACGCGGCGGAGCTCGACCGTCCCGTCGTCGTGCAGCACGGCGTACGCGGCGCGATGGTCACCGTCGAACGGCATTCCAACGCTGCCCGGGTTGATGAGCTCGACGTCCGCGACCGCCGAGGAGCGGTGAAACGGGAGGTGGGTGTGGCCGAAGATCAGCCGTGACTCGCTCACGCCCGTCAGCAGCTCGGCCTCGTCGTCGCCGGGCTCGGGCTCGAAGGAGCGCACGTCGCTGACCGGAGAGCCGTGCCAGGCGCGCGTGCGCCCGTCGACAGCGGCGCTCTCGGGCAGCGCGGCGAGCTGCCCGACGAGCGCGTCACCGAGCGCCTCTCGCGCCGCGGCAGTCGCGCCGCGGACGGGTTCGGGCGCAGACTCGGGATCGGCGGTCCAGCGCTCGCCGTTGCCGCGGATCCAGGTCGCCGGCGCGAGCTCGTTCAGACGCTCGACCGTCTCCTGTGGCCAGGGGCCGAAGAGCGCGACGTCGCCGCCGATGAAGTAGCGCTGAGCGCCCTGCTTGCCGGCGTCGGCAAGCACGGCTTCGAGCGCCGGAAGATTGCCGTGGATGTCGTAGAGCAGGGCAAGCATGCCCTTTAGTGTTCCCACTCGTGCAGGCAGCACGCGCGCAGCCATCGCAGGGGCCTGGGGATCTGGCGCTGACCGGACCGACGCTGCGGGTGCGAGTCCCGCGCTCCGACGACGCCGCGGCGCTTTTCCGCGAGGCGTCCGACGCAGACGTCACGCGCTGGTTCTCGTGGGGGCCCTACGAGTCGCGGGCGCAGGCCGAGGCCTACCTCGAGCGGTTGCCCGCGGAGCGCGAGAGCGGCAGCCAGCTCGATCTGATCGTCGAGCGGCTTGACGCCGGGCCGATCGGCATCAGCGGACTGTCGGAGTTCTCGCTGCGCGATCGGCGCGCCACGATCGGGACATGGCTGGGGCGCGCATGGTGGGGGACCGGTGCCAACGGCGAGTCCAAGGCGCTCATGTGCCACCTCGGCTTCGCCGTGCTCGGACTGGAGCGGATCGGCAGCTACACCAGCGTCGATCACGTGCGCTCGCAGCGCGCGCTCGAGCGCCTGGGCTTCGGACGCGAGGGGGTGCTGCGCCGCTTTCATCGCCACGGCGAGCGGGTGCTCGACGTCGTGGTCTTCGGGCTGCTGCGTTCCGACTGGGAGAACGGCCCGCTGCGCGAGGTGGCCGTGACGGTCAGCGGCCAGCCGCCGCCCGCCTTCGTCGTGGCCGGGAGTGCTCTTACAGCGCGCTGAGCGGATCGACGTTCGCGCCGCGCAGGAGAATCTCCCAATGCAGGTGCGGTCCGGTCGCCGAGCCGCTCGAGCCCACCCGTCCAAGGCGGCCGCCCGCCGGCACGAAGGCGCCGCGGCGCACGCCGATCGTCGAGAGGTGCGCGTACAGCGTGCGCATGCCGAAGCGGTGGCGGATGATCACGAAACTGCCCCAGCCCCCGGCGCTGTAGCCGGTGAAGGCCACCGTTCCGAATCCGGCCGCCGTCACGGGGGTGCCACTCGGCGCGGGGAAGTCCAGCCCGGCGTGGAAGCTTTGGCCGCGCGGTCCGTAGCGATCGCCGATCGGCGCCCGCACCGGGCGGCGCAGCTTCACCGGGGCGCGCGGCGGGGGCGCTCTGAGTCTGCGCAGCGTCGCGGGTCCCGCGACGCCGTCACCCGCCAGGCCCGCCCAGCGCTGGAAGCGCTGCAGCGCGGCGCTCGAACGCGGCCCGAGCCCGCCGTCGACGGGTCCGGAGGGGAAGCCGTGGGCGCCGAGCTTGAACTGCAGTGTGGCGACATCCCAGCCGGTGTGGCCCCGGCGCATCGTGCGACTGCCGTACGACGGACGGCCGGCGCGCCCGAGCGCGCGGCGCGTGGCGGGTCCGGCGACACCGTCAGCGGCGAGGCCCGCACGCCGCTGGACCGCGCGAACTCCCGCGACCGTGCCGGGGCCGCGGATGCCGTCGACAGCGCCCGCGTAGGCGCCCGCGGAGCGCAGGGCGACCTGCAGCGCGGCGACGTTGGCGCGCCCGGCGGCGCCGGCCGCCGGCGCGGCGCAACCCAGCACGGCGAGCGCGGCGAGCAGAGCAAGTGGACGTGTACGGGCACGGACGATTCACCGGCTTTCGGTGCACGCACGCTCTATCTTCCCGCTGGGAAGGAGCTTGCGGCGCCGGGATCTCCCGTCCTGTCGATGGGGCGTGGCGATCTCGTGCACCTCAGGCTTACTGATTCGCCACACCCTGCGCAAGGAACCCCTACCGCGCCGCCGCTCCCTGGGAGACGCCACCCGCGCTGGGAGACGCCACCCCCGCCGGGAGACGCCACCGCCTCCCGTTCGCCCTTGATGATGCAGTTCGCCGCGAACTCCAGCGCGGTGTTGCTCGCACGGCCAGCGCGCGACAAGAACCTCCCCCCGTCGAGACAGCTCTCAGCCGCGGCGTGCTTCCCAGCTGAACCCGCGCACGGCCAGCACCGCGCCGACGGCCGCCCAGATGAGGATGATGGCGAGGTCTGAGAGGTTGTCGGCGAACGTGGCGCCGGTGACCATCGCGCCCGAGAGCCCGTCGATGAGGTGCGTCAGCGGCAGCGCCTGGGCGATGTCGCGCAGAAACGCGGGCGCGTTGTCGGCGTCGTAGAAGACGCCGCTGATGACGATCACCGGCAGGAAGATGGCGTTGACGTAGGCCGGCGCGGAGTCGAAGTTCGGGATCGCGTGCGACAGGGCGACGCCGAGTGCGGCGAAGCAGAAGACCCCCGCTGCGACGAACGCCGCCAGCTCGAGCCAACGATCGGGCAGGTCGACGCCGAAGAACAGCGCGCCCGCGCCGATCACGATCGAGAGCTGGATGAACGTGTTCGTGACGGCGTGCAGCCCGAGGCCGCCGAGGTAGGCACCGCTGGGTAGCGGCGTGCCGCGCAGGCGCTTGAGCACGCCCTGCTCGCGCAGGAAGACCATGTTCATCGCCAGCGCGACGAACGTCGTCGTCATGATGCTCATGCCCGCGATCCCGGGGACGATGATGTCGAGGTCCTTCTGGCTGCCGGAGTAGATCGTTCCCAAGAGCGCCAGGAACAGCAGCGGCAGCACGAAGTTGAAGAATGCCGCGCTCGGGTTGCGCCAGAACATCTTGCGCTCGAGTCGGTACTGGCGCCAGGTGAGGACCAGCGCGTCGGTCATCGTGCGGGCTCGTCGCTGCGCTCGGGGACGTCCTCGGTCGTCAGCTCGAGGTAGACGTCCTCCAGCGACGGACGGCTCACGCTGAGCTCCTCGAGCGCGACGCCGCGGGCCAGCGCGGCGCTCGTGAGCTGGTGCAGCAGCGCCGTGGGGTCGGCGGTCTCGCGCGTCTCGAGCTCCCCGCCCTCGTCGCGCCAGCTGACGCGGTAGCGCGAGGACGCGCCGACACCGAGCTGCGCGGGGGCGCCGACCGCGAGGATGCGCCCGCTCTTGAGGATCGCGACGCGGTCGCAGAGCGCCTGCGCCTCGTCGAGGTAGTGCGTCGTCAGCAGCACGGTCTTGCCCAGGTCGGCGAGCGCGCGCACGGTCTCCCAGGCGGCGCGCCGGGCGGCTGGGTCAAAGCCGGTCGTGGGCTCGTCGAGAAAGACGAGCTCGGGGTCGCCGACGAGCGCCAGCGCGAAGTCCAGCCGCCGTGCCTGGCCGCCGGACAGCTTGCGCGCGCGCACGTGCTCGGACTCGCGCAGTCCGGCGAGCTCGATGACCTCATCGATGTCGCGCGGAGCGGGATAGAGACCCGCCCAGTGCGTGACCAGCTCGCGCACGGTCAGATGGCGGTACGTGCCGCTGCTCTGCAGCACGATGCCGGCACGCTCGCGCAGCGCCCGCGGACGGCTGCCCGGGTCATAGCCGAGCACCGACACGATCCCGCCGCTGCGCTCGCGGTAGCCCTCGAGGATCTCGACCGTCGTGGTCTTGCCGGCACCGTTGGGGCCGAGCAGACCGAAGACCTCGCCGCGCTGCACTTCGAAGTCGATGCCGCGTACGGCGCGCACGTCGCCGTAGGACTTGCGCAGGTCGCGCACGAGGATTGCGGGGGCGTGCGTGTCCATCGCAGCGCTGGATCATGTCAAGATCGCTGCTGCGTTCTCCGTGGCCCGCTGCGCCTGCATCGACATCGGCTCGAACACCACGCGCCTGCTGGTGGCCGAGGACGATGACCGGTGCCTGCGCGAGCTGCTCGCCGAGCGCACCTTCACGAGGCTTGCGTCGGCGTGCGACGCCCACGGCGAGATCGCGCCCGAGAAGATCGCCGAGATCGCCGAGATCGTCGCGCGCCAAGCTCGCACGGCCGGAGAGCTGGGCGCCGCGGCGGTGCGAGTCGTGGCGACCTCAGCCGTCCGTCAGGCCGTCAACGCCAGCGCGCTGGCCGATGCGATCGACGCCTCCTGTGGCCTGAAGGTGGCCGTGCTGACCGGCGAGGAGGAGGCCCGGCTGGCCTTTGCCGGAGTGATCGGCCTGCTGCCCGATCCTCCCGCGGGCGAGCTGGGCGTGGTCGACGTCGGCGGGGGCTCGACCGAGCTCGTCGTGGGAACGGCGCGCGACGGCGTGACGTGGTCGATCTCGTTGCCGGTCGGGTCCAGCAGCGTGACCGACGCCGAGCTGCCGCACGATCCGCCCTCGGCGCACGAGCTTGCCCGGCTGCGCGGCAGGCTGGCAGAGGTCTTCGGTGAGATCGAGGTACCGAGGCCGTTGCTGGCCTACGCCGTGGGAGGCAGCGCGACATCCCTGCGGCGGCTGGTTGGCGAGCTGCTGCAGCGCGAGTCGCTGATGCTCGGGCTGCAGCGGCTCGTCGGTCATCCCGCCGCGGAGATCGCGCTGCGCCTCGGCCTGCATGCCGAGCGCGTACGGCTGCTGCCGGCCGCGATCCTGCTGCTCGACGCCGCGTCGCACGCGTTCCGTGCTCCGCTTCAGATGGGCGGCGGCGGGCTGCGCGAGGGCGTCGTGCTCGAGCAGCTCGCGCAGATCCGCCAAGCATGATCTTCACCGGAGAGTCACCTCTTGGGTGCCCCCGCGTACTCTGATGGGATGCCGGATGCCTCGATGAGCCCCGACGTCGACACTCCCGCCCAGGAGTCGATCCACTCGGTCGACATCACACGCGAGCCGATCGAGCCGACCGAGTCGCCCGACCGTGACCTGCATGACCCCGCGCTGTACATCGGCCGCGAGCTCTCGTGGATCGAGTTCAACGACCGCGTCCTCGATCTCTGCGTGGACCCGGGTCAACGGCTGCTCGAGCGCGTGAAGATGGCCGCGATCTGGAGCTCGAACCTCGACGAGTTCTTCCAGATCCGCGTCGCCGGGGTGCACGATCAGATCGACGCCGGGCTGTCCGATCCCGGGCCCGACGGCATGACGCCGTCGCGGACGATCGACGTGATTCGCGAGCGCGTGCTCAACCAGCAGGAGCGCCTCGAGCGTTGCGTCCTGGGCGAGCTGCTACCCGCGCTCGCCGAGCACGGGATCCGGATCGTCGGGCTCGACGACGTCGGCGACGCGGACCGCCGCGCGCTCAACGAGCGCTTCCAGCGCCAGATCTTCCCCGTCCTGACACCGCTCGCGGTGGGCCCGGGACGACCGTTTCCATACATCTCGAGCTTGTCGCTGTCGATCGCCGTCATCGTGCGCGACCCGTCCAACGGCCAGCAGACGTTCGCGCGCGTCAAGGTGCCCAAGGAGATGCTGCCGCGCTTCGTGGCGCTCGACGACGACCCGCTGACGTTCATCGCACTCGAGGAGGTCATCGCGGCGAACCTCGAGTCGCTCTTCCCGGGCATGGAGATCGTCAGCCACGGCTTCTTTCGCGTCACGCGCGACGCTGACTTCGAGGTCTCCGACGAGGCCAACGACCTGCTTCAGGCCGTCGAGGCCGAGCTGCGTCGCAGGCGCTTCGGCGAGGCCGTGCGGCTGGAGGTCGACGCGGGCACGGACGAGGGCGTGCGCGAGCAGCTCAGGGAGGCGCTCGACCTCGAGCAGCGCCAGGTCTACGCCGTCGACGGGGTGCTCGACACGACGGACCTGTGGCAGATCTACAAGCTCAAGGGCTTCGGCGAGCTGCGCGACCCGCCATGGACCCCGGTGACGCAACCGCGGCTACAGGACGAGGAGGGCAAGCCGGCCAACATCATGGCCGAGATGCGGCGCAGCGACATCCTCGTCCATCACCCGTATGACTCGTTCAACACATCGGTCGAGCGCTTCGTCGAGCAGGCGGTCGAGGATCCCGAAGTGCTCGCGATCAAGCAGACCGTGTACCGCACGTCGGACGACTCGCCGCTCGTGCCGGCGCTGATCCGGGCCTCCGAGCGCGGCAAGCAGGCCGTCTGCATGGTCGAGCTCAAGGCGCGCTTCGACGAGCGCGCGAACATCACGTGGGCGCGCGCGCTCGAGCAGGCGGGCGTGCACGTCGTCTACGGCTACCCGGGCCTCAAGACGCACGCCAAGTGCATCCTCGTCGTTCGCCGTGAGGGCGACGGTGTGCGCAACTACGTGCACGTCGGGAGCGGGAACTACCACTCGACGACGGCTCGGCTGTACACCGACTTCGGGTTGTTCACCGTCGACGAGGACATCGGCGCCGACGTCGCCGACATGTTCAACTTCCTCACCGGCATGGCGCGGCCGACGGACTACCGCAAGGTGCTGATCGCGCCGATGGGGATCCGCGATGGGATCATGGGGCAGATCAACGCCACGATCGAGGCGCACGAGCGTGGCGAGCACGCGCGCATTGCGCTGAAGATGAACTCGCTCGTCGATCGCCGCTGCATCCGCGCGCTGTACCGCGCGTCGCAGGCGGGCGTGCCCGTGGAGCTCAACGTACGCGGGATCTGCTGCCTGCGCCCCGGCGTGCCGGGCGTGTCGGAGAACATCACCGTGGTCAGCGTGCTCGGCCGCTTCCTCGAGCACTCGCGTGTGTACGCATTCGAGCGCGGCGACGAGACGACGGTTCTCATCGGCTCGGCCGATCTCATGCCGCGCAACCTCGACACGCGCGTCGAGTTGCTCACCCCGGTCGATGACGAGGCTGCGCGCGAGGATCTGCTCGACACGCTCGAGCGCTCACTGGCAACCGATGTCGGCGCCTGGGAGCTGCAGTCCGACCGAAGCTGGGTCAAGCGCGTTCCCGGCGACCCACCGCGCTCGGTCCAGCACGAGCTCATGCAAAGCCACGCCGCACGGGCCAGCGAGACCTCGCAGGCCAACGAGTGACGATCGTCGAGCGCGGGCCCGCGGCGGCACCCGCCGATGCGCGCGTCCACGCTCCCGCGCGCGGCAACAAGCGCCTGACCAGCCTGCTGGAGGCCGTCGACGCCGATCTTCAGGTCAAGGCCTGGTGGCACGCCGCCGGCGTCAACGCCGAGCGCCTGCACATGGCCGACCACTCGTGGGTGCACATCCAGATCGTCCTGAACATGGCGCTGCGCCTGGCGCGGCTGCTGTTCCGCCGTGGCGTCGAGCCGAGCATCGTCGCCGACCACGGTCTGAAGGTCCGTGACGCCGAGGTGGTCATCGCCGGCGCGGCGCTGCTGCACTGCGTCGGGATGTCGATCCACCGCGTCGACCACGAGGAGTACTCACTCTTTTTGACGGCCGACAAGCTTCCGAAGCTGCTCGAGGACATCTATGAGGAGCCGACGCGCTCGATCGTCGTCGCAGAGACGCTGCACGCGATCATCTCGCATCGCTCGAAGGGCGCGCCGTTCACGATCGAGGGCGCGATCGTGCGCGTCGCCGACGCGCTGGACATGGCTCGCGGGCGCTCGCGGGTGCCGTTCGAGGCCGGCCACATGAACATCCATTCGCTGTCGGCCTATGCGATCGAGGCGGTGTCGATCGGCGCCGGCGAGGACAAGGCGGTGCGCGTCGAGATCGAGATGTCCAACTCCGCGGGCATCTTCCAGGTCGACGAGGGCCTGGGGACGAAACTGCGCGGAACGCCGCTGGAGGCGCACATCGAGGTTGTCGCGCGCATCGAGGCCGAGCACGAGCAGCGGCTGGTCCCGATCTTCAGGCTCTGAGCGCGAACGCGCCAAGGCGTGATCTGAAACCCGCTGCGTCCCGCTTAGTTAGTTCAGTGGCGCATGCAGCGTGTGTGCGCCAGAACCAACTACGACCCTGGAGACCACGTGACCGATACGGCACTGCGTGAGCTCGCGGACGATCCGTCCTCGCGCAAGCGCTTCTTCAAGATGATCGGCGGCGCCGGCGCGGTCAGCGCCTTCGGCGTCGTGCTCGCCGCGTGCGGCGACGACGACAAGGACAAGGCCAGCAGCAGCTCCGACTCGACCTCGGCCGGCTCGGGTGATGCCAAGGCCGACAACGCGAGCGATCTGAAGATCGTCAACTACGCGCTGACGCTGGAGTACCTCGAGGCGGAGTTCTACAAGCAGGTCCTCGAGAGCGGGATGGTCAAGGACAAGGAGATCGGCGAGCTGGCGAAGAGCATCCAGGAGAACGAGCAGGAGCATGTGGATGCCCTGACGGCCACCGCCAAGAAGCTCGGCGGCACACCGGCTCCCAAGCCCAAGACGAAGTTCGAGGGCGTCATCTCCAAGGGCCCCAAGACGATCTTGGAGACCGCGGCGGACGTCGAGAACCTCGGCGCGGCCGCCTATCTCGGACAGGCCGGCAACATCAAGAGCAAGGAGGTCCTTGCCGCCGCACTGGCCATTCACACCGTCGAGGCCCGCCACGCCGCGGCCCTGAACCAACTCGTAGGGCGCGGCTTCAAGGCCAAGAAGGGCCAAGGCTCGATCCCCGATGGGCCGTTCGCCAAGCCGATGGACATGGACGCCGTTCTCAAGGCTGTCCAGCCGTTCATCGCCAGCTAGATCCACCACAAACGAAAGCGAGAATCAGCATGACTTCATCGCGACTGGTGGCTCCTGAGCTGACCACCATCGAGGTTCAAGGGCTGACGCGCGAGGCATTCCTCCTGCGCGCCACGCTCGCCGCGGGCGCCACGTACGGCGCGCTGTCGGCCACCCCATACATCACCAATGCGCTCGCGCAGGAGGGCGGCGGCGACGTCGACATCCTGAACTTCGCGCTGACGCTCGAGTACCTCGAGGCGGCCTTCTACACGATGGCCGTCAAGCAGGTCAAGGGGCTCAGCGCGGACGAGGCGAAGCTTGCCAAGACGCTGCGCGACGACGAGGATGAGCATGTCGACGCGCTCACCGCGACGATCAAGAAGCTCGGCGGCAAGCCGGCTGCCAAGCCGAAGGTCGCCTTCGCCGGCGCGTTCGGCTCTCGGGCCGCGTTCCTGAAGACCTCCAACGCGCTCGAGGACACCGGCGTGAGCGCCTACAACGGCGCCGCGCCGAGCATCAAGTCCGTGGAAGTGCTCGCCGCCGCGGGTTCGATCGTGCAGATCGAGGCGCGGCACGCGGCGCTGATCCGGCTGGCGCGCGGCAAGTCGCCGGCGCCGCTGGCGTTCGACAAGGCCTCGGAGATGGCAGAGGTGCTCAAGGCCGTGCAGCCGTTCATCAAGGCCTAGTCGCCGAGAGCACGGTTGGGATGAAAGGGCCCGGAGTGTTCCGGGCCCTTTCGGCTTTCTACGCGCGGGCTGCAAGCCCCCGCGCGTAGAAGCGCAGGTAGGCGTACATGTGGCTGTGTCAGTAGTTCCCGCTGTGCTCGCCCCGAGGGCGAGAGCGCCCGCCAGCAGCGCCGGCGACGACCGCTGCCACCGCCCGGCGCCGTCCTACCAGTGCACGCCCTTCATGATGTTCGCCATCGCGATCTGCTCCATGCTGGCGTGCTCGGCCGAGGCCGGGTCCTTGTCGCCCTTGGAGGCGGCCGAGTCGGGGAAGACCTTGTAGGCCATGTGCAGGATCTGGTCGATTGCCTTCGGCGCGAGCGCGTGCGCGACCTCGCCGAACGTGCCCAGGCGCGTGTTGATCTCCTTGGGCCGCGCGCGCAGCGCTTCGCAGATGAGGTCGCCCGCCTCCTCGGGGCTGATCGTCGGGAAGTGGTCGTAGAGCTTCGTCGGCGCGATCATCGGCGTGCGCACGAGCGGCATGTGGATCGTCGTGAAGGTGATCCCGTGGCCGATGACCTCCGACGAGACCACGCGCGT
>Ga0183260_10002691_pt1 | contig 14578 bp, 7 predicted proteins | sample AntDrymUQ4972206_2_FD_129768 | JGI IMG/M metagenome (GOLD analysis project Ga0183260, IMG submission 129768) | Polar desert sand microbial communities from Dry Valleys, Antarctica - metaG UQ497 (22.06) (version 2) (version 2) | ecosystem: Environmental > Terrestrial > Soil > Desert | place... | reverse complement strand
ACAAAGAACGGTAAGGCAATAGATACTCTCTTATAAATTTATTAATAACTAATTCTTTTTTATTACTAAATGACTTAATGCAGGATCACTTAACACCCTCTCCATCTCCGACTGAATAATGTCCTGCACATCCTGTTTAATCTGTAAATAATTGCGCTGCACCATCGCATTATCCAACTTGCGTATAACCGGGATTTCCTTGTAATCGTCCTGCTCTTGCTTTAATGCGTCATGGTCGTTTAATATCGAACAGTGAAAGGATTTAAGCTCAATTTTGCAGTCCGGGTCATCCGCTACCATACCCACAAATTCACCTGAAGAAAGGGCTGAAATTTTTGATGGAGGGATAGCTGCCTCCAGTTGTTTAGAACGGCTTATTGAGGTATCGGACCTGTTAATGGATAGGCTTTCCCTGTCCTGCATAATCTTTCCAAAACGTTCTGAAAGTTGTTTAGCTGTATCCCCTGTAACCTGGCCGCTTACAATGTTGCCGGTGATGTTCATTATAACATCGGCCTGCTCTTTACCATAATCTTTTCGAAGCTGGCTAAAGTCCTGAACTCCCAAACAGGTAGCTACTTTATTACTCCGTGCTGTGGCAATCAGACTGTCCATGTTATTCAGGTAAATAGTCGGGAACTCATCAAATATCAGACTGCTTTTCTGCTTTCCTTTTTTGTTCACCAGCTTTACTAATCTGGTCACATAGAGGGATAAAACAGCCCCGTAAATCTGGATTTTTTGCGGGTTATTGCCCATGCAAACAATCTTTGGCCAGTTAGGATTATTGATGTCCAACTTAAAGTCATTGCCCGATAGTACATAGTATAATTGAGGTGAAGAAAGTCTGGCTAAAGCTATTTTAGCGGCAGCTATTTGCCCTTCCAGTTGTTCCATTACATCATTCAGGTAAGCATTGACAAAAGGGTTAATTAATACCTCTATTTCCTTCTCGGTGCGTAGAGCGGTAAATAAGCTGTCATAATCCACCTGCATCAGTTCAATAACGTGTGGCAAGGAGCAAAATTCACCATCCCTATACTTCCGTAGATACCATATAATAGCAGTTAGAAAGTTGATTGGAGATTCTACAAAAAAATCGCCTTGCCGCTTAATCCATTCTCTGTTTAAACCCATAAGAATGGTACGGGCGGATTCGGCAGCATCCGTAATATCCGTCATCGTTTCATGGTCGAGTGGATTGCACCGGTGGCTACGTGTTAAGTCGTCAAAATTGATGACATAAAACATTGGTTGGACAGGATATTTCGCCTTGTATTTTAGCCACGTGTTGTAAACAATTTTGGATAGGTCGTCAAATTTGAAATCATACACGAACATGGTAAAACCTTTCCTGATATGCTGCGTAATGACGTGCCGGATAACGAAGTATGATTTACCTGCTCCCGGTGAGCCAAGCACCATTAAAGCCCTAAATGGATTGATGATATTTATCCAACTTTTCCGAGCCTTTCCTTTCAGATTATATTGCGCAGGAAGGTTAATAGAAAACTCATTTTCCAATAGTCGTTCTTCCTGTGGAAAGGTTTCATTCTCTTTGTTGAAAATGTCTTTGCTGTTTAACTTTTGCTGTATTACACGGGATAACAAAGTGCCCCCTGATAAGACCAGCATAAAGCCGATAGCATTTATTCCGATATACAACATTGCTGCTGTTGTTAGTTGGATATTAGGAAGCAAAGACAGGTAACTCAGGAAATAAATAAGCAGTCCTGTTATAATATAAACAATGGCAGATTTATAACTCAGCTTTTCATCTTTCCTTCCTTTTGCACCCATTAGGGAGATAGCTAAAAACCCCAAAGCAAATAGCTTGGATGTATGAAAGTTGTTAAACAAACCTGTGTCACGAATATTGCCCATTAACCGGTCTGTTAGGGTTACTGTCAAGTTCCACTGCTCAAAAGCAGTATAGCAATAATAATAAAAGTGTAATACTAAAATGGCTATGCTGATTAGCCTGGTCATATCCAAGATTTTTCTCAGTGCCTGTTCGTTTTCTCCTGTTTGCATAGCTGTATTATTGAAAGATTAAAGACGTTTGGAGATACGCTTCCTGCGTTTCCTTCCTCCCTTTTTGGTTAGGCCATGAGGAACAAAACCAGATGTGTGTTCCGGCTGTAACAATGTTTCTAAAAGGTCAACACCGTCTTTGTTTTGCATGGCTGCAGGTACTTGTTTTTGTTCGTCCGGTATTGATATTTTCGATGAAGGTTGTTTAACAAAGTCTTGCTTTTGTACAGGTGTTTCCTGTGGCTCATTGCACCTTTCCAATATGCCTTTTGCGCTGTATTGTTTACCTATTGCGCTGCCGTTAAATACACATTTTGTTCGATGGTCAACATAAGTAAGACCATAAATAATTCTATCTGCATTTTGTCTTATAACTGTCTTGATGCCTTCTTTTTCAAGAGTTTTTACCAAAGCTTGCATCTCCTGTTTTGGCTGCTTTAAAAAGGCTAAATCAATTGCATTCTTAACCCTCGATTTATGTGATTGGCGAGCAGCTTCATTAAGGAAAAATCTTTCTTCAAGATATTTTAAAGTAGGTTTATTATGGAAGGAACTTGCCTTAATAGGAACACCGATGCTGTTACCTTTATCATCAAGGATGCGGTAAAGCAATCCCTGATGCTGATAAACTCTTGAACTTTCGCTACCCCGGTCTGCCATTACGTTATATTGCTTCAATATCGCATTCAATTCAGGCAATGAAGTGTACTTATACGTGTTCAAAACAGCGTTTAATACATTAGCAATTGCCCTTCTGGATTCCGACTTGCCATACTGAACCTTTTGGGCATAGGCTGACTTAAGTTGATACTCCTTTTTCATATTTTCTGCCCTTACAAGGTCATATGCTATCTCAATTTCTTTCCGTGCTTTTTCAGACTGATTTCGACCTATGTTTTGCGTGTCTATTCGGCTGCCGTCAACACGAACTTTTACCGATACAATATGAATATGTGGATGCCCGGCATCAAAGTGTTGGTACACCAAATAAGGCTGTTCACCAAAGCCTATTTTTTGCATATAGGTGTCAGCAATGTCTTTCAATTGCTCGTTGGAAAGCATCTCATTAGGGTCAAAATTCAATGAAACATGAACGCTATTCCTTGTAACGTTTTCATTTAATGCGGCCTGATTAAGCAGTCTGTTCAACTTATTATTGAAGGATAATTGTTTAACATCCATAGGATAGTTAGAGGCTGAAATACATTCTGCCACACCTTCCTTCACCTTGTTCTCATTGTAGTTTAATATGCGCTGAATGGAATGTCCTGTTTTAATTACCGCAACCATTTTTCACCCATTTTTTGAATGTGATTTTTTATTTCGTCCACCTTGTTCAGCAGGGTTTGCTTCTCCAATTCGTAGGTAAGTAGCCAACTTGTGAATTCAGAAATCTGGTGTAGCGTATGGAGCTTTTTTACGGCCTGATTGAAGTTATTTCCTATACCGTTTAACTCACTCCTAAGCCGCATCATCTCTGCCATATAGTCATCCATAGATTGATTGCGATAGGTAGTTACAATAGACTTTTCAAAAAGGTTGCGGCGTACATAATCGCTTAGTTTGCGGCAGGTGGTAGCCCTCCATTTCTTCTCAACTTGCTCATACTCTTTTGGCGTGAGCCTTAGCCCGATAATGCGAGATCTGTTTGAATTTTTTGCTTCCATCACTGTATCATTTTCACGTTTCAAACTCTGTTTTACCTTACTGTGTCCCCGCCCACGACTTCGGAGTGAAGGGCGGCAAGATTCGGTTGTTTAACAACCGGACATCTTGCCGATTGCTGGAAAGAGGCAATCTCAAAGCCTTTAATATGTCCTTTAAACTTTTCTAAGTCATTTATGATTTATTTTCAAGTATGTATTAAGTACTTATTGAAGTAGGATTTTTGAAATAAATTTTAAGCAAGGGTTTATTCTTAAAGCTTTTGTCTTAAGTTTTTCTTTTGTGATTTCCCAAAATTTATTAGCCAATCATTAAGATCATTATGATGTTGGTATAAACTACTTTCATCCTTATATTTTTTGTTTAACGATAAAGCATACTTGCTGCAATTTTGTCCGGTTGTATCACGATCTAAATAAAGCCTAATGGTATCATGTTGCTCCATTAAAGGGCGTGCTTTTTCAAAGAAAGAGATGGAATTTAATATCACAAAATCAGTCAAGATTTGGGGTTGATTTTTATGAATTACCATGAAAGAAAGGAAGTCCATAAAGCCTTCAAAAACGGTTGCGTCTGTGTCTCCATTGTTAAACGTTGTAATACCTTTTGGGGAACTGCTGGCTTTGAAATAAGGGTTACGTAATTCATAACCACCAGCATCATTTTTAAACCCGATACCAAAATATTCTTTGCCGTTCAATTCATATTTTACTTCCTTGCAATAGACTTCTGCCAAATCAATGGGTATTTTTCTTTGTTGCAGGTAGCGTAATAAGGAGAAAGAAGAAAGCGACTTTTCCTGAAGAATATTTATTCTGCTTTCTGCATTGCTGGCAACCTTTATTTGGTCAGGAGTGAGAGAAGGCTTTTGAAAAGAAAAGCCGCTGCTTAACTGATGCAGGAATTCACCTACTGTACAGTTATTATATAAGATGGCAAAGTCAATAACATTTCCACCTTTACCAAGTCCATGATCGTACCATCTGTTAAGTTTTTTATTTACCTTAAAGGACGGTGTTTTTTCTTCTCTTAATGGAGATAAATACCAATAATCTTCTCTTCTTATTTTTGAGGGTTTAAACCCTAATTTAGACAGGTATTCTACAATATCTGCTTGCCTGGCTTCTTCAATAGAAAGCCTTTGTTTTCTGAAATTCATAACCACACATTTTCATTTTCACTGGTTCAATTACTATGGATGCGAAGTTAAACCAGTGGTATGGGTTCAACATATCCACATCATATTTTGATGAGGATTGTATAGGCAGATAAAAATAGTTTTGTGCAGTGAAAGATTGAATAATTTAAAACATGAAAGTATGCTTACAACAAATGATGTAGCCAAAGTGTACGATACTATATTGAGTATCCCTGGCATGAATGAAAACGTGAAGATTGATATAAAAATCTCTCGTAAAAATGTGCTGTTGCTAAACAGTGTTATTAAACGTGGTTTATCAGCCAAAGATGATGACAAATCAGCCAACCTTCTGCAAAGCATTCCCCAAGAAACATTACAAGAGTTGGATGCTTTTGCAGATGACTGTTTAACAAAAGCTGGTCTTAATGAGCTTAGTGAAAAGCTTAAAGCGTTAAGCACAAAGTAACTTATTTCATAGCCTGTTGCAGGGAAATACCATTTTAATGTCTATAGTAATGTTTATTTTCCTGCAAGTGGCTATACCATATTTTGATAGCTACCTGTTCCGAAGGAAGTGGTAGCAACTTTACTTCTTATCATTCCTGATTGTCCTCCCTTAGCCCTGATATTTGGGATATTATTTTTTATCAACCATTGAGAAAGGAAGCTGCATCAGAAGCAGTATAATGTATAATTTCTCCGTTATTTAGGATAATGGTAAAAAAATATAAGTCTGTTAAAAATTTAAATAATCAAATCCTGAATAGTTAGAAGAAACGGGTATAGCATTATTTTATTAGGTAAACCATCTAACTGCGCCCTCTTCAAAAATAAGCGCACGCAACGCTCACCGCACTGAGGTCTTAGGAACCTGGTAACGATAACTGCGCCCACGCCGTAGCATGTGCGTTCTCCACATATGTCCCGTTACCTTCGAATGTTCCTAGGTTTCAGTGCATGAGTTAAAGCAAAAACGCTTCAAGAATACTTTTGAAAAATATAGTATTGATGATTTATAGTAATCCAATATTTGGGTTTATAATTTCTCTTTGTCAAAGAGTATTAAGCTTGCAAAACAAGCTAAACACCAACAAACCACCACCCTAACAATATGTCTAATAAATATATTTTGTCATGCACTAAGTAACTTTGTTTACACATTAAAAATTGATTCATTAATGGAAGGTTCACCATCACAAGCTGGGTTTTACTATCAGAACAATGTCGCAGCATTAAGAATAATTGAATGTTTGTTTTTTAACTCAGATATTACACACATTAGATTGGAGAATTACGAAAAAGGACACCACATTGATGATATCATTATTTATCGAAAAAGCAAAATTGAATATAACCAGATTAAGTGGTCAGAAGAAGGAGACAATTCTTATACTCTTTATAACTTGCTTACAGCGCAGGCTCCAAAAAAATCAATCTTCCGTCAACTTGCGGAGGGATACCTTAGCGTTAAGCAAAGCAACACTGACTTTTCAATTACACTTTTCACCACCAAACGAGAAAGCTTTCAAAAAAGACCCAGCGAAGGATTAAGTCACGGTTTAACCGAAATCAGGACAAATATTTTTGAGCCACTAAAGCAAGCATCGGTTCGGTATGACTTATTGCCAAAATACACAGAGTATCGAGACACATTGGAAGTAATCAGAAAAGAATGTTCCTTAGATAAAGATTCATTCAATGACTTAATTAAGAAACTTGAATTTAAGTTCAGCCAAGAGCCAATAGACCAAATTCAAAGTGCAATAAAGTTTAAGCTAGACAGATTAGGCATTGAACAAACTCGTTTCGAGATATTTCTTGATGGAATTGTAAAGTGGAGTATCACTGGCGAACAAATAACTAAGCACCTAGTATTAAGACAACTTGGAATTACAGATAGGTTTGAAGATAAACTCTCTCATTACTTCAAAGTAGTAGATGAAAGGTTTTATGTACCCAATAATGATTTACTAACAAAACTGAAAACATCTTTAACCGAATTAGAAGGTGGGTACATTTTAATTGAAGGTTTGCCGGGTATCGGTAAATCCACAGCCCTTACGAAATTCAAAGAAACCAACCCCGAAATTACTTTGGCTTATTACTGCTTTATTCCCGATGCAAAAAATGATTTTGGGGAATTAAGACATAAGTCAAATTACTTCCTAAAATCACTATGCATTACTATTGAAAACCATTTTCCTGATGTTGATTTGCCTAATAAATATTCCGACCGATTTGAAGAAAAGTTTGTCTCATACATTGACAAATTAGGTACTCTTAAAAAGAAAATAATTTTTATGATAGATGGGCTGGATCATGTGCATCGGAATACAACAATTCATGAGTATTCACTTCTCTATCAAATAAAGGGTAATCTGCCCGATAGCATTTTCTTTATATTAAGTTCTCAGTATAGAAGTGTTCTTTCCCCTTCTGTTGCAACGCAAATTGATTCCGATCCTCGGAGACATATTGTTGTAGCTAAATTTTCTCAGCAAGAGATCAAACAATACTTAAGCAACAAAGGAATAGACGCTATCGATTTTCTCGACCAAATTGAAAGGGTGTCAAGCGGAATACCTCTTTATCTTCATTACATTTCAGAGCTGCTTCTTAATACAGAAAAGAGGAATTATGAGGGAACTTTAAAGAACCTTCCAAATCTCATTGACGATAAAATAAATACATATCATGAATACTTATTTAAAAAAATTGAGAGCGAAGAATTCGCCAAGTGGGTGTTAGCTGTGTTTGCATATAGAAGAGAAAACAGCACAGCGGATACAATTTTAGAAATCCTAAAATTGGCTGGGCTGAACAAAAATATTACCGACGTTTCAGATGTAATAAATAATTTCTCACACCTATTGAGGCAGACCAATGGTAGGGCTTACTCAATATTTCACAACAGTTTCAGAGAATTTATTCTGTCAAAAACTGTATTGCTCCAAGATAAATTCAATACTGCGTTAATAAAATTTTATGAGCAAGCTCCATTTGCAGATGAAGCCTACCGAAATTATTTTAAACACTTAAATGAAATTGGGGATTATCAGAAAATTATTTCAGCAACAACCTTGGATTGGATTAAGTCTGCGTGGAAGAATTACAGGGCAATTGAAGAGATAAAAGAGAATATAGAAATTGCATTAAATGCCTGTGTTGAAACTCTCACGCTTTCTGAGTTCATAAGAATTGCCTTTCTGAAATCTCAATTTTCCCGATTGAGTTGGAACATTGAAAATTCTGAAATTGATTTCCCTACTTTGCTATTAAATGCAGGTGAGACAGCAAATAGTTTGCGTTCAATTTGGGATGGTGATTTTGTATTGACGAGTAAGGAATACTTCTCTTATTATTTGGGACTGTATTATTCGAGAACAGGGGGATTATTACCTCAAAACGTTATTCAACAGGGGTTTTCAAAATCTCTTACAAAAGGAAATTCTGATAAAATTACTAAGGTTTTAAAAGCGGAAGCGCTTTCCTTTGGTAAGGTGAAAGAACTTTTTCACAAGATTGATTTAATAAAATGGATAAAATCTGATGAGCATAGTGCAGATTATCACAAGGAAAGTTTTAGTTATGAAGAAAATGCAAAAACAAATTTTGAAATTAAATTGAAGATTATCGATTATTTACTTGAGCATAAAAAATATGATGAATTACTAGAATTAGAGGAAGCATTTAAAACTGATAAAGTCTTATTCCCAAGCATTCAGATTGCACTTGTCAAACTCCTTCTTACAAGTGAAAAAATTTCTGCAACCAAACTCATTAGCCAAATCGACTTTTCATTATTAGAGGATAAACAATATTTCAAACTAATATCTTATTGCAGCGATTATTTAACTAACTCAGAAATTATTCAACTATTTTCCAAGCGAAATCTAATTCAACCAGTACTACATGAGAAAGTAATAAATCACGAAGAAATGAGTTATGTAATTCATAAAGAAATAGTTGAACTCTTCTCCAGCTTAAAACCTATTTGGATTTTCAAACCTGAAATGGTGAATACTCTCTTACTAAGAGTTTTGAGTTTACCAAGCCCAGCTAAGAATATTTACAATTCAGTTTTTTATTTATCTGAGCTTTGGAATAAAAACAAAACCTTGAATTTGGTCGAAGATGCTAAAGTAAATTTAGTGAAGGAGGCAATAAAGGCACTGTATGTTCCGAAGCATAAAGAATACAGGAAAACAAATTATGGTTTATTTGACCATAATAGTGATAACTACTTTATTGCAACAGGCATCAAAAATTTATTTAATCAAATTTTAAGATTCTCTACAAAAATCTTTTCGAGCAATAAGATTGAGGAAATAATCAACTATTGGTTTTCACTTGAAGAAAGTGAAGATGGATACAGGCACCATACTGTCGCCTTGGCTTTAGCCCAAATAATAAATGCAAGTCAGCATAAAAATTTGACAGAGTTAACTTACAAGCTAATAAGATATTCAGAAAAAATCGCAAGACATGAGGAAGAAACCAGCACATTAACCTCTTACATCGGGGATGTTGCTGAGACCTATGGAATATGCGGCTTCGCTGAAGATTTTAAGAGACTTTATAATCAGTTAATCGAAATCGCTTTTGGCATAGGAAGTAGAAAGGATTACCAAGCCTCATATATTCTTTCACCCCTGGAATTACTTCAAAAAACCGACCCTGATAATACACTTACAAGATTGTCAGAAATATTTAAAATACAATATAAACTAAGTAATGCCGGCAATGGCAGGATGCTTCATATATGCCTATCCGAATTAATCGCTTTTACAGCAGAACATTATACTGAATTAGCTTTTATTCTTTTAAAAAAGGAAGAAAAAAATCTATGGAGAGAAGAGGCGATTGATATAATTTTTGAACCCTTAATAAAAACTGCAACAAAAGAAAACCTTCCTCTTTTCTTTAGCATAGTAAAGACTTTGCCTCGATGGGATAAAGGCGGCACAAGGGACAACTTCTTTTTAACTCTTTCAATTCATTTACTTAAAAGGGCAATTCAACTTCAAGAAAATTCATTCATTTCCACCCTTTTAGATGTAGTAAAACAAAATACATTAGTTGAACTTGTAGAATTAGGTGAATTAGAAAAATTTTCCGAAGTTTTTATTGAAGCAGGATTAGATTACACTGAATATTTTTTACCTACACCAAGAAACAAAGAGCAATCAACTACAAAAGAAAAGAAATTGCCGCAGGATGAAAAATTTATAATCAAATATTCTTCTCCAAACATCTCATATTTAATTGAACTTTTTGAAAGGGACTATTCGGAATTTGACAAATTTGTTCAATCGCAATATGAAATCTGTTTAAAAAACAGGCGAATTCAAACTTTTCGGAACGAGTATTACCGTTCAAAATCTACATTTGAAAAATTCTACAAATCACTGCCTGAGGTAATTCAGACAAGCTCACAAAAATTTTTAAAGAGAGTTATCAGAAATTATCTCAACCTTAAACAGCAAGTAATTGATTTTAATCCTAATTCATTTTTAAAATCAGAAGAACTTGAACAATTCTTTAATGCGTTCGTAACCACAACAAACCGCTTATTTCCTGATAATGCCTTAAAGAATTTTGTTGAAACTGAATTTGAGAGAGAGAAATGGATTGATAATATTTTGCAGTTTATAAATGAGCATCGTGATTATGCCTTTTCTAAAGTAATTTCAGAAGAAGATATTTTGAGAATGGTTGAACAAGTATCAATTTTAGATTCTGAGAATTTGATTGCGTTTATAAATAAATGGACTATTGGAAAAAGTAATTCAATTGCTTCTCTCAAAATTTCAAACAGACTTGTTTCTATTGACCCATCAAAAGCAAAAAAAATTCTTTTTAAAATTGCAGAAGATGAAACAGACAATTTGCTTTTCCCAAGGAGAGATGATTCAGCAAAATTGGGCTTTGACATAATTCAAACATTTATTAAAAGTGATAAAGAGTTTGGCAAAAAATTCTTGCTTAGAAGCTACATCTCTCAAAAAGGAAGATATGGTGATGACTTAATTGCAGCAATTGACAGACTACTTAAATATCAAGAGTATTTTGATGATAAGAATGCGGCTAACATTTTTTACGAATCCAATCTTCAATACAACAAAGAATTAGCTGAAGGACTACCTGAAAAGGAAAGCGACTATGATTTTATTTCCAAACATAAAGAAACACTTACACTAACAGAAAGTATCATAAAATACCTTGTTGGGTTATGTGACTATCCAGTTGTAAAAATTCGTGAGTTGACTCTACAAGCTGTTTTTGACCTCGTGAATAAAAACGAAGATTTTTTGAAAACTTTGTTCAAGTTTGGCTTAGAGAAGGGGACAGATAATCAAATTGAACATTGTTTAATTGTTCTTCATGCTGTCTCTTTGAAAAATCACAAAATACTTCTTCCATTTAAAAAGGAGTTGTTCTCTATCACTAACAAACATCATTTTAATATTTTAGAATCTCTAAAGGAACTTCTTCTAAGGATAAATGGTTTCGACAATGCGTTTTTAAGTATTGATGAAGCAACAATAGTAATTAAGCTTAATGATAAAAGTTCAATCTTAGTCACGAATAAAATTCTAAGTTCAACAAGGGGAAAGAATTTTATTTACTCATCATATCAAACTAATCTTCTAAAGAAAATATATGATAATGAAGATGACGAAACTGAAATTCAAGATGATCTTTATTTAGATTTAGTTTCAAAAGGTTTGAAAAATTATAGTGCTGACGAAGAGGGTACCGTACATCGTAGATATAACATTAATAATAATTTTGATACTATTGAAATACAATCACCATATTATGATGAACCAAAAAGTAGCTTAAATAGAATCTTCTACTCAAAAATTAAACAAGGGTGCTTTGAAGAAACTTTTATTGAAGAAATAAAAAAGAAATTCCGTTTGTATGACCCATCCAAACTACTTTATAAAGCTCTGCTAAAACCGAATTATATAAATTGGTTACCACCAGGCATTTCAGAAAAAGACTTTCTTGAATTTAAGCATATTAATCAATTGGTAAAGGATTTTACAAACAGAGAAGCTGAATATTTGACTTTGGTTGAATTTGGTAGTCAACGATCTGATAAGGAGTTTTCAGAAAATCAATACACAAGTTATTTTGAGGTTTTTGCTTTCCTAAAAATGAAGGGGTTTGATGATTCGGTTTTAGATAATAGCAAAAGAAGACTTACTCCATTAATTAAAGAAGAAAATTTATACGCCTATGAAATTTCGTCTAAACAGTTTAATTCCACAAGTTTTCCGATTAGGGAAATAAAACCACTTATAGAAATTTCTGAAGATAAATTTCGGGGCGTGGCTGATTTGATTAATGCTAATTTACTTTCTGATATTTTTATTGACTTAGAAATCGAAGAGCTAAATCTCCTGGAGATTATGCAAGGAAAGGATAATTATCCTCTTAAGGCTTTTAGATGGCAAAGTGCTTATACATCAGGAATTGGTAGGAGAAGATATAAGCCAACTTCAGAAGGATTTACTTTGAAAATTAAAAGAGATGTTCTTTTAAATTTTCTGTCAAAAAACAATATGGTTTTGTGTTATGATATTACATTAAACCGCTCGGCAACAAAATACCAACCTGAGAATTATATGGAATGGTTTGATATAAATAATAGAATTGAAGTTGAATTGCATTCTATTCGAAAATAAATAGACATACCTGATAGATGGGTGATGGAAAAGGTCGTGAATAGGAAATTGGTAAAACGATAGGATTTTAATAAATTGTTCTTGCAGTTTTACACTCCCTTTGTCATCACAAGATTACTTCTCGATTTACTTCTGACTCGAAAAATATACATTAAAAATGAAGTGATAGATCGTCTTCGTCTTTACAGCAAATTTATGCTTTGATTCATAATAAACCATATCGGTATTTTCAAATTTGTGTTCCTTCCACGAGTCAACAATATAATTCATGGAAGGTTGTGTGATTAACTCTTTATAATCCGCAGCTATTTCCTTTTTTTCAAGATGGTTAATCATAAATATATAGCCCTCTTTTTCAAAATCAGTTAAGTAATTGCATATCTGCTGAGGTGATTTTTTTTTATCCTGGTTCCACCAACCTTTAAATTCTATAATTTTTTCCCCGAATAGTCTGTGAGATATTTTTAAATCAATTCTTCCGTTTCCTTTTTCTTCTTCGGCTGTAACTGAAGCATCTGGATAACGGGCAGCAAAGAAGTTCTTAAACCAATATCGGAAGGATGTTTCTTTGTCAGGCTTGTTCTCCCTGACATTCATAATACAAGGTTCATTTGTATCATTTTTTTGTAATCTCCAAAACCCATCAACAAAGTCTTTAATAAAATCAATATTATATGCAGGCTCTTTAAAAAGCAAGCTAATCTCTTTCAAAAATTTTTTTTCTCCATTAAGCCAGCCTTTTAATAATTTGATGTATGCTTTTCTACCTTCCCAATCTGATTTATCTAAACCTTCAAGCTCAACTTTCCGTTCTGCTACAAGGATTTCAACCTGTATTTTTTTAGCATCAGTAAGTAAATTCTTTTGAAATAGGTGTCGGGTATTTATTTCTTTTATGATAGTGAGGGTTGTAGATACTAAAAAGCTAATTAATTCTTTCTTTGTTTTTATTTTAAAACCAGTTAGACCAGTATAAATATTTGTTTCTCCTTTACCTGAAAGAATTGGCATCTGTCTTTCAAAATATGGTTTGAGGTGACTAAGAAAACTTAGTTCAAACGGAAAGATTTTCAACCACTCCTTGTATTTACTAATTAATAAGTTCAGATCTGTTTGTTCAACCTCTTTAACTGGTTCATTATATTTCCTGATAAACTCTAAAAGATTTTCTTTTTTCTCATGGGGTATTTCTTTTTCGGCTTCAATATTTCTTTCAAGATTATATAAATATAATTCTAAGCCTAATGGAGAACCATACCCATCTGGAAATTGTCCGTAACCCATTTTTGTATAATCTATATAATCTGTAATTTCTTTGTACCAATTGAGATTTTCTATGCACTTTGAAATGCAATGCCATGTGTAGGAAATTGTGGTTACTAATTTTTCGGGCAAGTAAGAATAATTTTCTTTCTTAAACCATTTAGCAGCGTTTAGGTTTTTATGCCCTTCACAACAATTCGGAAACGCAGCAAATCTTTCTACTCCAATCTGAAATATTTGTTTATGATTTGCACAACAGTTTGGAAATCCATTGGGTGCTTGATACCCTTCTAAAGGTTTGGTTTTTTTCTGCTTTATCTCAAAGTCTTTACTGCTAATTTGGGCAACATGGACCTTACCACAACTCACTGCTTCGAACACATTTATCAGAGCTTCAACGTTTATAATATTCATGTTACCGTACATATCAGTCAACTTTTTTTATCGCTTTCTTTTTCCTCACTTCCCTAAACATCCCACTTGTATACTTATCATACAACTCAAACAAAAACTCTATCCTCTTTGACTCATTGGGGAATGGTTGTGAGCGATAACATAAATCAACAGCCTTATCAAGTGCCTGGTGAGCCTTAACTAAAACAGGTGGCATTGTGTAAGGGTCATATAAATCTGCTAAGCTTGCATCTGGAAATTGTGATCTTGCATCTAATACTTTTTGTGCAGCTTCTTCTGCGTTTTGTTTCTGGTTATCACTTGGATTTTCAGGCCACGGGAAATTGTTGTAAACAATATCATTAGAATAACGATAATCACTTTT
>Ga0183260_10002690_pt1 | contig 14579 bp, 12 predicted proteins | sample AntDrymUQ4972206_2_FD_129768 | JGI IMG/M metagenome (GOLD analysis project Ga0183260, IMG submission 129768) | Polar desert sand microbial communities from Dry Valleys, Antarctica - metaG UQ497 (22.06) (version 2) (version 2) | ecosystem: Environmental > Terrestrial > Soil > Desert | place... | reverse complement strand
CGGCGCTCGGCGCCTCGATCGGCCGTACCGGAATGGGGCGCCCACCACGCGCGAGATCCTCGCGCAGCACGCGCTCGTCAATCCCGGCGAGCTGCGCCAGCTGCGGGACGTACGAATCCTGCTCGACGCGATCCGGGATGCGGCGCAGGAGGTCGAGCATGCGGCGCGTGTATCCGCTGCGACCCTGCGGCTGCCGCATGTCCACATCCGCCGCCGCCCGCTGCATGAAGTAGGGCAGCAGCTCCTCCGCGTCCGCGACGGCGGTGCGCCACCCGTCCGGATCGTTCCGGATGAGCTCGTCCGGATCCTTGCCGGCGGGGACGCGGATCACGCGCACCTTGCTGATCACCGGCCCGAGCTCCTCGAGCAGCCCGCGCTGCGTGGCCGCCTCGCCGGCAACGTCGACGTCGTAGGCGAGGGCGACCGCATCGGCGTATCGGTTCGCGAGCTCGACCTGTCCCTGGGTGAGCGCCGTCCCGAGGCTGGCGACGACGTTCGTGAAGCCGGCCTGGTGAGCCGCCATCACATCGGTGTAGCCCTCGACGATGACCGCGAGCTTCTCGCGCCGAATGCCCGCCTTGGCCTGGTCGATGGCGTAGAGCGTGCGGCTCTTGTCGAAGAGCGGGGTGGCCGGGGAGTTCAGATACTTCGGCCCCTCCGCGCCCGGCAGGATCCGTCCGCCGAGACCGATGGGGCGCGCCGAGGCGTCCCTGATCGGGATGATGATCCGCCCGCGGAAGCGGTCGTACACTCCACCGCGGCTCGACGCGCTCGCGAGGCCGGCGGCCGTCAGCTCGCCGTCGCTGAAGCCACGCTCGCCCAGGCGCCTGGTGAGCGCATCCCACGTGTTGGGCGCGAAGCCGATGGAGAAGCGGTCCAGCGTCTCCGCGCTGAACCCGCGTTCCGCGAGGTACGTGCGCGCCGCCTCGGCCTGGTGAGCCTGGAGCAGCACCTCGCGATACCACGCGATGGCCGCCTCGAGCGCCTCCCGCAGCCGCTTGCGGTGCCGGTCCTCTGCCGCCGTGCGCTCCGACAGCTCAACCCCGGCACGCTCGGCGAGCCGCTCGAGGGCCTCACGGAAGTCGAGGCCATCCCGGCGCATGAGGAAGGTAAAGATGTCGCCGTGCTCGCCGCAGCCGAAGCAGTGCCACGTCTCGCGCTCCGGGGTCACGATGAACGACGGAGTCTTCTCGCCGTGGAAGGGGCAGAGTCCCTTGGAAACGCTGCCGGCGCGCTTGAGCGCGACGGTCTCCCCGACGATCTCGAGGACCGGAAGCTTGGATTTGATCTCCGCGACGATGCCGGAGGAGGTTGTTGCGATGGTCAGAGTCCCCAGCGCCGTGATGCGCTTGTCAATAGCCGAATGAGTCCCACGGGGTTCATTTTATCATTTGTCAAGTACCTGGCCAAGCTGGCGTCTACTTGTCGCGCGTCTCCGTCTGGGTGATCGCGGCCTGGGCGGCGGCAAGGCGGGCGACCGGCACACGGAACGGTGAGCAGCTCACGTAGTCGAGCCCGACCTCGTGGCAGAAGGCGATGCTCTGTGGATCGCCCCCGTGCTCGCCGCAGATGCCGATCTTGAGCTTCGGCTTCGCCGCGCGGCCCTTCTCCACGCCGATCCGCACGAGCTGGCCGATACCGGCCACATCGAGCACCTGGAACGGGTTGTCCGGGAGGATCTTGCGGTCCACGTACTGCATCAGGAACTTGCCCTCGGCGTCGTCGCGCGAGTACCCGAAGCCCATCTGGGTCAGGTCGTTCGTCCCGAAGCTGAAGAACTCGGCGTGCTCGGCGATCTCGTCGGCGGTGAGCGCGCCGCGCGGCACCTCGATCATCGTTCCGAACTTGTAGTCGACCTGCTGGCCGGAGGTCTCGACGATGCGCGTGACCTCGGCCTCCAGGATGGTGCGCGTCTCGCGCAGCTCGTTCACGTGGCCGACGAGCGGGATCATGATCTCCGGCAGCGGGGTCAGCCCCTCGGCCGCCACGCGCGCGGCGCCGGCCAGGATGGCACGGGTCTGCATCTTCACGATGTCGGGCACCATGAGGCCCAGCCGCACGCCACGCAGGCCGAGCATCGGGTTCTGCTCGCGCATCGCCTCGACGGCATGGAGCAGCACTTCCCTCTCTTCCAGCTCCGCCTCCATGCCGGACCCGCCGGCGGTGAGCTCGAGGGTGGTGCGCAGCCGGGTGACGTCGGCAACGAGCTCCTCGTGGCTGGGCAGGAACTCGTGGAGCGGCGGATCGATGAGCCGGATGACCACGGGCAGCCCGTCCATGGCGCGGAAGAGCCCGGCGAAGTCATCGGTCTGGAGGCGCTCGAGCTCCTCGAGAGCCGAGTCGAACGTCCTGACCGCCTCGCGGTCGTCATCGGTCCGTGACGGTTCGCCCTTCGCCATGGCCGCGGTCGCGGCGTGGGCGTTGAGGATCATGCGACGAACAGTCGGCAGCCGATCCTCCTCGAAGAACATGTGCTCGGTGCGGCACAGGCCGATGCCCTGCGCCCCGAAGGCACGCGCCCGCTCCGCGTCGCGCGGATAGTCCGCGTTCGCCCAGACCTGGAGACGGCGGACGCCATCGGCCCATCCGAGCAGCGTCGCGAGGTCGTGCTCGTCCTCGAAGCGGGCCTCGATGGTCGGCAGCTCGCCGGCGAAGATCTCGCCGGTTGTGCCATCGATGCTGATGACCTCGCCCTCCGTGATCACCCGGTCACCGGCGCGCATCTGGCGCTTCGGATAGTCGATCTTCAGGGTCTCGGCGCCCGCCACGCAGGGGAGGCCCATCGAGCGGGCAACGACGGCCGCGTGCGACGTGGCTCCGCCGCGCGCCGTGAGCACGCCCTTGGCGGCGAGCATGCCGTGCACGTCGTCGGGGCTCGTCTCGATGCGCACCAGGATCACCGGGTGGCCCGCGTCGCGCGCCTCGACGGCACGGTCCGGGTCGAAGATGGCCTGCCCCACGGCGGCGCCCGGCGAGGCGTTCAGGCCCTTGCCCAGCAGGCGATCCCCCACCTTCTCCTTGGCCGCCTCGTCGAAGCGCGGCAGCAGCAGCTGGACGATCTGCGCCGGGTCGACGCGCTGGAGCGCCTCCTCCTTCGTGAGCACGCCCTCGTTGGCCATGTCCACGGCGATCTTCACCGCCGCGGGAGCCGTGCGCTTCCCCGAGCGGGTCTGGAGCATGTACAGCGTGCCGCGCTCGATGGTGAACTCGAGGTCCTGCATGTCGCGATAGTGGCCCTCGAGCCGCTGCGCGATCTCCTCGAACTGCGCGTACACCGCGGGCAGCTCGTCCCGCATCTGGCTGATCTTGGCCGGGGTGCGCACGCCCGCCACGACGTCCTCGCCCTGCGCGTTGGTGAGGTACTCGCCGTACAGCACCTTCTCACCGGTGTTCGGGTCGCGCGTGAAGGCGACGCCGGTGCCCGAGTCGTCGCCCATGTTGCCGAAGACCATGGCGACCACGTTCACCGCGGTGCCAAGGTCGTGCGGGATCCTGTTGAACTCGCGGTAATCGTGGGCCCGCTTCCCGAACCACGAGTCGAAGACGGCACGGACGGCGAGCTCGAGCTGCCGATACGGATCGGTCGGGAACTCCTCCCCGGTCTTGCGCTTCACGATCTGCGCGAACTCGTTGCCGATCTCGCGGAGCTGCTCAGACGTCAGGTCGGTGTCGAGCTTCGCGTTCGCGCGGCTCTTGAGCTCGTCGAACGGCTCGTCGAAGTCCTCCGCTCGCAGGTCCAGCACGATGCGGCCGAACATGGCCACGAACCGCCGCCAGGCGTCCCAGGCGAAGCGCTCGTTGCCGGTCAGCGCGACGAGGCCCTGCACCGTGTCCGGGTTGAGCCCGAGGTTCAGGACGGTGTCCATCATGCCCGGCATGCTGAAGGCTGCGCCGGAGCGCACCGATACGAGGAGCGGGTTGTCCACGTTGCCGAAGCCCTTGCCGGTCTGCGCCTCCAGCTCCTTCATGTGCGCCACCACGCCGTCCCACAACCCCTCCGGCAGCTCCTTGCCGGCGTCGTAGTAGGCGTTGCACGCCTCGGTCGTGATGATGAAGCCGGGAGGCACGGGCAGGCCCGCGTTCGTCATCTCGGAGAGGCCGGCGCCCTTGCCGCCGAGCAGGGCGCGCATCTGCGCGTTGCCCTCGGCGAAGGTATAGATCAGCTTGCCGTCAGGCGTCGCGAGCGTGCGCGTGGTCGTGGCCATGCGGAGGGCGGGCTCCTCGTGCGAAGGGTCGTGGGGAGCGCCGATTGTACCCCCGGCAGGCGGTCAGCCTCCGGCCGCCCACCCGCGATCGGCGGCAGGTTCGGTGACCGGAGCGTTCGGCGGACCGATGGAATCGACGTCCCCCAATCGTCGAAGGTCAGCGTCAGGTCGGTGGCGAATTGGCCGAGCACGCCGCCCTGCTGAAGGCTGAACGTGGTGACGCTGCGCGCCCTCATCGGCACCCCGGCGTTGGTCACCCAGATATCGAGGCGACCGGCCCGGTCGGCGAGACGGCCCGCCCCGACCATCCGGTACTCCGTGCCGCTGCCGCCGAGCCACTTCGTCACGACCAGGTGATGGACGGTGTTGCCCTCATCCATCTCGGAATCGACGTAGTCGACCTCGCCGACGGCGACAATCCGGAAGAACGGGCTCCCCGGACGAGCATCCCCGAAGGTCTTGCCGATCAACCGCTCCGCGTCGGCGCTGGCCTGGACGTAGACGGTGCCGTCCACCACCGCCAGCGACTCCTTGAGCTCCTCCCCGTCGATGGCGTAACGTCGCGCGACTCAACCAATCGTCGCCATGCACGAACACCGACTCGGCGATCGACGCCTCGAACGGCTCCGGGGCCAACTGGCGAAGGGAGCCTTCGACGACGTAGCTGAAGCGGGCGTAGGGGCTGCGGGCCTCACAGAAGAAGCGTTCGATGACGAACTCCTCGGGACCGCGCGACGGAAGCGTGTTTGGCGCTTCGCGGGCGCGTCGGGCTCGAGCCCTCCCACCACGATCACCGCGGTGCCGATACCGGCACCGCGGTGCCGATACCGGCGGCGATGAGCCCGGCCAGACCGATCGCCACAAGCGTGGCGGAACGACGGGTATCGGGCGTGGCCGGTACGGGCAGTGGGCGGGCCGCGGTGGCCGCCGCGCCGGCCGCCACCTTCCAGTAGTCGAGGCCACAGCCCGGGCAGTAGTGCGAGGCACCCTGCGCCACCCGACCACAGTTCGGGCAGGTCACCGGCTCCGGGGCTCGCGGGGGACGAGTCATCGCGCCTCATCGTCCCCTCGGGCGCTCGGCACGTCCGCGGCCGTATGGTCCGGTGTCGCTCGTGGTACCCATGCGTCGCCCTCGGCGGCGCTACCAGGGCTCCCCTGCGCGCCAGTCGATCGCGATAGGCTCAGCGGGCGCGATCCCGGCGGGAGTGCGTGCCGTTCGGAGGACCATCACCTCGCCGTCGGAGCCGGCGGTCCGCAGCCGCTCGCCGTCGGGAGTGCGGACGAAGGTCGGACCGTCCCAAACGATCCACCCGAGGCGGCCGTAGAACGGCTGGTCACGGGTGCCGAGCGCGCCGATCTCATACTCCTCGCCGATGATGCGGCTCGCCTCCTTCATCACCGCCGTGGCGTGCCCCCGGCCCTGCGCGTCCGGCAGCGTGGCCACGTTCTCGACGTACGCGGCATCCAGCGCGGTGTCGAGCTCGCCGCCGACGTAGATGCGCCGATCGACGAGCATGGCATGGGCGACCACCCGGCCATCGACCTCGGCCATGACGTGGATCCCCTGCCCCACCCGCTCCCAGGCGCGCGCGAACGGGAACCCGAAGGCCGCCTCGCACACCGCGTCGACCGCGGCGAACCGCTCCGCGGACAGCTGGTCCGTGGAAGCGGTCTGGATGCGTCGCTCGTCGCTCATCGGCCGGCGCGAAGCCACCCGCGCATGAACGCCAGGTCGAACAGCGGGCCGATGCGCGCGATCAGGCTGCCGAGGGTGCCTGCCTGCCGGCCATAGAGCGTCCGCGCCTTGGCCACGACCCGGTGACGATCGGCGCCGGAAAGCTCCGTCGCGAGGTCCCGGAACGCGTCGAAGGCTTGGCCGTCGCGGTCGGCGAGCCAAAGCGCATCCGCCAGCGCCTCCCGTGGGGCGGGCTCACCGGGCAGGAGCTCCACGGCGCGAGCCGCAGCCTTGAGCGCGCCACGCGCATCGCCGGTTCGTGCAAGGGCCTGGGACAGCGCCAACTGCGCGTGCCCGTTCGCGGGATCGAGACGAACGGCACGACGGGCGGCGTCGGCGCCCATCGAGGGCTGCGCGGCACCGATGCGCTCCCGCGCCTCGGCGACCGTCCAATCGGGCTGCCGCGGGTCGTTGCGGGCAAGGCGCCCGAACTCGGCGGCGGCATCCCGGTGCGCACCGCGTCGCGACAGCACCTGTGCCAGCAGCTCGCGGTAGCGGATCTCGTCGGGATCGAGGCGCACGGCGTCGGCCGCGTGGCTCTCCGCCTCCTCGAGGCGGCCCATCGCCAGCAGTGCGCGGGCCCGGAGCTCGTGGGCCGCGTCGTCCCCCGGGCGCCCGGCGAGAGTGGCATCGGTGAGGCGCAGCACCTCGTCGTGCTCGCCACGCTCGAGGGCTGCCTGGACGTCGTCGAGCACCGGCATCTAGCTCGTCATGGATCTGCCGGCGCTTCGCGCGGGACGCCCGCCCACGCCGAGCGGCCCGCCACGAGGTCCGCGATGCGCTCCGGAATCAGCTCCAGCGCCACGCGCTCCTGCGTCATGCTGTCGCGCTCGCGGATGGTGGCGGCGCCGTCGTCGAGCGACTCCGGGTCGACCGTGACGCAGAACGGCGTGCCGATCTCGTCCTGGCGGCGGTAGAGCTTCCCGATCGATGCCGTGTCGTCGTACATGGCCGCCACCAACGGCTTCAGATCGGCGGTCAGGCGGCGAGCGCGCTCGACCAGCTCCGGCCGGTTGCGCAGGAGCGGCATCACGGCGGCCTTGACCGGCGCGAGGTCCGGGCGGATTCGCAGGACCACGCGCGTGTCCTTCGCGAGCTTCTCCTCCTCGTAGCCGTCCACCAGGATCGTCAGCACCGCGCGGTCCACCCCCATCGCCGGCTCGATGACGTACGGCACGACGTGCTCGCCGCTGGCCTCCTCGAAGATCTCGAGCTTCTTGCCGCTGCCCGCCGCATGCGCCTTCAGGTCGAAATCGGTCCGGTCGGCGATTCCCTCGAGCTCGGACCAGCCCATCGGGAATTCGTACTCGATGTCCGTCGTCTGCTTCGAATAGTGGCTGAGCTCGTCGGCCTCGTGCGGGCGCAGGCGCAGGCGCCCAGCGTCGACGCCGAGCACATCGGTCCACCAGCGGTGGCGTGCGTCGACCCAGTAGGTGAACCACTCATCCTCGTCGCGCGGATGGACGAAGAACTCCATCTCCATCTGCTCGAGCTCGCGGTCGCGGAAGATGAAGTTTCCGGGGGTGATCTCGTTGCGGAAGCTGCGCCCGATCTGCGCGATCCCGAACGGCAGCTTGCGGCGCATGGAGGTCGCGACGTTCTCGAACTGGACGAACATGGCCTGCGCGGTCTCGGGCCGCAGGTACGCGAGCGACGCCGATTCCGCCACCGGCCCGACGTGGGTGGCGAACATGAGGTTGAACTGGCGGGCCTCGGTGAGCGACCCGCGAGTGCCGCAGTTGGGGCAGGCGATCTCGGACGGCCTGCCCTTCAGATCGTCCTCGCGGAAGCGGTTCTGGCAATTCCGGCAATCGACCATGGGGTCGGAGAAGCCGGCGACGTGGCCCGATGCCTCCCAGACCCGCGGATTCATGATGATCGACGCGTCGAGGCCGACCACGTCGTCGCGCAGCTGCACCATGTGGCGCCACCAGGCGGCCTTCACGTTGTTCTTGAGCTCGACGCCGAGCGGGCCGTAGTCCCAGAAGCCCGCCATGCCGCCGTAGATCTCGCTCGACGGGAAGACGAATCCACGGCGCTTCGCGAGGCTGGCGATGACCTCGAAATTCGGGGGTGGCACGGCGGCGCTGCGGCTCCTGCTGTTGGGGTGTCGAGTCTAGCCGACGCTGTCGGCGCTCAGGGAGTGGCGGCCAGCTCGCGCGCGGCGACCTCGAAGAGGAAGTCACGCGAGCGCAGCTCACGCTCGAGGACCGACGTGACCGTATCGTGCAGCAGGCGCTCGACCTCGCGGTGCAGCGGTGACGAAAGGCGGAACGAGAGCACGTCGATGAGCGGCGAGCGCTGGAGGTGGCGCATCACCTTGAGCGCATCGGCGCCGACGGTCCGCGCCCCGAGCGCGGCATGACGGCACTGCGGGCAGACGATCCCGCCGGCAGCCGGCGAGTACGCGTTGCCCTCGGGCTCGATCTCCGAGCCGCACTCCAGGCACCGCACGAGCTCGGGACGGAAGCCCATGGCATCGAGCAGGTGGAGCTCGAACCAGCGGGCGACCACCTCGCGGGTCACGTCGGCTCGCGGGGCGTCGAGGCCGGCGAGGGCCTGCGCGAGGAGCTCGAACGCCTGGTGCGAGTCCGCGGCACCCTCGCAGAAGCGATCGGCGAGCTCCACCACGTACCACGCCGCCGCGGTCGAGTGCAGATCGTTGCGCAGCCCCAGGTGCGGGTCCTCGAGCGATGCGGTGGTGACCACGTCCCACGTCCGGCCGACGGCGAGCACGAGCTGCACGTCGCTGAACGGCTGGAGGCCGCCGCCGATGCGCGACTTCGGACGTCGCACGCCCTTGGCGATCACCCGCAGCTTGCCGAGCCGCGGGGTCAGCACGGTCAGCACCCGATCGGCCTCGCCGAGGTCCATGCTGCGCAGGACGATGGCCTCGGTCTTGTAGAGGCGGGCGCGGGGGCTCATCGGCCGTGGGAGATCGTGGTCGGGTACGCTTCGGTCGTGGACATCAGGACCGAGTTTACGCATCTGCTGACCGACATCGAGGCCCAGATGTCGAGCGTGCTGGACCAGGGCGACGATCACGCACGACCCCTGTACGAGATGCTCGCGTATCACCTCGGCCTCGACGCGCCCACCGGCCCCCGCGGGAAGCGGATGCGTCCGCTCCTCGGCCTGCTCGCCTACCAATCCCTGACCGGCGACTATCGGCCTGCGCTGCCCGGTGCCGCGGCGGTGGAGCTCGGGCACAACTTCAGCCTCGTCCACGACGACATCGAGGACGCCGACGTGGAGCGCCGGCATCGGCCCACGCTGTGGGCCATCTGGGGAGTGCCGCTGGCCATCAACGCCGGGGACGCGCTCATCGCGCTCAGCCGCCTCGCGCTGTATCCCCTGCTCGAGCGCTTCAGCGAGCGCAGGGTGCTGGCGCTCATGCGCGTCTACGACCAGACGTGCCTGGAGCTGTGCGAGGGCCAGTACCTCGACATCAGCTTCGAGCGGCGTCCCGACGTGACGGTCGAGGCCTACCTCGAGATGATCGGGAAGAAGACCGCGTCGCTCATCAGCGCGGGAGTGCAGGCCGGCGCGATCCTGGCGACCGATGACGCGGAGACCGTCGAGGCCTATCGGCGCTTCGGCTTCGCCCTCGGCATGGCCTTCCAGATCGCCGATGACGTGAAGGGCACCTTCTGGGCGAGCAGCGAATCGGGCAAGCCGGAGGCGGGCGACGTGCGGAAGCGAAAGAAGACCCTGCCGCTGGTGTGGGCCCTCGAGCACGCGTCGCCGGAGGACCGGGACCGCCTCCGGGCGATCTACGGAGCCGGGATCCGAGCGACCGACGGACGCGGCCCGTCAACGGCCTCTGACGACCAGCTCTCCGATGCGGACGTGACCGAGATCCTCGCCATCCTCGAGCGCTGCGGGGCCCGTGAGCACACGCTGGGCGAGGCGAGGCGCTACCGCGACGTCGCCCTGGGCCATCTCGAGGCGCTTCCCTGCCGACCGGAGGGCAAGCGCGAGCTCGAGGGGCTCGTGAGATCGGTGATCGCCGCCTAGCCTCCGGTCACCCCGCCTCGACCGGCTCCACCTCTTCGCGCCGTTCCTCCGCGGGCCGGCGCGGGCGCGCTGCGACGACCTTCGCCACGCGACGCGGCTCGGCGGCCTCCACGCGCAGGACGATCTCGTCGCGGAACGGGATCTCGGTGCCGGGCAACGGGATACGCCCCACCCGATGGACGATGAACCCGCCCACGGTGTCGTAGGCGTCCTCGTCTTCCTCCTCGTCATCGGAAAGGTCGAAGAGGTCGCGCAGGTCGTCCATGCTCACCGTCCCATCCAGCCTGAAGGCCACTTCCTCCTCCGAGTCGATCGACTCGACCAGGCTCTCCTCGCGGTCGTATTCGTCCTGGATCTCGCCGACGATCTCCTCGACCACGTCCTCCATGGTGATGAGGCCTGCCGTGCCGCCGTACTCGTCGACCACGATCGCGATGTGCCGCTTGGCGGTCTGCATCTCGTGGAGCAGCTCGTCGACCGCCTTCGACTCGGGCACGTAGACCGGCGGCCGGGCGAGCGATCGAAGGTCGATGGCGCCCTTGCCCCGCCCATTGCCCTTGAGATAGGGCAGCAGGTCCTTCGCGTAGAGGATGCCCACGATGTTGTCGAGGCCCTCCTCGAAGACCGGGAGGCGCGAGTGGCCGGCCCGGACGAGCGTGTCGAGCACGTCGTCGATCGGGTCGTCCACGTTCACCGCGCGGATGCCGATGCGCGGCACCATGACCTCGTGGACGCGCTTCTCGCCGAGCTCGATGATCCCGTGGATCATCTCCTTCTCGTCCTCCTCGATCCCGCCCTGCTCCGAGCCAGTCTCGACGAGCATCTTGAGCTCCTCGGTGGAGAGGTAGCCCGCCTGTGGGCGCTCTGTCCCGCCCAGCAGCCGGACGAGGACCAGGCTGACGCGCGAGACGAGCCAGACGACCGGGGAGAGGACCCGCGCCAGCAGGCCGATGGGCCGCGCCACGAGGAGTGCGAAGCGCTCCGGGAAGTTGAGGGCCAGCGTCTTGGGCACGAGCTCGCCCACGATGATCGAGGCCAGCGCGATCACGAGGGTCATCGCCACAAAGGCGATCTCCTCCGCGGCCTCGCTGAGGAGTGCCAACGGGATGGGCCGGACGAGATTCGCGAGGCCGCTCGAGAAGGCGTTCGCGCCGACGGCGCCCGCCAGGAATCCCAGGAAGGTGATCGCGATCTGGATCGTGGCCAGGAACTGGCTCGGGTTCTCGGTCAGGCGGCGCGCGACCCGCGCGGCGCCGTTTCCCTCCTCCTCCAGCTGGGTGAGGCGATGGCGCTTGACGGTGATGAGGGCGATCTCGGAGGCGGCGAAGAAGCCACCGACGAGGATGAGGATGACGACAACCGCGACCTGCTCAAGCATCGGGGTGGTTGCCGGGGGTACTGCTGGGGTCCATGGGCGGTGTGTCTTGGTTGCCTCTCTACGGGTTCCGATCCGCTCCCGATGGCACCGGCTCAGGGCCACTGGTCGGGGACGGTTCTGTGGGCCGCGGCCCGCGACGGCGGAGCTCGATGGGGCGGGCGGGGACGCCCACGACCTTCTTGCCCGGCGCGACGTCGCGCGTGACGACGGCACCGGCACCGGTTGTCGCACCGGCGCCGATGGTGACCGGGGCGACGAGCATGGTGTCCACGCCGATCGAGGCGCGGTCGCCGATGATCGTGGGATGCTTCGCGACCCCGTCGAAGTTGGCGGTGACCGACCCGGCGCCGATATTCACCCCCTCGCCCACCTCCGCGTCGCCGAGGTAGCTGAAGTGATGCTGCTGCGTCTCCGCTCCCACGCGCGTCTTCTTCATCTCCGCGAAATTGCCGATGCGGCATCTTGGACCGATCTCGCACCCCGGTCGAATGTGCGCGAAGGGACCGATCTGCACGTCTTCGGCCACGCTGGACTCCTCGACCACGCTCGCCCATACCCGCGTGCGCGGGCCGATGAGGCTGGCACGGACGTGCGAGTTCGGGCCGATGACGGCGTCCTCGGCGATCGCGGTGGCGCCCTCGAGGGTCGTCCAAGGCTCGATGCGCGCGTCCTGGCCGATCTCGACATCGGCGTCGATGCGCGTGGTGGCCGGGTCCACGATCGTCACCCCGTTGCGCATGTGGCGCTCCGCGATGCGACGCCGCATGCGCTCCTCGGCGGTGGCCAGCGCGATCCGGTCGTTGATGCCCATCGCGTCGGCGGCATCGGGCGCCTCGAGCACGGCGACCGCTCGCCCGTCGGCGACGGCGATGGCGACGAGGTCGGTCAGGTACAGCTCGCCGGAGGCGGACCCCTCCACGCGCCCGATCGCGTCACGGAGCCAGGGGGCGTCGAAGGCATACGTGGCCGCGTTCACCTCGTTGGTGGCAAGCGTCGCGGGGTCGGCGTCACGCTCCTCGACGATCGCGACCGCTCCGCCATCGGCTCCGCGCACCATGCGGCCGTAGCCGGTGGGGTCGCCCATGCGCGTCGACACGAGGGCCACTGCCGCGCTCGTCGCCGCTCGCAGCTCGACGAGCCTCGTGAACAGCTCCGCCTCGAGGAGCGGCACGTCACCCATCGTGACAAGGATCTCGGTGGCGTCGTCCGGCACGGCTGCGAGGGCCACCCGCACCGCGTCGGCGGTGCCGCGCTGCGGCTCCTGGCGCACGCAGCTCGCCAGCCCGGCAACCTGCGCCTCGACCGCGTCGGCTCCGTGGCCGGTGACGACGACCGGAAGGACGGCCCCGCTCCGTGCGAGCGCGCTCAGCACGTGATGAATCATCGGCCTGCCACAGATGGGGTGCAGCACCTTCGGGAGGCGCGAGCGCATGCGGGTGCCCTGGCCGGCGGCCAGGATGATGGCCGCTCGGTCGGTCAACTCGTGGGACACGTCGGCCGATGGTAGATGCCGCCTCTTCGGAGCGTCAACCGCGGCCGACGGTGGCGACCGCCTCGATCTCGACGCGGGCGCCGCGCGGCAGGTCCTTCACGGCGAAGGCGCTCCGTGCCGGAAACGGCTCCGGGATGAGGCGCGCGTAGACCTCGTTCACCGCTGACCATTCGTCGATGTCGGCCAGGAAGACCGTGACCTTGACGAGGCTGGCGAGACCGCTGCCAGCGGCAACCAGGATGGCCTCCAGGTTCGCGATCGCCCGCTCGGCCTGCTGCGCGACACCGTCGCCGGCGAGCTCGCCGCTGCGCGGATCGATGCCGAGCTGGCCCGCGGTGAACACGAGCTCGCCGGTTCGAATCGCCTGGCTGTAGGGTCCGACCGCCGCGGGCGCGTCCGTGGTGCTGATCGCCTCGCGCTGCGCCATCACTCCTCCTCGCTGCTGTGCGCGATGCTAGCGCCTGCCGCCCGAGTGCGGGTGACCGTGACACGTTGACCGGCACGCGCGAGCCGCGCCGCGACGTCGCGCGCCCGCTCAGGATCATCGGTCGCGCTGAAGATCGTCGGTCCCGAGCCGGTGAGCCGCGCCTCACCGCCGGCGCCCACCATCAACGCAGTGAGCTCGCCGATCTCCGGGCGCAGCCGGACGGCGGGTGCCAGCAGATCGTTCGCGCCGCTCCCCCACTCCTCCTCCCGCAGCTCCGCGAACACGACGCCGGTGCCGAGTCCGAACGGCGGATGCAGCAGCACGATCTCGAGCTCTCGGGCAGGGATGACGGTGACCTGCTCGCCGATGCCGTCGACGCGCGCGGCGGGCGCGCCCGATGCGAAGAACGGGACGTCGGCGCCGATGGCGGCCAGCGCGCTCACGTCGCTCGGCGCGGGCTCCTCGGGCGCGCCGCGCCAGGCTCTGCCCAGCCGCCAGGCGGCCGCCGCGTCCGAGGACCCGCCGCCCAGCCCGGCCGCCGACGGAATGCGCTTCTCGAGCGTCAGGCAGGCGAGGTCGGGCTCGCCCCCGAGACCCGCCGTCAGGCCGCGCCACGCCAGGTTGCTCGCATCGAGGGGAACGTCGCTCGACGCGTCCTCGACGCGCAGCCCGCTGCACCCGCCGAGCAGGAGCAGCCGATCGGCGAGCTCGAGGAGCACCATCGTCGACTCGAGCAGGTGGAGCCCGTCCTCCCGCCGGCCCACGACGCGCAGGTCGAGGTTCACCTTTGCCGGCGCCTCGAGCGTGAGAGCGGCCATGCCCGTGGTCACAGGGCGGGGGCGAAGGCTAGGGCGAGGCATGCCCATTCCTCGAGGGTGAGGGTCTGCGGACGCCGCTCGGGGTCGATGTCGCAGCCGCCGAGCACAGCCGCCACCTCCTCGCGGGAAACGGGCAGCTCGCGGCCGAGCCCGTTGTGCACCTGCTTGCGCCGCTGCCGAAAGCCCGCCTGGACGACGCGATAGAACGGCTCGCGGGCGGCCCCGACCTCCACGACGGGCGCCGCCCGCCGGCGGAGCCGCAGGATGGCGGAATCGACCGCGGGAGCGGGCTCGAAGACGGCCGCCGGGACGCGTGCCAGCACCTCGGCGTGGGCGACGTTCTGGGCAAAGACCGACAGGTAGCTCATGCGGCCGGGCGGCGCCGCGACGCGCTCGGCGACCTCGAGCTGGACGAGCAGGACGGTGAGGTCCGGTGGCCGCTCCCCCTCCAGGAAAGCGTGGAGCAGCGGGCTGGTGATGTGATACGGGATGTTTGCCACGAGCTTG